>JACCEC010004741.1_pt1 | contig 16304 bp, 12 predicted proteins | sample 7450121 | NCBI WGS metagenome assembly JACCEC01 (sample SAMN15323455, study PRJNA562643) | freshwater metagenome | isolation source: river surface water | place: USA:Blue River Watershed | collected 2017-08-18 | reverse complement strand
CTGTGCCGAAGCCATATCAGTGTTCTTTTAGAGCATTCGGAGAGGTCGCTGATCAGACGCATTGTGCCGCGATCAGGCGAGTGTCTGGCATCGCAGACCAGTACGAGATTTTTCGCGCGAGTCAGTGTGATTCGATCTAAAACCAGTCGACGTGATTCACGCGAGTCGATAGGGCCGATGCAGGTGACTGCAGTCCCGATCCCTGCGGGTGGCCAAGGATCATTTGGATCGGGTTCGATTGCGATCAAAAGATTGTCAGTGTTCCAAGAACCGTCTGAGTCAGGGGTGTTTGCGTGAGCGACTGAAATGACTGATGGGTGTGGCGCATGTCCCTCTGACATCTGTTCGGATGCTGGCATACGATGTAAGACAGCGACATAATAGGGAGCAGAAACATCAGGTCCGATGCGTAAGCGACGGATCGAGACAATGAATGCGGAAATCAACGACAAGATCACTCTGGGAAGTATGCCGTATGCGACGAGACAGCCCAAGAGCCAACCAGACCACAAACGTCTCGTGACTTCAGCATTGTGATGAGAGAGCGAACCACTGGCACGGATGAGATCTTCGTCGGGTACTGCGAAGCCCAGCCATTGAGGAACCACGGCGAGTCGTCCAACCCATTTCACGAAAACATCCGAAGATAAGACGGTTGTTTCCCAAACAAAATCATACTGGCGGGTTGAGAGTGCAAAGATCATTGCAGCACCTGCTGCCACCATTATCGTGACCCAGATCAGGTGTGTGCAGGTGCTGAACAGCCAGCGTGTCGCATTGGCTTGCCTCCAAACGCTCCACCACGCCTGCACGACTAAGCCGATATTCGGTCCACGCGCAAGCATGAGTGTCAACTTCGGCCATAGCTGTGCGAGCAATCCACCCGAAGCATGAGTTGAGAATATCGTGACACACCATACAATGAGTGAAATGCTGTTCAACCCAAGTAGAACAAAAATAGCTGTCACGATATTCACAGGTTGCGCACTGTTTCCAAGCGAGGCAAAGCCTATACTGGCGCCACTCATTGCTGCAAGGATCAACAATAGGAAAAAAGCTAGCCATCCTGCTTTACTTAGCTTGTTGACGATTGAAATCAAACCGTTCGATTCGCTCAGTGCTTGGGCGCGACGGACAACTTTTGAGAGGGGAGTGAGTTCATGCTGTGCCAGTCGTCTGGCTTTACTGTCGTCGAGAGGTCCCCATTGACTTTCTCTCAGATGCACCGCTTCGCATAGCCATGCCTGACGAAACGAGATTGGCTCACGTTTTTCCATGATCGAATTACTTCTTTCTCTGGCGAAGCAGTGCAATACCAACAAACATTGCCGGCAGAGAGCAGACGACAAAACCGATACCGTAATTGTTCGTCATACCAAGTAAAAGAGAAAAGATCGATGGAGCGGTCAAGGCGCCGACCTGTCCAAAGGAAAGCACCCCTCCAGTCACGGCGCCTCGGGCGCCCTCTGGTGCAGCACGCGCAGTTTCGGCAAGTAAGACGCCATGCCAGGACAGTGCAGTTGCGCTGATGAGCGTGGCGACGATTCCGACGATGATCGTCGGCCAACCTTCGCCGCAAATGCTCAGGAGAACCATGCTGATTGCCATGCCGATTGCCAGCGCTGCCATCATGATGCGAGGATGGACATAAGAGCTGCCGAGTAGCCCCCAAATAATACGTCCCGGGACAGCGACGGCGACGGCGATAGAAAATACAAAGCCGGCGGCGACGAGTGTGTACCCCATTGTTGTCAGGTACACGACGAAATAGACCGTGAAGATTGTTTGAACAGCATTAAAGGCAAAACATGCAAAAGAGAGATTGCGCAACTCTTTGGTGCCCACTACAGCGCGCAGGGTGTTACCGAAATCAGAGAAATGAAATTTGCGAGCGGGATCGCGGTCATCGTCAAATTTCTTGCGTAGTGGTTGAAGCATGAGTGTGAAAACGATACAGGCCAGAGCGCTGATCAGCATGGTGTAGCGCCAGTTTGACCACTCAGTGATCCTGGGTCCGAGCATACCCGCCAAAAGAAGTCCAGCAGGGACCGCAGTTTGCTTGATTGAAAATATTAGAGGCAGGTAACGCGGTGGAGAGCAGCGACCCAACAGGTGCGAGCTAGAGGGCGTGGAAACTGCTGCGCCACCACCACTTAACATCGCGGAGAGGATAAGCGCGATAGGGTGACCGATGGTGGCCAACGCCATCCCTAAAGCAAGGAGGATAAGAGCCAGTTGGCTCATACGCATCGCGCCATAACGCACAATGAAACTGCCGCAACCAAGTTGGGTGGACAGTGCGGCACCCGCTGCAATAGAAAAATAGACACCGATCCATGCCGAGTCAATCAAGAGATCCGCGATGATGGCGGGCGCGATCACAGCGGGAAGGGCGCGCCCGATTGCCGCAAAGGTTTGCTGCAAGAACATTGCCACGAGGGCAAGCAGAAGGTGATTCACAAGAAGGTGTTTAAAGTTAAGTGTTTTGCAAATGAACTGCTGCGATGCAATATCTTGATGAATCGCACCTTTAGGATAACGGAAGTCATAAATATGTGTTGACGCAGTCAAGACTGATTGTCAATATTAAAACCAACTACGTAATCTAACATCAAATAATCGGGAGAACATCCATGAATTTTTCTACAGCCGTCTCAACCTGTTTGTCAAAATTTGCCACATTTAGCGGGCGAGCCACGCGCAGCGAGTTTTGGTGGTTTTATTTGTTCACTGTTCTACTGGGCTGGGGAGCAACGATAGTTGGCGCGCTCGTGCTCGATGGCGGCGCGTTTCTGGGTAATTTGGTCTCCCTCATTTTCCTGATTCCGACATTTGCCGCGGGTAGTCGTCGTTTGCACGATATTGGTCGTAGTGGCTGGTGGCAACTTTTGGTAATCACCGTTATTGGTGTTTTATTGCTGATCTTTTGGTTTGCTTCGGATAGCGAAAAGGCCGCGAATAAATATGGCGAATACACACCTTGATTCAAATATCAGTCAGGCTAATGATTGGGTAGCTTCAAAAAATTTCTGACTGTTTGATGAATGAAATGTGTTTGACTGGAGCCGAGTAACGCTCTCCATGCAAGATGGCCTTTGTTCGAGTCGACGGGCGCGTAGGTTGCGCCCACCAGTCGTTCTGCGAGCTGTTTGGCACCTTCCAGGCTTAAGAGCCTCTCCTGCGTGCAAGGAATCAAAAGTGTTTTCGCGGTCACGCGCTCAAGTGCGTCGTTCAAGCTTGAATTAAACGGCGCGCTGACATCGTGATTGGAGGATGCCTGATAACGTTTGAGTAAGCTCCAGGCATCCCAGCGGGCAAACCAGTCTGCCGATGCTTGGGCCTCGAGTTCAAGCGTGTTGAAATCCGTCTTGGCAATATAGTCATCTGTCACGGTCCAGGCAAAGTAGTGTTTGCCAGCGAGTTTCAGTCCGTTAATTGGATTGATTGTGTATTGGCCGTCGTTCCAGTGTGGATCAAGTTTTACGATGTCAATCATTCGCTGGGTCGCGAGTTTAAAGCTATGGCTCGCATGCCAGTCAGGTACTAAAAGCACAGCATTTTTTACCATTTCAGGATAATGAATCATCCATTCCAAGGCCTGAAATGCACCCATGGATGCACCGGCCAGTACGGCGATGGCCTGATTGCCCAGACCCAGACCTTTTTTCACAAGTTGGACTTGGGCGTGCACCATATCCCGGATTGAGTAGTCTGGAAAGTTTGCGCCTAAGCCGTCCGCGGGACTCGAAGAGGTGCCACCCCCAATCGCATCAGTACTGACGACGCAATAATGATCTGTGTCGTACGCTCTGCCTGGTCCGATATGTTCGATTACGCTGTGCCTGACATTGCCAGTGCCGGGGAGAACAAGTAAAAGATTATCTCGCTGCTCATTGAGCGCACCATAACAGACATAACCAATCCTGAGCTCGGGGAGGGTCTGACCGGACTCGAAAGTGAAGTTTTGCAGCGTGAAGATACCTTCTTGGGCATTTGGACGAGTCATGTCAGTAGTCATTGGAGTTTGCTGAATCATTTGTGGCTTTCAATGTATGCCTGCTTGATCCATTTGTAAATCGTGTTAATTTTTTAAAAACGATTAGAAATCAGGAGATGTCATGAAGGGAGTCGTTGTATGCCCACAGCCTCGCGCGGCAGAGGTGGGCGCTGAAATTCTTGAGCAAGGTGGAAACGCTTTTGATGCAGCGCTTGCGACTGCATTTTCTCAAATGGTCAATGATCCCTTCATGTGTGGATTAGGCGGGATGGGAACGCTGCACTATTACCATGCGCAAAGCGGTCGAAGTGGCATGATCGATTTTTATAATCGGGCGGGCTCCAAGGTTCGTCCCGATATGTGGGAAAAAGACTGCAAGGGCCGCACACCGATTTCCGGCTACAGCTTGTTCGATGATTTCAGAAGCGAAATTGGTTATACCGCAATCATGACACCCGGTACGCCCGCGGGTCTCGGCTTGTTTCATGAGAAGCTCGGCTCGATGCCTTGGGCGGATCTGATTGCTCCAGCCATCGCACAGGCCAATGAAGGGATTGTCGTGACTCCCAATGCCGCGAGCGTTTGGAGTGGTTATGCCCAACCCGGTATTCCGGACGGTCTCACGCGTATTCGTAAAACAGCTGAATGTGCGCGGGTGTATTTACATCCAGATGGACGTTTGTTTAAGGTCGGTGACGTCATGAGACTGCCTGACTATGCCCGAACATTGGAGCGACTGGCAAAAGGTGGCTGGCGTGAATTTCACCAAGGCTCGCTCGGCGATGAAATCGCCAGAGATCTGGAAATGAATGGAGCCTTTGTGACCCGGCAGGACCTGGCAGACTATCAGCCTGAGGAGAGTGCTCCTTTGGTCGGTCATTATCGTGGTTATGAAGTGCGATCCAATCCACCTCCTGGCAGCGGCGCGACGCTGATCGAAATGTTGCAGATTCTTGAGCATTTTGACTTAAGCTCGTTTGAGCACGGATCGACCCGTCACCTGGATTTAGTTGCACGCGCGATGGCTGCCGCGCACGTTGACCGCAATGCATATTTAGGAGATCCTCGTTTTGCTGAGGTGCCCACAGATATGTTGATCTCCAAGAAACGCGCGGCTTATTGGGCGGATCGAATCAAGAGCGGACACTATGCCGGCGGACAAGAAGAGGCTCCCCCAGGTTGCACCACGCATGTGTGTGTCATGGATGCTGCGGGAAACGCCGTTTCGATGACGCATACGCTTGGTACCGCTGCGGGTGTCGTGACGCCTGGCTTGGGATTCAACTACAACAATTCAATGAAATTGTTTGATCCAGTGCCGAATAAAAAGAATTCGATGGCACCTGGAAAAGCTCGCACGACAGGGATGGTACCAACGATGTTACTCAAGGACGGCAAGCCTGTTTTGTTAGCGGGTGCACCAGGTGGTAGCGTCATTATCAGTGCCACCTTGCAGTCCATTTTGAATGTGGTGGATTTTGGCATGTCGCCTGTGGAGGCTGTGACAGTCCCACGTATACATTGCGAAGGACTGGGCATCCATACCGAAGCGACCGTGCCACGTTCGGTGATTCAGGAGTTGCGGGCACTTGGGCACAAGGTGCATCAGAGCGCGCATAGCTTTGAGCCAAGCATGTCGCGCGCCCACGTGATTTCGACGATTGGAGGCCGCATGCGCGGTGGTGCAGATCCACGGGGTGGAGCAGGTGTTGTGTATGCGAGATCCTGAAAACTTGCAGATCAGACTAGCGCCTTGAATAGTGTTGTCAAAATTGTCATCAGCGGGATTTGAGTCGCGGCCACAATGATCATTGGCAATGCTATTGGCACGATAATCGGCATGATGCAGCTCTTGCCGATCGGGATCATGCGCATGTTTTTTACTGCGGCATAAATCGTCTCGATATCCGCGGAGGGACCTAGTTCAGGCGAATCCAGGATGTCTCTTTCGCCAATATTTTGACCCAGAATCCATTTTCGGTGAACAAGTCGACCGTGCTCCGACAGAAGGGCACTATATTCGCGCATCGCTTTTTTGCGCGTTGAGATCATCTTTGCAGAAAATACAAAAAGTGGCGCTAGAACCGTGAGACCCCAAAGTACTGCAAAAGAGAGTAGAGGGAGTTTCAATGTTTCGAGTGCGATCTGATGAAAAAGCGAATCATGTATCCAACGGGAAGCCAGAACGGCTGACATGGCGAGTGTCACAAGAACAAAAGCCTTAGGAAGTTTTTGTAAAAAGCCTAAACCTCCCATAGCGTCCGGGTGTGCGGGAACAAGCGCGAGATCAAGTTTTGAAAAAAGATAAAAAAGTCTGAATATCAAACCGATGCGCCATAACCAGCCAAGTAACAAGATCGTAAAGACAGGTCTCACAACATAAAGAAACCACCAGCCACCGAAACCCAAGCCCGCATCGAGGGTGGCCCAGGAGAGTTCGTGTTCGTGAATACTGTTTGGCACACCGATGAGCCACAAGAGCGTCAGAGCAAAGACGATCACCCAGGGAAATGCTTTGTCTCGCAGGTCGGTCGTGTCTTTGATGATCTGAACAAAGCGATCGCGCTGACTATCGATGATCAGGCCGTTTTCAATAAATTGTGCGACGATTGTTCGCACAACTCTGAGTGCCATTCCTTCAGCCAAAATGAGCAAAGGAATCGCGACAAGACATCGGACATGCACGCCATAGTGTGCCAGGAGTGGTTCGCCTGACGCGCGATCAAGCAGGCGACTTTCCAGTGCGGCCCAAATCACGATCGGCAACCAGGTGAACATCGCGAAAAACAACGCACGCCTCGCGACGCCCAGGCCATTGTCGGGTGCCAGACCGATCCTCCTTTGCCAGCGGATCGGTAAATCATTTCTGACTATGATGAAATCAATAGGATCTGCAGAGGAGCTTGATTTTTGGTCTTTCATTGATGGATTCACTCAGTCTTGGAGTTCTCAACGCCCAACAGCATAACCTTGCATGCCACGTGGGTTGGCCCCGGCACGCAAAACGAGTTGGCCATTGAGTCCTGTTTCGCGGGTACAAGCGGAGATGCGTCCCTCGGACCATTCCGTACCGACTTTAACGTCATGACCTGCTTGCTTGAGACGTTCAATCGTATCTTGCGGCATTCGGGCTTCAAGCGTCATTTTGTTGAGCGTGGTCGTGCGCGGCCAAAAAGAAGAGGGGTAGTGGTCCAAGTGCCATGATGGCGCTTCAATGGCTTCCTGTAAATTCATGCCATACAAAGCATGGCGTAAAAAGAAAATCAAGGTCCACTGATCTTGTTGATCGCCACCGGGTGTCCCAAAAGCCATATAAGGTTTGCCATCTCGCAAGGCCATTGACGGTGATAGGGTCGTGGTCGGACGCTTGCCGGGTTGCAGCTGACTCGCCAATCCTTCACCCATCCAGGTCATTTGCAGGCGGGTATTGATGGAGAAACCGAGCGCTGGAATCACTGGGCTCGAAGACAACCAGCCGCCGGAGGGGGTGGCTGAAACCATATTGCCTTGCTGATCGATCACGCTTAGGTGGCATGTATCCCCAACAAAGATTTCTTTTTCTGCCCACTCGCGCACGGGAGGTAAGGCAGCAAATGTGGGTTCGCCAATGCCATAACGTGTATCAGAAATTGACAAGATGCGTTCACCCAGACTGAGATCTGGCATCGCAGGCTGACGGCCATCGGGTTGACCCGGTCTGATTGAATTTGACGCTTGAGCCGCTATTTGCGCAAAGCGCTCCTTGCCATAGTCCGAACTTAGCATTGTCTGAAGAGGTACATCGACAAAATCCGGATCTCCGAGCCAGACCATGCGATCAGCAAGCGCGAGCTTGGCGGCCTCGGCGACATGGTGCACAAACTCGAAGGAGTCGGGAGCGTGTTTTTGCAGTTCAGCATGTCGCAGGATGGTCAGTTGCTGCAAGAAAGTCGCACCTTGTGACCAGGGGCCGCATTTTGCAACGGTGTAACGGCCAAATTCTGCTGTGATGGGATCGTCGTACGTCGCCTGCCAGTTGGCCATGTCTTCATAACGCAACAGGCCTTTATTGCGTTGACCGGTGGTATCTCTGATCTCTGCGTGCGTGTAGTAATCGTCAATTGCGCGCGCAACGAAGCCCCGGTACCAGACATCAAGCGCAGCTTCAATTTGTTTAACCCGATCTGAACCGCCTTGAGACTGAGCTTGCTCAATAATTTTTCGGTAGGTTTTTGCGATCGCGGTTGATTGAAACAGAGCGCCCGGAGCAGGCACTTTGTCCTGAGGTAGCCAAACATCCCGGGAGCTATGCCATTCCGCGCGAAATAAATCCTGTACGGCAGTAATCGCTTGCACGATCCGTGGCACGAGAGGAAACCCATTTTCGGCATAACTGATCGCGGGCGCCAGCACTTCGGCCAAAGTCATGGTGCCGTAATCTTTCAACATCGTGAGCCAAGCACCCCAGGCTCCGGGAACCGTTGCAGGCAGAAGACCAATGCCAGGAATCAGCTCTAACCCTTTTTGGCGAAAGAATTCGGGTGTGGCCAATGCGGGCGCGCAGCCCTGACCACAGATGACGCGCATGCGCTGCTCTTTTTCACTCCACAAAATGAGCGGAACTTCGCCACCAGGACCGTTCAGATGGGGCTCGACGATCTGAAGCACAAAGCCACCCGCTACAGCGGCATCAAAGGCATTGCCTCCTCGCTCAAGAATAGACATGGCTGTCTGAGAGGCGAGCCAGTGAGTGGAAGAAACCACACCAAATGTTCCAATAATTTCCGGGCGGGTGGTAAATGAATCCATGACTTGGCCTAGGGTGATTTGAAGATCAGGTAAATAATGCCGACAATCGAAGAATATTAATATGTATTGAGGAGCTGGCTTGCACGGCTTGAATGGGAATCGAGCTCAGCATCTCGGACAAAACCTAGGGTTTTCCTAGGTTTTGCTTTGAGCAGGCGCAATATAATCGTGGTTGATTTAACAATTTTTCTATTTTTGGTACGACGGAGACTCCGCCATGAATCGTAGATCGTTTATTACTAAAGCAGGTATTGCCGGCGCCGCCGGTTTGTCGACTGTCGCAGCGCCCGCAGTGGCACAACGCAAAATCACATGGCGCATGGTCACAACGTGGCCTAAAAATTTTCCAGGCATGGGCGTAGGTGCTCAACGCTTGGCTGACCGTATTACTGCGGCTTCGGCAGGCCAGCTGACTGTTCAGGTTTTTTCCGCGGGTGAGCTGGTTCCGGCCCTGCAGTCGATTGACGCTGTGATCGATGGCGGTGCGGAGATGTCGCACGGTGCAGCCTATTATTGGCAGAACAAGAGCGTGGCCCTTTCGTTCTTTACGGGTGTCCCCTTTGGTATGACTAGCCGTGAATTGGCTGCCTGGATCCGTTATCTGGGCGGACAGCAGATTTGGGACGAGGTTTACGATCAGTTCGGTCTTCAGGGCTTTTTGTCAGGTGATACCGGCACGCAGGCTGGCGGCTGGTTCCCCAAGGAGATCAAGAGTCTGGATGACATCAAGGGCTTGCGTTTCCGTACCCCAGGTTTGGGTGGTCAGGTGTGGGGCAAGCTGGGTGCGTCAGTGACCAATATGGCCGCTGGCGAGATTTTCCAGGCCTTGCAGTCGGGTGCATTGGATGCCGCTGAATTTGTGGGTCCTTACAATGATTTGGCCCTGGGTTTCTACAAAGCCCGTAAGATTTACTACACCTCAAGCTTCATCGAGCCAGGCTTGGCAACCGAGCTGGTGGTCAATAAGAAAAAGTACCAGGCATTACCCAAGAACTTGCAGGATTTGGTCCGTGATGTCTGCCAGGCCGAGTATGATCAGGTTGCTTCGGACTTTGCTGCAAATGACCCTCGCGCGTTACAGGTGCTGGTCAAAGATCATGGAGTCCAAGCAATTCCCCAGTTTCCTGACAGCGTAGTTGAGGCTGCCGCCAAAGCTTCCACTGAATTGTTCGCATCGATCCGTGACAAGGGTGATGCATTGACCAAGAAAACAGCGGAGAGCTACGTCAAAGCTTTGGATATCGTTCGTACCAAGACTGAAGGTACGGATGCCCAGTTTGTTGCGGCGCGCACTAAATACTTTAAGCTCTGATAAGGCTTACTAATAAGTCGAAAGCCCGGCAATCCAAAAGATCGCCGGGCTTTTTATTGATACGAAAAGTTAGAAAGATTTAGTACAGGAGCTTAGGCAGCCAAGTCACAAGTTCAGGGAATACGAAAAGCACTGCAATCGCTAAGACCTGCAGACATACGAAGGGAATAACACCTTTGTAGATCATGCCTGTTGAAACGCTGTTTGGCGCTACGCCTCTGAGATAAAACAATGAGAAGCCGAACGGAGGCGTGAGGAAACTTGTTTGCAAGTTGACTCCTACCATCACTCCTAGCCAGACAGGGTCGAGTCCCAGCATCAGGAGGATTGGAGCAGTAATCGGGATCACGATAAAGATGATTTCAAATGTGTCCAAAATAAAGCCCAGGACAAACATGATGATCATCACGACTACCATGGCGCCGATCGCTCCGCCGGGCAGTCCGGAGAGAAATTCGTGGACGAGATTATCTCCACCCATTTGGCGGAACACGATGGAGAATACCGAGGCACCAAACAAGATGATAAAGATCATCGAAGTAATGGTTGCGGTCGAAATAGCGGCTTCGCGTAATACTGTCCAGGAAAGTCTCCAACGCAAAGCGGCAAGAATCGTTGCGCCTACCGCACCAACCGATGCTGCTTCGGTGGGCGTCGCGATTCCGGCCAGAATTGAGCCGAGTACCGCGATGATCAGAATCAGAGGGGGCACCATCGCCGTCATGACTTCTTTGAGAATTCCTTTTTTCTCTTCATCACTGAAAGGCGTTGCCGGACAAGATTTTGGATCGGTAATGGCTTTGAAAATCATCCAGCCAAGGTAGAGCAGCACCAACAGCATGCCTGGAATGAACGCACCAGCAAACAGATCTCCAACAGAGACAGGGTTTGGTGCAAAATTTCCTTTTGACATCTGTACTTGGGAGTTGATGCCCGCCAGCATGTCAGCCATGAAAATGAGAACTGTGGAAGGAGGAATAATCTGACCGAGAGTGCCGGAGGCGCAGATCACACCGCTTGCGAGTTTGGGGTCATAGCCAGCTCTTAACATCGCTGGCAAGGAAATCAGTCCCATTGTCACGACAGTCGCTCCAACCACACCGGTTGAAGCAGCAAGTAACGCGCCTACAAGAATGACGGAAATACCTAGACCCCCGCGAACATTACCAAACAATTTGCCCATCGTGAGTAAAAGCTGCTCGGCGATTTTTGAGCGCTCAAGCATGACACCCATGAAGACGAATAGAGGCACGGAGACCAGCACTTCGTTGGTCATGAAACCGATATAACGACCTGCGAGCGAGGACAGGTTCGAGAAGTCGAAGACCTCAAAGTAGTACCCGACCGCACCAAATAGCAAGGAGGTACCAGCCAGAGAAAATGCGACAGGAAAGCCGAGCATCAGCATGCCAATCACACCAAAAAACATCAGTCCTGCGAGAATCTCGCCAATGAGAACGTAATCCATATCCATTACTCCTTGCCAGTCGCTTGCGCGATCGTTGGGTAACGGAAGTCTTCAGGAACGAGGTCCTCTCTTTTGGCTAGAACAAGGATGGAGCGAATCGCCATCGCGAGACCTTGTAATGCGACAAGCGCAACAAAAACGAGGATGAATGTTTTCAAAACGTAAAGTCCCGGCATGCCGCCAACGTTGGCGGAGTTTTCCATTAGGCGCCATGAGCGCTGGACATAGGGCAGTCCGATGTAATAGACCGCGTACATAAAAGGAAAGAGAAATAGGCAGACCCCAATTAAATCGGCGATTGCCTTTTTTCGAGGCGCCGAGGGTCGATAAAAAATATCAACCCTGACATGATCTTCTCTAAAGAGTGCAAAGCCAGCCACGGCGGTAAACATGACCCCGTTCAGCCAGACATACAGATCTTGCATCCAAAGACGAGTCGTGGAAAAAAGGTAGCGCTCGACAACAACTGCAAAGCAAACCAAAACAACAGCAACCGATAGCCAGGCAAAAACGTTGCCGACAGCTTTGTTGATGCCATTGATTGATTTCATAATCGCTGCTAGAAAAGTTAGCATGCGAATTCTCCAATTGGGCTTAGAAACGGGCGATTTTAAAGCAGCCCTGTGAAAAGACACGAGCCGCAGGGGTTTGCCCTAAGTTTTAAGGGCATTGAAAAGGCAAATATGAAGGATTTCGCCCAAGACTCAAAAAATACAGGCGCCAGAGACTAAGCTCATGGCGCCTGTGAGGGGCTTTCTAGATTACTGTGGTTCTACGCCTGCTTTCTTAAACAACTCGGCCCACTGCGGGACTTGTTGCTTGACTTTGGCATCCAGGGCGGCAGGATTCGCGTCTTTGGTCAGGACTTGCGCGCCCAAACCAGCCATGCGCTCTTGGAACTTTGGATCCGCCAAGCCAGCTTGCAGGGCTTCAAGGAGTTTGGCGCGTACAGGGGCGGGGGTGTTCTTTGGGACCCACATGCCGTGCCAGATACCGACTTCGAAACCTTTAAAGCCAGACTCTTCCATCGTTGGCAGATCAGGCAGTGTGGGCACGCGCTCTTTGCTGGTGACAGCATAGGCCTTGATGGTGTTTGCTTTGATCTGTTGGGTCGTGTTTGTGGTTTGATCGCACAGGAGGTCGACTTGCTTGCCGACCAGATCATTCATCGCAGGACCTGTGCCTTTGTAAGGGACGGTCAGCAAATCAACACCGACGCCATTGGCAAACATCACACCGCACAAGTGTGAGGCCGCACCGATACCGGCATTTGCCAAGGACACTTTATCTTTGTTTTTCTTGACGTATTCGACCAATTCCTTGATGTTGTTCGCGGGGAAGTCCGAGCGACCGACGATGGTCATCGGCACGTCAACCACCAGTCCGATCGGCTCGAAACCATCGATAGGGTTGTAATTTGGCTTTTTGTATAGGGAAGGCGCGGTCGTGAAACCAACGTGCATCAACAGAACGGTATAGCCATCTGGATTGGCGCGGGAAACATATGAACTGCCGAGCGTGCCACCCGCTCCAGCTTTGTTCTCGACAATGACTGTTTGCTTGAGTGTGGGGCGCATAGCTTCGGCGAGAGAGCGAGCGACGCTGTCTGTTGGACCGCCGGCTGCGAAAGGCACCACCATGTTGATGGGTTTTGTAGGGAAGTTATCAGCGCTCTGTGCAGATGTAGAAAACGCAACAGCTGATAACAATGCACCGAGGGTGAGGGTAAAGGGTTTCATCGTTACTCCGTAATCAGTAGAAAGTGATACAAAAACGGGCTCTGGGGATTTAGCAAACCCTGTGGTCAGAGAAGAAAAGATCACCAAATTGGTATAAAAGAACCAATTTTCATGGCACTAAATAATTAAAAATTATAACTAATGAACTATTCATGCTGATTGAAAGACTTAAAAAGTAAAGGTTTTAAGGAGAGTTGAGGCCGGATTCGCACCTAAATAAAAGGGTGTTGAGAGAAGATTTGTGTCATTCAGACTTGAGAATGGGTATATTCGATTGCTGATATCTCAAACATTCATATAAAAAGAGAGCACTCGCAATGACAATCCAGTTTTTTTCGTTCGATACCCCTAACGGGCGCAAGATCTCCGTAGCGTTAGAAGAGATGGGATTGCCTTACACCGTCACGCCGGTGGATATTGGCAAAGACGAACAGTTCAGGCCTGAATTTTTAAAAATCAGTCCTAATAACAAAATCCCCGCCATCATTGATAGTGATGGGCCGGACGGCAAGCCGATTAGTGTGTTTGAATCCGGCGCAATCCTGATTTATCTTGCAGAGAAAACAGGAAAATTCCTCCCTTCAAAGGGCGCTGCGCGCGTGGCGGTTCTGGAGTGGCTGATGTTCCAGATGGCAGGTTTTGGCCCAATCCCGGGGCAGGTCCACCATTTCCTGGGGCTGACGAATGAAGAAGACAAACGCTATGGTGTCCAGCGTTTTATGAAAGAGACGCGACGTCTGTATGGTGTGATGGATCGGCGACTCGCGGAGAATACTTTTTTCGCAGGTGAAATTTCTATTGCTGATTTTGCGATTTTGGGATGGGTGTGGAGACACCCGCGCCATCAGGTCGATTTGGCAGACTTTCCTCACGTTAAGCGCTGGTACGAAATGATGATGGCCCGACCTGCCGTGCAGCGTGGTTTTGCCGTTGCATTGAAATAATTTTTGGAGAAAACAAACATGAAAAAATATTCTTTCAATATCAAAAAAATCTGTGCGGGCTTGATTGCAATGAGCGGTACTGTTCTTGCAAGTGGTTACGTTCACGCGCAAGCTGCGGAGTCTTATCCTTCCAAAACCATCAAGCTGGTGGTGCCTTTCGCGCCTGGCGGTGTCACAGATACGAGCGGGCGCATCGTGGCCGAGGGTCTGTCCAAAAGACTCGGTCAGCAAGTCATTGTTGAAAATAAACCAGGTGCTTCAGGCAATATCGGCGCGCAGCAAGTCGCGAGTTCGGCACCAGACGGTTACACGCTCTTTTTAGCTCTTGATGGCACGTTGGTGATTAATCCCCACGCTTATTCAAAAATCGGATTTGATACGTTAAAGGATTTCGCGCCAGTCGCCAAAATCGGTAATTCTGTGATTATTCTTGCTGCCAATCCAGCTGTGAAAGCCAAGAACCTGAAAGAACTTGTGGCTCTGGCGAATGAAACACCGGGCGGTCTATCCTACGGCACCTCGGGCAACGCCAGTATCGTGCACTTGGCAGGCGAGCTGCTCAAACAACAGTCCAACTCCAATTTTGTGCATGTCGCATACAAGGGCGGCGGTCCGGCAGTGGCGGATGCTCTGGCGGGTCATATTCCTTTGACCTTCGCATCGGCTGCCTCGATCAATCAGCATTTGAAAGCCGGCAAGCTGGTTGCATTGGGTGTTCCTAGTGCGACACGTTCAGCCGCGTATCCTGATATTCCGACATTCAAAGAGTCGGGTATCCCCGGTATTGAACTCAACTCATGGGTCGGTATCATGGCTCCAGCGAAGACGCCTGACGCCATCATCGCCAAGCTGAACAAAGAGATCAATGCCGTGCTGCAGGATCCCGCTGTCAAGGAAAAGTTGCTCGGTTCTGGAATCGAGGCGGCCAATGGTACGCCTGCTCAGTTCGGTCAAGAGATCAAACGCGACTTGGAAATGTACAAGCCGGTAGTTGAAAAAGCCGGCATTAAAGTCAACTGAAAACGGAATCACCAAATATTGATTTGATCAACGAGTCAATTGGAGACAAACAAATGAAGACAGTAAAACTGACACAGTTCATGACGCGTTTGCGAGCATTCAAGAGTGTGAGCCAAGGTTTAGCAACTTTAATCGCCGGGGGCGTTTTAGCCGCAACGCCCTTGATTTCTGGTGCGCAAGACTTTCCCAATAAGCCTTTAAAGATTGTGGTTGGATTTCCGCCCGGGGGTGGCTCGGACTTGATGGCCCGCGCTGTGGGGGAACAACTTTCTAAGGCTTTGAATCAGCCGGTTGTAGTTGAAAATAAACCAGGTGCCGGATCGTCAATCGCGGCTTCTTTCGTCGCACAGTCAAAGCCTGACGGCTACACCATGCTGTTTGCCCAGGCCGCTAACCTGGGTATCGCGCCTGCGCTGCGGGATAATCTGAATTACGATCCAATCAAAAGCTTTGCCCCAATCACTCGCCTGACCTCTGCGCCGCTTGTCATCGTAGGACCCTCTACATTGCAAGCTAAAACGCTAAAAGAGTTGATTGCGGCGGCTGCGGCTAAACCTGGCGCATTGAGCTATGGTTCTCCTGGTGCAGGAACTGCCGGTCATTTGGCCGGCGAGATGTTTGGTTCCGAAGCAAAAATCAAAATCGTGCATGTCCCTTACAAGGGTCAATCCGCTGCGATTACAGACATGATTGGTGGTCGAGTCGAAATGTATTTCAGCACACTCGCTGTGATTAAGCCGCACGTCGAAGGCGGCAAAATCCGTGCGTTTGCCGTGACTTCGGCTGAACGTTCTCCGGCCTTCCCGGATGTTCCTACCGTGGCGGAGGCAGGGATACCGGGCTTTGAAATTGAAAACTGGTATGGCTTAGTCGAACCCGCCGGTACACCACCTGCGATCATCGATCGTCTGAACAAAGAGGTGGTGAAAATATTGAAGGATCCAAAGATAGTCGAGGAGCTGTCCAAGGAGGGTGGCAGTATCAAGCCTGACACACCAGAGCAATTTGCCAAATTCCTCGAAGTTGATGTGCCTCG
>JACCEC012849741.1_pt1 | contig 16305 bp, 13 predicted proteins | sample 7450121 | NCBI WGS metagenome assembly JACCEC01 (sample SAMN15323455, study PRJNA562643) | freshwater metagenome | isolation source: river surface water | place: USA:Blue River Watershed | collected 2017-08-18 | reverse complement strand
GACATCCACCTGCAGCACGCCGACCCGGCGCGGGAAACCGTGTTCTTCGACGTCTAAGGGTGGGCCTGGGCACCGGTCCGTGAACCCAGAGCCCAGGCTTCCAACCACGACTGCGCTTAGAAGAAGGCCATCGTCCGCACCTCGATGCTCTCGCGCTTTGGAGCATCAGGAGCGGTGGTGGGGTCTTCAAAGGCCGAGTGCCCCATGAAGCGGCAGCGCCCGTCGGTGCTGGAGTCGTAGGTCTTCAGCAAAATCGCCTGCTGTGCTTCCATCTGGGGGAAGTACAGCCAGCGGTGTGCCGGGTTGTGCCGCAGCACATAGATTTCCCCCGTGCGCTCCCGGTACTTCAAGTCCATGCGCAGGAAGTCGGCCCCGTCGTGGCTTTGCGCGTCGATCATCGCCAGTGGCAACTCCTCCACCCGTCGGTACAGCGGCTTCCACACATTGAAGAAGGCCACACGCCGCTGCAGCAAGGGCTCAGCACGCTGCTTCATGATGTCGCGCACGCGCTGCGGGCCGCTGATGACGGTGTAGTCACTGTGCACCAGCATCACCGCTGGGCGGTGCACCTCGGTCTGAACCTTCAGGTCTGCTGCCATGCGCTTACGAATGGTGTGGTCAAACACGACCACCTCACGCGCCCCGGTGTGTCGCTTGACGAAGTCCACGACCTGCGGATGAAAGGTTTCTCGGATGGCTTGCTCGTTGTCGAACTGATCGAATCGGGCTCCAAAGTCATGCAGCTCAAAGCCTTCGCGATCGACCGACAAGCGGTCGACCTCGTCCCAGCCGTTGTGGATCTCCATTTCCTGGGTATCGGTACCCGGCGGCTTGAGCTTGAGCGATGGATCGGGCTCGTAGAAGTAGTAGTCCGGCGCGACTCCGTTGTCGACCGAGTAGTTCATCGTGGCGCGGACAGAAGCAGCAGTCGTCATGGCAGGGGAAACGCTCAGGCCTTCTTGGTGGTGAAGCCCTCGCCCACCCAGGTCTTCTGCCAAGAGGGCAGCTTCTCAACACCTTCGAACATCCAGCGGCGAAGATGGGGGTGATCACCCAAGGGCAACTGCTGCCATCCATGCAGGTGCATGGGCGAGGCCACCGCAATATCAGCGATGGTGGGCCCTGCCGTTGCGGCAATCCATTGGTGTGACTTCAAGCGGGCGTCCAGGATACCGGCGAGCTTGTGGAAGTTGGGGGCCTGGGCTTCCAAGACTGCAGGATCTGCGGCGCCACCAAGCAAGGGCTTCACGCAGTTTTCCACCAGGTACACATAGCAGCTCGGGAACCAGGCCGCCGCTTCCCAAAACAGCCAACGGTTGATGTCGGCACGGGTCCTGAGGTCGGTAGGGTAAACGGCTGACCGGCCGTGCTTATCAGCGGCGTACTGAAGGATGGCATTGGATTCCCACAAGACCAGGTCTCCGTCGACCATCGCGGGAATGGACGCATTCGGGTTGATAGCGGTATAGGCCGGTGCCTTCTGCTCGGCCTTGAAGTAGTCCACATGGACCAGTTCATAAGGTGCGCCCATGAGGTCCAAACCTGCCAGCACCTTGCGGCAGTTCACGGTAATGGGATCCGCGTAAATCTTCATGATGTCTCCTGCTCCGTTGTTTTGGTAATGGGTCGAACTGCCCACATGGAAGAGTCTGGGCTATTGACGATGGTCTGCATATCCCGTTCAATGTGAACTGTTTGTCGTCCTTTTGGAAACAATTGTGATCAGCAGCGACATGCTCCATACCTTTGTGAAGGTAGCCGAAACCCTCAGCGTGAGCCGCAGCGCTCAAGGACTGGGGGTGGGCAAAAGTGTTGTGAGCAAGCGCGTGGCGCAACTCGAGGCGGCGGTGGGCGCCACGCTGTTCAGCCGCAGCACGCGCCGGGTGGCATTGACGCCGGCAGGGGAGACCTACCTCGAGCATGCACGGCGCGCGCTGGCGGAGATTGCCGCCGGCGAGGAACGATTGCGGGCCCTGCGCTCAGACCTCAGCGGACGGATTCGGGTAACCGCTCCTGTGTCCTGGGGCCAGCGCGTGCTGTGCCGGCGGCTGCCAGAGTTTCTGCGCTTGCACCCGGGTATCGAGGTGGAACCGATGTTGGCTGACCGCCTGCTGGATGTGGCCTACGAACGCATCGACGTGGCCTTCCGCTGGAGTGCCACCGCTGCGCAGGCCGACCTTCATGCCACCACGGTGGCGGTGGTGAGTTGGGTTTTGGCCGCCTCTCCAGCCTGTCTGGCCACGCTCGGCGAGCCGCAGGCACCTTCCGATTTGGCTGCGCTGCCCTGCCTGTTCTACTGGCGAGAGCCGGCTGATGAGGGGTGGACCCTGGTGCAGGGCCGGCAGCATCAACGGGTGCAGGTGCACAGCCGGTTCCACGTGGACAACCCTGAGGCTGTGCTAGAGGCCTGCCTGCAGGGCTTGGGTGTGGCGTTGCTGCCCGACTACCTGTGCGCCGATGCACTCTTGGAAGGCCGGTTGCTGCGTGTGCTGCCGGGCTGGACGCCGCAAACCCGTTTCGGCAACCACATCACGGCACTGGTACCGCCCGAGCGCATGCGCCTGCCCCGCAACCGCGAACTCCTGCGCTTCTTTACCGAGCGCGCCTGACCTGCGCCGCAGGTCAGCCCAGCAGTTCGCACTTGACGACAAGGCCCGAACTACGATGTACTGCGGGCGCGCCAGGTTGTGGGCCCACGTCCGCCACCCTGCAGCACCGGTGATGCACCGGCATTGATTTCCACAGGCCAAGACTTGCCCCACGCCGGCCTTGGTCCGCCCAGCATAGTCAGCTGTATCGCTATGTTCGAGTACTGGAAGCAGTTCGCCCAGGGCCAGAGCCTGGAGCGGTTCATGGCCGCGGTGGAGAACCACGCGCAGCCTGCGGGCCCGCCTGACCGTACCCGGGCCATTCAGCTGGCCAGTCGCGAGCTCTTACAGGACCGGGTGCCGCCTTCCGATGTGGCGTCAGCAGCCTGGCAGCTCTGCGGCCTGCTGCCCCAAGCCAGCACCCACGACCTGGCCCTGGTGACCGCGCTGTACTTCCTGCAGTCACGGCCCGAGCCCGACCCCAGGCTTGACCCGATCCGGCTAGAAGCCCGCCTGCTGGCCCAACAGTGGATGACCGAAGGCTGCGCCTCGATCGCGGTGGTCACGCGGTTCGAAGAGTCGCTATACACCCAGTTTCCCTAGGCCCCCGGCGCAGACCGCACATGAAAAAGGGCCAACCCCTGGTGGGAGTTGACCCTCTCATACTGATGGCGCGGCTGGCAGGATTCGAACCCACGACCCCTTGGTTCGTAGCCAAGTACTCTATCCAACTGAGCTCCAGCCGCTGAGCCTCACATCATAGCACAGGGTTCAATCCAGCTCGGCAGCCTGGCGAAAACAGTGCTGGGCGGTTTGGGCATCATCCTTGTTGAGGGCCAGCTGCGCCAAGCGACACCAGGCGTCGCGGCGAACCTCCACGGGCAGTTCGCCGCGCACGGTTTGCTCCAACAGCGGCTGCGCCTTGCCCCACAGTTGGCGCTCGGCGTACACCGCCGCCGCCAAGGCCTGCACCATGGGCTCACGAGGGTGTGCCGCAGCCAGAGCCTCCACCGAGGCCAGCCACTCGGGCTCAATCCCCTTGACCACGCGCCAGACGCTGTGGGCCAACAGGCGCCGCTGCTCGGCCTCTAGTGCCGAAGCGCTGTCCCAGGCCAGGCGCAGCACCCGGCGTGCCCAGGCCGCATCGCCCAATGAAGCGGCTCGGCGCACCGCGTGCGCCAACACGGCTGCGTCTTGGCGGTCTTCACGCTCCAGCTCCAACCACCGGCGCTGCAAGCCCTCGCCATCACGCGCGGTGTCCAGTACGGCCATGGCCAAGCTGCGCGCCAGGCTCTTGGCCGCATCGGGCTTGAAGGCTTGGTGCTTGGCCAGCTGGCGCACCGCCTTGAGGGCTTCACCGGGTTGATGGGCCATGCGGTGGGCCTGCATCCTCAGCCGCTGCGCCTGAATGCGGCGCGCGGCACCCGGCGGCAGCTGCGCCAGGTGTGCCAAGGCAGCCGGTGCGTCATGGTCGTCCAACGCCCATTCGGCCCGCAACAGTGCCAGGCCCTCGGCTGCCGACGGGGCCCGCGCATGGGCGTCGCCAGGGTCACCGGAGGCAGTGGCGCTGTCCATGCAGGCTTGGGCCAATCGGGCCTGCTCGTCGCGGCCCGCGCGGTCTTGTAGACGGTGCATCGCCATGGCGGCCAACAGGTGGTTGATGGCCTGCGTCTCGGCCTTGCTGCCTTGCTCGGTGAGGTCCTGCACCAGGTCTTGCGCACGGCGGGCAGCCTTCACGGCACGCGTGTAGCGCGCGGCGAAGAGCTCCAGCAACGCTTGGCGCTGCGCCGACTGCAGGGCCAGCTCACGCCGCTCGGTGCGCCAGGCCTTGGCCCGGGCGGGCAGGCCCATCAGCCAACGTGTCAAGCGCACGCTCGAAGACAGGCCAATGAAGGCGCCCAAGAGGGCCAGGATGAAGAAATTCAGCGAGAGGTCCAGCCGCCAGCCGCGCCAGTAGAACGAGGCCAAGCCATCGTTGGCGCCCAGCGTCATGGCCGCCACCACGGCCACCACAAACAGCAAGACCAACCACACCACGAGCTTCATGCGACGGCCCGCATCAACGCAGGGTGTTCACCGCGGCCAGGGCCGCCAGGGTTTCATCTGGGCGCGGCAGGGTGACCTGGCGCGAGAGTTGGCCCACCTGGCGCAAGAGTTCCAACGTGGATCCCACGCGGCGCGAAGAGGGGTCGAAGTAGCGCTCCAGCGTGCGCTGAGCATCCTGCAAGTCCGACTGCGCCACATCGAACTGACGCGACAGCAAAGCCAAGCGTGCGTTGAGCAAACGCAGCTTCAGGTTTTCACGCAGAAAGTACTGCTGCTCCGGCGATGACAAGGCTGCCTCGGGGTTGTCGATGCGGGTGATGCGCACGAGGCTACGAAGCTCGCCCCAGGCCGCGGACAGGCCCTTGAGGCTCCATTGCGTGGCCTCACGCAGCACCTGCTCCCAGGGCTGGGTGTGGGCGGCTGAACCGGGGTTGGCCGGCTTGGCGGCCGGGGCCTGCGGTGCGCTGGCGCTGTCGGTGGGTGCCGTCGGGCTGGGGGCTGCGGCCGTACCCGGGCGGGCCATGGCCGTCATCGGCAGGTCGTCGACTTGTCGGGTGACTTCGTCGATCCGAATGACCAGGGTGGCCACATCCACTTGCGAGGCCGCCCGCACGCGCTCAAGGTCGCGCAGCACCGCGCGCCGTACGCGCTCCAGCCGGGGCTGGTTGTGGCGCGCCAGCCGCTCATCGGCTTGGCGCAAGGATGCCACCAACGGCTCCAGGGACCCCGTGAGGGCCGCCTGCTGCTGTGAAATGCGCAGGGCTGACTCGATGTCGGCCAACAGGTTCTCATCGCGCGAACGGGTGAGCGACTGAATCAGTTCATCGAGCTGGTTGCGCTGAACGGTGGCTTCGGCCACACGGGCCTCCAGCAAGGCCATGCGCGCAGCCGAGTCGCGGGCCGTGTCTTGCGACTGCCGGGCCAGCACCAAGGCTTCTCCCGATTCGCTTTGAGACTGCTGCTGCCGCGCCACGAGCTGTTGCTCCAAGAGCCGCACCCGCTGCTGCGTCATCCAGGCCAGAGCCAGGGACAGCACCACCGCAAGGCCCATGGCCAGCGCCACCCACAGCCACCACCGCGGCCACTGCACCCGTGCACGCAGGCCCTCGGTCTGAACGGCAGGCTCTGCGTGAGGGGCGGCGGAATCAGGGGTTTGCGGGTCAGGTGTCACGGTGCTGGTCATTGTATGCAGCCACCACCGAGCCCAAGTCGGCGCGGCACGGCACCACCTGCGAAAAACCCAGCGCGCGCGCCTGCTCCACGATGCGCTCATGGGTGGCCAGGCCGCGCGCCTGGGCTGCCCAGCCCGCGCGAAGGGCTTCGGGTGCGTGGGCCTGCACCAGCGGGGCCAGGTGTTCCAAGGCCTCGCTGCTGGACCACAGCCACAGGGCCTGCTGAGGATGGGCCACGGCCCAACGCAAGTGCTGCACCTCCGGCTCCTGCAGCACCGGTGCACCCCGGCGGTAGGCCACCACCGTGTGCACGCGCGCGCCGGCTTGCTGCCAACGCTGGATCAACCACTCACGTCCGCCCTCGCCGCGCACCACCAGGACATCCTGCCCCGCCCATTCCTGGGTGGCCAAGGCGGGCCACAAGGACTCGGAGTCGAACTGCGGCGCATCGGCCGGGGGCTGCACGATCTGCGATGCGGCCAAGCCTCGGGCCTCCAAAGCAGCGGCCGTGCCTGGCCCAGGCGCCACGGCCCAGGTGTGGGCGGGCCAGGAGCGGGGCTTGCCCGTGCCGGCCGTCGCCGCCGAAGTTGACGCGGCATCGAAGAAGCCCGACACCGCGTTGGGGCTGACGAACATCACCGCGCGGCAGCGGGGCAGCTGGACCCAGGCCTGTTCCAGGGCCATCCGGTCGGTTTCAGAGTCGGCCGCTGCAATCCCCAGCAAGGGCACTGCGGCGGCGGGCACGCCAGCGGCCTGCAGCCGCGACACCCAATCCCGGGCCTGTTCGCGCGGCCGAGTGACCAGCAGCATGGCCTTGGGCGTCAGCCCCCGTGGGCGGCGGCTTGCAGGTAGGCGCGGCCACCCTGCTCTACCAGCGCTTGAGCAGCCTGGTTGCCCAGGGCCTCGGCCTCTTGGGCTTCGGTCACCGCGCGTTGCAGGACCACGCGCAGCAAGGGTGCTGCAGGATCACCGGGGTGGCCCAGGGCGGCGCTGAGCTGGAGCTGCTCGCCCACCCAACGGCCATGGGCGGCCAGCGGCATGCTGCAACTGCCACCCAGCGCGCGCGAGACTGCACGCTCAGCATGCACGGCCAGCCAGGTGGGCCGGTGCACCAGTTGTTGCAACACGGCACCCAAGGGCGCGTCGTCGTCTCGAATCTCCAGGCCCAAGGCGCCCTGACCCGCAGCCGGCAGCATGGCCTCGGTGTCAAACACATCGCGGATGCGCGAAGCCAGGCCCAGGCGTTTGAGGCCCGCAGCGGCCAGCACAATGGCGTCGTACTGGCCCTCATCGAGCTTGCGAAGCCGGGTGTCGAGGTTGCCACGCAGCGGCTCGATGCGCAGGTCGGGCCGCAAGGCGCGCAGCATGACCACGCGGCGCAGGCTGGAGGTGCCCACACAGGCCCCTTGCGGCAGGCTGTGCAGGTTTTCGTAGCGCGGGCTCACGAAAGCGTCTCGCGGGTCTTCACGCTCCATCACGGCGGCCAAGGCAAACCCCGCGGGCAGGTCCATGGGCACATCCTTGAGGGAATGCACCGCCAGGTCGGCGCGCCGCTCCTGCAGGGCGGTCTCGAGTTCCTTGACGAACAGGCCCTTGCCGCCCACCTTGCTCAGGGCACGGTCCAGGATTTGGTCGCCCTGGGTGGTCATCCCCAGCAAGGACACGCGCAGGCCAAAACGCGACTGCAGCAAGGCCTGCACATGCTCGGCCTGCCACATCGCCAGTCGGCTCTCGCGGGTGGCGATCACGATCGACCCACGCGCAGCAGCGTGCGGGTCGTCGGCGGAAAGGGGCTTACCTGACGAATTCATTCGGACATTATGGGGACGGCGGCGCCCAAGCGACGAATCGGAAACCTGGTTACATTTTTCGATCATTTTGTTTGTAACTGAATTACACTTCACCCGTCCCCTGCCCCTCCCGCGCGAGGCCCCATGCCCAAGCCACCCAGCGCCGCCCTGAAGTCAACACCGTCCCTTGACAAGGACCAGCCCTTGGTGCGGGACATACGCCTGCTCGGCCGCCTCTTGGGCGATGTCATTCGAGAACACGAAGGTGTCGATGCCTATGAACTGGTGGAGAGGGTGCGGCAGCTGTCGGTGGGGTTTCGTCTGAAGAAGGACGCCTCGGCTGGACGGGTGCTCAACCGGCTGCTGGCCAACCTCAGCGGCGACCAGACCGTGATGGTGATTCGGGCCTTCAGCTATTTCAGCCACCTGGCCAACATTGCAGAGGACCGCCACCATGTCCGCCGGCGCGACCACCACGAAGCCCAGGGTCATCTGCAGGAAGGGTCACTGGCCCTGACGTTGGAGCGGCTGTCCGATGCCGGGGTGCGGGGCTCTGAAGTGGCCGCGCTGCTGCGCCAAGCGTATATCTCACCAGTGCTCACCGCGCACCCGACCGAAGTACAAAGGCAAAGCATCCTGGAAGCGCAACGCGCGTTGGCAGGGCTGATTGCACAGTGGGACCAGGCACAGGGTGAGCGCGAGCAGTCCCACATCGAGGTGCAGCTTCGGGCGCGCATCACACAGCTGTGGCAAACGCGCATGCTGCGCACCACGCGGCTGACCGTGGCCGATGAAATCGAAAACGCACTGGGTTACTACGGCACCACTTTTCTGGCTGAAATCCCACGCCTGTACGCGCAGCTCGAAGAGGCCTTACCGGGCCACCGCATTGAGCCCTTCTTTCGAATGGGTCACTGGATTGGGGGCGACCGCGATGGCAACCCCAATGTGGGAGCCGAGTCGCTGCAGCGCGCCCTGTCACGGCAGGCGGAAGTGGCCTTGCGCCACTACCTGCGGCAGGTTCATGAGCTGGGAGCGGAACTGTCGATCTCGCAAACCCTGGCCGAGGTCACACCGGAGTTGCTGGCCTTGGCTGGCCAATCGACGGACACCAATGCCCACCGCCGAGATGAGCCCTATCGGCGGGCGTTGATCGGCGTCTATGCGCGATTGGCCGCTACCCTGAGAGCCTTGAGCGGCACCGAGGCCCTGGCCCACGCCGTGGCGCCCACCACTGCCTACGCAGACCCGGGCGAACTGCTGGCGGACCTGCAGGTGATTCGGCGCTCCTTGGAGCACCACCGCGCGCAGGCCTTGGCCGCGCCAAGGCTCTTGCCGCTGATTCGCGCGGTGGAGGTCTTCGGCTTTCACCTGGCCACCATCGACCTGCGCCAAAGCTCAGACAAGCACGAAGCCGCTGTGGGCGAACTGTTGGAGGCCGCGCAGCTGTGCAGCGCCTACGGGCAGTTGGACGAAGTCCAGCGGCAGGATGTGCTGTTGCGCGCCTTGCGCGACCCCAGGCCGCTGCGGGTGCCCAACCAAGCCTACAGCGAAACCACACAGCGTGAACTGGCGGTGTTTGAAGCTGCACGCCAAGGCATCGAGCGGCACGGTCGTGAGGCTATTCGGCACGCCATCATTTCCCACACAGAGCAGGTCAGCGACCTGCTGGAGGTTTTGCTCCTGCAGAAGGAATGCGGCCTCATGCACGGCCGCTTGGGCGCGCCAGGAGTCCGATGCGACCTCATCGTCTCGCCGCTGTTCGAAACCATTGATGACCTGCGCCGCGCACCCACGGTGATGCGCGATTACTTGGGCCTGCCCGGTTTGCTGGCCCTGCTGCTCAATGGCCGTGGCGAGCAGGATGTGATGCTGGGCTACAGCGACAGCAATAAAGACGGCAGCTTCTTCACCAGCAATTGGGAGCTGTACCAGGCTGAGTTGGGGCTGGTGGAATTGTTTGAACCGCTGCGGCGTGCGCATGGGCTGGCGTTGCGCCTGTTCCACGGGCGGGGCGGCACGGTTGGGCGTGGCGGCGGCCCGAGCTACCAGGCCATACTGGCCCAGCCCCCAGGAACGGTCAACGGACAGATCCGCCTAACCGAGCAGGGCGAGGTGATCGCCTCGAAGTACGCCCATCCCGAGATCGGCAGGCGCAACCTGGAAACCTTGGTGTCGGCGACCCTGGAAGCCACCCTCCTGCAGCCCCCTAAACCCGTGCCGAGGGCCTTCATGCAAGCGGCCGCCGAACTGTCGGCCGCCAGTTACGAGGCCTACCGCGAACTGGTCTACGGCGACACTGGCTTTACCGAATACTTTTTTGCCGCCACGCCCATCCGCGAACTGGCTGAACTCAACATCGGGTCACGCCCGCCGATGCGCCCGCGCGAAGGGCGCACCGGTTGGTCCATCGAAGACCTGCGCGCGATTCCTTGGGGGTTCAGTTGGGGCCAGTGCCGCGTGAGCCTGCCAGGCTGGGCGGGTTTTGGATCAGCGGTGGAGCGCTGGCTGGGCAAGTCGGACGCTACGCGGGATCAGCGCCTGGCCCTGCTGCGCCGCATGGCCAAGCAGTGGCCCTTCTTCCGCACGCTGTTGAGCAACATGGACATGGTCCTGGCCAAGAGCGACCTGCGGGTGGCCTCGCGCTACCTCGACTTGGTGGAGAACCGCGCTTCGGGCAAGCGGCAATTTGCAGCCATCGAGCGGGAGTGGCAGCGCTGCCACCAGGCATTGGAGCTCATCACTGGTGAGCAGGAGCGCTTGGCCAGCAACCCCTGGCTGGCCCGCTCGATCCAACACCGCTTCCCCTACCTGGACCCCTTGAACCACCTGCAGGTGGAGTTGATCCGGCGCTACCGCAACCGCCGCGAAGGCGACCCGGAAATCGCACGGGTGCAAACCGGCATCCAGATCTCGATCAACGGCATTGCCGCGGGGCTGCGCAATTCGGGTTAAGGGTGATCGGGGCCCGGCAGCTTCACTCGGATCGATGCCGTGACATGCTCGCCATGGCCTGCACACTGGATCAGCGAGCCCCCACTGAAAACCACTTGAGCTCGACGTAGTTGTCCGCTTTGTGGGCGGGCGTGACGTGGGCGCGCACCGCCCAGGGGATCATCTGGCGGTGCAGCGGGATCACCACGATGTCCTCGCGGTAGGCCTGCAGCGCGGCCTTCACCAGGGCTTCGCGCTTGACCGGATCGCCCTCCACGCTGGACTTGCCGGCCAGTTCATCGGCCTTGTCGTTGCGGTAGTTGCCATAGTTGTAGGCCCCGATGCCGCCGGCTGCGCGGTTGCGGTACAGCGGCGTCATGGAGGTTTCCGCGTCGGTGATGGCGCCGCCCCAGCCCAACATATAGGCACTGGTGTCGAGCTTTTCGATCTTGGGGAAGTAGGTGGTGCGCGGCATGGCGTTGACACGCACCTTGATCTTCAGCTGCGCCCACATCCCGGCCAGGGCAATGCAGATCTCTTCGTCGTTGATGTAGCGGTTGTTGGGGCAGTCCAGGGTGAACTCAAAGCCATCGGCGTAACCGGCTTCGGCCATGAGCGCCCGCGCGGCCTTGAGGTCGTAGGGCAGGCGCTTTTCCAGTTCGGGGTCGTTGTAGGCCCCCAAGGGCGAGGGCGTGATGGCGCCAGTGGGCACACTCAGGCCGTTCATCAGCTTGGTGCGCATCGTCTCGATGTCGATGGCCTGGTACATCGCGCGCCGCACGCGCAGGTCCTTGAAGGGGTTCTTGCCCTTGACGCTGCTGTACAGCAGTTCATCGCGCCCCTGGTCCAGGCCGATGAACACCACGCGGTTCTCTGGGCCATCCACCACCTTCACGCCAGCGGTGTTGCGCAGCCGCGCAATGTCGCGCGGCGCAGGGTCGTGCACAAAGTCCAGTTCGCCACTGACCAGCGCCGCCAAGCGCGTGGCGTCGTTGGTGATGGGCGTGAACACCGACTCCTGCACATTGCCTTCGAAACGGCCCCAGTAGTTGGGGTTGCGTTTGTGCACGGTGCGAACCCCGGGCTGACGCTGCACCAGCATGTAGGGGCCGGTTCCATTGGCGTTGAGCGAGGCGTAGCTCTCCTCACGGTTCTTGAAGTCCAAGGGGCGGGTGACCTTGTGCTTTTCGCTCCAGGCCTTGCTCATGATGGGCAGGCTTTCCAGGTGCTGCAGGAAGATCGGGTTGACCTGCTTCAGTCGGAACTCCACGGTGAAGTCGTCGATCTTGACCGGCTCGCCACAGGCCAGCGCATAGGCGTTGAGCTGCGAGGTGGGCGCCTGCGCGCGCTTGATGGAGAACACCACATCATCGGCGGTGAAGGGCGTGCCGTCGTGAAACTTCACGCCGGTGCGCAGCTTGAAGCGCCACAGGGTGGGCGAGACCGATTGCCAGCTGGTGGCCAGGCCCGGCACCAGTTGCAACTGCCGGTCGCGCGAGAGCAATCGCTCGTACACCTGGGCGTTGATGGTGTTGGTCATCAGCTCATTCTGGGAATGGGGGTCCATGGTGAGGGGGTCACCACTGCTCGCCCAGCGCAGGGTTTGAGCGTGGGCGGCCCCACCCAGCCCCAGGCATAGGGCCAGCGTCCAAAGCGCAGCAGGAAGTCGAATCATCATGGCAAGGTCTGGTGAAGTTTGAGCAAGGTCAAGAATGCATCAGGCAGCGGCGGGGTAGCCTTCTGCTTCCAATGCTTGGCGCAAGGTCTGTTCGTCGGCTTGGGTGTCAAAGCGGGCCGTGTGGGTGGCCAAATCGGTCTGCACCTGTGCTTGTGGGTCCAGGCGGCGGGCCACTTCGGTCACGGTGCGCACACAATGGCCGCAGGTCATGTCGGGAAGGTGCAGTTCAATCATGGCAAGAATCCTCAGATGCTCGGGCCGGCCATGCCGGCAGCTTCCATCCAGTCTAGTTCAGCAGCGCCGGCCTGCCCACCGCACACCATGAGCGCCCACGAACTCACCCTGGACATCAGCGGCATGACCTGCGCCAGCTGCGTCAGGCGCGTGGAACGGGCTTTGACCAAGGTGCCAGGGGTGCAAAGCTGCAGCGTGAACCTGGCCACCAACCAGGCCGTGGTGCAACTGCCGTCGGCCCATGCGGTCAAGAGTCTGCCGGGCCACTTGCTGGCGGCGGTGCAGGCCGCGGGTTACGACGCCCAACTGCATCAAGCCGAGCAGGCCCCGCCCACCGCGAACGACCACGGCTGGGCGGTGGGCGCGGCCGTGGCCCTGAGCCTGCCCCTGGTACTGCCCATGCTGCTGCAGCCCCTGGGGGTGCACGCCATGCTGCCCGCGCTGTGGCAGTTCCTCCTGGCCACACCGGTGCAGTTCGTTTTGGGCTGGCGCTTCTACAAGGCCGGCTGGGCTGCGCTGAAGGACGGCAGCGGCAACATGGACCTGTTGGTGGCCCTGGGCACCAGCGCCGCCTATGGACTGAGCCTGTGGCTGTGGGCACCCTGGGCTCAGGGTGATCAGGCTGCGCACCTGTACTTTGAGAGTTCAGCGGTGGTGATCACCTTGGTGATGCTGGGCAAGTGGTTGGAAGCACGGGCCAAGCGAAAGACGCTGGCGGCCTTGGATGCGCTGCGGGCACTGCGCCCGGAAACCGCCCTGGTCATGGAGCAGGGTCAAGCCGTGGAGCGTGCGCTGTCGGAACTGCGCGTGGGCGATACGGTGATGGTGCGGCCTGGCCAGCGCGTGCCGGTTGACGGACGCATCATCGAAGGGCGCAGCCACGTGGACGAGTCGGCCATCACCGGCGAAAGCCTGCCCGTGCCGCGCGAAGCGGGCCAGGGTGTGATGGGGGGAACGCTCAACGCCGAGGGGCTGTTGCTGGTGCAGGTCACGGCCTTGGGCGCGGAATCGGCCCTCTCACGCATCGTGCGCCTGGTGGAGCAGGCCCAGGCCCGCAAAGCCCCCATCCAGCAGACCGTGGACCGCGTGAGTGCGGTCTTCGTCCCCACCGTCGTGGGCCTGGCCGTGCTCACCCTGGTGGGATGGGCCCTTCTGAGCAGCCGAGGTTGGGAGTACGCCATCGTGCAGGCGGTGTCGGTGCTGGTGATTGCCTGCCCCTGCGCCCTAGGCCTGGCCACACCAGCCACGCTGATGGTGGGCACGGGCCTGGCCGCGCGCATGGGCATCCTGGTGCGCGACGCACAGGCCTTGGAGTTGCTGCGCGGCGTGGCGGTGGTGGGCCTGGACAAAACGGGCACCTTGACCCTGGGCCAACCACGGCTGTTGGCCTGCACCCCCGCACCGGGCCTGAGCACCGAAGAGGCCCTCACCCGCGCCGCGGCCTTGCAGCAGGGCAGCCAACACCCACTGGCGCAGGCGGTTGCCCATGCGGCCATGGAGCGCGGCTTGCCGGTGCACGGGGTACAGGGGTTCGAACAGGTGGCCGGCCGGGGCGTGCAGGCCTGGGTCAACGGTGAAGCGCTGAGCCTGGGCAGCACCCGGTGGATGCACGAACGCGGCATCGACCTTCAGGCCCTTCAGCCCGCCATCGAGCAAGCCTTGGCCCAAGGCCAAACGGTGAGCGTGCTCAGCCGTGGCGGCGAGGCCTTGGCCGCCTTGAGCTTTGGCGATGAGCTGCGCCCACAGGCCGCTGAGGCGGTGGCGGCCTTGCAGCGCCTGGGGGTGCGCTGTGTGATGATCAGCGGCGACAACGCACAAGCCGCTCAGGCCATCGCCACGCGCCTGGGCATCACCGATGTGCGCGCACCGGTGCTGCCGGAAGACAAAGCCCAGGTCGTACGGGAGCTGCGCACGGGTTTGCCGCCTGGCCAGCGGGTGGCCATGGTGGGAGACGGCGTAAACGATGCGCCGGCACTGGCGGCGGCCGACATTGGGGTGGCCATGCCCGGAACCGACGTGGCCATGGAAACGGCGGGCTTGACGCTGCTGCGGCCAGACCTGCGCCTGATCCCCCAGGGCTTGGCCCTGTCCCGTGCGGTCACCCGCAAGATCCACCAGAACCTGTTCTGGGCCTTTGCCTACAACGTGGTGGGCATTCCCTTGGCTGCGCTGGGGTTCTTGAGCCCGGTGGTGGCAGGAGCAGCCATGGCCGCCTCCAGCGTGAGCGTGATCAGCAACGCCCTGTTGCTGCGGCGCTTTCGTCCCGAGTAGCCCTCAGGGCTGCAGCGCGGCAGCGCCACGCAGCCCCGGGGCATCAGCGCCGTTCAGCGCGTCTTGCTCTGGGGAACCGTTTTCAGGTCGCCCGGCAGGCTGCCGATGTAGTTGGCCATGGCCTTGAGTTCGGCCAGGCTGAACTGTTTGACCTGCGCGCCCATGATGGCGTTGGCCCGGCCCAGTTGGGCCTGGCCTTCTGTCTTGTAGGACTTCAGCGCCACGTAGAGGTAGTCAGCGTGCTGGCCAGCAATCTTGGGGTAGCTCGGGTCCACACCCTTGTTGAAGTTGGCGCCGTGGCAGGAGATGCACGCACCCTTTTGCAGCAGGGCGGCCACTTCGGCAGAAGGCTGCTTGGCGGCTTGGTCCGGCACGGGCTTGGACTTGTCCTGGCCGTGCTGGGCGTAGTAGGCGGCCAAATCGGCGATGTCCTGCTCGCTGAGCGAGCCGGCGATGCCGCGCATCGTGGGGTGCTTGCGCTCGCCCTTTTGGTAGGCGGTCAGCGAATTGACCAGATAGGCCGCGGTTTGGCCTGAAATCATCGGCACGCGGTGGATTTCCGGGAAGCTGGCCTGGTAGCCGGGGATGCCGTGGCAGCCAATGCACATGGCCACCTTGCCCTCGGCGGCCTTGATGTCGCCCTTGGGGCCCTGTGCGTGGGCGGTACCTGTCACCGACACGATGCCGGCCAGGGCCAGCAGGGAAAGCATGTTCTTCATGATGCAGACTGCAAGATTGAAACCACTGCTGCTGGCCCGCTGCCGCTGAACGGCGCGCGCCGCCGGGTTGCCCCGGCTGCTGCAGAACCGCGCGATTATAGGGGGGGCCCTATACTGAACCTGACAGGCGTTCTGCCCTGCCCACACCCACGGTTGACCCATGAAATTCCAAGGTTCCCAAGACTACGTGGCCACCGACGACCTGATGTTGGCGGTCAATGCGGCCATCACCCTGCAGCGGCCGCTTCTGGTCAAGTGAGAGCCCGGCACCGGCAAGACCATGCTGGCCGAAGAAGTGGCTGCCGCCCTCAAGCTGCCCCTGCTGCAGTGGCACATCAAGAGCACCACCAAGGCACAGCAAGGGCTGTATGAATATGACGCGGTCAGTCGCCTGCGCGACAGCCAGCTTTCCGACGCCGACAGCGCTGCCAAGGTGCGCGACATCCGCAACTACATCGTCAAGGGCACGCTGTGGCAGGCGTTTCAAAGCGAGACCCCCGTGGCCCTGCTGATTGATGAGATCGACAAGGCCGACATCGAGTTCCCCAACGACCTGCTGCGCGAACTCGACCGCATGGAGTTCTACGTGTATGAGACACGCGAACTCATCAAGGCCAAGCATCGGCCCTTGGTCTTCATCACGTCCAACAACGAAAAAGAGCTGCCCGACGCGTTCCTGCGCCGCTGCTTCTTCCACTACATCAAGTTCCCTGAGCCCACCACGATGCAAAAGATCGTGGACGTGCACTTCCCCGGCATCAAGCAGGAACTGCTGAGTGCGGCCATGCGCACCTTCTTCGAGGTGCGCAACCTGCCGGGCCTGAAGAAGAAGCCCAGCACCAGCGAGTTGCTGGACTGGCTGCTCCTGCTGGT
>JACCEC011580302.1_pt1 | contig 16307 bp, 13 predicted proteins | sample 7450121 | NCBI WGS metagenome assembly JACCEC01 (sample SAMN15323455, study PRJNA562643) | freshwater metagenome | isolation source: river surface water | place: USA:Blue River Watershed | collected 2017-08-18 | reverse complement strand
GAAGAAGCTCAACAGCAACTTCAAGTCCAAATTAATCAAATTGATAGTCAGTTGCAACAGTTAGAAATGCAAGGACAACGCATGATTGCAGAAATTAAACGCCAAAATCTGCAACCCCTTGGCCCCGATGCCTTGCAACAAGTCGAAGAAATCCAAGTTCAGGTGAATGAACGAAAAAGTCAACTCTTAGATCAAAAAAATCAAAATTTGCAACAACTCCAACAAGTTCAAACCTTAGAACTTGAACAAGAAGTCAGTCAAGGACAAATTGAAAGCATTTTTACCGTTGCAGAAGGTGACAATTTGATCAATAAAATGCAAGTAGAAATTCTTTTACGAGATGGTGTGATTGAATCCATTCGTGGAGACATTTAAACAGGGTTGTCCGTTAACGGTTCATCATCATCAAACAATGGGGACTTACCCGGATGAACTGGAAATAACCAACGGTCAACACTTAACACGAATTTCACGTTTAAACTTTATTTCTTTGAGCGCTTATGGCAATTCATGAAATTTTTATGCCCGCCCTGAGTTCCACCATGACGGAGGGTAAAATCGTTTCTTGGCAAAAATCCCCCGGTGATAAGGTGGAAAAAGGGGAAACGGTTTTAATTGTTGAGTCAGATAAAGCCGATATGGATGTGGAATCCTTTTATGAAGGATTTTTAGCGACCATTCTGATTCCGGCGGGAGAATCTGCCCCGGTGGGTAATACCATTGCGTTAATCGCAGAAACCCCAGCCGAAATTGAACAAGCTAAACAAAAGGCGTCTTCTCAGAGTGCCACAACAACGGCCCCAGCACCCGTCGCTCAAGCGGTGGCAGCTAGTTCTGCAACAACCGCAACTGTTACCGTCGCACCCCCAACAACGGCTCGCAATGGCCGAATTGTGGCGTCTCCTCGCGCGCGGAAATTAGCTAAAGAACTGAATTTGGATTTGGCCACATTAACGGGAAGTGGCCCCCATGGTCGGATTGTGGCAGAAGATGTGCAAGCCGCCTCTGGACGTTCAACTCCAGTACCTACGGTTCAACCTCAAGTGGCTCCTGTACCTGCGGTTCACAAGCCACTCGCCCCGGTTCCCGCACCTGCTGCGGCTGTTCCTTTGGGTGAAGTAGCCCCGATGAACAGCTTGCAAAATGCTGTTGTCAGAAATATGACGGCGAGTTTATCGGTTCCGGTGTTCCGGGTGGGATATACGATCACAACCGATGCTTTGGATCAATTGTATAAACAACTGAAATCCAAAGGAGTTACGATGACGGCGTTGTTAGCAAAAGCTGTGGCTGTCACGTTAACAAAACATCCCATTGTTAATGCCAGTTATGTTGAAAATGGGATTCAATATCATGCCGGAATTAATGTTGCGATCGCCGTGGCTATGGCTGACGGAGGGTTAATTACTCCGGTGTTAAAAAATGCCGATCAAGTTGATATTTATTCGTTGTCTCGGACGTGGCAAGATTTGGTTGAACGGTCAAGAACCAAACAGTTACAACCGGATGAATATAGTAGCGGCACTTTCACTTTATCGAATTTAGGAATGTATGGCGTTGATCGTTTTGATGCTATTCTTCCACCGGGTCAAGGTTCGATTTTAGCTGTCGGTGCATCTCGTCCTCAATTAGTGGTTTCTGCTGATGGTTCTATGGCGGTTAAACGTCAAATGCAAGTCAATATTACTTGCGATCATCGGATTATTTATGGCGCAGATGCTGCTGCATTCCTGCAAAGTTTGGCAAAATTAATTGAAACGGATGTTCAATCTTTGACGATGTAATCCCGTCATTTATTATTCAATATGGGCGGGAGAACCCCGCCCCTACATTACCTGACACCTGATTTATGAAAGCTATTATCCTGACCGAAGTTGGAGAACCGAATGTTTTACAACTTCAAGATGTACCTGATCCTGAAATTCAATCCTCAACTGAAATTTTAGTTCGTTTAAAAGCGGCGGGAATTAATCCCATTGATACAAAATTACGCAGTCGAGGCACGTTTTACCCGGATAAAATGCCCGCAATTTTAGGCTGTGATGGAGCGGGAATTGTCGAGGCGGTGGGTTCTGAGGTCGAAAAATTTCAAGTCGGAGATGCGGTTTATTTTTGTAATGGGGGACTGGGTGAACAGTATGGAAATTATGCTGAATTAACTGTTGTTGATGAGAAATTTGCAACGCTTAAACCCCACAGTTTAAGTTTTATTGAAGCGGCTGCATCTCCTTTAGTTTTAATTACCGCTTGGGAAGCATTGTATGATCGGGGACGATTACAACCCGGACAAAAAGTATTAATTCATGCGGGTGCTGGCGGGGTTGGTCATGTGGCAATTCAATTAGCTAAATTACAGGGAGCAGAAGTCGCCACAACGGTTGGTTCTGATGAAAATATAGATTTTGTCAAGGAATTAGGGGCTGATTTTGTTATTAATTATAAACACACAGATTTTGTTGAACAAGTGTTAGCTTGGACAGATGGAGAAGGAGTTGATTTAGCCTTTGATACCGTTGGAAAAGAAGTTTTTTATCAAACGGTTTTTGCTATTAAAAATTATGGGGATTTAGTTACAATTTTAGAACCTGATCCCAACTTAGGAACATTAAAAGACGCTCGGTTACGAAATTTACGCATTAGTTTAGAATTAATGTTAACGCCGATGTTAAAATCTCGCATTGATGATCAATTAGATCAAACAAAAATATTACAACAATGCGCTCGGTTAATGGATGAAGGGAAGTTAAAAATTGTTGTAAATCAAACTTTTCCGTTAGCAGAAGCAGCCCAAGCTCACCAACAATTAGAAGCCGGAGGAATGAAAGGAAAATTAGTATTAACCATGTAAAATCCTGCGGCTCATGGGGTGACAACCCCGTGAGGTTAATCACTTGATAAATATTAATTAACTGTTGACGACCGTATCATTGAAAGCGATACGTTTATTTGATGAGACAATCTGCTTTTACCAGACGATAAAGTTGATTTTGATAGATAGTACAACGATTCCAAGATTGTAACAGGATCGGTTTTTGTTTTCCTTGAAGTTGAGTTAAGATTTGTTTACTTTGATCCGGCCATTGTTTAAACCAAACATTCTCGGTTATATACTCAGGAGTAAAGGCTTTTTGATCAATTAGAAAATAATCAACGTCATACTTTTGAATAAACTGTTTAACGGTGTCTAAATTCGGGCTATATTGAGCAGAAATTAAATCTAAAACTCTAGGTTTAATTTGACGATAATAGCCCTTTTGATAGGGTAAAGCGTGTTCCCAGGAAACTAAAACCGGACGTTGAGAAAAAATGGGTAAATTATCGGCTTCTAAGGATAAAGACGCGGTTAAAGTATCCTTCGGTTGCTGTTGTAAAAATTCGTAAACAGCCGGATCTGTCCCAATTGTATAAGCAGTTCGAGGAAAGGCTTTTCCCCAGACAAAAAACGGATATAAAATTAACACAAAACTGAAGATAACCGTTGATATTAAAGCAATAATTTGTTTGAGGGAAGCTTGAAAAATTCCATCTAAGACAACAATTAAAAAAATCGCTGTTGAAATCGCTAAAATAATACGGAAACTATGACTGGTGTAGCGACTGGGAAGAAACAACTTAAATAATAAGAGATGAGCGATCGCAAATAATCCTAAAGATGTTAAGATTAAGTACAACAGAATATTAATCTTTGAACTCATTTTTTCTACTAACGGAAACTGACACGGAAATCTGAACAAAATTGGTAAGAAAAATCCTAATATAACTAAAGGAGGATTCAAGGAAATTCTAATCCCACTGCGACTATTTTTAAACCAGAAATTTAACCCCCTATCGCTGTAAAAAAATGCTGTTCTTCCCTCGTTTAAAAATTCTGGCATCGTTTTCGCTTCTTGCGCTGAAATAGTCGGGCCATATTCAGAAGTGGAGAAAAAATAAGGGATAATTACTAACGTTGCAACCCCTAAACCGACAGCCGAAATTATATAATCTTCACGAGTATTATAAAAGTTAAGTTTTCCTTTTTCCCAATGAATTAACCGCAGAATTAAAACCCCGGAAGCAAGTAACATTAATGGCCCGTAAATATTCCCCATAATTGCCATACAAATTCCCACACCCAGGGGAGATCGACGTAACAGAAAATAGAGAAAAGATAGAAAAGCTGGATAAGCAAAACCGCTACTAACGGCTGTTGTTAATTCCCCGTGTAACCAAAGATTTTGATTCAGCAGTAAAGACCCAATAAAACCAACGGTTGGGACAGGTAAAAGTTCAATACAAATCCCAAAACAAAAAATAGTCGTTAATATTCCTAAAAATAACGGTAAAATTTTATTTAAAAGTAGCGGATTAATTCCTAAATTTGCCATTAAATGATAGAAACCACTCACACCCGAAGGCGTAATGGATTGATAAAAATCAGCAATTACATCGTTAGGAAATAAATCAGGATCAACAAACCGTTGCATCCAAAATAAATGTTGTCGAGCATCATCCATAATTAAATATTCTCCACTAAAAGCTTTTTGTAGTGGCGGAATGGCAAAACTAATGGAGAAAACTAGACTCAAAGTAAACCAAAAGATCATTCGAGGACTAAATCGATGATCTTCTGGGGCGGTTAAAAACTTCTGAAGGCGGGATACTAGCATCTAAAAATTGATCCAAAATCAGATATAATTGACCCGAAATCCGAGTCTGATCCTTTCAGATAATACAATAGCTTGGGAAAATCAGAGAAAAACAATATGTATCAAGTGGTGGATGGAGAGTTAACAACGGCAATTCAAACAACCTTAACGGAAGGAAAAGGGCTGTCCTTAGTCATTCCTGCCTTTAATGAAGAAGCCGCAATTGCAACAGTTGTGACGGGAATGATGGAGTTATTGAAACCGACTGGAGGCGAATTTGAGGTTTTAGTTGTTGATGATTGTTCAACGGATTCAACCGCAGAAAAAGCAAAGCAAGCGGGCGCAAAAGTGATTCGTCAGGGAAGAAATCGCGGTTATGGTGCGGCTTTAAAAACAGGAATTCGTAAAGCAAAATATGGATTAATTGCTATTGCTGATGCCGATGGTCAACACAATGCCGAACAATTAGCGAGTTTATTAATCGGTTTAGGAGATGCTGATGTTGCGATAGGAACTCGTTATAATTCACCTGTTCCATTTTTAAGAAAACCGGGAAAATTAATCTTAAAATGGGTGGCAAATTGGGTAACAGGATGGAAGATTCCTGACTTAAATTCGGGGTTAAGAGTAATGAGACGAGAAGCAATTTTTGATTGTATGCACCTTGCTCCCGATGGATTTTCTTTTAGTACGACTACAACCATTGCCTTAATTAATAATGGGTGGTTAATTCAGTGGGTTCCGATTATTATTAATCCACGAGTCGGTCGTCCGAGTTCGGTTAAAATTGTCAGAGATGGGTTAAATACTATTTTATTAATTATTAGAATTGTTGTGTTATTTGCTCCACTAAGAGTGTTTTTACCCGTAAGTTTATTTTTGATAATTGTAGGTTTAATTACTTCAATTTCAGGTATAATATTAGAAGATAACCTAGCGGATCGAGATGTAATTATATTATTATCAGGAATCATCATCTTTTTCTATGGAATATTAGCAGATCAATTATCAGCAATTCGGCGAGAAATGAAACAAATGTAGGGGCGGGGTTTTCCCGCTCTTCCTCAATCAGAAGAATAGAATCATGAATCAAAACTTATCGAAAACGGCAATAATTTCTATTGATGTTGAAACGGACTGGGGGGGAAGACTACCCGCTTCTGGTGAAACTATTCAAGGAGTTAAAGTGGGTTTACCCCTGATTTTTGAGAGTTTAAATCAATATCAATGTCCGGCGACCTTATTTATTAATGGAGAAATCGTTCCTTATATTCAAGAAGAACTTAATCTTTCCATTCAAAAAGGGTTTGAAATCGGTTCTCATGGTTTTACCCATCGAAAAATGCCTGAACTATCGAGAGATGAAATTATCGAAGAATTGACGAAATCAAAAGCGATTTTAGAAGATTATACAGGTCAAAAAATTAGAGGGTTTCGCGCGCCTCAAGCTCGAATTCCCGCAGGGTTATATGATTATTTAAAACAAACAAATTATGAATATGACTCCTCAGTTTTTGCCGGAAAAATGCCCTCTCGGTTTAATAATCAAAATGTTCCCATTGAACCGTATTTACAAGATAATATTTGGGAAATACCCGTTAATTCTTTACCCTTAATTCCCTTACCAATGGGGTTATTATGGATTGATTTATTTCAATTATCCTTAATTCAACTATTGTCATCGGTTTCTCCCCTTCCGCCTATCGTTCAAGTTTATATGCACCCCTTTGATTTTATTCCTGCCTATTCCGTCGAGGATTTATCAATTCCCAGGGGGGCAAAATTATGGTACACTCGTAAGCAAGGTTCAGCCTTAAAAACCCTTAATTGTTTACTGTATTGGTTACAACAATTAGGGTATAATTTTAGGACGGCGGGTGATGTGATTAATTCTTATTCGATGTCATAATCCCCTAATCTTTTATCTTTAAAATCATAATGTCTTCTCATCCCCATCGCATTGCTGTTATCGGTTTAGGATATGTAGGTTTACCTGTTGCCATTGCCTTTGCTGAAGTTTTCCCCGAAACCGTTGGATTTGATATTAAAGTTGAACGAGTAGAAGCTTTGAAACAAGGAATTGATATTACCGGAGAAATTGACAATGAAAGATTAAAAAAATCATCTTTAAGATTTACAGCATCTCTTCAAGATTTAAAAGACTGTAACTTTTATATTGTAGCAGTTCCCACACCTGTTGATAAAAATAATCAACCTAATTTAACCCCCTTAATTAAAGCCTCAGAACTTTTAGGAAAAGTTATTAAACCTGGCGATATTATTGTTTATGAATCAACAGTTTATCCGGGGGTTACTGAAGAAATTTGTGGTAAAATATTAGCCCAGATTTCGGGATTGAAACAAAATATTGATTTTAAATTAGGTTATTCTCCCGAACGAATTAATCCTGGTGATAAATCCCATAGCTTAGAAAAAATTGTAAAAGTGGTTTCAGGAGAAGATGAACCCACCTTAAATATTATTGCTCAAGTTTATAGTAGTATTATTCAAGCGGGAGTTTATCGTGCACCTTCAATTAAAGTAGCAGAATCAGCGAAAGTAATAGAAAATATTCAACGGGACTTAAATATTGCTTTAATGAACGAATTAGCTATTATTTTTGATCACTTAAATATCCGCACCCAAGATGTATTAAATGCAGCTAAAACCAAATGGAACTTTCTACCCTTTTCCCCTGGATTAGTTGGCGGTCATTGTATTGGTGTTGACCCCTATTATTTAACTGCAAAAGCCGAAGAATTAGGCTATCATCCCCAAGTGATTCTAGCAGGAAGACGGATTAATGATAGTATGGGAACTTATTTAGCTCAACGCTTAGTTAAACTGTTAATTCAAGCTAATTGTTCTATTCCTAACGCAAAAGTTGGAATTTTAGGATTAACCTTTAAAGAAAACGTCCCTGACTTACGAAATAGCCGTGTTCCTGATATTGTTGCGGAACTTAATCAATTTGGAATTCAACCGTTAATTCATGACCCCTTAGCTGACCCTATTGCCACTCAACAAGAATATGCTATGACATTAGTAAAGTGGTCAGATTTATTGAACTTAGATGCAATGATTCTAGCGGTTCCCCATCAAAGTTACCTTGACCTTCCTTTAGAACAACTATTAGGCTGTTTAGGAAATAAAGGTGTTGTGATGGATGTCAAATCTGTTCTTAACCCCAATTTAATTCCCTCTTATATTCACTACTGGAGTTTATAAAAAAAATGGCGAATTTATTAGTAACTGGCGCGGCTGGATTTATTGGATTTCATCTCTGTCAACGATTATTAAACCGAGGAGATACCGTTATCGGAATTGATAATATTAATGATTATTATGATGTCTCTCTAAAACACGCCCGTTTAGACCAATTAAACGGTCGAGAAGGATTTACTTTTAAAAAAATAGATTTAGCCGATAGAGAGGGAATGAATCAGTTATTTGCTGAAGGAAATTTTGAACGAGTCGCTCATCTTGCTGCCCAAGCTGGGGTGCGATATTCTTTAAAAAATCCCTATGCCTATCTTGAGAGTAATTTAGTCGGATTTTTGAATATTTTAGAAGGGTGTCGTCATTCTCAAATTCAACATTTAGTTTATGCGTCTTCCAGTTCGGTTTATGGTGCAAATAAGAAAATTCCTTTTTCCGTTGAAGATAACGTTAATTACCCGGTAAGTTTATATGCAGCAACCAAAAAATCTAATGAATTAATCGCTCATAGTTATAGCCATTTATACAATATTCCCTCAACCGGATTGCGATTTTTTACAGTTTATGGCCCTTGGGGACGTCCTGATATGGCAATGTTTATTTTTACCAAAGCCATTCTCGAAGATAAACCCATTGATGTATTTAATTTTGGCAAAATGCAACGGGATTTTACCTATATTGATGATATTGTTGAAGGGGTAATTCGCACCTTAGATAGAATTCCTCAACCGGGTGAAAATCCCCAGACAACAGCCCCCTATAAAGTGTATAATATTGGTAATAATCAACCCGTTGAATTATTGCATTTAATTGAAGTATTAGAAGCGGCATTAGGTAAACCTGCGATTAAAAACTTTATGCTTATTCAACCCGGAGATGTGCCGATGAGCTATGCTGATGTTGATGCTTTAATTCAAGATGTAAACTTTAAACCCAATACTTCCATTGAAGTTGGAGTGCAACGGTTTGTAGATTGGTATCGTTCTTATTATCAAGTTTAAAGTTAACCCCAGAAACCGGGTTTCTTAACTTTAATCTTGATTTGATTCCCTGAATTAGAACAGAAACCCGGTTTCTAACACAAAGCGGAAAACCGTACTTAATCGTCTAGTATTTACAACCTGGGGCAGATTGGTCAGTTTATTTACAATTCGTTACCATCAGATTATGAACAACCAAAAGTTGAAATAGCTTTTGGATGAGTTGAGAGGTAGCCAATATGAATGGCTCTATTCGTGTCGGTAATTTATTTGGAATCCCTTTTTATATTAATGTTTCCTGGTTTATTGTTCTGGGATTAATGACGTTAAGTTATGGCGGAAGTTTAGCCGCCCAATTTCCTCAATTGGGTTTAGGACTGCCATTTTTATTAGGGTTAATTGCCGCATTACTGTTATTTGCTTCTGTTTTAGCCCATGAATTAGGACATAGTTTTGTCGCCATCAAACAAGGAATTAACGTTCAATCCATTACCTTATTTTTGTTTGGTGGATTAGCCAGTTTAGACCAAGAAGCGAAAACACCTGCTGGAGCTTTTTGGATTGCCCTTGCTGGGCCGTTAGTGAGTTTATTCCTGTTTTTTGGGTTGACTTTAATTGCTTCTTATTTCCCCTTAGCAGCCCCATTAACAGCCTTAATTAATCTCTTAGCTTATGTTAATTTAGCCTTAGCTATCTTTAATTTGATTCCCGGTTTACCCCTTGATGGTGGCAATATTCTAAAATCACTCATCTGGAAAATTACAGGTAATCAATATCAAGGTATTGTATTTGCCAGTCGCGTCGGTCAAGGGTTTGGTTGGTTAGCAATTTTATTAGGATTTTTACCTTTATTTGCTGGGGGTTCGATTAATTTTTGGACAATTTTAATCGGTTGGTTCCTGTTAAGTAATGCCGGACTTTTAGCCAAAGATGCCACCCTGCGGAATCAATTATCTCAATTGACCGCAGAGGATGCCCTAGTTGATGAAAATCCGATTGTTCCTCAAACTTTTTCGTTACGAACTTTTGTCAACGATTATATTATTGGAAAAACCGCAACTCGTCAATTTTTAGTTACCAATGAAGACGGAGAATTAGTCGGTCAAATTAGCGGGGATGACCTCAAACCAATTCCCACGTCTCAATGGCCGTTCATTCAAGTTCAAGAAGTGATGCAACCTGTGGAATTTTCAACCACGATTGATGCTCAACAATCCCTCTTAGACGTGGTAACGGTCTTAGAAAAACAACAATTAAATGAATTACCTGTTGTTCGCAATGGGGTATTAGTAGGACTGATTGAAAAAGCATCGATTCGCCGTTTATTACAGCAACGTTTGCAAACCAATCCAGCTTAAATTATTAACTAATTAACCCACGTAGGGGCGAGGAAACCTCGCCCTTGATTTAATATTAATATCTAACGTAGGGGCAAGAAAACCTCGCCCTTTAATATGAGTATTTAGAGTAACCAAGTGCTACTCGAAAAATCATCATTAGAAACAGGTTGAGAAGGAGAAGAATAGGGACGAGGGATGATTTGAGCCTTGGGTTTGACAATAGCTTTCGGTTGTGGCGGTTGAGCTTTCGGTTGTAAAGCTTGTTTTAAGGATTCATTTTCTTCTTTGATGTTTTTTAATTCATCAATTAATTTAGAATTTGCCTCGGATAATTGTAACGCAGCCTCTTGCGCTTTTTGTAACTTTCCTTTTAAATCTGCCCCTTCAATTTCAGTTTTCATGCGGTCAATAAATTGATTTTTATCCTCTAATTCAGCTTGGAGTTGTAAAACTTTTTCTTGAAGAGAACGCTCTTGATTTTGAGTTGTTTCTAAAGCAGTTTTCAACTCAATAATTTTATCCTCTAAGTTAGGTTGAACTCCAGAGTTTGCAGGTGCAGCACTCGATTGAACCTCAACTCCACCTTCATCGGTGACAATTTCCACTTCAGCCGTTAAACCTTTTTCAGTTTCCTGCCGTACCATATCGGAAAGACGTTTCCGCGCCATCATTCCTCCCCTTGGGTGAGCATTAATTTCTCAATATAGCAGGGAACTGGGAACCCAGAACAGGAGATAGAAAGAAAAAAGGAACCAAATCAGTTTGAACTCAATTTGATTCCTGAAAATCTTGATAGCAGGTTCAATCTTTAAGGTTCAACAATCACCGGAGTCCCGACTTCTACCTGTTCAAATAAGGCGACAACATCCTCATTCCGCATCCGTACACAACCGTGAGAGGCGGCTTGTCCAATTGAATTGACCGTAGGGGTTCCATGAAACCCAATCACATCTTTTCCATCTGTCCAAAACCCAATCCAACGTAATCCTAACGCACTATTGGGGCCAGGAGAACGAACCTCTCCTGTCCAGGGGTCTTGCCAAACTGGATTTTCAATCTTTTGCATCACTTTAAAGCTTCCCGTCGGCGTTTCCCATCCTTCTTTACCAACCGCAACGGGATAACTCGCAATGACTTGTTCTCCTTGATACAGATAAACCCGACGTTGACCTAACCGCAGAACCAGACGTTTTGGCTGTTCTAAGGACGGTAAAAATAAACCGGGGTCATCTAAGGGGGGAAAATCCGGGTTGAGGTTTTGATGGGGAAGAACTGGGACAACCGTAGAAGAAGCAGAACTGACCGTTTCCGGTGAAACCGAGGTTTGCGCTTTTATCGGTTGTCCTAATAAGAATAAAGTGGCTAGGCTAATACCAGCAGCGAGAAAAGATTGAGATAAAAATTGAGTGCTGACTCTAGCGGTCATATTGGACTCCTCACTCAGAAATATTTAAAGATAGTAGGGAACAGCAGAAAAAGAAAGGTGTGGAGAACACACAGTTAACCATCCTAGGGGCATAGTTTCCCCAGTCGTAACTATTTAACCATCTATATCCTAAGTTTAGGCTGTTGTTATAATGTACCCTAAAAAATAGGACTAAGCAAACCTGAAACAGTTCCAAACGTTTCGCTACAATCAAAAAACTGGGTTTCTCAACCTCCCCTTTTAATTTTATTTCTTAAACTGATGCCAAAAATTCGGCTGAAATTACCCTACAGGGAAATCATGACGTAATAAGCTGCCCTTACCGATTAAACAAAGTGGTGGTTCGATTCATAAAATCATGGCAAATATTGGGAAGATGGTGTTTAAGAGTTGGGGGGAAATCGACATAATTTTTAAGCAATAAACACCGATTTTTTAAGCCTTTTAGTTTTAATTTAAGTCGGAGTTAATTCAGGAAACTGTTGACTAAGTGCCGTTTAAAGCGACCTCTCAAACACCGCCCATATCCCAGTTATGGGGTTGTTTTTTTGGGCAACTTAATAATACTAATAAGTCTAATTTTAAGTAAAGTTATCAAATATTACACTACATATAGCGGAAAAAAAGATTTTTGTCAATCCCTGTCACTAAATATGGAATTAGAGTACAGTGGTAAGGCATGAAATTATTATAGAAGTGGGTAAAAAGATTGACTATGCAATCAACATCACTATCCATAGCGACAACCCCCAGCAAAGATATTAAAGTCATCAAACGAGACGGGAGTTTTGCCCCGTTAGATGTGTCTAAAATTCGAGAAGTTGTCAACTGGGCTTGTGAGGGTATGGAGGCGAACCCCATCACCCTAGAAGCGGGACTCACGACCCGTCTCCGCAATGGCGTGACCACCAGAGAAATTCAAGATAATTTAATTAATTGCGCCTTAGAATTATGCAGTCCCTCAGACCCAGACTGGCGTTATGTAGCTGGGAGACTTCAGATTTGGAGTTTATGGAAAGATACCTTAGTTCGTCGGGGTTATGAATATGGCGACTATTGCAGAACCGTTCACAATAAAGTTGAACAGGGACAATATGACGTTCGGATTTTAACCTATAGCGTTGAAGAACTTCAAGAAGCCGGAACTTGGATTAACCCAGAATGGGATAAAGATTATGATTATGCGGGGGCAGTTTTATTAAGTAAACGCTATTTACTCCCCCATGAATTGCCTCAAGAAGCTTTATTAACTTGTGCGTTATTATTAGCAATTGTTGAAAAACCCGAAAATCGGTTATTTTGGGCTAGAAAATTTTATCAAGCGATCGCTGAACGCAAAATTTCATTAGCCACACCCATTTTAGCTAATTTAAGGATTCCCAATGGTTCCTTAAGTAGCTGTTTTATTACGGCAATGGATGATAATTTAGAAAGCATTTTTGACACCATCAAAGATGCTGCTCGAATTTCTAAAAATGGCGGGGGAGTTGGAACCAACGTTAGCCGAGTTAGAGCGACCGGAAGTTGGGTAATGGGCAAACAAAACACCTCTGGTGGGGTGATTCCCTGGATTAAATTATTAAATGATACGGCGATCGCCGTCAATCAAGGGGGTCGTCGTGCGGGTGCTATTACGGTTAGTTTAGATATCTGGCATTTAGACGTTCTCGAATTTTTAGAAATGCAGACTGAAAATGGAGATCAACGTCGTAAAGCCTATGATATTTTTCCGCAATTAGTTATCCCTGATGAATTTATGCGTCGGGTGATTAATCGAGAAGATTGGACACTGGTAGATCCCTATGAAATTAGGAAAAAATTAGGCATTGAATTAGCAGAAACCTGGGGTGAATCCTTTGAAAAAGCTTATCAACAAATCGAAGATAACTTAGATACAGAAATTACCCTTTATAAAAAGGTCAATGCTAGGGAACTGTTTAAGTTAATGATGCGTTCTCAAGTAGAGACTGGGATGCCTTATTTATGGTTTAAAGACACCTCAAATCGAGCCAACCCAAATCAACATGAAGGCTATATTCCGGGGGGGAATTTATGTCAAGAATCATGGAGTAATGTTAAACCCGGAGAGGAAGCCCATACTTGCAATTTAGATTCTTTGAATTTAGCGAATATTGAATCTGAAGAACTTCCAGAAATCTGTGGAATTGCGGTGCGGATTTTAGACAATACCATCGAAATTACAAACGCACCCTTTGAAGCCAGTAAACATCATAACCAAAAGTATCGTACTATTGGCGTCGGAGCGATGGGGTTAGCGGATTGGTTAGCCAAACGTCAATTAACCTATAACCACTTAACAGAAATTAGTCATCTGTTTGAAGATATCGGTTTTTATTGTACTAAAACCTCAATGGAATTGGCAAAAGAACGGGGTTTTTATCCGGCATTTCAAGGGAGTGCTTGGAGTCAAGGAAAATTAATTGGAGCGAAACCTGTAGAGTGGTTTTTGCAACACGCTTACCAGAAAGAACGTTGGCAACAATTAAGTTTAGAGATTCAACAATATGGGATTCGCAATTCTCATATTACGGCGATCGCTCCTAACACTTCTTCCTCTTTAGTTCAAGGCTGTACCGCAAGTATTTTACCTTGTTATAGCCGTTTCTTCTACGACAAATGGGCAAAAGGAACCGTACCCATTGCTCCTCCTTTCCTGCGAGATCATTTTTGGTTTTACCCGGAAAATAAAAGCTTAAATCAACAAATTGTGGTCAAAGCTGTAGCAACGGTTCAACAATGGATTGATACGGGAATTTCAATGGAATTAATGTTTAATCTTAACGAAGGAATTTATTTTCCCGATGAACCAGATCGCGCTATCAAAGCGAAAGATATTTATGAAACATTAGTTCTAGCATGGCAAAAAGGTTGTAAAGCTGTTTATTATGTCAGAACAGTACAGCGTGACAGTTTCAAAGAAGCTGATGATAGCTGTGTTGCTTGTGCTAACTAAAAGTTAACAAACTTACCTAAAACCTCACGTAGAGACGTTGCATACAACGTCTCTACAGGGGGATGGATGCGTAGCAAACATTAAAGAATGGAATATAACAACAGCTATTTACCCAAACAAAATAATTCCCCATTCGTAATTCGTAATTCGTAATTCGTAATTCGTAATTCGTAATTCGTAATTCGTAATTCGTAATTCGTAATTCGTAATTCCCTACTAATTAAAGAACTTGGTGAGTATAAGCGTGTTGTTTAACGTTATCTTCAGTACGAATAATTCTTTCAGAATTTAAAACCCGCTTTCGTTCTAAAGAGAAATTAAAGTCTTTAAAAGTTGATCCTAATGGAATATGAATTGTCGCTTGGGGGCGATTTTTATAGGTGCGAGTTGCTGCGATCACACGGTCAGTAAAATTCTCACAAAAATGGGCATCTGTTGTTAATTCAGGAGGAATTTTAGCTTCTCCATTGTTTAAAACTGAACCCAAAGTTACAGCCCAAGCGGTAGAATAAGAGGTTGGAACTCCTTTGAGAATTGCTTCTAACGCGGCGGAGGGAATGGGTTCAACCACTTGTACTTGATGAACTTCCCCATCTTCTTTAATAAAACAGGTTGCTAAACCAATGATGACATAATCATCCGGTGATAACTCAGGGGCGTTAGGATATGGGGTTGTAGTTGTCATAGAAAAAACGGTTTAGAATTCCTAAAATATTTGGTTCTCGTTGCATTGTACCAAGTTCCCATCAACCCCCTATGAGACAGCAACCCAGGTTTGGAAGTCTCTAAACCCTTACCCCAGTTAAACAACAGGGATATTGCGAAAGTCCAAAAGCGTTATATTTTGCTAAAACTTTTAACGAAACTTTATGATGTAGGGTAATTAAACTGTTTATGTGATATCGAGTAGGAGCGCCGTGAGTTCCCCTGAAACTTCATCCCAACAGCAACCCCAACCCGAAAACCATCGAGCCCTAAGTTCCGGCTATTATAAACTGTTGGGGGTTCATCCCAGTGCTAGTCCCATCGAAATTCGACGTGCTTATCGGGAACTGAGTAAACTTTATCATCCTGATACCACGGAATTACCAAAAGCGATCGCAACAGCCAAATTTCAAACCCTTAATGAAGCTTACGCCACCTTAAGTAACCCCCAACGGCGTCAAGCTTATGATCAAAAAATCGGCTATTCTCGATATCATGTAATTCAGGTTCCAACAAATTTTAATCAACCTTATTCTAAAACCAATTCTGCTTCTCGTTCTTCTGCTTATTTAGACCCAACAGATCGTCCCCTATCCGCCGGAGAGATTTTTGCATTATTTCTCATGGGAGTGAGTTTAATTGGGTGTTTACTCTTAGCGATTTTTATTGGTTTAATTCGTTCTGATGGCATTATTCAACCCATTCAACCTCCAGGGTTTTTAATTGATTTGAATCTAAATTTATCCTTGATTATGGATTTATTTTTAATTCATTAAATCAAAAAATAAAACCCATGAATTATTTTTTGTAATTTTAATTAATAAAATAGCCTCTAACAATCCTATTGGATTTGTGGTAGGGGCAATTCATGAATTGCCCCTACCGTAATGGTTTTAGTCATAGAGGTTATTATACTAAATCCGGTTGTCATACCCATCTAAAGAGAACAGAGCCAATGATAGTTAGTTAAATTTCTAATTTCCTCCTTCATATTACTCAAAACATTACAACGTTTGACTAACAACTCCTCGATTT
>JACCEC011060622.1_pt1 | contig 16307 bp, 16 predicted proteins | sample 7450121 | NCBI WGS metagenome assembly JACCEC01 (sample SAMN15323455, study PRJNA562643) | freshwater metagenome | isolation source: river surface water | place: USA:Blue River Watershed | collected 2017-08-18 | reverse complement strand
TGTTTAATACAGTCACATTTTTTACAAATTATTCCCTCTTTTTCTCTTTTTTGTTTAAAATCAACTCTGCAGGAGTTCTCATCAGGAAATTGCGCAGCAAATTGTATAATAGTCATCTTCTTTTTTTTATTCAAATATAAGGATTTCTATAAAATTGTGGCAAGTTTACCGATATACAATTGTCAATTAATAACTCTGGATTTTGACCTTAGATACTCCTAAAAACCAATGCACATGATTACTCATAATACACCAAGCATGAATTTCTAATCCTTTGCTTTTTTGACAAAATTGCTAACTTTCTAAAAATAAGTCTTTGTATTCATTTCTTGTAAAAACATCCAACCAGCCCACAACTGAAAAACTTATAAAATACAAATCCTCTGGATTATAAAATTTATAGTTTCTACTCATTGCTTCAATTTTAGTATTGTAGAGACAGAAACTTTTGGTTAAACTTCACAAACCCCACTAAAGGATTCGTGACTTATGAGAATAGTTTAGGGTTAAAGGTAGCCTCTCGGTCTCTAGGAACCTGAATTTCGGATTCTCCAAATGAGGTTTTTATTTTCGTGTTAGAAAAACCATTGTGTGCATTGGTTAAAGTAGTTTTCTCGTGCTTATCATAGTCTTAAAAGGCATCTAACTCGCCTTCGAGCATTTTCTCAATTCCTCGCTTTTGCCGTTGAGCTAAAAAGTCATAAAGGTCTTCGCCTGTTTTGAATTGCTTCATAAATTTATCGGATAATAAATTTTCTTTTTTCATAGTGTGTCTAAAATTTAAAATTAAGTAAAAAAGATGATGGGGTTTGCACAAACCCTAAAATCTTTTTTACATACACACTTTATGGATACTACCTTTTTGGAAACCAAGAATACATAAAAAGGGGTCTAGGATATTTAATGATGAGTTAAGTATTTTTGACTTCTTTTTTTATTTAAATAAACGGCGTTTATTTTTATGTAAATACTGATTGTCTTTAAATTATTTATTTTTTTATACTTTCTTATGAAGGGTAATTTGCTTACTTTTGCACCGTTAAAAAAATAAATTTACTTCATTCTGAATGATTTGAATTTTAATAAATTAGAATTGATAAAGCACACTAAAGTATCGATTTTTATGAATTCTATTTGTCTGTATGCATTTGATTAAAACAATTACTTTCCACTTGGGGGTAATTCCACATATTCTCAACAAATTATTAAAGAAATTTATAAATTTAACGCATAGAAACATAGAAAAAAAACAGAGATAGACCAATTTTTGGTTATGCTTCGCCAGTTCGGCCTTTGGTCTCGGATCACATAGCTAAGTTTTGCTCTAAAAAAGTAAAAAGCTTAAAAAAACATATAAAAACTTTGTTTCTATGCGTTTTAAAAAACATAAAATTGAATTACACCCAACGGGTTAATTACTTAGAAAAAACAATTAACTATACAAACAACATGAACAAAACAATTGACAATTTAGCTGCTGATAATATAAGAGCATTAGCCATTTCAATGGTTGAAAAAGCAAATTCAGGACATCCAGGAGGAGCTATGGGAGGAGCAGATTTCTTACACATTCTTTATTCAGAATATTTGAATTTTGACCCCACCGAAATGGACTGGGCTTTCAGAGATCGGTTTTTTATGGATGCTGGTCATTTGTCGGCTTTAATGTATGCTCAATATCATTTGTTAGGAAATTATACTAAGAAAGATTTGCAAAATTTCCGACAATGGGGTTCGGTAACCCCAGGACACCCTGAAGTAGATGTACTCAGAGGAATAGAAAACACCTCTGGACCTCTTGGTCAAGGTCACGCTATGGGAGTAGGAGCTGCAATCGCTGCCAAATTTCTTGACGCGAGATTCGAAAGTCTTTTTACACATAAAATTTACGGTTTCATTACTGATGGTGGCGTTCAAGAGGAAATATCTCAAGGTGTTGGTCGTATTGCTGGGCATTTAGGATTGAACAATTTTATTATGTTTTATGATTCTAATGATGTGCAACTTTCTTCGATGACAGATGAAGTGTCTTCAGAAGATACTACAATGAAATACGAAGCTTGGGGTTGGAAAGTTATCAATATCGATGGTCACGATCACGATCAAATCCGAAAAGCGTTGGATGATGCTAATGCAGAAACTGAAAAACCAACCTTAATCATTGGTAAAACCATTATGGGGAAAGGATGTGTTCTTGCTAATGGTGATATATACGAAGGCGAATGTGAATTGCACGGAAAACCAATTGGAGACACCAAAGCTGATTTTACAAAAACCTTAATCAACTTAGGAGCCAATCCCGAAAGTTCTTTTGATGTTTACACTGATGTTCAAGCCTATTACTCAGAAGTTTTAGCCAAAAAAACGGCTACAGCAGCTGCAAAAAAAGCAACTATTGCCACTTGGAAAGCCGCCAACCCAGCTTTAGCATCAAAAATGGAAATGTTTTTATCTGGAGTGCTGCCTGATTTAGATTTGAGTCAAGTAGTACAAAAAGCAAACGTGGCAACTAGAGAAGCTTCGTCAGCAGTTTTAGGGTATTTGGCAGAAAATGTGGAGAACATGATTGTTTCGTCTGCGGATTTATCTAACAGTGATAAAACAGATGGATTCTTGAAAAAATCTTCTATTCTTGAAAAAAATAATTTCAAAGGAGGATTTTTACAAGCTGGAGTTGCTGAATTAACGATGACGGCTATTGCTAACGGAATCGCTCTTCACGGAGGTGTTATTCCTGTGGTAGCAACTTTCTTTGTGTTTTCAGATTATATGAAACCAGCTATTCGTTTGGCTGCCATTCAAGAATTGCCAGTAAAATACGTCTTGACTCACGATTCTTTTAGAGTAGGGGAAGATGGTCCAACGCATCAACCTATCGAGCAAGAAGCGCAAATGCGTTTGATGGAAAAAGTAAAAAACCATTCTGGGCACCAAAGTTTATTGGCACTTCGCCCTGCTGATGCTATAGAAACTTCTGTAGCATGGGATATGGCTTTGAAAAACACGACAACACCAACGGCTTTGATACTTTCGAGACAAAACATTAAAGACATTCCAGCTGGAACTTCAAGATATCAAGAAGCTACTGGAGCTAAAAAAGGAGGTTATTTAGTGAAATCAGTTGTGAATCCTGATATTACTTTATTCGCAAATGGTTCAGAGGTTTCTACACTTATAGAAGCTGCAGCTATTTTAGAAAAGGAGAATAATCTAAAAGTGAATGTTGCTTCTATTATTTCAGAAGGATTGTTCAAACAACAATCGGCTAAATATCAAGAAAGCATAATTCCAAAAGGAAAATTAGTTTTCGGATTGACAGCTGGACTTCCTGTAAACTTGGAAGGATTGATAGGCGATAGCGGAAAAGTGATTGGTTTGAGTCATTTTGGGTATTCAGCACCCGCAAGTGTTTTGGATCAAAAATTTGGATTCAATGCTGAAAGCGCTTCTAAAGAAATTCTAAAATACATTCAGGAAAGTAAATAACAAAATCAGTTGAACTTTATTATTTTCCGCAATTCAGATATTGTTTGCTGTTTAGAAGAATTTGATTAAATTAATTTTTTTTGATGATTTCAAAAATCGACATAGCTAGAATAAGTTCAAAAATTATAATTGAAAACCCTGTAAATTATATGATTTATAGGGTTTTTAAATTTGGTGATGTATATTGTTTTTAGAAGCTATTGATTTTTATCACTCCAAAGATTTTAGACCTGACGCCTAGACACATGATTTTCGTTGAAAAAAGGTAAAAAAAAACTCCAACATTTCTGTTGAAGTTTTCTGTGGGCGATGAGGGGTTCGAACCCCCGACCCCCTCGGTGTAAACGAGGTGCTCTGAACCAGCTGAGCTAATCGCCCTTTTGGGTTGCAATTCATTAATTGCTATTTCGAGTGCAAATATACACCTCTTTTTTATATTTACAAGCAAAATATTGAAAAACTATAAAATTTCTGCAACTACAAAAGTGCTACCTCCTATATATATAAAATCAGAATTTGTGGCGTTTTGTAGTGCCATCTTATAAGATTCTGAAACAGAATTATATACTTCCCCGTTCAGGTTGAATTTCACCGCTTTGAGTTGTAGAATTTTAGCATCTAATCCGCGTGGAATATTGGGTTTGCAGAAATAATAAATAGAATTTTTTGGAAATAGAGGCAAAATTTCGTCCAAATCTTTATCGTTTACTACACCCAAAACCATGTGTAAAGTGTCAAATTTTTCTTTTTGAATTTGTTTCATAACAATTTCCAAACCATTTTTATTATGAGCTGTATCACAAATGATTTTCGGAAATTTGCTCAATTGTTGCCATCTTCCTTGGAGTCCCGTGTTTTTTATGACATTCAATAACCCAGATTTGATTTGGTCATCAGAAATTTTGAATTCTTTTTGAGAGTTAAGAATTGCAATGGTTTGTATAACTGATTTTTTATTGTGAACCTGATAATCGCCAATTAAATCTGAAATATAGTTTTTCTGAATTAAATTGGATGCAAAATAAATTTCGGAATTGTTTTCTTTGGCTTTGGACAAAAAGACAGTTTTTGTTTCAGGGGTAAACTCACCAATAACAAGAGGAATATTAGGTTTAACAATTCCTGCTTTTTCAAAAGCAATGGCTTCAAGTGTGTTTCCTAGAAATTGTGTGTGGTCTAATCCAATATTTGTAATAACTGAAATAAGAGGAGTTATGATGTTTGTAGCGTCTAGTCGTCCACCCATTCCTACCTCTATAATGGCAATATCTACTTTTTTTTTGGAAAAATAATCGAAAGCCAAACCTACTGTCATTTCGAAGAAACTCATATCATTGGCCTCAAAAAAAGATTTGTTTTTATTGATAAATTCACAAACAAAATCTTCTGAAATTTTATTACCATTAATTTTGATGCGTTCCCTATAATCTTTTAAATGCGGAGAAGTATATAAACCCACAGCATATCCAGCTTCATGTAGTATCGAAGCCAGCATGTGCGAAGTAGAACCTTTGCCGTTTGTTCCCGCAACGTGAATGCATTTGAGATTTTTTTGTGGATTATCAAGATGATTTACAAGCAAATGAACATTGGTAAGATCTTTTTTATAAGCCGAAGCACCCTGAAGTTGGTACATCGGTAGTTGATTAAACATCCAGTTTATGGTTTCCTGATAGTTCATTTTTCTAATAAAATAGAGGGTAGTTGAAATAATTTTCGATTTTTTTAGTTTAATAGAAGATCGAAAAGTATCTTTATTGCAAATTTGAAATAAATTTTAGAATTAATGAATAAAATAATAATATATGTTTAGTTTTATACAATTACAAGCCGACACTTTATCAGATGTAGCATCAAATGTGGTTATTGAAAAAATTGCTACAAACAATGAAATCTCAGTTTTAGAATTTATTTTAAAAGGAGGTTTTTTCTTGATTCCAATTTCAATATTATTATTTTATACTTTTTATTTAATTATAGAAAGGTATTTAGCCATTCATCAAGCTTCAAAAATTGATCCTCTAATGATGCGAGATGTTAGAGAGCATCTTAATTCCAGTAAATTGGATCGGGCATTATCTATAGCAGAAAGAAAAAATTCAGCTTCTGGTAATGTTATCAAAGAAGGAATATTATTAATTGGAAGACCTATTGCAGAAATTGAATCGAATATGGATCGAGCTGCCGATATTGAAATTGGTGAAATGGAAAAACATTTGGGGCAACTTGGATTGATTGCTGGAATTGCACCTACATTAGGATTTATTGGAACCATTTCTGGTGTTATCAAAATATTTTACAGTATTTCTGTTACAGAGAATATTAGCATTGGAAATATTTCTGGCGGATTGTATGAAAAAATGATTAGTAGTGGTGCTGGATTGATTGTCGGGATTATTGCCTACAGCGGGTATCATTTATTAAACGGAAAGATTGATAATTTTGCTTTGAAAATCCAAAAGCAAATATTGGAATTTGTAAATATTATCCAAAAAGCATAGCGATGTCCATAAAACGAAAAAGAAGATTCCACGCCGAAGTCGCCACGTCTTCGTTGAGTGATATTATGTTTTTCTTGTTGTTATTTTTCTTGATTATATCCACTTTGGCCAATCCAAATGTGATTAAAATGACATTACCAAAAGCAAAATCCAACGAGAAAACCAACAAACAATTCATTAGTTTGTCTGTTACTGAAGACAAGAAATTTTATATCGACAAGCAAGCCGTTTCCTTCGAAGAATTAGAAACAACACTGATGTCAAAAATGAACACCGAAAAAGATCAAACGGTTATTGTGCGAATCCCATTCAATCTACAAGTTCAGGATTTAGTAGATGTTTTGCAAATTGGGGTTAAAAATAACTTGAAATTTGTGATTGCCACGAGTCCGAAGTGATCTAGGACACGGATTTACGCTAATTCGCTATGAGAAAACACGGATTTAACAGATTTTAAAATTTAAATTTGTGGATTATCTAAAAAGATATAAAATCCGTTTTTTATCTGCGTTTTGCCTAGGCAATCCGTTTCATCCGCGTCCAAATTTTAATTCAAATTGAAATTATAAACAATTTTTCCCACTTGTTTTTCTGGAGCATCACTACTAGCATCCCATCGTGTATTCATTGCAGCAATTCGGGCTTGATCTAGTAAACATCTTGCCGTATTTGTAGTTCCTTTTATTCCGGCAATCGCATCAATTGTTTTTCCAGTTCTATCCACAGACACTTCAACAACCACTTTTCCAGTTTCATTACAAGTGTATTGTGGAGCAGGTTTCGAAATCGCTTTTCGGTTTCCTAACAAATAACCCGTTCCTCCACCAGAGCCGCCTCCTGAACCTCCACCACTTCCTGCACCATAACCGCTTCCGGTGCCAATGCCGTTGCCAGTTCCATTTCCTCCGCCTGAACCTCCGCCTGAACCTCCAGTCCCATAATAGCTGTTCGAACTTAAACTTCCGTTCGTTTTTCCTTTATTCCCAGCCGTTTTATCATCGCCATCACCACCTTTGTTAGAACCTTTCATAATACTAGATAAAGCATCATTCGTATTGATAGAAACTTTTGGTTTCGCAACAACTACTGGTTTCGGTTCTTCTTTTAGAACAGGAGTCGGTTTTAATGGTTTTTCTTTTTGCGGAATCACCACAGTTTCCTCAGTAGAATTATCCTGTGATAAAATAGACTCGTCTGGAGTCACTTGTGTTGGAGTTTGTTTGGCCTGATTTTTTACGTCAAGAATCTCGCTTTTATAGTTGGCTCCCGAACCTATATCGCTGTCGCCAAAGTTCACCGTTACGCCACCTCCACCGCCGCCGCCAGTTAGTTCTTCCAAGTTTGCCGGAGGCCAAAATCTGATGAAGAATAAAATTATCAATAATGTTCCATATAAAAAGATAGATATTACTATTGATTTCTTTCGTTCAGATGAAATGGTAGAACTCATTTAAATTTAAATTTTTGAATACTTTAGTAAAACGTTGAAAATTACTAAAAATTATTAGAAATATGAAAAAATGGAGTTTGTGGTTTATAAATTTCTCCTGAACTATGGTCCATTTTAGCTCCTGTCACACTGCTCAAAACATTGATTTCATCACGTAATTTCAAAACGCCAAGCAAGGCAAAAATCAAAGCTTCCTTGAATTCCAATATTTTAGACGATGGAATTATAATATCCATTTTTGGTAAATAAAATTTAATTCGTTCCATTAGAAAATCATTGTATGCACCTCCTCCAGTTATCAGTATCTTTCCTTTTTTGTGAGGCAAAGCCAAAGCCGTTTGATAAGCTATATGCTCCGTAAAAGTTTGTAACTTGTCTTCAATAGGAATTTCATATTTTTCGATTAATGGTAAAATAATTTCTTTTACAAATTCAAAACCCAATGATTTAGGAAATTTTAATTTGTAAAAATCCAACGAATTCAACTCGTTCAATAAATTTTCGTTTATGTCCCCAGTTCGAGAAAGTTTTCCTTTGTCGTCATAATTCAAACCCAATTGGTTGGCATAAAAATTCAAAACCGTATTGACAGGCGAAATATCGAAGGCAATTCGTTTGCCATTTTCTTCAAAAGAAATATTAGAAAATCCTCCCAAATTCAAGCAGTACATATATTCTGAAAATAAAATGCGGTCGCCAATAGGAACCAAAGGCGCGCCTTGACCACCGAATTTCACGTCCTGAACCCTAAAATCACAAACTACGGTTTGTTTAATCAAACTCGAAATTTCGGGCAAATTTCCAATTTGTAATGTCAAACCTTTTTCTGGTTGATGTAATATAGTATGTCCGTGAGAGCAAACTGCATCAAGATTCTCGATTTTGTGTTTTTCGATAAAAGTAGAAATGGCGGTCGCAAGCAGTGTAGTGTATGCTATGTTTAATTTTTCCAGTTCAGTTTCAGAATAATCTACTGCCGATTTGAGATTGTTAATCCAGCTTTGGCTATAACCAATGGTTTCACTTTCAAGAATTTCGAAAGTCCAATTATTGTTGTTTAAATGGAATTTAATATGAGCTAAATCAACCCCATCTAGAGAGGTTCCTGACATAACTCCGATAACGTTGTAGTCGTTTTTTTTCATTAGCCAAATTTACATATCTAAATTGAAAAGTTCAGTGTAAACAATTATCTTTGGCTCTATTTTTAGAACAATAGGGTTCTACACTGAATTGGGTGGGTTTTGTAATTTTAAAATAAGTTAGCCACAAATTTCAAGAAAGTGGGAGGACTTTGACAAAGAATTGCTCACTTTTTTTAAAACACAAATTACATAAATTAGCAAAAATTTTGAAAGCATCAAATAGAATTACACAATTTTTAAAAATAGTTTAAGATTAAATTTGTGGTAATTTGTGTAATTTGTGGTAAAAATAAACTCACATTTAAAAAAGAGTTAGATAGAATTACACAAATTTACACAAATTCATATAACTCAATAATTACACGAATTATAATGAAATTAGTGTAATTAAATTTCAGCATAATTTAATTCGTGATAATTTGTGTAATTTGTGGCAAAAAAATACCCACACAGTTAAGGGTAGAACCACAAAAACCAACATTTATTTTAGATAATTATGGACTTTAATCTAACCGAAGTACAATTAATGGTGCAACAAGCAGCCAGAGATTTTGCCCAAAACGAGCTTTTGCCTGGTGTAATTGAGCGAGACGAAAATCAAATTTTTCCTGCTGAGCACATCAAAAAAATGGGAGAACTTGGCTTTATGGGAATGATGGTGGACCCAAAATACGGTGGCAGCGGACTTGATACTATTTCTTATTTGCTGGCAATGGAAGAAATTTCGAAAGTTGACGCCTCGGCTTCGGTTGTAATGTCTGTTAATAATTCTTTGGTTTGTTGGGGATTACAGGCTTTTGGAACCGAACAACAAAAACAACAATGGTTGCCTCAATTGGCTTCAGGTCAAATTCACGGTGCTTTCTGTTTGAGCGAACCTGAAGCAGGAAGCGATGCGACTTCACAAAAAACAACAGCCATTGATATGGGTGACCATTATTTGGTAAATGGAACAAAAAACTGGATTACTAATGGAGGTACAGCTTCATTTTATATCGTCATTGCCCAAACCAATGTCGAAAAAAAGAGCAAAGGAATCAATGCTTTGATTATGACTAAAGATATGCCCGGTTTTACTGTTGGTCCAAAAGAACATAAAATGGGAATTCGTGCTTCTGATACCCATTCTTTGCAGTTTAATGATGTAAAAGTACCCAAAGAAAACAGAATAGGGGAGGACGGTTTTGGTTTTAAATTTGCGATGAAAACTTTGGCTGGAGGAAGAATAGGAATTGCTGCACAAGCATTGGGAATCGCTTCGGGAGCTTATGAATTGGCATTGAAATATTCTAAAGAGCGCAAAGCTTTTGGAACAGAAATTTGTAATCATCAAGCTATTGCATTCAAACTCGCCGATATGTTCGTCAATATCGAAGCGTCTCGTCATCTTTGTTTGAAAGCGGCTTGGGACAAAGACAACCATAAGAATTATGATATTAGTGGCGCAATGGCAAAGCTTTTTGCCTCGCAAACTGCTATGGATACAACGGTTGAAGCATAACAAATTCACGGTGGTAATGGTTATGTGCGAGAATATCACGTTGAAAGAATGATGCGCGATGCCAAGATTACCCAAATTTATGAAGGCACTTCCGAAATTCAGAAAATCGTGATTTCTAGAAGTATTATTGCGGGATAAATTATTAAAACAGTACTTTACAAAACCCTTTCAGCTATTTTGAATTCTGAAAAGTTTTTTTATTTGAAATTTTACATACTTTTACAACCACAGATTCTATTTTTATGTACGAAGAATTAAAATATTGGTATTTGCGAGATCACAAATTGTTTCGAACCCTGAGTTCTGGGCAAATCAAGCAATTGTGAATTATAACCGGTTTTAAGAAAGCTCAGAAAGGCGAAATTATTTATTTTTCTGCTTCGGATGTTCCAAGGATTTTTCTCTTAAAAAAAGGGAATATCAAAATTGTTGATGTTGATGAAGATGGAAATGAAACCATAAAGGACATTATTCAAAAAGGCGATTTGTTTGGCGAATTGACTTTGGAAGCTGACAATCAAAGTAACGAATATGCCAAAGTACTTTCGGATGATGTGGTAATTTGCAGTTTTCTGATGTCGGATTTTGAGGATTTATTACTGCGAAACCCTTGTCTGGCATTGTCGTACACCAAGATTGTAGGCATGAAAATGAAACGCATCAGAAATAGTTATTCTAATTTGATTTCTAAAGATGCCAAAACCAGAATGCACCAATTTTTAAAAGATTGGGCGGATAAAGAAGGTAAAAAAGATGGTAATAAGGTTACTATCGAAAATTACTTAACCCAAAATGATATTGCCCAAATTATTTGTACCTCTCGCCAAACTGCAACCCAATTGCTAAACGAAATGCAAGAACGAGGAATAATTCAATACAACCGAAAAGAGATAACTATTACAGATAAATCTAAACTGTAAATTAACTATTTTGTCTCCATTGTAAACTAACTTACATTTACCTTTAATCAATTTATTTACATTTGTCTTATAAAAAAGTAATCAATATGAAAACAATGTTTTTTTTCTTTTTTCTTGTAACATTGATTTGCTCTTGTGAACAAGAAGGAGATTTGACTCAAGATGCAGTTTCTATAGTTGTTGATCAGCCAAATACTGTAAATAAATACCAAGGTGTGTTTTCTCCCACTTCAGGGATAAATGGTTCCGGTATTGTGAAGATTTTTTTGGAAAACAATCAATATAAATTGGCACTGGAAAATTACAGTATTACTTCGGGTCCTGATTTGAAAGTATATTTGTCTAAATCGGATACGCCAACTGATTTTGTCAATTTAGGCAATTTGAATCCTACCACGGTATATTCTATTCCAAAAAATATTGATTTAATGGAATATAAATATGCCCTCATCCATTGTCAACAATACAATCATTTATTTGCTGTTGCTCAATTAACTGTAAATTAAAGCTATGAAATGAGCATGACCTAAAATTGGTCGCAAACACCGATGAAGATATATGCGAATTACAAATGACCGATAAAAAACAATAAATATCTACATATGAAAAAGCTGTTTTTAATTTCCGCAATAATTTTAATTTCAAATTTCACTTTTGCTCAAGGCTGTAGCGATGCTGGTATTTGTTCCACATTGGACACGGTTTTTTCAATCAAGGGATAATATGATGAGGAACGCTATCGAAATCGCCACAATTTTTGGAGCTGGAGAATCTGATGTAAATTACCTTTCTCCTTACATTTCATATATAGGACAGATTAGCGATAAAATCGAATTGAGTACGAAAGTAACTTTTTCGACAGCAAGTGGAAGTTTTGATACGCGTGGAGCATTTGGAGATGCTTTTTTGATTGGGAAATATTCGTTTGCAGCAAAAAACAATACCCAATGGAGCGCTTTGCTAGGGTGGAAATTCCCTTTTACAAGTTCTAATTTAAAGATTAATGGGTATTCACTTCCCTTGGATTATCAATCGAGTTTAGGAACATTTGATTTGTTTCTGGGAACTAATTTTAAATATAGGAAGTGGGATTTTAACGCAGCTCTCCAAATCCCCGTTTTCAATAACAACAAAAACTCCTATTTTGCTGAATATTCTGGAACCGAAGATTTCCCGACTACCAATTTATTCGAAAGAAAATCCGATGCTTTGTTTAGAGTAACTTATAGTTTAAACACTAAAAATCAGAAATTCACTTTCAAGCCTAATGTTTTATTTATTTACCACCTTGCCGAAGATAGTTTTGAAAACATTTATGGTAAAAGAGAAAATTTTGTTGGTTCCGAAGGTTTGACCATTAATGGCAATCTAATAGGCGCCTACAATATTAACGAACAAAAAAGGATAGAACTTTCAATAGCTGCCCCTTTTGTTATGCGAGACATTCGCCCTGATGGATTGACCAGAAGTTTTGTTTTGTCACTTCATTATAAAATTTCATTTTAATACCAATTACGCAAAATTATGAACAAGCCAATTTTTATTTTATTTCTTTCATTTTTAACATTTTCAGTTGTTGCTCAAACGGTAGCCAAAAGAGCAGTCGAATTCAATCTAGAAAACAAAATCGCCATTCAAGGATATGATCCTGTGTCCTATTTTAAGGGTAAACCTTCCAAGGGGAAAAAGGAAATTGCAGCAACTCATGAAGGGGTTGTTTATAATTTCTCATCGGTTGCAAATAGAGAAGCTTTTCTAAAAAAACCAATGAGTTATGAACCGCAATTTGGCGGTTGGTGTTCTTATGCGATGGGAAGTTCCGGCGATAAAGTGGAGATTAATCCGGAAACTTTTAAAATTTTAGACGGGAAATTGTATTTGTTTTACAATGCTTACTTTAACAATACATTAAAAAGTTGGAACAAAGACGAAGTGAATTTAAAGAAAAAGCAGAATCGAATTGGAAAAAATTTATAAATTAAATAATATGAAAGCACTAACTTGGATTGTTCGAATTGCTGCAGCAGCTATATTATTGCAAACATTATATTTTAAATTTACGGGCGCCGAAGAAAGTGTCTATATTTTCTCTACTTTAGGGATGGAACCTTATGGAAGAATAGGTTCTGGAATTGGAGAATTGATTGCCGCCATTTTAATCTTAGTTCCAAGAACCACTTTAATTGGCGCAATAATGGGTTCTGGTGTGATGATTGGAGCTCTATTTTCGCATTTATTTGTATTAGGAATTGAAGTGCAAAATGATGGAGGAGAATTGTTTACTTTGGCAATAATTACCTTTCTTTGTTGTTTGTTTTTAGTTTTTCAAAACAGAAATGGAATCCCTGATATATTAAAATTTAAATTTTAAAAATGATATTGTCCTCGATAAATAACAATCTTGACGAATTGATTCGTTTATTACAACAATTGTCTAACGAAGAATATTCTAATCCTTGTGTTCAATTGAGCAATTCGAGTATTGGCGAACACGCCAGGCATATTATTGAGCTGTTTCAATGTCTCGAAAATCAGTATGAATCGGGAGTAATTAATTACGATCAAAGACAAAGAAATGTTCTAATCCAGACCAACACTGATTTTGCAATTGAAAAAATAGTTGCTATCCAAAATAATTTAGACAAGGAAAACAAAAACATCCTTTTGCAGCATAAAATTGATGGTAAAGAAATCCAAACAGAAAGCAATTATTACAGAGAATTACTCTATAATTTTGATCATTGTATTCATCATCAAGCCTTGATAAAAGTGGCAGTTTTGCAGTTCTCAACCATCGAAATTGATGATAATTTTGGTGTTGCACGTTCCACTATCGAATACAGAAATCAATGTGTACAGTAAGTTTTGTTGCTGCAAATGGCAAAATTATCATCACATCCAATCGCGATGAAAAAGTCATTAGACCTAGTGCTATTGAACCTAAAAATTATTCCGTAAACAACAAAAACATCATTTTTCCAAAAGATTCAAAAGCTGGAGGAACTTGGTTTGCTGTTGATGAATCAGGAACAATTTTGGTTTTGTTGAATGGAGCCAATGAAAAACACCAAGTGGAACTTCCGTACAGAAAAAGCCGTGGTTTGATTGTTTTAGATATGATTGGCAGCCTGTCGCCAAAGGATTTTTGGAAAGAAATAAATTTGGAAAATATCGAACCTTTTACCTTGGTTTTATTCCAAAATAACGCACTTTTTCAGCTTCAATGGAACGGAAACGAGAAAGAAACAGCAGCTTTGGATGCTAATAAAAACCACATTTGGTCTTCGGCGACTTTGTATTCGAAGGACATTCGAGAAAATCGTTCCAATTGGTTTTACGATTTTTTGGAATCAAATCCAATAGTTTCCGAAAAGGAAATGTTTCAATTTCACAGGTACACAGAACCGGAAAATCAAGAAAATGGCTTAGTCATTAATCGCAACGAGGAATTAAAAACCTTGAGTATTACCCAATCTGTGATCGAAATAAATAAAGTCGTTATATTGCATTGCGATTTGATAGCAAAAGAGAATTTCGAAACTTCTTTCATAATAATTTAAAAACTTGAAACTTTTTCTCCACAAATTAACCCATTGGGAATATTGGCCTTTCCAGGTTGTTTATATTCCAATTTATTTTCTTTGGACATATTATTCCATTAAGGCGAAATCCCTTTTTTTCTTTAATGCGTCAAATCCAACCATAAAAAATGGAGGATTTATTATGGAATCCAAAAAAGCAATTTACAATTTGATTCCACAACACTATTACCCAAAAACGGAGTTGATAAAAGAGCAAACTGCGATAAATGAAATTCTAAAAACAATCGAAAATTCTGGAATAAAATATCCATTTATAGCCAAACCAGACATTGGTTTACGAGGTTCGGCCGTCAAAAAAATTCAGAATTTAGAGGAACTGCAATTGTATAATGACAAAGCCAATTTCGATTATTTGGTTCAGGATTTAATTCCTTTCGAAAAGGAAGTCGGGATTTTTTACGTTCGTTATCCCAATGAAAAATCGGGAAAGATAACCGGAATAGTTTCCAAAGAATTCTTGATTATTACTGGCGATGGCGTTTCGACTACCGAAGAGTTAATCAAGCAAAATCCGCGTTACGAATTACAGTTGAAAGCTTTAAAACAAGAATATGGAACGGAATTATCGAAGGTTTTGTCCAAAGGAGAAAAACTAAATTTGGTTCCTTATGGCAATCACGCTCGAGGAGCAAAATTTATTGATGGAAGCCATTGGATTAGTCCAAAACTGACTGAAACCATAAATGAAATGTGTCTTCAGATTCCAGGTTTTTACTTCGGAAGATTGGATGTTATGTACAACAATTGGTCAGCATTGGAACGAGGCGAAAATTTCGCTGTAGTAGAATTAAATGGTGCTGCGAGTGAACCCACGCACATTTACGATCCAAAACATTCTTTGTTTTTTGCTTGGAAAGAATTGGCAAAACACATTAGTTTTATGTATGAAATAAGTGTGCAAAACCACAAAAACGGAGTTCCCTATTTAGCTCACAAGGAAGGAATGAAAGAGTACAGATTGCATTTAGAGCAAAGTAAAAGAATTGTTAATTTTTAAAATGTAGCCACGAATTCACGAATTTATATAAGCTAATCTTATCTTACTCTTTTTCAAATTTGTGAGAATTTGTGTAATTTGTGGTTTGAAAAAAGTAGAAACGCTGCCGTTAAAGTCAAACCACTTTCTTTAAATTCGGGGTAATTAATTATGATACAACTCAAGAATATATTTTTCGGATTTATTGTAAGCTTTTTAGGTTCATTGCCGCTGGGCTATTTGAATATAATTGGCGTCGAGGTTTTCTCTAAATTGGGAATAAATTCGTTGGTTGTTTTTTTGTTAGGTGTCATTTTAGTTGAGGCTGTCGTGATTTACTTCACCGTAATTTTTGCCAGCCAATTGGCACAAAATAAAAAAACACTAAAGTTTATTGATTTTTTTGCCGTGTTTTTCTTTCTGTTGTTGGCTTACTTGTTTTATGCAAATTCCAATCAAACTATGGAAGAACATAATTATTTGGATGATTATGTGCGCTATTCTCCCTTTCTTATTGGAATGGTTTTGTGTGGATTGAATTTTCTTCAAATACCTTTTTGGATGGGTTGGAACTTATATTTAATGAATGCAAAATCCATTTCATTATCCAAAAATCTAAAATTTTATTATATTCTGGGAACTTTAGTAGGAACTTTTTTTGGGATGCTGATGGCAATACTTTTGTTGGATTCCTTTTCTCAAATCACGTTTTCTTTTTCAAAATAT
>JACCEC011129899.1_pt1 | contig 16309 bp, 16 predicted proteins | sample 7450121 | NCBI WGS metagenome assembly JACCEC01 (sample SAMN15323455, study PRJNA562643) | freshwater metagenome | isolation source: river surface water | place: USA:Blue River Watershed | collected 2017-08-18 | reverse complement strand
CTTCGGGTGGGGTGGTCCTGCCCGGCGGGGGCGAAGACCGTTCGGCACGCCCTGATCGCCGTCACGGCTTTGATCGCGCGCAGGATCGGCCGCAGGATCGGCCGCAGGAACACCGACCCTTGGAGCGTCCGCTTGACCGGCCGGATCCAAATCGGGTGAAACAGCCCGTCGAGCGCGAACGCAGCGACAAGCCCGACAAGCCCGATCGCCCCGATCGCCCCGATCGCCCGCGCCAGCTGGCGCAGTAGCCGCCTCTAAGTGCCCGGCGTGGTCAGCGGATCAAGGCCTGCCCATCAGGCGCAAGAGCTCCGGCCACACGTTGTCCAACATCAGGGGGTGGGCGGCCTCTCGGGGGTGAATCCGGTCAGGCTGAAACAGTTCGTCGGCCTTGGGGCCGTCCGCGACTCCCTTGAGCAGGAAGGGAACCACGGCGGCCTTGGTCGCCTGGGCCACCTCGGTGAAGACACCGGCAAATGCGTCGGTATAGGCCTTCCCATAGTTCGGGGGCACTTGCATGCCCAAGAGCAGCACCCGGGCTCCGCTGCCTTGCGCGCTGCGTACCATGGCCATCAGGTTGTCGCGTGTGCTGGCGATCGGCAGGCCGCGCAGCGCATCGTTGCCCCCCAACTCGATCACAACATGGCTGGGCTTGTGCAGTTGCAGAAGCGTCTGCAGGCGTGAGCGCCCGCCCGCGGTGGTGTCTCCACTGATGCTGGCGTTGACCACCCTGGCGCCGCGGCCTTGCTTGTCCAATCGTTGCTGCAGCAGGGCGACCCAACCCGTGCCCCGAGCGATCCCGTATTCAGCCGACAGGCTGTCGCCCACCACCAGGATCACCGGCGGAGCCGCCGCAATTCCCGGGGCCGCCAATGCCGCAAGGATCAGGCTACAGTGCCTCATCCAAGTGCGGCGGCTGAGGTAATCGGCTGCAACGGAACGGCCAGACATGACAGATGCCTTGATGGTGGTGGAGCACGTGTGCAAACGCGTGCGGGACGCTGATGGTGACCTCACCATTCTCGATGACGTGGGTTTCATTCTTCCCCCGCAGCAGACCGTGGCAATTGTGGGGGCCTCGGGGTCGGGCAAGAGCACCTTGCTGTCGATTCTCGCGGGGCTCGATACCCCCAGCAGCGGTCGGGTTCTGCTGGAGGGTCAAAACCTCTTCGACCTGAATGAAGACCAACGCGCCGACATCCGTTCGCGTCGAATGGGTTTTGTGTTCCAGAGCTTTCAGCTGCTGGCGCACCTGAGCGCGTTGGAGAACGTGATGTTGCCCCTGGAACTCATGGGCCATCCCAAGCCGCGCCAGCAGGCGCTGGAAATGCTGGAGCGGGTGGGGTTGTCCAGCCGCGTGGGGCACTATCCGAAGGTGCTGTCCGGCGGTGAGCAGCAGCGGGTGGCACTGGCCAGGGCATTTGTGGTCAAGCCAGCCCTGCTGCTGGCGGATGAACCCACTGGCAGCCTCGACCACGCCACCGGCGAGCGCATCATGGACCTCATCTTCCGCATGAACCGCGACGAGGGAACGACCCTCGTCATGGTCACCCACGACCAGACGATTGCCGCGCGTTGCGACCGCCGGCTGGTGATCGATGCCGGTCGGCTTACTGAGAGAACTTGAAGTCCGTCTTGGCCTTGTCGCGCAGGCCCTGCTGGTAGGCTTGCAGCTTGTTCTGCACCAACTGTTGGGCGATGCGCTCGCGCACCTCCTCCAACGGCGGGAACTGGGCCTCGCGGGTATCGTCCAGCCGGATGAGGTGCCAGCCGAACTGTGAGCGCACCGGCTCGCTGGTCTCGCCCTTCTTCAGCTTGGCCATGGCCTGACCGAATTCGGGCACGTAGGACTCGGGACGGGCGAAATCAAGGTCGCCGCCCCGTTGGGCCGAGCCAGGATCCTTGGAGTGTTTCTTGGCCAATTCATCAAAACTGGCGCCGCCCTTGAGTTGAGCGGCCAGGGCCTTCACCTCGTCTTCCTTTTCCACCAGGATGTGGCGGGCGCGGTATTCGGTGCCTTGGGCCTGCGCCTTGAACTTGTCGTACTCGGCCTTGATCTCGGCGTCGGTGGGCGGGTTCTTGCGCTGCCAGTCGGCGAACAACTCGCGAATCAGCAAGGTCTGGCGCAACAGCTCCATCTGGCTGCGGTAGTCCGGCGTGGCGGCAATGCCGCGCTTTTCGGCTTCCTGGGCGAAGATCTCGCGCAGCACCACCTCCTCCCGGACGCGGGCTTCCAGTTCGGGTGTCACCGGCTGGCCGCTGCGGCTGGCCTGCTGCATCAGCGTGTCCACACGCGTCTTGGGCACGGCCTTGCCATTGACCATCGCCACGTTCTGTGCAGCGGCCAAAACGGGAAAGGCAGCCGCAGCTGCCAGGATCACAAGCTTCTTGTTCATGAGGGGAGGAGGTGTCAGTCGTGTGGGCTGCGGGCCTGTATGGCCAGGGCGTGTATGCCCGATCGGATCAAGCCCTGCAAAGCATCATACACAAGGCGATGTCGGGCCACCCGCCCCATTCCCTCAAAGCGCTCGCTGAGGATTCTCACGGTGTAGTGACCCCCTTCGCGGGCGCCGGCATGGCCGGCATGCAGGTGGCTGTCGTCGATGACCTCCAGCTCAATGGGTTGCAGGGCTGCCTGCAACGCCGCCTCGATTGCGGCGCGCCCGGCCCGGGGTGTCGCCTCCATTGGAACGCTGGCACCGTGCTGCCCGTCCTTCCCGTCCTGCCCGTGTCCGCTCATGAAGAGGCCTCCGTGTCTTCCACCAGATGTCGCGACACCCAAAGCGCCTGTGCCACCGAAAACGCCACCAGCAGACCCATGCCACCAAAGAGCTTGAAGTTCACCCAAGTGGCCGTGTCGAAGGTGTAGGCCACCCACAGGTTGAGTGCACCCATCCCGGCAAAGAAGGCGGCCCAAGCCCAGTTCAGCTGCGCCCACACGGGGTCAGGCAGCTTCATCTGCGCGCCCAGGAGGCTGCGCAGCAGGTTGCGTTTCCAAATGAGCTGTCCCAAGGCCAGCGCGCCACCCATGGCCCCGTACAGCACCGTGGGCTTCCACTTGATGAAGGTGTCGCTGTGGAACCAGACGGTGGCAGCGCCCAGCCCCACCACCAGCGCCAGACTGACCCACAGCATGGTGTCCACCCGGCGCCCGCGCGCCAGGGTAAAGGCCACCTGGGCCGCAGTGGCCACCATCACCACCAAGGTGGCCAGCAGCACGGGCGCCACGGCGGGCGTGACCACGCCCCCGTGCACCAGGTAGCCGAAGTGCTCGGTGGCCCATGCCGCGGCAGCGTCTGGGCTGCTCTCGGCCCACTTGAAGGTGGCGAAGAACAGGATGATGGGCAGGAAGTCGAGCAGCAGCTTCAAGCCTTGTTCCCCGGGTCGGCGGTGCGCGGTTGGCCGTCTTGCGGTGTTGGCGAGGCGGGGCCCGCCGAGGGGGCATCCGCCGCAAACGACAAGGACGCCGAATTGATGCAGTAGCGAAGGCCGGTCGGCTGTGGCCCATCGTCGAACACATGGCCCAGGTGGGCACCACACTGGCGGCACCGCACCTCAACCCTCACCATGCCGTGGGTGTGATCGGGCACCTCTTCGATCAGGCTGGCCTCGGCTGGCTCCCAGTAGCTTGGCCATCCGCACCCGGCGTCAAACTTCGTCTTCGAGTTGAACAGCCGCGCGCCGCAGCACACGCAGTCGTAGTGCCCGCGCTCCCAGTGGTCCCAAAACCGACCGGTGAAGGCCCGTTCGGTGGCTGCGCGGCGGGTGACCTGGTAGTCGATGTCGCTCAACTGCTCGCGCCACTGGGCGTCAGACTTGCGAACGGGGTAACGGGGGTCGTCGATGGAGTGGGGCATGCGGCAATCTTGGGGAACTCGATTCCAATAGGCTCCATAGGGCAGGTCACAGCACCCAGGAGGGCCAAGTGTAGGCAACCACCCGGCACGCAAAGCCCCGACAGGCTTGGTGGTCTTGGCGCGGTTTCGGGGTATGCCCTGAGTCGAAGTGTGCCCGTGTTCCGGTACCTTTCGCCCCCACAACTTCACCGTTCCCGCTGATTGCATTAAGGAGAACCTCGAGATGACCCGATTCACCCGCACGATCCTGGCCGCTTCGATGGCTGCCGGCATGGCCTTGGGCGCCGGCATGGCGCATGCCCAGAAGGGCGAAACCGTGAAGATCGCCTGGATTGACGCACTCACAGGGCTGACCGCAGCCACCGGCAAGAACCAGCTGCAGGGCTTCCAGTTCCTGGGCGAGCAGTTCAGCAAGAGCAACCCCGCTGGCGTGAAGTTCGAGATCATGCCCTTCGACAACAAGCTCAGCCCCCAAGAAACGGTGAGCGTGCTGCAGGCCGCCATCGACAAGGGTGTGCGCTATGTGGCGCAGGGCACCGGGACTGGCCCGGCCACGGCCATCATCGACTTCCTGAACCGTTACAACGAGCGCAACCCTGGAAAGGAAGTGCTGTTCCTGAACTACGCAGCCGTGGACCCTGCGCTGACCAACGAACGGTGCAGCTTCTGGCACTTCCGGCTGGACGCCGACACCTCCATGAAGATGGAGGCCCTGACCACCTTCATGAAGGACCAGAAGGACATCAAGAAGGTCTACCTGATCAACCAGAATTACGCGCACGGTCACCAGGTGGTGAGGTACGCCAAGGAAAACCTGGCCCGCAAGCGTCCGGACGTGCAGATCGTGGGTGAGGACCTGACACCCCTGGCCCAGACGCGCGACTTCGCGCCCTACATCGCCAAGATCAAGGCCTCGGGCGCCGACACGATCGTCACGGGCAACTGGTCGTCTGACCTGACCCTGTTGGTCAAGGCCGCCCAGGACGCTGGTTTGGATGCGAAGTTCTACACCTACTACGCCTCGGTCAGCGGCACGCCCACCGCGATGGGTGCGAAGGCCGCAGGCAAGGTCTACCAGGTTGGCGTGATGTCCTATGAGTCTCCCGAGGCTCGCAAGATCATGGACGCCTACAAGGCCAAGTTCAACGACGACTTCTACACCGCACAGATCTTCAGTGCCTATCAGATGCTGTCGGCCGCCATGGCCAAGGCCAAGAGCACCGATCCCCTGAAGGTGGCCTTTGCCCTTGAGGGGCTTGAGGTCAAGGGCCTGTCGGGCGACATCCAGATGCGCAAGACGGACCACCAGCTCCAGCAGCACGTGTTCATCAGTCGCTGGGAGAAGGCCGGCGCCAAGCCCTTTGACTACAGCGTGGAAAATACTGGCTACAACTTCCGTACGATCAAGACGTACGAGCCCTTTGTGGCCAGTACGCCCACCTCATGCCAGATGAAGCGGCCCAATCCGCGATAAGCTTCCAGGCTTGAACCGCGGGCCCTACAGGCGAAAGTCTGCAGGGCCCTTTTCATGAATGTCCCTCGGACGCCCACCGGAACTCGCGGCACGTGGACCAAGTCCTCATCAACATCCTCAACGGCTTGAGCGCCGGGCTGCTGCTGTTCATGCTCAGCTCGGGGCTGACGCTCATCTTCAGCATGATGGGCGTGCTCAATTTCGCCCACACCAGCTTCTACATGGTGGGCGCCTACCTGGCCTACAGCATGTCGCAGGCGGTGGGTTTTTGGCCGGCCTTCGTCGTGGCGCCGCTGGTGGTGGGCGTCATGGGTGCTCTGTTCGAGCGCTATGCCCTTCGCAAGGTGCATAAGTTCGGGCACGTGCCCGAGCTGCTGGTGACGTTCGGTTTGTCCTATGTGGTTCTGGAGGTCGTCAAGCTGGTCTGGGGCCTGTCGAATGTGCCCTTCTCACCACCAGAAGTCCTGCAGGGGTCTGCCTTCACCGTGATGCAGTCCAGCGAAAGTGGCCTGGGCTTCATGCTGGGGGCCGCACCGAAGGAACTGTGCGCCAGCACGGACGCCGTCAAGGTGGCGTGCTCCACCTTCCCGGCCGCGCGGTTTTTCATCATGGCGGTGGCCGTGGTGATGCTGGTGTTCCTGTGGCTGCTGCTCACCCGCACCCGCATCGGACTGGTCATTCAGGCCGCATTGACCCACCCTGAGATGGTCGAGGCCCTTGGCCATAACGTGCCGCGCGTGTTGATGTTGGTCTTTGGAAGTGGCTGCGCCTTGGCGGGCCTGGCCGGTGTCATTGGCGGCATGACCTTCATCACCGAGCCATCGATGGCCGCCATCGTGGGTTCGATCGTGTTCGTGGTGGTGGTGGTGGGCGGCATGGGCTCGCTGGCCGGTGCTTTCGTGGGCTCGATCGTGATCGGCTTGCTGCAAACGCTGCCGCTGACCGTGGACAAGTCCCTGGCGGATGCGGTTCGTTCAATGGGCTGGGCCGTCACACCCGAGACCTTTGGCTATCCCTTCCTCAAGATCACCCTGGCGCAGGCGGCACCGATCCTGCCGTATCTGTTGCTTGTGCTCATCCTCATCTTCAGGCCCAAGGGCCTGTTGGGCACCCGTGAAGACTGACCGCGGGGCTGCTACACCATGACCATTGACGTTTCCCGTCCTGCCTACCACTTCAAGCCACTCAATGTGGGTCGCTGGATTGTGTGGGGCCTGTTTGCCCTGCTGCTGATCCTGGCCCCGAAGGTCTGGACCAGCGGTTTTGCCCTGACGATGCTGTCCCAGATGGGCATCGCCATCATCGCCTGCCTGGCCTACAACATGATCCTGGGGCAGGGGGGCATGCTCAGCTTCGGCCACGCGGTCTACAGCGGCTTGGGCTCCTTCCTGGCCATCCACACGCTGAACCTTGTTTCAGCCGGCAAACTCTATGTTCCCGTCAGCCTCGTTCCCCTGGTGGGCGGCCTGGCCGGCCTGTTCTTCGCCTTCCTGCTGGGCTACGTGACGACGAAGAAGTCGGGCACGACGTTTGCCATGATCACCCTGGGCGTGGGTGAACTCGTGTGGTCCATGTCCCTGATGCTGCCCGAGTTCTTTGGCGGCGAGGGTGGCATCTCGGGCAACCGGGTGGTGGGCCAACCCTTCCTGGGCATCACCTTTGGGCCGCAGATCGAGGTGTACTACCTGATCGCCGCCTATTGCTTCATCACCACCGCGGCGATGTTTGCCTTTACCCGCACGCCGCTGGGGCGCATCCTGAACGCGGTGCGTGACAACCCCGAACGGGTCGAATTCATCGGCTACAACACGCAGATCGTGCGCTTCATGGCCTTCATGGCCTCTGGCTTCTTCGCCGGCATCGCGGGTGGCTTGGCCGCCATCAACTTTGAACTCGTCACGGGCGAGGTGGTGGGGGCGCACCGTTCGGGCGCCTACCTGCTGTTCGTGTTCCTGGGTGGCGCCACCTTCTTCTTTGGCCCCATCATCGGCGCGATCCTCATGGTCATCGCGCTGGTGCTTTTGTCCGAACTCACCAAGGCCTGGTTGCTGTACCTGGGTCTGGTGTTCCTCTTCATGGTGATGTATGCGCCGGGCGGCTTCGCCAGCCTGATCATGATGAACCTGCGCGTGGCCGCCTTCGGCAAGCTGCGTCGGCTTTGGACCTCCTACCTGGCGTTGGCCGGTACCGGCTTGACCGTGCTCGTGGGCGGGGCGGCGATGGTCGAGATGACCTACCACCTGCAGATGAACGCAGCCATGGGGCCCGATGTGCGTTTCATGGGCGCCACCTTGGATGCCACCGGTCTGGACGCCTGGTTCGGTGCGGCCTTCACCATGGTCTTGGGCATCCTGCTGTTTGAAATGGCCCGTCGTGCCTTCAAGCGCGAATGGGACCAGACGCAGGAAGACATCGAGAAGGAAATCAAGCGGCGGGAGTCCCTATGAGCGTCATCCAAATGAGCAGCAGGGGGCCGGCCGTCGAGTTGCGCGATGTTCGCAAGAGCTTCGGCAAGACCGAAATCATTCGCGGTGCGAGCCTGACGGTGGCGCAGGGTGAGCGGGTGGCCATCATCGGCCCCAATGGAGCGGGCAAGAGCACCTTGTTCAACCTGATCAGCGGAAGATTTGCACCCACCAGCGGAGAAATCCACCTGATGGGTCAGCGCATCGATGGACGCAAGCCCTTTGACATCAACCGCCGCGGCCTGGCCAGAAGCTTTCAGGTGAGCAACCTGTTCACACGGCTGTCGGCTTTCGAGAACATCCGTTGCGCCGTGCTTTGGAGCATGGGCCACCGCTACGCCTTCTGGCGTTTCTTGGCCGATCTTGAGGACGTCAGCGACCGGGTTGATGAGGTGCTGGAGATGATCAAGCTCGACAAGAAGCGTGATCATCTGGCGATGAACCTCACCTATGCGGAGCAGCGCGCGCTGGAGGTGGGTGTGACCATCGCCGGGGGCTCGCCGGTCATCCTGCTCGATGAACCCACCGCCGGCATGAGCAAGAGCGAAACCACCCGTTTCGTGCGACTGATCCGTGACGTCACCGAGGGCAAGACGCTGTTGACCGTGGAGCACGACATGGGTGTTGTCTTCGGCCTGGCTGACAAGATCGCAGTGCTGGTCTACGGTGAAGTGATCGCATTCGACACACCCGAGCGCGTGCGGGCCGATGCCCGCGTGCAGGAAGCCTATTTGGGCTCGGTACTGGCCGAGCAACAGGCTGCCGCGGCCGGCGCCTGACCCTCCGTTTTCGACGCACCCATGCTCAACGTATCCAACCTCCACGCCTTCTATGGCAAGAGCCATGTCCTGCATGGCGTGAACTTCAGCGTCAAGCCCGGCGAAATCGTCGGTCTGCTGGGTCGCAACGGATCGGGTCGATCGACCACCGTCAAGGCGGTGATGGGCCTGGTCGATGCCACCGGTTCGGTGCAGTGGAAGGGGCAGGAGCTCACCGGCGCCAAGGCCTTTGAGATCGCCCACCGCGGCATCGGCTACGTGCCGGAAAACCGCGACATCTTCCCCAAGCTGACCGTGCATCAGAACCTGATGCTGGGGTGCAAGGCGGCCAAGCCTGACCCGAAGGCGCGGTGGCAGTTCGACGACATGTACGCGCTGTTTCCCCGTCTGAAGGAGCGGCAGCACACCGAGGCGGGTGTGCTCTCGGGCGGCGAGCAGCAGATGCTCACGTTGTGCAGAACGCTCATGGGCGACCCTGACCTCATCATGATCGACGAGCCCACCGAGGGGCTGGCGCCCAAGATCGTGGAACTCGTGGCCGAGTATCTGCGAGAGCTCAAGCGTCGCGGGGTGTCGGTGCTGCTGGTGGAGCAAAAGCTCACCATCGCGCTGGAAGTGTCTGAGCGCTGCCTCGTGATGGGCCACGGTCAGATCGTCTTCGAAGGCACCCCTACCGAACTGCGCGACAACCGCTATATCCGCAAGGAGTGGCTCGAGGTTTGAGCTTGCATCGCCCGCGCCTTGCGGATCGGTCGGCCGTCGCCCACTAGAATCGAACGATCGTGCGATTTTTCGCCGCCGTTCCCCTGTTCATTCACCCCCACACCATCAGGAGACCCGCCCGATGAGCGCAAGCTACGAGGTGCGCGGCGCCGTTGCCGTCATCACGCTGAACAATCCGCCGGTCAACGGCCTGGGCCTGGCCACGCGCCAGGCCATCGCTGCAGGCATCGAACAGGCCGTGGCCGATGCGGCCATCAAGGCCATCGTCATCACCGGGGCAGGCAAGGCCTTTTCGGGTGGTGCGGACATCCGCGAGTTCGGCTCACCCAAGGCCATCCAGGAACCCAACCTGCTGAGCCTGATCCGGCTGTGCGAAAACACGCCCAAGCCGGTGGTGGCGGCCATTCATACCGTGTGCATGGGCGGTGGACTTGAGCTGGCGCTGGGTTGCCACTATCGCGTGGTGGCGCCGGGTGCACAGATCGCCTTGCCCGAGGTGAAGCTGGGGCTGGTGCCGGGTGCGGGCGGCACGCAACGCCTGCCGCGCGTGTTGGGCGTCGAAACGGCCCTCAACATGATCGTCAAGGGCGATCCGGTCAAGAGTGAGGTGCTGGCCGCGCTGCCGGGTCAGAAGCTGTTCGACCGCGTGATCGAGGGCAATTTGCTGGACGGCGCGTGTGCCTTTGCATTGGAAGTGGCGGATGTTCGGCCTCTGCCGCAGGTGCGCAACCTCAAGGCCTCGCATCCGCAAGGTGATGCCTACTTCGCCTTCGCACGCAACACCGTGCGTGCCGTGGCCAAGAACTTTCCGGCGCCCGAGAAGTGTGTGGACTGCGTGGAAGCCGCCACGAAGAAGGGGATCGAAGAGGGTCTGCTGTTTGAGCGCGGCCACTTCCTGTCTCTGATGATGACCCCCGAATCCAAGGCCCTGCGACACGCCTTCTTTGGTGAGCGGGCAGCCAGCAAGATTCCCGATGTGCCTGAAGACACACCGTTGCGCACGATCGCCACGGTGGGCGTGATCGGTGCAGGCACCATGGGCGGCGGCATTTCGATGAACTTCCTGAACGCGGGCATCCCGGTGACCATCCTGGAGACCCAGCAGCAAGCGCTTGACCGCGGCGTGGCCACCATTCGCAAGAACTATGAGGCTCAGGTCAAGAAGGGCAAGCTCAAGCCCGAGAAGTACGAAGAGCGCATGGCCCTGCTCAAGACCACGCTCAGCTACGAAGACCTCAAGTCCTGTGACCTGATCATCGAAGCGGTGTTCGAGGAGATCGGCGTCAAACAACAGGTCTTTGAAAAGCTCGACAGCGTGGCCAAGCCCGGCGCCATCCTCGCCTCCAACACCTCCACGCTGGACGTGGACAAGATCGCGTCCTTCACCAAGCGCCCGGCCGACGTGGTGGGCATGCATTTCTTCAGCCCGGCCAATGTCATGAAGCTGTTGGAAGTGGTGCGTGGCCGCGAGACCGCCAAGGACGTGCTGGCCACGGTGATGAAGGTTGCCAAGACCATCAAGAAGACCGCTGTGGTTTCCGGCGTGTGTGACGGATTCATCGGCAACCGCATGATCGAGCAGTACAGCCGTCAGGCAGGCTTCCTGTTGGAAGAGGGCTGCACGCCCGCCCAGGTGGACAAGGCCGTCGAGAAGTTCGGGTTTGCCATGGGACCATTCCGCATGGGTGACCTGGCGGGCAACGACATCGGCTGGGCCATTCGCAAGCGCCGCTATGTGGAAAAGCCCCACATGCGCTACAGCAAGACGGCCGATCTGCTTTGCGAGAAGGGCCGCTACGGACAGAAGACCGGCGCCGGTTGGTACGACTACGCGCCGGGTAAGCGCGACGCGATCCCCTCAGCCGAGGTGGTGAAGATGATCGAGGACCACCGTGCCACGCTGGGCATCACGCCGCGCAAGATCAGCGACGAGGAAATCGTCCACCGCTTGGTGTATTCGCTCGTCAACGAGGCCGCCAAGATCCTGGAGGAGGGCATCGCCAACAAGGCCAGCGATGTGGACATGGTCTACCTCACCGGCTACGGCTTCCCGCTGTGGCGCGGCGGCCCGCTGTGCTATGCCGACACGCAGGGGCTGTTCAACGTGGTGGAGACCATGAAGCGCTTTGCCCGCAATCCGCATGACGACGCCGGGTTCTGGCAGCCTGCGCCGCTGCTGGCCCAGCTCGCCGCCGAAGGCAAGACCTTCAGCTGAACGCTACCCATACCAGGACCGCACGATGAGCAACGCACTGATCGTTTCCACCGCCCGCACACCGCTTGCCAAGAGCTGGAAGGGCGCCTTCAACATGACCCATGGCGCCACATTGGGCGGCCATGCGGTGCAGCACGCGGTCGCGCGCGCTGGCATCGACGCCGCCGAGGTGGAAGACGTCCTCATGGGCTGCGCCAACCCGGAGGGCGCCACCGGCGCCAACATCGCACGCCAGATTGCGCTCAAGGCTGGCCTGCCGGTGAGCGTGGCCGCGGCCACCATCAACCGCTTCTGCTCCAGCGGGCTGCAGACCATCGCCATGGCGGCGCAGCGCATCGCCTGCGGCGAGAGCGACGTGCAGGTGGCGGGGGGGCTGGAGAGCATCTCCTGCGTGCAGCAGGAAATGAACCTGCACATGCTGCGTGACCCGGCGTTGCACCAGCGCAAGCCCGAGATCTACTGGAGCATGCTGCAGACGGCCGAACAGGTGGCCAAGCGCTACGGCATCGGCCGCGATGCGATGGATGAGTACGGGGCGGGCAGTCAGCAGAAGGCCTGCGCAGCCCAGGCCGCCGGCAAATTCGATGACGAAATCGCACCCATCACCGTGACCGCCGGCGTGGCCGATCCGGTGCGTGGCATGACCACGCGTGAGGTGACTGTCAGCAAGGACGAAGGCACCCGCGAGGGCACCACCAAGGACGGCATCAGCGGCATCCGCCCGGCGCTGCCGGGTGGGGTGATCTCGGCGGGCAATGCCAGCCAGTTCTCCGATGGCGCCGGTGCTTGCGCCGTGGTCAGCGAGGCCTATGCCTCACGCCACCACCTCCAGCCCCTGGGCCGATTCCTGGGATTTGCCGTGGCCGGATGTGAACCCGATGAGATGGGCATCGGACCGGTCTTCGCCGTGCCCAAGGTGCTCAAGCGCTTGGGCCTGACGGTGGGCGACATCGATCTGTGGGAACTCAACGAAGCCTTTGCGGTGCAGGTGCTGTATTGCCGCGACCAACTCGGCATCCCCGCTGATCGCCTGAACGTCAACGGAGGCGCCATCGCGCTGGGCCATCCCTATGGGGTATCGGGCCAGCGCCTGACCGGTCATGCGCTGATCGAAGGCAAGCGGCGCGGCGCCAAGCGGGTGTGCGTGACCATGTGCATCGGCGGCGGCATGGGAGCGGCCGGCGTGTTTGAGGTTCTTTAAGTCGGTCGGCCCTGATGCGCGCGGTCATCGACTTCCTGCTGCACGATTGGTTGAAGGTCAGTGAGCTGACGGCGCGAGAGCGCTTCGGCGACCATAGCCCGGAAACCTTCGGTCAGGTCTTGGATACCTGTGAGCGTATCGCCCGAGACAAGTTCGCACCCTTCAACAGACTGGTCGACACCCAGGAGCCGCACTACGACGGCGACAAGGTGATCTTGCCCCAGGCCACGAAAGACGCGTGGGACGCCTACGCCGCCAGCGGAATGCTCAGTGCGGCCCAGGACTACGCCATCGGTGGCATGCAGTTGCCCTACACGGTGGAGTCGGCGGCCAACGCATTTTTCGCCAAGGCTTCTGTCAGCATCGGTGCGGGCATGCTCAGTGTGGGCAATGCGAACCTCCTGATGGCGCATGGCACGGCGCTGCAGCAGCGGGTGTTCGCGTTCAACGAGTTCAGCGGACGCTTCTCGGGCACCATGTGCTTGAGCGAACCGCAGGCGGGCTCCAGTTTGTCGGATGTGGCCACACGCGCCGTACCCGATGGCGCCGACTTCGAATCCGACCCCTTGGGCCCGCGCTATCGGCTGCGCGGCAACAAGATGTGGATCAGCGCGGGTGAACACGAGCTGACCGAGAACATCATCCATCTGGTGCTGGCCAAGATCCCGGGCCCTGATGGGCAGACGCTGGCTGGTGTCAAGGGCATCTCGCTGTTCATCGTGCCCAAGAAGCTGGTGGACGATCAGGGCCACCTCACAGGCGAGCGCAACGACGTTTCCCTGGCCGGCCTGAACCACAAGTGTGGCTGGCGCGGCACCACGAACACCCTGCTCAATTTCGGCGAGGGACGCTTTCCGGTGCGCGCGGGGCAGGGCGGCGGCGGCCTGGACGGCCGGGGTGCCGGGGCCATCGGTTATCTGGTGGGCGCGCCGGGCGAAGGCCTGCGCTGCATGTTCCACATGATGAATGAGGCCCGCATCGGCGTGGGCATGGCGGCGGCCATGTTGGGCATGGCAGGTTACGAGGCGTCATTGGCCTACGCCCGCCAGCGGCCGCAAGGTCGTCCAACGGGGGCAGGGGGCAAGGACGCCAGCCGCCCGCAGGTGCGCATCATTGAACACGCCGACATCAAGCGCATGTTGCTGGCGCAAAAAAGCTACAGCGAAGGCGCCCTGGCGCTGGCCCTGTACAGCGCCCGCCTGGTGGACGAGCAGCACACCGGCCAAGCCAAGGCCGCTGACGAGGCCCGTTTGCTGCTGGAGGTGTTGACCCCCATCGTCAAGAGCTTTCCCAGCGAATGGTGCCTGGAGGCCAACAGCCTGGCCATCCAGATCCACGGCGGCTATGGTTACACGCGCGACTTTCCGGTGGAGCAGTACTGGCGCGACAACCGCCTGAACATGATCCATGAGGGCACCCACGGCATCCAGGCCATGGACCTGCTGGGCCGCAAGGTGCTGATGGAAGGCGGCCAAGGCCTGAAGTTGCTGGCTGCGCGCATGCAGGCCACGGCAAGCCGCGTGTCACCTGAATGGGCTGACGAAGCCCGCCAGTTGCTGGACGCGCTGCAGCAGGTGGGCGCCGCCACCCAGGCGGCCTGGAAAGACGCCGAACCCGCCCAGGCCCTGGCCAATGCCGTGCCTTATTTGCAGGCCTTTGGGCACACCGTGATCGCCTGGATCTGGCTCGATGTGGCGCAAAGTGCGCAGGGCGATGCGCCCGCCCAGGTGGGTCGTCGCGCTGCTGCCCGGTATTTTTTCCGCTACGAACTGCCCAAAATCAGCGCCTGGCTGCAGGTGGTGTCGCGCCGCGACCCGACTTGCGCCGAGGTGCCCGAAGATGCTTTCTGAACCCCATTGAAGGAATTGCCATGACACGCACTGTTCAACAACTGTTTGACCTCACCGGCCAGGTGGCCCTGGTGACCGGCGGCTCGCGCGGTCTGGGCCTGCAGATGGCCCATGCCCTGGGCGAAGCAGGCGCCAAGATCATGCTCAGCTCGCGCAAGGCCGCCGACCTGGAAGAAGCCGCCGCCGAACTGCAGGCCGCAGGCATTGATGCCCGCTGGATTGCCGCCGACTGCGGCAAGGAAGAGGACATCCGCCGTCTGGCCGCCGAGACGATCGAGCGCATGGGCCCCATCGACATCCTGGTCAACAACGCGGGCGCCACCTGGGGCGCCCCTGCCGAAGACCACCCGGTCGAAGCCTGGGACAAGGTGATGAACCTGAACGTTCGCGGCTATTTCATCTTGTCGCAGGAGGTGGCCAAGCGCAGTTTCATCCCACGCGGCAAGGGCCGCATCCTGAATGTGGCGTCCATTGCGGGCCTGGCGGGCAACCCGTCGGAGATGAAAACCATCGCCTACAACACCTCCAAAGGCGCGGTGGTCAACTTCACCCGTGCGCTGGCCGGCGAGTGGGGCGAACATGGCATCACCGTCAACGCCATTTGTCCGGGCTTTGTCCCCAGCAAGATGACACACGGGCTGCTGGCCCAGCTGGGGGCCGACAAGATGGCCCAGGGTGCGCCGCTGCGCCGCCTGGGCGACGACGAGGACCTCAAGGGCCTGGTGGTGCTGTACGCCTCCGACGCTGGCAAGCACATCACCGGTCAATGGATGGCTGTGGACGGCGGCGTGAGCGCCATCATTGGCGGCTGAGTTCAGAGAGCCTGGACATGAGCATTCCATTTGGCGCTCGCATTCCCTTTGTTGACCACCTGGGCTTCACCCTTGAAAAGTTCGAGGGGGGTGATTCCGAGCTGTATTTCGCCCCCCGCCCAGAACACCTCAACTCGTTTGACGTGACGCACGGCGGCGCGGTGATGACCTTTCTGGACGTGATCATGGCCACCGCCGCGCGCAGCGTGGCGCCTGAACTGGGCGTGGTGACGATAGAAATGAAGACCAGCTTCATGCGCCCCGCCAAGGTGCCTGCAGGCGCCAGCTTGGTCGGCCAGGGCCATTTGCTGCACCGCACGCGTTCGATGGCCTTCACCGAAGGCCGCATCTACGACGCCGATGGCCAGCTGTGCGCCAGTGCCACCGGCACTTTCAAATATGTGAAGCGCCAGGCCCACACCGGCCCTTCTACCGACTGAGTTTTTCGCGGCCATGTCGCCGCTCCCACCGCAACACCCACAACAGGAAATCACCATGCCCCAAAACCACCAGATCCTGCTCGACAACCGCCCGCAAGGCGAGGCCGTGGTCGGCAACTTCAAACTCGTTGAAACCCCCACGCCCGCCCTGCAAGACGGCCAGGTGCTGGTGCGCCACCACTACCTGAGCCTGGACCCCTACATGCGTGGCCGCATGAACGAGAGCAAGAGTTACGCGCAACCGCAGCCCCTGGGCGAAGTGATGATCGGCGGCACCGTGGGCGAGGTGACCGAGAGCCTGCACCCCAAATTCAAGGTCGGCGACAAGGTGGTCGGCATGGGCGGCTGGCAGGAATACAGCGTGGTCGATGCCAATGTGGTCGGCGCCTTGCGCAAGGTGGACACCACCCATGTGCCGCTCAGCCACTACCTGGGTGCCGTGGGCATGCCTGGCGTCACTGCGTGGTACGGTCTGGTCAAGAACATTGCGCCCCAG
>JACCEC012051099.1_pt1 | contig 16322 bp, 10 predicted proteins | sample 7450121 | NCBI WGS metagenome assembly JACCEC01 (sample SAMN15323455, study PRJNA562643) | freshwater metagenome | isolation source: river surface water | place: USA:Blue River Watershed | collected 2017-08-18 | reverse complement strand
TGCCAGTACTAGATCCGTTTGGTGCAGTGTTATCTTATAACATTGCAGTTAAAAGATCAGAGGTTCAGAGTTTTGATGAATATTCTGTCTAGTATAAAGTCAGCTGAAAAATTAATTACAGCTGGAAGAGCAAAGGGTAAGCTTATAGATGATATGGGGTCTGTTGCTAAAGCTGCAGCAGCAATATACTATCAAGCGGCAGCAGTAGAGTATTTGGTAAATTCAGAAAGAACAAAGTCTGGCGTAAGAAATAAAATATTTAATCAGATCAATGAAGACTTTGGAAATTATGTAGATATGCAGGCTAGATCTTATACATCTAGATTACATCATGTTTATGAATGGAAGCGGCCAGGAGATAAGACTGCAAGATTATGGACTTTAAAATCTGCAATGGGCCAGGGATATGCGATGTCTTTGTCAGCACAATTTAAACAATCTAGAACAGCAGTTCCAAATGAAAGTTCTGGATTAAAAAAATATGTATTTCGTGAAAAAGCTAGAATTATGGAATATAGAATTCCAGTAACAATTAGGCCCAGAACAATGCGTGGCAGATTAGCATTTGAAAATAAAGATAATAGGTTAATAGTTCTTCCAGCAGGAAGATCTGTAACTGTAAAAACTCCAGGAGGACTTAATTCTTTCTCTGGATTTGCTAGAACTCAAGAAAGATTCTTTAAGGGGCCAATGTTGTTAGAAGCAATAGATAGATCTGGTGTTAAAAGATCAATGTCTAATGCTGCAAGAAGATCTACATCAGTTCCAAAAGTAATATCTTCTAAATTAACATTTACTGCCATATCTCCTAGTTCTGTCAAAAGACTTGCTAAATTAAAAGCTGAATCAGAGGGGGTTAGACTATAATGCCAGCAGACTATTCATTAAGTGCAGCTAAAATAATTATTGATTATTTATGGGCCAACCTTAAATCTACTAATATATTGAGTCAGGATGATTATCAGTTAGATTTAATCAATCAAGTAGATTTACCTAATGATGGCCTGGTACCAATAATTATGTCTCAACAAGATATGATTAACTATGATGCCCTAGATGGTAAAACGCATATAGTTTATGATTGGGTATCGGATGGATATGAAGAGAACTGGCTTATATGCAGAGACTCCATGATGTTTACCATATACTCTAAATATCCTACAAAGATACTAGAAATACAAAATTTAATATTAGATCTATTTAGAAGAATGGATGACTCTGCTAGGGATCTAAACAATACCCTATCAAATACGTCCCCGTTCATATTCTACAGCTTCAGCCTTGCAGACATGCTTTCTCCAGAACCTCAAAGAGAAAAATCTGGCTGGTTTGCAGCTCAGGCAGTAATTAGGTATAAATACGGAAGACAGATAAGCTCTTCGACAGGAAGATTCGTCTAGCCTTTGCTTTTTAAGCAGTTTACTAGTATTATTAACCTATCGAGGAATTGTTAGCCTAGCCAGCTAAAATTGATTTAAAAAAATTACCGCACAGACGGAGGTGTAATAAAAATGGCAAATGTAAATAATATTATCGTTGGAGCAGCCGAAGTATGGATGTCAGCGAAAGATTCTTCTCAGGTTGCAGGTTGGCCAGACTATGCTCTACCAACTTTTACAGCTAATACATCAGGAAGAAGCGCACTAGATGCGGACACAACTAATTGGAGAAACGTAGGTTTTACATCTGAAGGAGTCGAGGTTGCTTATACCCCAGACTACGGCGATGTCCAGGTAGACCAGTTGCTAGATACAGCTAAGCTGTTTAAGCAAGCTATGACCGTTTCGGTCAACACAATGCTTGCAGAGGCAACTCTAGAAAATCTTCTAGTAGCATTCGGACAACCATCATCAACAAAGGATGCAGCAGCACACGGAGGAGCTCTAGAAAATCCAGTAGCAGATTATGCTAAGGGATCAAACGGAGAGACTCTAGGTCTTGAGGCAGGTGCTCTTGGTTCAGAACCAACAGAAAGAGCAATGGTATTTATTGGAAATGCTCCACGTAAAGATGGAAAGAGAAGAGAGCGTATGTATCATGCACGTCGTGTATTGAACGTAGAAGCAGTATCTCACTCATATCGTCGTAACGAAGCTACAATGTTCCCAGTCGCATTCCGACTACTTCCAGATCCTGCATACTCAGGAGCTGAATATGGAATTATTGTTGACAGACAAATCCAAGCATAATTAAGAATTTAATCTCTTAATCTCACAACAGGCGGGCCAGAAGGCCCGCTTGTTGCCTTTATATGCATAATTTGATAAAATAATACAGAGAGATTAGGAGGCTACTTTGGCTACCAAAGTATACGAAACATCAGAAATTGAATTACAAGACGGAACAAAAGTTACACTAAAACCATTATCACTTAAAAAGCTAAGACAATTTATGGCTGAAATATCCAAAATGGATGGTAAGCAGACAGAAGAAGAAGTTGTCGGTATTCTATTAAATGCAGCTGCTCTAGGAATAGAGGGATCTGCTCCAGAATTAGCCGCAGACAAATCAAAGTTAGAAGAAGTTCTAGATATGCCAACAATGAAATACATCCTTAAGGTGTGTGGAGGAATAGATCTAGACGACCCAAACTTGATGACGGCGGCTCTGGTAGCTGGTCAGAACTCGATCTAGCCGCCATCGAGTCCGAAGTATTTCTATTAGGTTTATGGAAAAACTTTGAGGAATTAGAAGAATCGATATCAATGCCAGAACTTTTATCTATTCTACAAGCAGGTAGAGAAGGTAAAAATAAAGAAAGAGAGTTCCTTGCAGCATTGCAAGGTATAAAGTTAGATGAGGGAGGAAAAGATGGACTTCCTTCATTTGAAGATGTCAAGCGCAGGGCACTTGGATTAGACGGAGACGTTACAAAAATTCAAGGACAGTCTGCGGTTGACAACGGCTTTGGTATTGGACAAGGTCTTGGTTATAGGGAAGAATAATTGGCTGACATAATTAACCTGAACTTTAAAGCAGACGGAGATTTTGGTCCGTTTATTGCTCAGGTTAATCGTGCCATGGCGGCACTTTCTAAATTTAGAAATGAAAAACTTTTAGATCCAAGTTTAGGTTTAGATAAAAATAAGTTTGATCAGGCAGTATTTTCATTTAGAGATTTAGTATCTCAAACTGGTCTATATAATTCTCAGATAGTAAATATAACTTCTTCTACAGAAAAATTTGGAAAATCCCTCTCTGCTCAAAATTTAAAGCTTAAAGAATATTATAAGGCTTATGTAGATTTTAGAAGATCGACAGTTGGTCAGATAAGGGCATTAGCTCAAGAGCAAGTAAGAATACAAAATTCAGTTGTAAAAACTTTAGGAAGAGATGCTTCTGGCGCTGCCAGAGCTATGGTAATTACTCCTACTGGTATTGATGCTTTATCTAATGCGTCAAGAATAGCTGCACAAGAAACCATGATATTTAATAAGGTTTTAAGAGATGGAGCTACATCATTAATTAACTGGGGTAAAAATACACAGTGGGCTGGACGTCAGTTAACTGTAGGTTTAACTTTACCAATAATGATTTTTGGCAAAACTGCAGCAGAAGCTTTTAGAAGGGCAGATCAAGAGCTAACAAGATTAGCTAAAGTTTATGGTGGAATTGGAGAAACGTCTGCTGCTGAATTAGCAATGGTTAGACAAAATGTTTCTGATCTTGCAAAAACATTGGCTTCAAGTTATGGTGCATCATTTGAAGAAACTTTAGGATTGGCCGCAGATATTGCTGCAACTGGTGCAGAAGGCGCAGACCTTTTATCTGCAACTGCAGAAACAACTAGACTAGCAACTCTCGGTGAAGTTGATAGACAAGAAGCTATGAAGGCCACTCTCGCACTTCAGAGCGCATTTAAATTAAATACACAAGAACTTACAGAATCTATTAACTTACTCAACGCAGTTGAAAACCAAACATCTACAACACTTCAGGATTTAGTTGAGGCAATTCCTAAAGCTGGACCAGTTATTAAAGGTTTAGGTGGAGATGTTGGAACACTAGCTCTATTCCTAACTGCAATGCGTGAAGGTGGTATTAACGCAGCAGAAGGTGCAAACGCACTTAAGTCTGGTCTCGCATCTTTGATTAATCCAACAAAACAAGCGGTAGAAAAAATGCAGAGTTTTGGAATTAATATCAATGAAATTGTAAATTCAAATGCGGGAGACCTTGTAGGATTAATTTTTGATTTACAGGCTGCATTAGATAAGCTAGATCCACTACAGAAACAACAGGCAATCGAACAATTATTTGGAAAGTATCAGTTTGCACGTATTGGCGCATTGCTTAATAATATTGGAAGAGAAGGGTCTCAGTCTCTACAGGTCTTAGATATTGTAAAGGCTTCCACTCAAGATTTGGCAGCAACAGCTGATCGAGAATTAACTGCATTAACAGAATCAGCTTCTGGAAGATATAAGAGAGCTCTTGAAACATTTAAAGCAACATTAGCTGAATTTGGAGAGCCTTTCTTAGATATTTTTGCAAATATATTAAAGGTTGGATCAAAGGTTCTTAAGATTTTCGGATCCATGCCAGAGCCAATAAAAATGTTTATGACTGGCTTAGCTGGGGTAACGGCATTAGCTGGTCCACTTATAATGCTTACTGGTATATTTGGCAACTTCCTTGGCTATATTATAAAGGGTGTTGCAGCATTCAGACAATTAAGATCTGGAGCAGGAGCATTTGAACTAATAACCACATCTACTGTTGCGGCAGATCAAGTTGCTGATGCGTATACTAGAACTCAATATGATCAGATTACTGCAACTAAACTTTTACGAGCAGAACTTGAAAAATTATCATTAGCATATAGTCAAATTGCTGGAGCATCTAGAATAGGAGCTCCAGGCCCTAGACCTCCTGATGGAGGTGGTCCGTCTGGTACTGGCGGCGGCGGAGGAATTATTCCTCCTATAATTCCAATGGGTCCAGTTGTTTCAACTTCGGCATCTAGAGTTGGATCTGTTAGAGAGGCAATTACTGCTGATGCAGCAGAAGCAATTGCTTTGACAGAACAATCTATAGAAGATATAAGAGTAAAGTCTATAGTTGATGCAGAAAAAACTGTTATGGCAAAACTAGAAAAAATGAGTCCAGCAGAGAGAACTAAATATCTAGAGACTATGCCTTCTGCAACACAAGCTTTGTTACAAAAAAGAAGAATAGGTCATGGAAGAACTTCTGGAGCTGGCAATGAAATAGCATTGATAGAAGCTGCTGCTAGAAAGCAAAGAGGGCTCATGGGTCCTGGACTAAGAGTTGCTGGTGTATTTAGAGAGGGAACTGGCGCAGAAGAATTTGGATTGTTAGAACAAGTTGGTGGACACGCAGATCCTTTGCTAAAAGAAGAAATGGCTACTGCTGGCAAGTATGCTGCAGATAGATCTTCATATGGTGGAACTGGTATGCCAAATTGGTTAAATCAAGCACTGGGCAAATCAAAATTTAAAGGTGCGGGTAGAAGACCAACACAGGCTCCAATAATGACAGAAGAGGGACTTATTGCTTCTGCAATAGCCTACGAAGCATTAAAGGCAGACACCAGAACTGCTGGAGAGCTTGAAAGAACTGGAAAATCAAATCCTTTAGCAAGAGCTAAGAGGTTATTTAAGGCTGGACAAATAACTGTAGAAGGACAAAGACCTACAGTAAGCGGTGCTGAAGCAAAGGCTCTTAAACAACAATTAGCTACAGTAGCTCAAACTCCAAGAACTCCTGCTCCAGTTATAGCACCAATTCCATTGGGAACTACAGCACAAGAAACCGTTTCTACATCAGATCCAGTTGCTAAATCTATCAAAAGAAAAAATAAAAAGATAGAAAGAGACAATTTAAGAAATCAAAAAGCACTTGCTAAAGAAATGTCTAGAGCAGGTGACTCTGCAAAAGATTTAGAAAAGAGTTCAAAGTCTGTAGAAAAATCTACCAGACAGACTTCTGTACATGCTAAAAAATATGTTACATCAATTTCAGCAGCGGTAGGAAGCGTCGGAATGCTTTCAAGCATGGCTTTGGGTATGAGCGGCTCTACAAATCAAATGGCCATGAATATGGCAAATTTCTTAATGTACGCAGGTTTTGCTACTCCAGCAATTAAAGGTTTAGGTGCTGGACTTAAAACAGTTGGAGCATCTCTAAGCAACAAAGTAGGTTTGGTAGGAATGCTTGGAAGAGGCTTAGCATTTTTGGGAACTGGTCCAGGAATGATAGCTGTTGGAGTATTAACTGCATTAGGGTTAGGAATTAAAAAGCTATACGATAATTATAAAGAAACTATAGCTAAGGCAAAGTCTGATATATATGTTGCAGAAGAAGCACTAGCAGCATTTGGTGGAGCAGCTTTAAGCGCCGAATCAAAGTTTGCAAACTATGTAAATACAGTAAATGCCCTTAAGCAGAATTTAATACAAAAGACTGATGTCAGAAGCGCACTTGGACTTCCAACTGCGGAAGATATTAAAAAAATAGAAGAGCAAGTAAAAGAGCTATTCAAGAATCAAATAAAAAGATTAAAGGACATATCTACTAAAGAAGAAGCAATGTCCTTTGCCCGTAACCTAAAAGCTACTTTAGTTTCTCAAGGTGTTGAAGAAAAGGCTGCCTCTACAGTTATAGCATCTATTTTTGAGCAGGCTGGAAAGCAGACTCTTTCAGTACCAGTACTTTTAGATATAGCTGGATTAACCACAAAAGATCAGGCAATAGAACAACTTAAAAAGGCAGCTCAAATAACCTTTAATGATATTGCTGATGGAATAGAAAGCGGAAGTATATCTAGAAAGTTAGCCGAAAGATTTTCAGAACAGCTAGATCTTTTGTCTGCAGCTGCATTGTCTCAAATAAATGATTTTGAAGATTTAGCTTCAGTAATAAACTATCTTCCTGAAGGAATGAAGAATCTTACTTATGAACAGTTAAATTCTACATATGCTGGTCAAAAACTTTTAGATGCTATTAAAGATACAAATCCAGAATTATATAAAGCATTCAAGCAAGCCGAAGACTTAGCTACAGCTATTCAATTAGCAGCAGCACAATCGATGGGTCTTTCTACTACATTGGGCGGAGTAGCTGGACAATTTGCAATAGCAGCTCAGAATGCTATGTCTATAGTAACTACACAGGAGTTAGCTCAAAGCGGAATTCAAGGATATTATAATAGATTAATTAATTCTGAAAATAAAACAATAGCTAAGCTAAGACAAAGAATGAAGGCTGAGCTAGAGGCTGCTGACAATAGAAAAAGGGCTATTGATCAAGAAATAGATTTAGAAAAAGAAAAGATTGATGCTGTAAAAGAAGAAGCCGATGCACGTAGAGATCTATTAAGAGAAAAGCAAAAAGAAAAAGATTTTGAAGTTGAAATGGCAGAGCTTAGAATAAAACAAAATATTTCTATGCAGGTAGGAAATTTTGCAGAAGCAGCTATGATAGGTCTAGACATTGAAAAGAAAATGCAGGATAGGTCTGTAGACTTGGCTGAAAAAGCTATTAATGAAAAAGAAAAAAGAGAAATAGAGCTTCACGAAAATAAGATAGAGCTTTTAGAAAAAGAAAAAGAGGCTATTAAAGAACTTACTGATGAGCAAAAAGCTTCAATTGAATCTAGATACAATAAGTTAATTGAAACTCATAATAAGGCAATTGAAAAGTATAGGCAAGATGCAATAAATTCTGCTAATACATTTAAAAAACTATTTAGCGAGGCAGCGGCTGGAAACGTAGAGTCATACAATAAGTTAAAAGAGCTTCTTAAAACTACAGGAAACGACATAAATACTTTAGGTGGAACATTTAGTGCTTTCCTAACAAAAACAATGCAGTCGTTTAGTAAAGCATTTGGGGATAGTTTGGCCTCTATTCTTGGACCTGGTTATAGAGTTCAAGATGGACAAATACAAATGGCTAAAAAAGTTCCTGGCCCTAAAGGTAGAGGAATGCGTACTGTATGGGAAACTATATCTACTATAGCTAAAATGTTTGGTTTGCCTACATATGGTATTGGTGGTATGCCAAATGGAACTGGCATAACAATAGGAGATGACAAAATACAGGGTGCTCTCGGAGATCAATTCTCAGATAGCCAAGCTGGACAACAAGTAGAAACTATTTATGGAACTTTTACGATAAAAAAGCGTCCAAATGGCCAACTGTATGTTCAATATAGAAATAGATTAAATAATAAGATAGAAGATATAAATGGGTATAGTAAGCAGTATATAGAGCAAATGCTGGCTGGAAGCATGGTTCCAATGGCACAAGTTCAACCTTTATATAAAGGTGGACAGATTTCTGGACCAGGCACATCAACATCAGATTCAATTCCAATATTAGCATCAAATGGTGAATACATGATGAGTGCTGCAGCTGTTCAAAATGCAGGTGGACCTGCTGTAATGGATTTCATACATGAATATTTTAAGAACGCTCCTAGAATGAAGGCTGGCGGAAAAGTTCCTTCAATGGGTACGCCAGACCCAAATCAATCATTCTTAAATGAATTTTTGTTTGGAACAAGATATATCGGCGGAAATATGAAGGAGCTAAAAGGAGAAGTTCCATTTGGACCAGGATCTATTGTTAAACTATCAAAAGCATTTTCTAAAACATTTAAAGATTTTGATATAGACTTCACGCCAGGATCTATTCCAGACCTAAAATCTGTTATTGGAAGATATAATGGAGCGCCGTTAACATTAGAAAATTATTTTGATGCTGTTAAATCAGGTGGCAAGTGGCCTATGATTCCAGAGCATCCAGCTGAAGTTGCTGGCGGCAGTTTAAATGCTCTTAGAGTTTTCCAAAAAGGATTGGGAGAAGAAATAGGGGCCTTAAAGTGGGATCCATTTAGTGGTATTGTAAGCACTTTAAATGTTTCTCCAAAGTTCCAGAGACAAGGAATAGCAACTGAATTATGGAGAATAGCTTCAGGTTTAGGTGGACCGCTAGCACACTCTGCTACAAGAACTCAGATGGGGGACACTTGGGCTAAAAAAGTTGGAGGAATTATTCCAGAATTAGGACAGCTTCTTCCTAAAATGGCTAATGGTGGATATATTGGTAAACTTCATACATGGAATGGACCAGTTCCTGGACCATATGGATCAGAAGTGGCAGCTACCCTTAAAGCTGGAACTGAAGGAGTTTATCAGACAAGATATATAAATTCTTTACAAAAAGAAAGTGGTTCTGACTGCAATTACTATATTAACGTAAGTGTAACTAATCCAGGTGCCACTCCAGATCAAATTGCTAATGCGATAGAGGCTAAAATGAGACTTAGGGAACAAAGAGTTGGATATTCTAGGACGGTGACAATATAATGCCAGTAGGATTTAAGATATCTCTACCAAAAGGTTCTATTCTAGAAATACAAACTAGCCCATCTACATGGGCTAAAATAACTGAGCATAATAGAAATGCTTTAGAAATAACAACAGAGAGAATAGAAGATATTAAAAGAATGGCTAATGGAACTTTGAGAAAGTTCTATGTAGCAGATAAAAGAACAATATCCACCTCTTGGGAGTTTGTTCCTAGTGGAACTAAATATTTAGTTGATTCTGCAGATTGGTCCGTTGAAAATCTTAAGCAGTTTTATAATAGTTCAGCTGGTAGATCTTCTTTTGTAATTAAAATAAGAAGACATGAGGGTTCAGATACTCATGAAACATTGACAGTAATATTTACAAAATTTGATTATTCTATAGTTAAACGTGGAGTAGATACTTTTTATAATTTAGATATAGAAATGCAAGAGGTATAATGCTAAGCACAAACTCAGCACTAATAACAGCAATAAGTGATAATACATCTATTAAGGCTGTTCCTAAAGTCGTACTTGAGTATAATATGAATGAGATGGCAGGCAGTGTTTCAGTAAGCACAACTGGAGTACAGTCAAATATTATAAAAGAGCTATTTCCCAAAGAGTCTATAATTGAAAGTTTTAGACCATCTAAATCTGGCATAAAGTATCACATTATTGGTCAACAAGATGTTTTAACTACATATAAAACAAAAGATGTGCCAGCATCTAGAATATACATGGCTGATAAGTCAAACCCTTACAGGTTCTTTCTTGCAGAAGGAAGTGCTTCGGTAACACTAAGTTATAAAAATAAGGCTGGAACATCTGCACAAAACATATTAACAAATAAAATATGTGTTAAGGTAGAAAGGTCTTATGGATCTGTAGCGGTAGCTATTGGATCTTATTACACTGGAACAGCCCCATCTGACGGAGTAATAAATATTTGGTTACAGCCAAACGGTACTTGGTCTACAACCGAACCTACATCATACCCAAATCCGATATCTATATCATCACTCACTGTATCGGTTACTGGAGCATCGTATACTGGAATTATAGAAGTATCTCCTAAATATGTATTAGATGTAAGCGATAGAGTAACTTCTGTTTCTATTTCTAAAGATGATTCAATAGGAGATAATCAGCTGCCCATAGGAATGCTAACAGCAAATTCATCATCATTGTCTCTTTCTACAATATTAGAATCAGATATAGTTGACTTTATTCCAGGAGATAGCATAGTTTCAAATAAAGTAATGATTTTGCCTAATATTAAATTTACTGTTTATGTAATAATAGATGATACATATTCAATTCAACAGGGCGTATTCTATGTTAATGAATTTAAATCAGACAACTATGGAAATTATTCCATTAGCGGCTTAGATGCTGCAAAATTTTTGCAGGAAATAAATTGCCCAGAAATATTAATAAATGATAGTTCTTTTCAATCTATTGTATGGAGACTATTAGACTCTGTAGGATTTGTAGATTATGATTTTACAAAATGTCAGTCTGACATATTGTCTTGTAGATTCTGGTGGTCAAATAAGACAAAAACTGTTTGGCAAGCAATACAAGAGCTTTGCAGAGAAAGCCAAACAATAGCTTTTATTGATGAATATGGAAAGTTAATATTTATAGATAGGAATTCTTTTTATAATAAAGATTCCTCAGTAGCTTGGACATTTAGAAGTACAGAAGGATCTGGTAATAGAAAGCCAGACATTATATCTATGGATTCTGTTGTAACCCCAACTACTAATGCTGTTAAAATACAATATAATATTCCTACAACAAGTAATTTAGAGCAAAGCGCTCAGCCAGTATGGACTGAACAATCTCCCTCTACACTTTTTGCAGCCCCATATATGGGAATATCCAATGGATATATTGTTTATCCAAATAGATCTGTATTTGCAGATGTTATACCAACCAGATTCAATTCTTATGTATTAATTAATGAAGAAATTATTGAATATGATGGAATACAATTTTCTACTCCAGAAGGTAATGTGGATATAACATCATCTGGACAATACTTAGAATATAGAGCCAAATATGATAATAGAGTTGTTCCAACTGGCAAATTAAAAATTAAAACAAGAAACTCTTTTGGAACCCCATCTACATCAGGATCCCCTGTTCAAAACAGAGACCTAGCATCAAAAGGTTTTTCTGCAAAGTCTATAGTTTTAGGTTCGGCTGGAACTCAAACAGAATCCCTATCTAAAGTATGTAGTTTAAATCAAGGTGCTAACAATATATCTGCATTAGCAATTTCTCCGTCTGGAGATAAACATAAGTTTTATATAGTAAGTAAAGATATAACCTGCGGTGGGTCAGCACTATCATCATTTGAATATATGCAGATAGGTACGGCCATAGGATTTTCATTAGCTAACTCTTCAGATATAGGCGTTCTACAAACATCTGGAATAACTTTTTATTGGAATCCTACTACTGTAAGTGGATATTTATTGGCAATATATTCTACAAGAACAGCTCAGAATGTAGACCAGGTTGCAGAAGCAGTTCTCTATAAAATAGTTAATGGAAGCGCACAGGTTTTAGCAACAGTATCATCTAATATATTTGAGCAGTATTTTTATGGTGTAGATATATTGGTACATAAGGAGACTGGCAAGAATACCATATTTATAAATATTAATGGAGAGACCTCAGTGCTGGACGGAATAGTTGATGCATCTTCTCCAATACAACCAACAGATAATGTTGGGCTAATGGCAGGTGGACAGTCTGTTGCGTACTTTGATTATTTGTATGCATCTCCTAAAAATGATTTTATAATAGATCTATCTTTAGCTAAGTCTGGCGGCAAAATATTAGCTAATTCATTCTTTAAAGATTTTAAGTTTGAAAACAATCAATCGTCAAAGCTCTTCTTTGAAGAGTTTGGTGATGTCATAAGAGAAATATATAAAGCTGAGGCACAATATACTCAATCTTATCCTATAGCTGCACAGGCCACAGACACATTTGCCCAAATTGTTGGCCAAAGATTAAGTAATCAAAGTGGAGAGTTTTACGTATTTAATTCATCATCTTCTACCATAGCATTGTCGGACGGCGAAGGAAGAGATCTGTTTATATATGGAAAGGTGGTTGCTCCAGCTGGACAAAACTACTTCGACTCAAAAGATAGCTTAAGCTCGAATAAGCAAATAACTTCCTTTGATGCTCAATGGATTCAGACTAAAGAGGCAGCATCAAGCCTATCTGAATTTCTAACTAAACAATGGTCTCAGTCAACTTCAGACGTCACCCTTGATATATTTGGAAATCCTATTTTACAGGTAGGCGATATAGTATCAATTAATTATCCTACTAGAGGCCTAGACGGTTCTAAAAAATTTGTAATAAAATCAATAGATCATAATATATCTACTGGTATTACTACTAAAATAACAGCACGTTCGATTTATGCTGGCTAAATTGGTATAATGGAGAAATAATGGCAAAAGAAGATATCAGCTTACATGACGTAAAAGACAAGCCCAGGATCCTTGTAGATAAGGATAGTGCTGCTGCTAAATTGGTAAATCCTAAGTTTATTAATAAGCAGGGGTCTAATAGAATTAGAACTGGTGCGGTCATAGTAGGGGATGAGCCAGAATTCCCTGAAGATCCTGAATATCCTGGGGAGTATGCCTTACAAGCCCCAGAGTTTACTGATATCTATATAAAATATAATAATGCTTTTGAGAATGTTGACCCAACACATAAATATGGAAAATTAATTAAACAGGGTGACAATGTTTCAGTAGAACTAGAATTTAAAATAATGATTCCTGTAGACCTAGAAGATATTGTAACTGGAGTTGAAATATTATCAGAAGATGAGGTGATTGCAACAATATGATGTATGGATATTATGTAATTAAAGATGGCGACAAAGAACTTGCCAGAACAAATAACCTCATAACCAATGTAGGAAAGCGATACATACTTAATTTTCTGGCTAATAAAATATCAGATAGATCTAGATATATCGGTATAGGAATAGGATCTACCGCTGCAAATGCAAATGATTTTAAACTAAATTTTGAAATCAATAAATATAGAGTTGAATCTAGCACAGTAGATTTTTCAAACAATACAATTATTTTAAAAGCAGAGCTACCACTTCAACTTGCAGCCACTATATCAGAAATGGCCTTATTCCCTGGAGTTGCTAATGCAAGGCAGTCTGACAGTAAAGTAATAACATTTTTCAATAATGATGTAACCTGGTCTCAGGGAGAGTATATTGATTCTTCTATCAATTCTAAAATTAATAATACCTCATTTAAGATAAGTGCTACATCTGGTAATACCGTAACTGCAGTATCTTCTAATTTGCAGTTTGATTTTTATGGATATTCTACAGCAGATTCTCTATCTATTGCATTTTATCAAAATGATGTTAATTTAGATTATATTGATTTAATATTAAATACAAATGATTCTAATTATTACACTTATAGAATAGAAGGAACTGCTTCTATAGGACATAGAATCGTGGATATTCCATTAGTTAATTTACTTGGAACTCCAACTGGAAACCCAACAGACTTTATTAGTAAGTTTCAAATAGCAGTAAAAGCTAATACGTCAACCAATACCGCAGTAGACTTTGACGGAATAAGAATTAATGATAATGATACTTATGTAAAAGAAACTGGGGCTATTAGTAGAGCAGTTCTCTCCAGCCCTATAACTAAAGAATTTGGAAGAATCCTTGATCTTGAGTATAGGCTGGTGATTACTTAATGGCTTTAGAAAATCCTGGCTCGTTTGAACAAGATCAAAGTCAATCCTATAAGATAGTAAAAGTACAAAATAGAATTGGCGGAGCTAATGAGACCTTCTTTATAAGATATATATCTAAGGATGAAGATGGCAAGAGGGTAGTGGGTAAATCCTCTATAGCAATAAAATTTCAAAATGTAGGAATTGATTCTAGATATCTATCTGCTCCAGAATTCATTGTGGTTCCTCAAAATTTTGGATTTAAAGTAGATTGGAATTATCCAGATGCTTCAGTATATCCAAATTATGTTTTTACAGAGCTATATTATACAAAAGATTTACCTAATTTTGGAGTTAATGATTTAACAAATGCATTAGTAACAAAAATTTCTTCCAGTTCAAATTCATATACTGTTATAACTGGTACAGATATTTCAAAGAGATACATACGTATTAGGCATGTTGGCTATGAAAATGGATCATATAAATATAGTCCACTAAGTGATGTTGAAGAGGTCACTCCCAAAGATCCAGCAGATGAATTTATAGATTCCCAGCCGCCAAATGAAGTTACAATTGCTTCTGCAATTTGGGACGGAGAAGATGTTTACATATCATTTTCAATGCCCGCACAAGATCCACCAACCAGATTTGTTGTTGCTCTTACAACTGGACCGACAACCAGATATTTTCATAGAAGACCATCAGGAACATCTACCAATCAGTTTATAAGAATTACTAAAGAAGAAATATACGATGCATTTGCTTCATATCCAACATCATTTAGTGGAGTTTTACAAGGTGCTGATGCGGCAGATAATCTAACAACTGGTGTTTCATTTACTATAGGAGCAAAAGTAAATCCAATAGCAGCAGTAACTCCAACATTTATATTAACTGCTATTAATAGTGGATATACTGTTACATGGACATTGCCATCTGGAGCAAATTACGCAAAAGTTTATGAGAGATCAACATCTTGGGGAGCATCAACTCCTATCGAATCGGAACTTGTATTTAGTGGACAAAGTCCAGCAATTATAAAAAAGAATGCACCATTAACTCAAAGATATGTAAGAATAAGATATATAAGGGACGACGGAGGAACTTCTCTTTGGTCTGAAGAGCAAACTGTTACTCCTATTGATTCTATAGCGGTAGATGTTCAAGGACCTCCTAATGTTTCTGGTACTGGACTATCTGCTACAACTGGTATTGATTCTGCTGGTACAGTAGGATTTAATGGATATGCTGATTTATCATGGACTGCAGTTTCTGATTCTACTTTGCGTGGATACAGAATAAGATTTAGAACTGGATCTACTCCATATTCGTATGTAGATTCTCCAGGATCTGGGGTATCCTACAGACTCAGAGGGCTTGCATTAGGTGCTACATATGAAATTGGAATAGCAACATATGATGAGTTTAATAATACTTCTTCTGAGTATACACAGTTTACTAATGCAGTAATACCAGGTACTCCAACTTTATCAGACTATATAACTGCTGGTCCATTTCAAATAGGTGTTGGTGTTGGCGGCACTTCAACAAATAAAGGAATATTTTTAGATTCTAGCAATTATTGGTATTTAAATGCATCAAATAGTGCTCTATTAAATGTAGGTGGTATTTCAAGTAATTATTTAAATTGGAACGGTTCAGCATTTACTATCGATGGAAATGTTACGGCAAGAGGCGGAAGCTTTAGCGGAAATATAGAATTAAAAACTTCTGGGGCTTCTATATGGAATGGCTCCTTAAATTCTGGTGGAACATTGTCTGGAGACGGATTCGTATTAAATAACAGCGGCCTTGCACTGAGAAAAACAGTTGGTGGAGTTGCAAGAAATATAAGACTAGATACAACAGATGGCGGAATATATGCAGAGTTTGGACAGATATCTGGGTGGACAATAGACGCTTCTAAATTTGAAAGATTGACCTCTTCTAGATACACAGGAATATCTTCATCTGGATCATATGCTTTTTATGCTGGAGCTACACAAAGTGCTAATGCTGGTGGAGATAATTCAGCAGAATTTTGGGTTAAACCAGACGGATCTGTAAAAGCAAATAATATTAGAATAACTGGTGGTCAATTTACTATAGGAAGTAATTTTTCTGTAGATACTTCTGGAAATATGTCTGCTTCTGGAAATGCAAATATAACTGGAACAATCAGTGCTGGTAGCGGATCAAGCATTGGTGGTTGGGCAATAAACACTGGTGCAATATCTAGATC
>JACCEC010630942.1_pt1 | contig 16323 bp, 12 predicted proteins | sample 7450121 | NCBI WGS metagenome assembly JACCEC01 (sample SAMN15323455, study PRJNA562643) | freshwater metagenome | isolation source: river surface water | place: USA:Blue River Watershed | collected 2017-08-18 | reverse complement strand
TTTAAAAATTCCATTCCAAATTAGGTACCCCTCTGCATTTAAATGAAGCTGATCTTTGAGGTAGAGTTCGGGTCTTGGATTGCCTTGGGAATCTGTCAATGCCTTCCAGGTATCCAAGTAGCTCACTTGATCCGCTTGGTTGCAATACGCATTTAGTAGTTGATTGAAGGCTAGATACCTCTCTTTTTTCGCCCATCGGGAAGGGCTAGGCTTTGCGCCAATAAGGATAATTTCTGTTCCCGGATCCACCAAATGGATGCGGGTTACGATTTGCTTCAAACTATTCAGGATCTCTTCTGCAGGGACACCTGCCCATAGGTCGTTGTCTCCTTCATAAATAAATACGCGCTTGGGATCAAATTTTAAGACCAAGGGGAAAAGATAGCGCTCTAGATCCGAAGCCTTCGATCCTCCAAATCCGGTATTGAGTACAGCTTCTCCCGAACTGATCTCTGAAAGGCTTCGCCACATCCGGATGGTGGAACTTCCAGTGAAAACCGTTGCTCCAGGAGTCCACCCGATACTGTCAAAACGCGCACTTAACTTTCGCACCTCCTCTTCAAAAGGGTGTTGCTGGGCAAAGCCTGTGCCTAATAAACTCAGAAAAACTAGAACTAGAAAAAGAGATTTTTTCATCAATCAAACTTACTAAAAAATAGTGAACCATTATCGACCAATCTACTGATCGAAACTGAACATTTGATCTGGGTGTGCCTAGCAAAAGGAGAAATGAACAAACTAGAATTAGTGCCCTTTTCGCTGATTTAGGGCTATTCTGGGTTTCGTTAGGAGATGGTTTTATCCATGCAAATTTTTGGTCGCGTTTTGGCTTTATTCCCAAAAGACTTCTAACTATCCCATTCATGCAGGTACTTACCCGATTTTTCTGGTTTTGCAGTGGTGCAAATTTCTCTATCCTCCAGAAAGTACCCACCGAATCCAATAAATACCTTGGAATTGGTGCTACGGTATTTTTTACGGGAGTTTTTGCTGCCTTGGCAGGCTTTTATGCACTCTACACGGTTTTTCAATCTTGGGGGATTGCCCTAGTATTTGCCTTGATCTGGGGAGCAATGATCTTTAATTTGGACCGATTTATTGTGTCTAGCATGCGCAAAAAGGAGCAAGGCTGGTCGGAGTGGAAGCTGGCTCTTCCTCGATTGGTTTTGGCCCTGATCCTGGCTGTCGTAATTTCAAAACCCTTGGAGTTGAAACTCTTTGAACGGGAAATCAATCGAAAGTTGGATGAGCAGAAAATCGCTTTCATCAAACAGTCTAAGGATAGTCTGGCCAAAGGATTCCCAGAAATACAGGTCTTGGAAACCGAAAAGGAAGCACTAAAAGGAGAGGTGAGTCAAGCGCGTGCCTATCGGGACAAGTTGCAGCAGGAATACGATGCCGAGCGCTTTGGTGAAAAGACCCCCAGCACAAGCGGGGTAGTAGGATTGGGGACGAATGCAAAGAAAAAGGAGCAGCAGTTGGATGCCGCCCAAGAGGACTTGAAAGCCCTTTCCATCCGAAACGAGGCAGGAATTAAGGAATTGGATGTTCAAATCGAAGCCTTTCGAGCCAAGCGTCAACTGGAATTCGAAAAGCAGGTGCCTGGCATCGATGGTTTCGATGGCTTTGCAGCGCGAATGGATGGTCTGGCCAAACTCACCGAGGAAAGCGATGCAATGGCTACTGCAGAACTGTTTTTGGTGCTGCTCTTTGTTGCGATTGAAACCGCTCCGATTTTCGTTAAACTAATTTCTGCCCGCGGACCCTACGATGAACTCTTGGAGCTTCATGAGGATCAGGTCAAATTGTATAAAAATGAGAAATGGCAGCGAGCAAGCGGTGAATCAGAAGCACGGCTCAGCTACTTTAAGGCCACTCATTTCTATGCATCGGATTTGGCTGCCGCTACCACCAATGCTGAAAACGCACAGAAATTTGGGTTAGGGAGTGCGCGGGCAGTTGAAAAAAGCAAAAAGGAAGGCTCAAACACACCATCTCTTTCTGAAGGGCAAGCCTAGAAGTACGATTTCACTTGAACTACTTAACTTCGAGTTTAGGTGAAAAATTGCTCCAATACATCCCCGACAAAGTAGGCTACCACTGCTGCCAAAAGTCCTAATAGAACGGTTTCTGATATTCCTCTCAGCGCTGAGGTTTGATTGACGGTACTTTTGAGCCATCCTACCAAAAAGAAAGCCAAGCCAGTGAGCAAACTGGTCCAGAAAAAGAGGTTGATCGGTGTAGGAAAGAAAAAATTCCAGAGGTACACCGTGAGAGGAATAAGGCCTACGACGAGGAAGGAAGCAAAGGTGGCCAGACCAATTTTGAAGGGGCTTTTGGGATCCCGCATCATACCCAATTCGTCCTTCATCATTTCGTCTACCCAGAGTTTCTTGTCTGCGCAGATGTGATCCACTACCTGTTGAAGGAGTTCTCCTTTAAATCCTTTGGCAGCATAGATCTCTTCGATCTCCGCACGCTCAATCTCTGGGAGGTTTTCAATTTCCCAATATTCAATCTTTTCGTGTTTGTCGTAGGTGTCGCGCTCACTTTTGGCGGCCAGGTAGGCACCCACAGACATCGAAAATCCATCTGCAAGCAGGTTGGCAAAGCCTAAAATCAGGAGGATACCCGTATCCAAATTGGCACCAAATCCACCGGCCACTACGGCAAAGGTGGTGACTGCTCCGTCAATTCCTCCATACACAAACTCTTTGAGGTAATCTTGGAGTTTGCCGAATCTAGAATTTTCGAGGTGTATTTCTGATTCCATGGGCTGCTTTGTTCGAGTTTAAGATTAAAAATAGAGATTAAATCCAATAGTTTATTTTTCCTTAGATGATTTGCCTCGGTACCTCAGTTTCTCAGTTGTTGGAAAGGATAGATTCCCTTGTTTACTTCTTTCTAGGCACAGAATCGTTTGAAATTTTATTTGGAAAATCTTTTACGAAATTTTGATAAATACAATCGATTGCATAGGTTTAGAAAACTTTAACGCAAAGATAAAAAGCTCAACCCAGCATTTTGCAGAAGTTTATATGGTTTTAATCCATTAACAATAACCCCAAACCGGGAGTCAGTTTTCAAAAACTGGCTCCTTTTTTTATTAAAAAAATCTTTAAAAATCATAAAAATTGTAAAAGGTGGTTTAAAAAAGATTCGATTTGTATAAAAAGTTTGTATAAAGTATCGATTTAGGTTTTTCTAGATTTTCAAAACATAATTTCAGAAGATTTGGATTTGGGTGGAGAAACTAAAAAAACCTTCACAAAAATTTCGTGAAGGCTTTCGAGCCAAATCAAGCGAATAACCGACTTTATGTACTTGGGATGTCCTTTTTCGCTAGGTAAAAGTCTACCATTTCGTAATTACTTGCCTCTCGCTCGAGTATTTCGCTTACCGATTTTGGTGCTGAAACGATTACTTTTTCACTTAGAGTTCAATTGAATGGAAGCGCTAGTTTGGATTTGTCAGCAGGGAGAGAGAATAAAATGAACTGTAGGTAAGCAAAAGCAGGGATAGAAGTTGGGAGAAGCAGTGGATTCCATTTTTTAAATCCAGTCCAAATTGCATGCATTTGGAGTAGAAAGTCCATTTGGGGCAAGTATTCCTTATTTCAAAAATCAAACTAGGCTATTTTTTGGATAAATAAAGATAACTTGATTAAATACAAATTAAAATAATTTTAAAAAATCATTTTTAAATTAAATAAAATGATTTAAGTTGCACCTGAATTTAATGTAATTCCAGGCAATTTTTTGAGGCTAGCCCCCTCGGTTCATGACCCATTTTTTCTCATTTATCTATTTTTTAACTCAAAACACATGAAACTAAATCGATCACATTTTTCAGCTATCCTCTTGGCCGGCCCCTTACTTTTCAGCGCCTGCCTTCCCAAAGAGGAGTTACAATTAAACACCACCGACCAGCTATGGACGCAAACGCTGCCACTAGACGAATGGCAGCAGGTGGAAACTGCCAAAGAATTCTCACAACTGCTTGGCGAGGTAATGCAAGACAAAGAAGCAAGGATTTCCCTCAGTGCCCACATTCAGCGTTACGATGACTTTGGGGATGCGGTATCACTTTCTGCCTTGCTTGGAGATAAGCAAACCATGCCTCCTTCGGAATTGGCAAGTTTGAGCCGTGCAGGGAATACTTTTTCCCTTCGAACAGGTACAAATCCCTTTCGGGAAACGTTGCTTCACCATTCCTTGAAGCGTTTTGATGCCTATCCTTTTCTAGAAAGAGCTTTTGAGACCTTTCGTGCTCGACCCGAGCGTGCGCAGCAAAGGGTGTCAATTCAGGAGGATCTAATCGCGTTTTTTGCAAGCCAAGGCCTGGTGATTCATTTTCCTTACGAGGAACGATTCAATTGGGGAACCTACACTGGGTCAATCACAACCACCTACGATCCTCTGATTCGTGAAGACTGGAACGAAGGGTTTTTGTATGCGCTCACAGGTGGGGGGCTGGCTGGTGCTGAGGGCAAGCGACTTCCCTATGTAGATGATGCTTATTCGGTGGATAATGCCACCCTGGTGGTGACCTACGTGGATGAAGATTTTTACGAGACGCAGATTACACCTCCGGTTCCTGAGCTTCCTACCCCCGCTGCCGATGCGGTGATTTTGAATTACAACGTCAACCATACCTCCATTTCCCAAGCGGATATCTTATTTACGACGATTCCGGAGGTTCGGATGACCGATAAAGCATATAAAGCACTATTTAGTCGTTTCGTCAAAGTGCGACTTTTTAGGGGTTCAAGCAAGGTAAAGGTCAGTTTCAATGGAACAACAAGTGCCACTGCAGAAGGAGAAACTTACCGTTACGATCTAATTACATTTTCCAAGGATGATATCGAGTTAATGAGATGGAAAACAGTCAACATTCAATTTGATCCAGATTGGGACCTGTCAGAAAATAGCCAGCAGCTTCTTCTTTTCACTGAACTAAGAAGGAATGGAAAAGCAAAGGGGATTGGAAGCGCTAAGGTGGGCTATGATTTTGTAAATCAAAAGCCTACTGCAGAATTCACTACTTCAGTTCTTATTGAAGCTGAATCGGATAATTCTGTTTTTCGGACCAACTTAGAGTTGTCCCGACCATCGGTTTTGGCGAATATAATAGGAGCTAGCAGTTTTGGCGTTCGTTCCCGAAATGGAGTTGATTTCAATGTCAAAAGCGTAGGCTCTTTGCACTTTTATTTTGAGCACCGTTTCACGGACATTCCCGACTAAGTCCGTCTCACTTCTTTTTTAAAACTTAAACTTCTTTCCCTATGAAAAATGCAACTTGGTTGGTCTTGATCCTATTTCTTTCCTTTCCACAAGCGATGGCTCAAAAGCTTGATTCCATTTTGTCACGATCTAGCTTCAGCTTTAGTTATGGGCTTTCTAATGATTTCCGTTCATACGATCCTATAGACAGAGATTTTTACTTTGAGATGATCAGTTGGGGGGAGGCAATTGGCTTTGAGTACCTGTATAGACCTGCTGGAAAAAATGAGTTTGGGTTTGGGTTTTCCAAGCAAGTGAATTCGGAGGACTATACAGATGTCAAACAGTCTCCAAATGCCGTGCTTATTTTTGAAGATTACCGAATCAGAAAGGTGAAAAACTTTCATTACTTGGTATTCAAAAGGCATTTTATAGCAGACAAGTTGATTGGTTCGGCCGGGCTATACTACCTACATCACAGGGATCCTTACGTCTCAATCAATCGGAGAAATCCAGATCAAACTGTAATTCTACTATATAATGATGCTGTAAACTCAGACTTTGGTGTTTTTGTGGGGATAGAATATTATCATTCCTTTCGCGAAAATTTTCAAGTTGGCCTGCGAACTCGTCTTTCCTACACGGAGGGGTATTTGGAGCCTATCGAGAGTCTTGAATTTACTCCAGTGCTTCGGTTTACATTGAAATAAGGAAGATGTTCTGAATGCAGCGGAGGAGGAAACTTCTCCGCTATTTTTTAAGGTGCTCATACTAGAAATGACATTGATTTCAATGTGAAAAGCATCGGCCCTTTGAATTTTTATTTTGATCACCACTTCACGGATATTCCAGATTAATTCATCTCACCTCAATTTTTAAAACTTAACCCCTTTCCCTATGAAAAATGCAACCTGGATGGCACTAACCTTATTTCTGTCCTTTCCACCTGCGATGGCCCAAAAGTTAGATTCCATTTTGTCTAAATCTAGCCTAAGTTTTAATTATGGCCTATCCCATGATTTCTTTGCTTGCTGTGTGGATACAAACGATAAGTTACCAATCGTAAGTTTTAATAATCGAAGCGAGGTGGGAGAGGCGTTTGGTTTTGAATACACCTACCGCCCTGAAGGGAAAAATGAGTACGGTTTTGGATTTTCTAAGGATGTCAATTACAGGGACTTTACTGTAATTAAACAAACTTCTTTCGCTTTAATCAATTTTGATGACTATCGAATACGCGGAACCAAAAATTTCCACTACCTGCTGTACAAGCGGCATTTTATTGAAGAGAAGTTGATCGGTGCTGCTGGAATTTACAACCTAAGGTACAGAGATCCTTATGTGGAAATTATAGGAAACTCAGACCAAACTATAGTCACATTACGCGATGGAGTTACTGTAATTGATTTCGGGATTTTTGCAGGACTTGAATACTACCACTCCCTTCGCGAAAACTTCCAAATTGGCTTACGCACGCGTCTATTCTACACGCAGGGCTATGTCGAGTCCTTCGAAAGTTTTGAATTGACTCCAGTGCTTCGGTTTAGGTTGTAAAAAATGCACAAAACAAAATTAGCCCCACATTATGTGGGGCTAATTTATTGTTAATTGGTATAATCGTGTAGTCTCTACTTTTCCTATTTTTGTATATGGTACTTACAATTTATCAAGTAGATGCGTTTGCTGAAAAAGTTTTTGAAGGAAACCCTGCTGCAGTTTGTCCATTAATTGAATGGATTGAGGATGAAAATCTTTTGAAAATTGCATCTGAAAATAACTTGTCTGATACTGCATTTTATGTGGTGAAAAATGACTGTATAGAAATCAGATGGTTTACACCTACCATTGAAGTTAATTTATGTGGACATGCTACACTTGCCGCTGCATATGTATTAGCTACCAGGGAAAATTTCAAGGAGAATAGTATAATTCCCTTCCATTCAATCAGAAGCGGGAAATTGCCCGTTAGGGTAAATAAAGACTCTTTTACCTTAGATTTTCCATCAGACGAAATTGAAGAAATTAATTTATCTGATGAGCTATTGAAGGCAACCAATCAAAACCCAATCTCAGCATTTAAAGGTAGAAGTGATATTATGCTGGTTTTTGAAAATCAAATTGAGATTGAAAATTTAAAGCCAAACCTAACACAGATTGAAAAGTTGGATGCTAGAGGATTAATCGTAACAGCAAAAGGAAATGAATGTGATTTTGTTTCGAGATTTTTTGCTCCTAAGTCTGGTATAAATGAAGATCCAGTGACAGGTTCCGCCCATACAACATTAACGCCTTATTGGGCAAAAAAAATAAATAAAGGAGACTTAATTGCAGAGCAAATTTCAAACAGAAAAGGAAAATTGAACTGTAAAACAGTAGGGGACAGAGTACAAATAACAGGAAAGGCTGCACTATATATGAAAGGGGAGATTTACATTTAATCTTAATCATTAATTCAATATAATCTCTGAAATTTCAAATCCAAATAATTGATTATTGACTTCGATCTTAATTTTTTGACTAGTCATTTTAAAGATTTCAACTTTTTTTCAACTCTATTCCTTCAACGAAAGTGCTTGAAGCAGCAACTGCCGGCGGTGTGCATAGGTGAAGTAGCGCCCAATACGCGCTCGAGGAGAGGTCCGCTGAGTTTTTCCAGCCATCAAATCTTGAACTAGCACCTGTAAAGTGCCCAGCTCTTTCCGCTCGAGTAACAATCCCGTATCCCCAATAATCTCCGGAATGGCACCTACCGCCGATCCTATGGGAACGCATCCACAGGCCATGGCCTCTCCCAAGGCATTGGGGAAGCCCTCTGAACTCGAAAGCTGCAAATAGAATTCATGGGTATTGTAGAGCTGCACCAAGGATGCTGCTGATTCTTTTCCTAGTACCTGAATATTGGGTGATTGGGGGTTGTAGTTGGAGTCTCCCACCAAAGTAAAGCTCCATTCCGAATTACTTGCAGCCAATTGCTCAATCAAGTCGTAGCCCTTGACCCTTGCCCGGGCAGGGGAGGAGGTGCTCGTCGCCACCGATATAAAACTGTGCTTCACCCGCTCCAAACCCAAGTCCTTCCAAAAATCAACATCAAATCCATTTGGAATGACTTGAATGGGGGTCTTCAAACTAGGTATCAGTTGCAATAGGCCCTGCTTCGGGCTGATTCTCGAGTCATAGCGGTAGTCTTGGCTGACCAAGGCCTCAGCTACTGGTAAGATCAAACTGCAATTGGTAAAGGAGTAAGCCGTAGCCCAAGCAAGTGGATTCTTTCGAAAGTTACCATAGCCAATCTCAGGCATGTTGATGCAGTCGGTTCCCCCTGCTTGGATAGTGCATTTTTTACCAAAAATGGTTCCAAAAATCACAGGCAAAACGGTATGGTAGCCCCCAAAAAAGCAGAGGTATTGACTGGTCTTTGGGAGGTACCAGAGCAATTGAAAAAATTGAAATATTAAATACAATGGGAGTTTCCAGGCTGTCTGGGTAAACTCCAAAGGGACAATCCTAGCCACAGGACGGATCATTTCCAAGTCACGTTCGATAAAGGCGGTTCGTACTGGAAACAAATACAAAATCATGGGCTAGTAGGGGATTGAATGAGAAAGTTACAAAAAAAAGAGCGGGAATTTCCCGCTCTTAGATTAGTTCACTGCTGTTTAAACGACCAAATTGACAATTTTCCCTGGCACTATAATTACTTTTTTAGGTGCTTTTCCCTCTAGCCATTTTTGAACCTGTGCATCCGCAAGTGCTGCCTTTTCGATCTCTGGAACAGTCAGGGTAAGCGGAAGGTCCAACTTGGCCCGCAACTTTCCGTTGATCATCACGGGATATTCAAAATTGCTTTCTACCAAATGTGCCTCCTGGAATTCAGGGAAGCTGGCTTTGGTTATTGAATCGCTGTGACCCAAAAGCGCCCAAAGCTCTTCAGCAATATGTGGTGCGTAAGGGGAAACCAAAATAGCCAAAGGCTCCAATACTTCCCGCTTGTTGCATCCCAAAGAGGTCAGCTCATTTACACAAATCATGAAACTAGACACCGAGGTGTTGAAGGAGAAGTTGGCCATATCCTCTTCCATCTTTTTGATGGCTTTGTGGAGGGCTTTCAATTCTTCCTTGCTCGCGGGAAGATCAGACACGGCAAAAGCTCCGTTTTGTGGATGATAGAGGTTCCACAGCTTTCGTAAGAATTTGTACACCCCATCGATGCCGTTGGTATTCCAAGGCTTAAACTGTTCCAAGGGTCCCAAAAACATTTCGTACAAGCGGAGTGTGTCTGCCCCATAGCGCTCGATGATGTCGTCTGGATTCACCACATTGTACTTGGACTTGGACATTTTTTCTACTTCTGCCCCACAATGGTACTTTCCATCCTCCAAGATAAATTCCGCATTGGCTAGATCAGGTCTCCAGACCTTAAATTTTTCTAGGTTCAACTGGTCATTGTGCACGATGTTCACATCCACATGCATGGCGGAGGTGTCGTAGTTATCTTTCAATCCAAGCGACACGAAGGTATTGCTCCCTTTGATTCGGTACACAAAGTTGGATCGACCCTGGATCATGCCTTGGTTGATCATTTTTTGGAAGGGCTCGTCGATGGAGACTGCTCCGATGTCATACAGAAACTTGGTCCAGAATCGGGAATAGAGCAGGTGACCTGTGGCATGTTCTGATCCACCGATGTAGAGATCTACGGCTCCCCAATAGTCTGATTTCTCTTTATCTGCAAAGGAGTTGGTGTTGCTTGGATCCATGTATCGGAAAAAATACCAGCTTGATCCTGCCCAACCCGGCATGGTCGAAAGTTCCAAAGGATAGGTACCCGTTTCAGTGGTGTAAGTCCAATCCTTTGCTCTACCCAGTGGAGGGGCACCATCCTCCGTAGGCAAGTACTTGTCTACCTCAGGAAGCACCAAAGGCAGGTCTTTTTCCTCGATCAAATAGGGTAGTCCGTCCTTGAAATAGACCGGTAGCGGCTCTCCCCAGTAGCGCTGTCTGGTAAAGATGGCATCCCGCATGCGGTATTGCACTTTTCCCCGACCGATACCCTGCTCCTCCAAAAAGGCGATGCATGTATTCATCGCTTCCTTCATGGTCAAGCCGGTAAGGTTGCCAGAATTGATTACTATTCCACCTTTTCCAGGGAAGGATCCATTTTCCATAGATCCTTCAATCACCTGGCGGATTTCCAATCCAAAATGAGTTGCAAAATTGTAATCCCGCTCGTCGTGTGCAGGAACGGCCATCACTGCACCTGTGCCGTAGCCGGCCAGTACGTAGTCAGCTATCCAAACTGGAATCTCCTCCCCATTAAATGGATTGATGGCATAGGAGCCTGTAAACGCACCTGAAATGGTTTTGACATCGCTCATGCGGTCCCGCTCCGATCGATTTTTAGCCTGCTGAATGTAAGCTTCGGCGGTAGCACGTTCTGAGTCAGTAATCAACTCGGTAGCCAAGTCTGACTCTGGAGCTAAGGCCAGGTAGGTCACTCCATAAATGGTGTCTACACGGGTGGTGAATACTTGAATTTTTTGATTTGAGCCTTTCACGGCAAAGACTACTTCTGCTCCAATGGACTTCCCAATCCAGTTGCGCTGCATCTCTTTAATGGGCTCAGACCAGGCCAGTTGATCCAATCCCTTAAGCAGGCGGTCGGCATAGGCGGTGATTCGCATGGACCACTGCATCATTTTCTTCCGCTCCACGGGATGTCCACCCCGTTCAGAAAATCCGTCCTTTACCTCGTCATTGGAAAGTACGGTTCCCAAAGCACCACACCAGTTGACAGTGGTCTCAGCTAGGAAGGTCAATCGGTAATGCAAGAGTAATTGCTGCTGCTCATTCGTTGAAAAGGCTTTCCACTGGGCTGCCGTGAAGGCAGGGGTGTCTTCGTCACAAACTGCCTTTACCTGCCCATTGCCTTCTTGTTCAAATCGAGTAACCAAGCTAGAGATCGACAAAGCTTTGTCTGCCTCCAAATCGTAGTAGCTCGAAAAGAGCTGCATAAAAATCCATTGGGTCCACTTGTAATAGGCTGGATCGGAGGTACGCACTTCTCGATCCCAGTCAAAAGCAAATCCGATATTCTTCAATTGCTCGGTATATCGGCTGATGTTTTGTTCGGTGGTGAGGGCAGGATGTTGCCCCGTTTGTATGGCATACTGCTCGGCTGGTAAGCCAAAAGAATCGTATCCCATGGGATGGAGTACATTAAATCCCTTCAATAGTTTGAAGCGAGAGACAATGTCGGAGGCGATGTATCCAAGTGGATGTCCTACGTGCAGCCCTGCACCTGAGGGATAGGGAAACATGTCCAAGGAATAGAATTTGGGACGTTTCTGATCTACCGCTGCTTTAAAGGTTCCTTTTTCCTTCCAATTCTGCTGCCATTTCTGCTCAATCTCCCGAAAGTTGTACTCCGCCATGATTAATTTTTTTATTGCTTTTTTGTAATGCCCGCAAAAATAGAAAATTATAAGGGCTTTATGCATCCCTTTCCGCTTCTAATCAATTCGCTTTAGTACCATTGGTCATTTTTTTTGGATAAAAGACTACTTTTTTTGTAGGTTGAGGTTTCTAAAACTCAATTCCTGATGACAACAAAATTTCTAAGTACACTCGCAGTCCTGCTTGGAATTTCTTTTGTGGCTATCGCTCAAAAGAAATACAGCCCCAAGCAAATCGAAGCCCTCAAGACTGAGGTAGCACAGGTCGTTGAGGCCAACCACAAGCAAAGCCAGGTGATGGTGGACAAGATTTTTAGTTTTGCTGAACTTGGATTTCAGGAAGTAGAATCTTCCAAGTACTTGACTGGCATTTTGGAAAAGCAAGGCTTTACGATTGAGCGCGGAATTTCTGGAATTCCCACGGCCTGGTTTGCCACCTGGTCCAATGGTCCAGGACCCGTTATAGCACTAGGTTCTGACGTGGACAATATTCCAAAGGCCTCTCAGTATCCAGGCGTAGCATTTCACAAACCCATGGTCGAAGGAGCTCCGGGCCATGGAGAAGGTCACAATGCCGGTATTCCACTCAACATCACTGCGGCACTTGCGGTAAAGCAAGTCATGGAGCGGGAGCAGATTGGTGGCACGCTTATTCTTTGGCCAGGTATTGCTGAAGAATTGGTAGCTGCTAAGGCATGGTTTGCCCGTGACGGTAAGTTTGACGGCGTAGACCTCTGCATTTTTACCCACGTGGCCAATAACCTTGGTGTAAGCTGGGGGCAGGCAACAGGCACAGGGTTGATCTCGGTAGAATATACCTTCACTGGCGATGCGGCACACTCCGCTGGTGCCCCTTGGAGAGGAAAAAGTGCAGCCGATGCCACAGAACTGATGAACATCGGTTGGAACTATAAAAGAGAACATTTACATCCTTTGAAGCGGTCGCATTCCGTCATCACTGACGGGGGTGATCAGCCCAACGTGGTGCCTTCGCAAGCATCCATCTGGTACTATTTCCGAGATGTCAACTATACGGGCATCATGGACATGTATGCCCAAGCCAACGACATTGCAAAGGGAGCAGCTTTGATGACCGGAACCAAGATGACGGCTAAGGTATTGGGAACCGCTTGGCCAAGGCACTTCAACAAGGTGATTGCCGAAAAAATGTATCAAAACATCCAAAAGGTGGGCTTACCCGCCTGGGATGAGAAAGACCTTGCCTTGGCAAAGGCCGTACAGCGTGAACTTGGTGCCAAAGAAGAGGGGCTAGCCACCTCCTTGGACGAACTGGGTGTACCACTGAAGGAACCGGTCTCTGGTGGTTCTGACGACATCGGGGACGTTTCTTGGGTGGTGCCCACAGTTACTTTGCGTTTCCCTTCCAATATCCCTGGCCTTCCGGGCCACCACTGGAGCAATGCCATTGCCATGGCTACTCCAATTGCACACAAGGGAGTGACTGCTGGTGCGAAGGCAGAGGCAATGACTATTTTGGATTTTCTTCTTCAGCCCGAGTTGGTAACTCAGGCTTGGGATTATTTCAAGAATGTGCAAACCAAGGAGGAGACCTACAAGCCCATGATTACCAAAGAGGATGCGCCACCAATTTATTTGAACCGAGACATCATGAATCGTTTCCGTCCTGAATTGGAGAAGTTTTACTACGACGAAACCAAGTATGGATCTTATTTGGAGCAGTTGGGTGTAACTTATCCGACGATCAAAAAAGACTAAATCAGCTTTCGAACGTACCTAATTTTTTCTTCCTCTAATGGATACAAACTTCCCTTTTCAGCTCCGCGAGGCCAGCCTTGCGGAGCTGCTATGGGTACACAATCAGATTCTGGAGTTTCCGGGAAAAGCTTCCTTGGATTTTTACACAGAGCGGCTGAAGCATCGCCTTCATTTAGCCTTGGTAGCAGAAAAGGATGGAGAGCTGATGGGTTTCAAAGTGGGGTATCAAAGTGATACACCGGATACTTTTTATTCCTGGATGGGAGGGGTGAGGGCCGAATTTCGGGGAAAAGGGATTGCAACATCCTTGGCAGAGGAGCAGGAGCGTTGGGCCAAAGCACAGGGATTTACCTCCATATTTTTCAAGACGCGGAACCGCTTTCCAGGGATGATTCAGTTTGGGATCAAGCGTGGATTTAAGATCGTTGATCTACTTCCCAAAGGAGGAGTGGAGGATTACCGGATCGTGATGCGGAAGGAATTTTGATTCGCGAGTTCGGTTTACTTTTATGTTAAGTATAATCTGATTTTTGGAAAGCAAACCATAGGTATACGCTGTAAAACTGCAAATTCTAGTTATCTTGAATAACTTAATTTTTATATGAAAAGGGAAAACAAACGTATGCTAAGGCTATTGCTCCTAAGTTATTCAGGAGCCTTTATTGGAGGCTATTTTAAAATCCAAGGAAACGAGAATGCGGATTTTATTCTTGCTGGTGCGATTTTGTTTAAGCTTACCGCAGTTTTTGGGCTTCTATACATTAATAGAAGAAAAATACTGTCGATTTTGAGTTGACTTGTTCCATAAATAGAATCGAAGATAGAGGATCTTAAAAAGGCCGGGAGAGCCTTTCTCGGCCTTTTTAAGATCTCTGATTTCGATGCTGTTTTGCAAGTAAGCAACTACTTTTAATTGTTTGCCTTACGAAAAAAGCTTGAGGTTCTTAACAATTTCGTACTTCGCCTGCCTGCCGTAGGCAGGCAGGTACTTCGTACTTTTTCTTTCAATCTTATCCCTTACCTTTGCCTTCCAATTAGCGGTCGAATCACCCGCTTTACCAAAAATTCAGATGACAACACAACAATTGGTAGCCACTGGGTTACAGCTTCCACTCATGGAAGCCTTTTACACCATCCAAGGAGAAGGACGATTTTCTGGCCATGCAGCGTATTTCATACGCCTAGGCGGCTGCGATGTGGGTTGCGTTTGGTGTGATGTAAAAGAAAGTTGGGAGGCGGGCAAGTGGCCGATCCTATCCATTGAGAAAATTGTAGAAGATGCGCTTTCTTTTCCAGGCAGGCTGGTAGTAATTACCGGTGGGGAGCCCTTGCTGTACGATTTGGGGCCATTGACGCAGCTATTGAAATCCAAAGGTTTCAGTACCCACCTGGAAACTTCCGGAGCGCATCCTTTTTCAGGTGATTTTGATTGGGTGTGTTTTTCTCCCAAGAAATTTAAGAAGCCAGACCCTTCCATCTATTCCGTCGCGGATGAACTCAAAGTAGTCGTCTATCATCCGAGTGATTTGACCTTTGCGCAGGAGCATGCAACGCAAGTGGGTTCGGGATGTGAACTTCGCCTGCAGCCCGAGTGGAGCAAGGCTGAGGAACGTCTTCCTGAATTGATTGACTTTATAAAAAACAATCCAAACTGGAAAATTTCGTTACAAACACATAAATTTATGGATATCCCTTAAGTACATGCGTAACCTTCCCTTGGTTCTGTTTCTGTTTGTTATGGCTTTTGCAGCCGAAGCGCAAACCTATTCAGTGACCGATGGAAGGGCAATTAAATTTTTTGAGGAGGGAGAAAATTTACTTTATCTGAAACGATACCCCGAGGCCTTACAAAAATACCAAGCGGCTTGGGAGCGATCCCCGACTTTTTTTGAAGCTTACCAAAAGGGTTCTCAACTTCTCATCACACAAGGAAAGCTTTCCGAGGCGGAGACCCTAATCCAAAAAGGGAAATCAGCTGTTTTGCCCGTGAAAAAACAGTATGCAGTAGATTTTGCCTGGCTGCTCAGCAGCATTTTTTTGAAGCAAGGAAGATTTGAGGAGGCTTCCCAAGAATTTCAAGTGGTGGAGCAGGGAGCAACTGAAGTATTCAAAAAGGGGACTTATTTTTTGGAAATGGAGGAGAAGGTGGATTTTGTGCGCAAGCAGTTACCCATTAAAATGAACATTCAAAAGGAGATCCTTCCTTCGCCACTCAATGGCTTTGCCTTGCAATATTTCCCAGTATTGACAGCAGATGGGAAGCAGTTGTTTTTCACTAGAAGAGGGGGGACTGCTTCGTATGATAAGGAGGATATTTACATTTCTCAGGCTGAATCTCCACAGATTTGGACTGCTCCCCAAAGCATTTCTAGCAAGATCAACTCTTCCTACAACGAGGGAACATGCTCGGTGACTGCGGATGGTAACTTCCTGATTTTTACCTCCTGCGATGCCCCTGATAGTCAAGGGAGCTGTGATCTTTACAGTGCAGAAAAGGTGGGAGGTGAATGGCAAGCGCCAAAGAATATGGGAACCAAAATCAATTCTTCCTTTTGGGATTCCCAACCTTCGCTTTCGGCCGATGGGAGACTCTTATTTTTTTCCTCAGATCGCAGGGGTGGCCTAGGTGGGAATGACATCTGGTATGCAGCTAGAAAAGTAGATGGAACCTGGTCTGAAGCCAAAAATTTGGGAGCACCCATCAATACCACAAAGGATGAAATTTCTCCTTTCTTTTTCTTCAATAATGAAACGCTTTTCTTTGCCTCGGATGGGCATTTGGGATTTGGAGGCATGGATATTTTTCTTTCTCGAATAGCATCTGGATTGTTTCAGAAGCCGGAAAACTTGGGCTTACCGATCAATGATCATTTGGATCAAGTGGCCCTCTTCATTACTGCTGAAAAGGACTA
>JACCEC012688988.1_pt1 | contig 16330 bp, 15 predicted proteins | sample 7450121 | NCBI WGS metagenome assembly JACCEC01 (sample SAMN15323455, study PRJNA562643) | freshwater metagenome | isolation source: river surface water | place: USA:Blue River Watershed | collected 2017-08-18 | reverse complement strand
GCCAGCCAAATGTTCATATTGAATTCGGTGACCAACATACCGATTAGAAGACCGGTAGTTCCAACAAGTACACCGGTTGACAGGTCGAACTCACCCGCGATCATTAGCAGTGCTACTGAAATACCGATGATGCCGATTGGGGCAGCGATGTCTGTCCAACCAGAGATTCCGCCTAATTTTGCAAAGTTACCGGTGGTATCGGTGGTTGCGAAAAGAATAAAGATTGCGATTGCACCTAAGAACGCTCCGAATTCGGGGCGGCGCAGAATCTTGGTGATGAGCGAAGCTTTCTTAACTCGCTCATCTACTTGTGACGCCTGTGTCATGTGTTACCTAACTTGATTTTTGTTGCTTGAAAATTTGACTAAAAAAATGGTGGACTAGGGGTTACCTAGCCCACCATTTCAGTTTTTAGAACTGCTAGAGACTAGCGAGTACCTGCTGCTACTAGTTCCTTAACCTTTGCTACGTTGTCCTTGGTTACAAAGCCAGGGCCTGTGTACATAGGCTGGCCGCCACCAAGTTCGTGTCCGTTGGTTAGGTTTAGGAACAACAAGGTCACTGACATGTAGCCCTGTGCGTACTGCTGCTGGTCAATTGCGAATTCCATTGTTCCAGCTTCGATTGCGTCTAGTGCCTCAGGAGACATGTCAACGGTACCGATCTTTACAGAAACACCAGCAGCTTCTGCAGCAGGCATTGCAGCCTTTGCAGCGATGTCAGCGTTTAGAGCGAAGATAGCGTCGATTGACTTGTCAGCCTCAAGAGCTGCCTGTAGCTTTGCGGTTGCTGCGGTTAGGTCAGCAAGACCACCATCAAGGTTGAACTCTTCAGCCTTACCCTTGAATGTGTTCTTTAGACCCTTGCAACGGTCTGCAAGACCAACGTTTCCAGCTTCCTGGATTGGGCAAAGAACGTGCTTTACACCCATGGCGTTGAACTTAAGACCAGCCTGCTCACCAGCAATAACTTCATCCTGACCGATGTGGGTGAATGCACCCAACTTAACGAAAGCAGATGAACCAGAGTTGGTGGTTACAGTCGGAATACCTGCAGCCTTTGCAGCGTCCAATGGACCCTGTAGAGCTTCAGCATCTGGTACTGAGGTAGCAATACCCTGACATCCAGCAGCTACACCAGCTTCGATAGTTGAAGCCTGCTTTGCAGCGTCGTTGTTTGCGCCCTGGTAGTCAAGAGTTACGCCTAGGTCAGCTGCTGCTGCCTCTGCACCCTTCTGGAATACAGACCAGAAAGTTCCACCGTCACCGTGGGTGTAAACACAAATCTTCATATCCTTGTTGTCGCCACCTGCTGCAGTTTCTGCAGCTGGTGATGCACAGCCAGCAAGAGTAAGCATTGCCACAGCGGCAAGTGCTACATACTTCTTCATTGACATTTGTTGCCTCTCATCTTCGAGTTATCGAGTTGTAGAACCATCGAAGTTCTAACTTCGCCAGTATGGCAGTTTAAAGAGGAAAATTTCGGACCGTTCCAGAGTTTGTTATGACATTGAGATAAATCTGTTTCTTTGGTGTTATCTTTGGACGGTCCAATTGGACAAGTACAAAATCGCCTCTGATTTAAGGGCAAAAACTTAGGAAAGTGCGTTTCCGTGGCTCAGACCAAAAGACCAACAATTCGAGATGTAGCTGCAGCTGCGGGGGTCTCTAAGTCCTTGGTTTCATTGGTGTTCTCGAGCGACGAAGGAGTCAGCCCGCAAAGACGTGAGCGAGTTTTAGCAGCTGCAAAGAAATTGGGCTTCACGCCAAATCCATGGGCACGATCTCTGGCCACCGGAGCTGGGGATTTCATGGCTATCGTCGTGGTTGATTTGCATAATCCGTTGTTCACTGAAATCGCTGATGAAGCTCGCAAAGAACTTCTTGAGCGCGGACATCAAACTTTCATGACCGCGGCAAGTATTACTGAAGTAAACGGCAAAAAAGTTCTGGAGAAATCCACTGTACAAACCTTGCTTGATTTAAAACCACGTGGAATTTTAGTAGTCGGAGATCTTCCGGATAAAAAAACCTTAAAGTCGGTGCCTGAATCCGTACCAATTATTTTTGCCACAACAATTCCTAAGGGACTACCCAGGGCAATTGTTTTGCGCATCGATGAAGACGAAGGCATGCGACTAATCGTGAACCACCTAGTTTCACTTGGTCACAAAAAAATTTGCTACATTGGCTCGGATGACGGTGAAGTAGCATCGGCTCGTGTTGGCGGGTTTAGAAAAGCAATGCAAGCTAACAAACTTACTCCTATGGAGCAATTTGGAGATCGCACCGAGGATGCTGGATATGCTGCAGCGAAGCTAGCTTTGCAAGGTAAATCAAAACCCACAGCGCTGGTGTGCTTCAACGATATTGTTGCACTAGGCGCACAAGAAGCCATTGGCGAGTTTGAAGCTGCCGGAGGCCATCAAGTTGCACTAACTGGTTTTGACAACACTTACATTTCAGCCTTGAACCGCATTTCGATTACCACGGTTGAACAAGAGAAGACTGCGATAGCAATGAAGGCGGCAGAAATTCTCAGTGATGAGGAATTGTGGCGAAAGTCGGAGGGGAAAGATGTTTTGCTCTTGCCGCGACTCGAAATTCGTAAATCAACAAGTTCGGTAAAACTCAAATGACTGGACTAGTCCATTGATCAAAACCATGTATCTTCGCTGGACATTTCTGTATCATTGGACCGTTCCAGATTTTCTTTAGTGCAGAGGGTATTCAATGATGAACAAATCGCAAACAGTAGGAGTTGGCCTGATCAGCGTTGGCTGGATGGGAAAGGTGCACTCCCGGGCTTACCAGGCTCTGCCGGTGGTTTTTCCTGAATTGGGAATAACACCAAAACTTGTTATTGCCGCTGACACCGCACAGGATCGCGTTGATTATGCGATTAATGTTTTGGGCTACGAACGCGGAACGCTTGACTACAACGATGTACTTAATGATCCAGAAGTTGACGTTGTTTCCATTTGTGCGCCCAACTTTCTGCACGCAGAAATTGGTATCGCCGCTGCTAAAGCCGGTAAGGCATTTTGGATTGAAAAGCCAGTGGGCCGTGGTGCAGAAGACACAGAGGCAGTTGAGTCTGCCGCGGATGAAGCAGGCGTTGTTTCTAGCATCGGTTTCAATTACCGCCACGCACCCGCGGTAGAACACATCAAGGAATTGATCGCTAGTGGTCAACTGGGAAGAATCACAAACTTCCGCGGCGTTTTCTTTGCTGATTATTCTTCAGAACCGAACGGAGCACTTTCATGGCGCTTCATTCGCAAGCTTGCCGGCAGCGGAGTGCTTGGTGACCTAATGGGACACCTGGTTGATCTAATTCACTACATGGCTGGGCCAATCGCAGATGTTAACGGGATCACAAGCACAATTCATAGCGAGCGTCCGGTCCAGCAAATGGGAGTTGGAACACATTTTGATGTAATCGAGGGCGGAGAAAAGAAGCCAGTAGAAAACGAAGACTACGCGGGAATGATTGTTCGACTTGCTGACAACGCTGTGGCCTCTGGTGCGGTGGGAACGCTAGAGGCATCTCGCGTAGCTGTTGGCCCGCGTGCCAGCTACAACTTTGAAATTTACGGCACCGAAGGATCAGTGATGTGGGACTTCGAACGCATGAACGAATTGCAAGTTGCGATCGGGAGAAAGGGTCAGCACCTTGGATACCAGCGTGTAATGGTCGCTCCAGGTTTTGGCGAATTCGGTGCTTTCCAGCCAGGGGCAGGAACTGGAATGGGGTACGACGACCTAAAAGTTATCGAAGCAAAGAAATTCTTGCTTTCGTATTTAGGCAAAGAATCCAAGAACTCAAACATTCACGATGCGGTTGCAGCAGCTCGGGTCAACGACGCAGTTGAAGAGTCAATGAAGACGAAGCAGTGGGTCTCCATCAAGCCCTCCACCAAAACAACCGCAGCAATTAGAAAGTAAATAATGTCAACCAAAGTAAAAATTGCCGGAGCTCCAATTTCTTGGGGCGTTTGCGAAGTACCAAACTGGGGTCACCAAATGTCACCCGAGCGAGTGCTTAAGGAAATGTCAGATCTTGGTTTGGGTGCAACAGAGTTTGGTCCGTTGGGATTCTTGCCAATCCAACCTGAAGATCGAGCGAAGGCCCTTGCCGAACACGGCATGGAAGCAGTTGGCGGTTTCTTTCCAATCATCATGCACCAGGAAAATTTCGATCCACTACCTGACACATTGAATGAACTTGAGAGCTACACCGCGTCCGGGGCTAAGACCTTAGTGCTTTCGGCCGAGACTGGTTTAGAGGGATACGACACCAAACGCCCTGAACTAGATGACCATGGTTGGAGTGTTTTCTTTAACAACCTTGAACGAATCAAGGAGGCCGCTGCCGCAAAAGGCGTAACTGCTGTTCTTCACCCGCACGTTGGCACCATGGTTGAGACTGAGGCCGATGTAAAGAAGGTGCTTGATGGATCAACGATCAAGTTCTGCCTCGACACCGGACACATGATTATTGGCGGAACCGACCCGGTGAAGTTTGCCGAAGACCACGCTGATCGCGTAGCTCACTCTCACTTAAAAGACGTAAACCTGGCGATTGCTGACCGCGTGCAGTCCGGTGAGATTACTTACTATCAGGGCTGCGTTGAGGGAATGTATGTTCCGCTAGGCCAAGGTGATGTTAATGTTCGATCAATTGTGCGCAGTTTGATTAAGGCTGGTTACAACGGCTGGTTTGTCCTTGAGCAAGACAACGTTATTTCAGCAGAGCCTTCGGTTGGCGGCGGGCCTTACGCTGATGCTAAGGCCAGCGTTAAGTTCATCAACGAAGTTGCCGCTGAATTAGCTGCCGAATAAATCCCGAGCAAATAAAAGGGTGCGGACTCAATAGAGTCCGCACCCTTTTTCTCTGGAGAGGGGCTCGCCAAAGTTTTTGAAACTTTACATCGAAAGATCAACCTTCACTGCCCTGCCTGTCTTTGCAGATTCTGTCGCTGCGTCAGCGATTACGAGGGCGGCACGACCGTCTTCAAAAGTAGGGTTTATGTTTTTTCCAGTCTGGATACCTTCAATGAAGAGTGCTAGTTCGCGACGGTATGAGAATGCATATCGCTCAAGGAAAAGCTCCATGTAAGGTTTGCGACCTTCAACAATTTCGTTGTTGTAAAGTTTCACAGTGGTAGGCGAAACATTTGTTGCCAGCAACGCACCCTTAGAGCCAAAAGCTTCTAGGCGCTGGTCATAACCGTAAGCCGCGTGACGCGAGTTTGTGATTGAGACAAGTTCGTTGTTGCTACCGCGCAAAGTTACTACCGCACTGTCGTAGTCACCAAGCGACTTGATGTCGTCGCTGAATGTATTTGCGCCAGAGGCATAAACCTCAACAATTTCAGGAATGAAGAAGCGCGCCATGTCGAAATCGTGAATGGTCATGTCGCGGAAGATTCCACCGGATACTGCTAGGTAGTCCTTGCCAGCCGGACCCGGGTCTCTGCTGATGATTGTCAACTGCTCTAGGGTTCCAATTTCTCCGGCAGCAACTCTCGCGTGAATCTCGTTGAACTGCTGGTCGAAGCGACGGTTAAAACCAAGAGCAACAATGGTCTTGGCTGCATTGGCCTTGGCACGAAGCGAATCTACGCGAGCAAGGTCAAGATCAATTGGCTTCTCGCAGAGCACGTGCACCCCGGCGTCAATTGCGGCGCTTATTAGGTCAACGTGTGTTGGGGTAGGCGAGGCAACTACAACGGCGTCAACCTCACCAGACGCGAAAACCTCTGCTGGGTCGGCGGTAATCTTGCCGCCAAATTGGTCGGCCAGCTTCTTTGCTCCATCAATGAAAACGTCTGCTACATAAGTAAGTTCAACGTTTGGGTTCTCGGCAATGCTGATGGCATGAACCTGGCCGATGCGGCCCGTGCCCAGAAGGCCAATTCGTACTTTCTTATCGCTCATTAGACGTCCTTGTACTAAGTTTTGGGGCCCAAATTGTGGACCGTTCCAATGGTATTGTAAACACAAAATCTAGTCGAATTTTTACTCAGAGAATGTCAAATGGCCAAAATAGCGATCACCGGATCCACTGGGTTTGTAGGTAGCAACATCGCACAGGTGCTGTTGAAGTTTGGGCACCAGGTGGTAGGCCTTGGTCGTCGCTCTCTTGACGTTGAACCCAGCTGGCCAATCAAGATTGTAGATTACGCAAGTGTCGATTCGATTGCGGAGGCAATCGAAGGTTTTGATGCTGTCGTACATTGTGCAATTGCCAATGACTTCAACAAATTAGTGGACGATCGCGTTTACGCATACGAGTCCTACGTTGGCCTAACACAACAGGTCACCAAAGCTGCGAATCTCATTGGGGCGAAGCCCATTTTGATTTCAACGGATTGGGTGATGGATGGCACCTCACACAGAACTCCAGAGACAGACCCAGGTAATCCGGTTAATTTCTACGGTGTGCTAAAGGTCATGAGCGAACAGGTAATTCGTGACCTTGCGCCAAGTAATGGCGCAATTTGCAGAATTGCCGGAGTAATGGGCAAACATCAAATTACAGAGAGTCCAAGATCTCAGGATGTTGGCTTTGGATACTTTGTTTTATCGCTGGTTGAAGCGTTGCAAACAGGTAAAACTTTTACTGTTTGGGGCGGAGACCGAGTGAACAAAATGACATCCCCATCGCTGGCTGCAGAAATTGGTGCACAAATTGAACGCGTAATTTTGCGTGGTGCAGTTGGAACTTTTCACTTGGTGGGAGATGAAGCTATTGATCGCATGGGACTCGCTAAAAAAGTTTGCGACGTTTTTAATCTGGACGCGGCATTACTCAGAGAGAGTGAGCCACCTGCGGATCAACTATTTCCAGCTGCTGTTCCTGTAGATAGTTCCTTGGGAAATGAAAAAACAAAGAAAGCCTTAGGAATTGAACCGCAACCACTTCGTAAAATTCTTGAAGCGTTCAAATTTGAACTTGAAACTGGAAAAATAAATCCAATTACAAATTCTGAAAATCTGTTGTTAAAGTGACCGCTAAGCGAACGCTGCGGCGAATCTATCTAATGCAAGATCCGAATCGCTAGCCGCCCAGCTTTCAAGACCAACCACGCCTTCATAGCTGAGTGCCTTAAGTTCCTGGGCAATGCGGGCATAGTTAATTTCTCCAGTGCCAGGCTCGCATCTACCCGGCACATCTGCAACCTGTATCTCACCAATGATTGGGAAAGCGCGACGAACCAACTCAACCAAGTTTCCTTCGCCAATTTGGGCGTGATAGAGATCAAGGTTCATGCGAAGGTGCGGGTTGTCTACAGATTCGATTAAAGCGATAACATCGGCGGCTAAACCAAATGGTGTACCCGGGTGATCAACCACCAGGTTCAAGTTTTCTAAAATAAAAATCTTGTTGTGCTTAGCACCAAGGTCTGCAATTCTCGCCAATGTGTCTCGTGCCTTCAGCCATTCCGCACCGGATACGACTAAGCGCTTTCTTATGGCTTGGCCATTTTCATCAAGCCCTGTACCGTGCAAATTGAGATTCGGGCAGTTGATAATCCTAGAGGCCTCGATAGATTGTTTCGCCGTCTCGAGTAATTTGGCAATTCCGTCATCTTCCAGGAGGTCTCCCTCTAGATAGCCCGTCATGGAATTAAACTTGGCACCGGTAGCAGCCAATGCGGACAGATCCTTATTTGCCCAATTCCATATCTCCACTTCAAACCCTCGGGCATGGATTTTTTCAACGCGCTCTTTGAAGGGGCTATCTAGGTAGATCATTTCAGCTGATGCAGCTAAGCGATAGTTCGACATTTCGCAACCATACTACAGACTGCTCTGGAGACTAATTTTGCCGAGATAGATTTACGCGCTGAGTCCAACTAACGCAAACCAAAATAGCAAGTGCCGTTAGCCAAGTAACAACAGATACGGTCTCGTTGAGAACAAAAATTGCCAAGACAGCGGTGATGATTGGTTGAATCAATTGCAATTGTGAAGCCTTTGCAATTCCAATTGTGTTTAGGGCATTTGCCCAAAAATAGTGACCCAAGAAAATTGAGTACAGGCTTACAAATAGGAAACCAAACCAAGCTTGACTGCTTGGCATTTCGGTTATCGGGTGCACAACCAATTCAATAACTGTGAGTGGCAGCATGATTGGAATTGAAATTACAATCGCCCAACTTATGATGTAGAAAGCTTTGTATCTTGCAGTCAGTGCGCCCGCGGAAGTGTTACCAATCGCTCCAATCACCACGGCGACGGCCATGATTAGGTAACCCCAAATTTCGCCCCCACCTAATTCGTTTGAGCGGGAAATGGAAAACAACATTCCAAATAATGTTCCGGCAAGCGCACCAATCCAATATTTGTTTGAGGGCATTTTAGTTTTGAAAATCAGGATTGCACCAATTACCCCAGCAACCGGAGAAAGAGCAATAAGCACACCGGCATCAGCGGCGGGTACTGTGCGCATGGCGATGGTCGAAAGAATTGGGTAACCAAAAATTAAACCTCCGGAGACTATCCAGATCCTTGACCAAAGATCACGGGGAGGTAGTAATGGTTGCTTACCTATTTTCAGTGCGATCACAGCGCCTATGCCGGCGGGAATGATTCTGCCTATCGCCATGATTGTCGGTGAGAACTCAGTCAGCCCAAGAGCAAGCCCGATAAACGTTGTTGCGAATCCAAACACGGCTATTGCACCGTACACATAGCCTCGCAGTTTCGACATACGACTAGTATGTATTAACAAAGGCCGCTAGCTGAACCAGTCGACGACGGAGTCAAAGTTATGACCAACAAACCAGATCGCAACCTCGGCGTTGAGCTTGTTCGCGCCACAGAAGCAGCCGCAATCAAAGCCAGTGCTTGGATTGGCCGCGGTGATAAAAATGCGGCTGATGGCGCAGCCGTCGAAGCTATGAGAGATTTTCTAAACACTGTAGATTTCAGCGGAACCGTAGTTATCGGTGAAGGCGAAAAAGACGAAGCCCCCATGTTAGCCAATGGTGAAGTTGTTGGAAACGGAAATGGCCCAGAGTGCGACATTGCAGTAGACCCGGTGGATGGCACCAGCGTTACTGCATCGGGTAGAGCACACGCCATCTCTGTTATCGCAGTTAGCGACAAGGGCACAATGTACAACCCTAAAGATGTCTTTTACATGGACAAGTTGATCACGCGCCGCGAAGGCAAGGGTGTCGTGAGCCTTGATCAAACTGCAGAGGATAACGTTCGCGAACTGGCAAAGGCCTTGAAAAAAGACGTCAGCGAAATCACCGTTGCAATGATTGACCGCCCGCGTCACGTTCCCCTAATGGAGGCCGTTCGTCGCGCCGGTGCACGTACACGTTTGTTTCTAGATGGCGACGTCGCAGCAGGTATTCACGCTGTAACTGGCGGAGGAAACATCGACATGCTTCTTGGCATCGGCGGGGCACCAGAGGGTGCAATCTCTGCCTGTGCGACTCAAGCCCTCGATGGCTACATGCAGGGCCGCATTTCACCGCAGTCACCGGAGGAAATGAAGAAGGCTATCGCCGCCGGTCACGACTTAGAGAAAATTTTTGAGATTAACGATTTAGTTGCAAGTGACAACACATACTTTGTAGCTACCGGGGTCACCGATGGCCTGCTTCTTGATGGCGTGAAGAAGAACGGCCAATACCTAACCACCGATTCGATTATTCTTCGAGCTCGCTCTGGCACCATTCGCCGCGTAAAAGCAGATTACCTAGCATCACGCTGGGTGTAATTACTATTTAGCAGATTTTGGTTTTGCAACACTGGTACGCGGTACCAATGTTGGCTTTATCAAAATGCTTTTTGGTTTGTAAATGCCTTTGCTACCGATCCGTTCGAGAAGAAGTGAAGCAGTTTGTCTACCCACCGGAATGCCCTGCTCATCTACGGTGGTGAGTTTCAAAAGAAAATCTGAAGCAATCGGTGCGTTGTCGTAGCCAACCAGAGAAACATCATCGGGAACATTCAGACCATTTTCGCGCAGAGCCGACCACGCCCCTGCAGCCATGTAGTCGTTGGCAGCATAAATTGCTGTGAACTTTCTTCCTGATTTCAAAAGTTCCATGGTTCCCATATAGCCACCAATTTCTGTGGTGGGTTGACCATTACCAAAAATCATGTCATCAAGAATTGCATCTTTCATAATTTTTGAAAATGCTTTTCTTCGGTTTGCAGCAATCCCACCAACGCCAGTTAGGTGAGCAATTTTTTTGTGGCCATTTTCAATTAGATGCTGAATGACCAGTCTGGTTCCCTCAAAGTCATCGTTGAAAACCATGTCAGAGTTTTGCAATATCGTTTCTCTTTGGCCAATCATCACAACTGGAATATCTAACTTGTGTGTTCGAAGCCCACTTACTTCGGCTGCGATCACAAGTGCATCAACCTTCATCGATGCGAATGCGTCGATAGGGTCATCGGCAAAATTCTGACTGCGATGCATGTCACTGATGATCACCTGGTACCCAGCATCATCAAAAATTTCACGCAAGCCTTTTAGGAAACCTATGTAAGAGAGGTTCTTATAATCCGTGATGACAACACCGATAGACCGTGAGGCAGAACTTGCTAGTTGCTGTGCGAATCTACTAGGACGGTATCCAAGTTCGTCAATAGCTTTTTGGACCGCCTCTCGACGAGCTTCACTAACATTTGACTCTCCTCGAAGAACGAGAGAGACCAGTGATTTCGAGACGCCAGCTGCCTTAGCGACGTCATAGATTGTCGGCGGCTTGAGCTGTTCATTAGTTTCTTTCATGATTAGTCCAAATTAGTCCAAGTTAGTCCAACTGGGCAAATGTAAAGACATGATAACAATCCCGTATTTCGGAACTTTTCAGCGTGCAACGTTGATAACTTGTTGTGGAGCGCTCCAACTGGGAGCGCTCCAATAGATCAAAAGAAGTACTCAAAGGAGAGCAGCAATGTCCATCGGTGTAGCAGTAATCGGCGCAGGAATGGCAGGTCGCGGTCACGCTGCGGCTTATCGTGCGGCATCCTCTCTATATGGCTCAGATCTACCTGACATCAAGCTTGTATCGATTGGCGATGTAAACGCCCAATTCGGCCTTGCAGCTGCAAAGCGTTTTGGCTTCGAGCGACACGATTCAGATTGGCGCGCAATTGCCGATGACCCAAAAATTCACGCTGTGAGCGTGGTTGTTGCCAACAGCTTGCACCGCGAAATCGTTGAGGGCCTACTTTCTGCTGGTAAGCACGTGCTTTGCGAAAAGCCACTCTCCGACACCCTGGAAGATGCACGCTCCATGGTTGCTGCTGCAAATTCTTCTGACAAAGTCGCTCGAATCGGTTTGACTTTCTTACGCAACCCAGCGATTGCAGCAATTCAAAAGATCATTGCTTCTGGTCAGCTTGGCAAGGTGCTGCACTTCACTGGCAACTACTGGGCCGACTATTCATGCGACCCAATGTCACCGATCAGCTGGCGCTACAAGGGCGGCATGGGTACCGGTGCGCTTGCCGATGTTGGCTCACACATCTCTTACGTTGCTGAGTTCATTACAGGTCAGACCTTTAAGTCAGTATCGGGTGCACGTGTTGTCACATCAATCACCGAACGCCCAATTCCATCTGGTGCTGTTCAAGGACACTCAGGCGCAACTGTCTCTGACAAGATGGACACCGTTGAGAATGACGACTACGCCGGTTTCATCGCTGACTTTGGCGGTGTTGCTGGTGCAATTCAAGTTTCTCGTGTTGCTGCCGGACACCCAACTTCACTTGAATTTGAGGTCTACTGCGAAAAGGGTGCAGCACGCTTCACTCAGTCACGCAACGGCGAGTTCGAACTTCTATTAAACGAAGACCCATACGGTCAGCGCGGATTCCGCACCGTACAGGTTGGCCCAGCACACCCTTACATCGCGGGAGGACTTCCGGTTGATGCACCAGGAGTGGGTGTTGGTCAGAACGATCAGTTCTTCTTCCAGAATCGCGCGTTCCTACAAGAAGTTGCCGGTCTAGCTGAAACAGCCGAGCTGCCGTTCTGCGCAAACTTTGAAGATGGTCTGCACAACATGGAAATTATCGAAGCTGTCATTCAGTCAGGCCTCAAGAGTGGCGCCAGCGCAACAGTGCCTGCAGCCACCCCAACTTATCTAAAGAAGGTTAAATAATGAGACTTGGCGTATACAACGCGATCCTCCACGATCGCTCACTTCCCGAAGCACTCAAGACAATTGCTGGTCTTGGCCTCACGGGCATTGAATTGAACACTGGCGGATTCCTGCCGGCGAAGCACATTCCAAACATCGATCAGATTTTGGAAAGCGATACAGCACGTGATGATTTCCTTGCAATCTTCGAGGGGACCGGCGTTGAAATCGCGGGTCTTAATTGCAACGGAAACCCATTGCACCCAAACCCTGTTATCGGTGACAAGCACGGCAATGACGTTAAGCGTTCAATCCGTTTGGCAAACCGCCTAGGGCAGAACCGCGTAGTTACTATGTCTGGTCTGCCTGGCGGTGAGCCAGGCGCAAAGCAGGTGAACTGGGTAGTGAACGCCTGGAACTCAGCGGCTCTTGACGTGATTGATTACCAGTTTGAGATAGCAGCTAAGTACTGGTCAGAGGTAGACAAACTAGCTCGCGACAACGACGTGAAGGTGGCGCTTGAATTGCACCCACAAAACGTTGTCTTCAACCCAGCAACAATGCGAGAGCTGATTGAACGAACCGGCGCAACCAACGTTGGTGTGGAGCTTGATGCATCGCACCTGTTCTGGCAGCAAATGGATCCAGTTGCAGTAGTAAAAGATTTGGGCCCGTTGGTTTTCCACGCGGCTGCAAAAGATATTCGTGTAAACCCACACGTTGCCATCAACGGTGTATTGGACAACAGCTTCCGCAAATTGCGTGAAGACGAGCCACGCACCAATCTTGGTGGCGACGAGTGGGCCAACGAATGGCCGAAGAATTCAACTTGGGATTTTGTGGCGGTTGGTAAAGGCCACCCTGCAGAATACTGGGCTGAATTCCTAAAGGCATGTAATGACGTTGACCCAAAAATGTGGGTAAACATTGAGCACGAAGATACTTCGCTTGGTCGGGAAGAAGGGCTCGCAATTGCTTGTGAGACTTTGTTCAAGGCGGCGGAAATTGCAAAGTTATAAATCAAAAAATAGGAAAGGAAAGAACATGAAGATCTCACGTTCAGTAAAAATTGCTGCAGCAGTTGCAGCATCAGCATTGGCGCTGACTGGCATTAACGCATCTGCTGCAAATGCAGCTGGTGAAAAGGTTTATGTCATCGGTGGTATGCCTTCTGACCCATTCTGGTCTGTAGTTAAGCGCGGCGCAGAGTCTGCAGCCGAAGCGGTTAAGGATGCAGGTGGCACCGTCACTTGGCTTGGCCCACAGAACTATGACAACCTAGGTCCAGACGCTGGAAAGCTAGTTGACAACGCAATTGCTGCGGGTGCAACTGCGATTGTTGTCGCTGACTGGGTACCTGCTGCAGAGAACGCTGCAATCAAGCGTGCAGTTGCAAAGGGAATCTCTGTTGTTCACTACAACGCAGGTGGTGTAAAGGAAGCTAAGGCAACCGGCGCGCTTGCTTACGTTGGTTCAGATGACTACCTAGCTGGTGTCGCTGGTGGAAAGTACTTCGCATCTAAGGGTGCAAAGAACATTCTCTGTGTAAACACAGTTCCAGGTTCAGCAAACCAGGAGGCTCGTTGCAAGGGTGTAGCAGATGGTGCGAAGGGCAAGGCTAAGGCTAAGCAGCTTCCACTACCTTCATCAAACTTCGGTAACCCAACTGCAGTTTCAAACGCTGTGAAGGCTGCTCTTACCAAGGACAAGACCATTGACGCTGTTGTAACCATCGGTGTTCAGGATGCAGACAGCTCAGCTGCTGCGATCAAGGCATCTGGTTCAAAGGCAAAGCTGGGTACATTCGACCTGTCAGAGAACGTCCTAGCTCGCATCGCGGCTGGTACTCAGGCATTCGCAATTGACCAGCAGCCATGGCTACAGGGCTACCTAGCTACATCAATGGCTTGGCAGCACGCCCAGTACGGCATCTTGCCTGCATCTAACCCAGTTTTGACAGGTCCTGCAATTGTGGACAAGTCAAACGTGGCTAAGGTTTCAGCAGGTGTTAAGGCTGGCGTTCGCTAGAAATAATTGAGTGGGCTGGGCCATGCCTCAGGTATGGCCCAGCCTGCATCAACACAACAATCGATATACAAATTAGGAAACAAAATTATGAGCGCAAAAGCCCCCGCAAGCACAGCTGTTAGCAAGCCCGGCTTAAACTTTGACATCACTGCACTTGCTCGTCGACCAGAATTTGGCGCTCTAATTGGAGCTGTCGCAGTCTTCATCTTTTTCTCAATTGCCGGAGGAAGCGGTTTCACCGACCCGGGTGGTTGGGCAAGTTGGCTTAACGTCGCCTCTGAGGTTGGCATCATCGCACTTCCCGTTGCTCTCGTAATGATTGCCGGCGACCTGGACCTATCTGTTGGTTCAACTCTCGCTGCCAGCTCAATGACAATGGCAATTCTTTCAGGATTCTTTGGTCTGCCAACGTGGGTTGGTGTGATCGCGGCACTGTTATTTGGCGTCTTGGTGGGGTGGCTAAATGGTTATCTGGTCACTAAAACCAATCTTCCTTCGTTCGTAGTGACACTGGCCTCAATGTTCATCGTTATGGGAGCTACTTTGGGAGCCACCCGACTAATCGTTGGCTCAACTTCTGTGACCATGACAGCGGATCCACTCTTTCAGTGGTTATTTGGAAATCTAATCTTTGGTCTATTTGAGACAGCCGTGATTTGGTGGGCAATTGTGGCAATTGTGATCTCGTGGATTCTATATAAGAGTATTTATGGAAACTGGATTTACGCAATCGGTGGAGATGTGGTGTCTGCACGTGCCACCGGTATTCCAGTGAACAAAGTAAGAATTGCGCTTTTTATGGGTAGCGGATTTGGAGCAGCCCTCGTTGGTGTAATTCAGACATCGATTTACAACGGTGCGCAGGTTGCCGCCGGACAATCGTTTGTTTTTAATTCAATCATCGCTGTTGTGGTGGGTGGCGTCTTGCTCACTGGCGGATATGGATCGACTCTTGGCGTAATTCTAGGTACCGTGACTTTCGGAATCGTAAACCAAGGTATCTACTACACCGGATGGGACGCCGACTGGGCAGCCCTAATTCTAGGACTTCTGCTTCTCGCAGCTGTGCTGACCAATAACACATTCCGTCGCTTGGCTCTATCGGGTGGAAAGAAGGAAAAGAAGAATGACTAAGACTACAAAGAAACCTATTCTTACCCTAAAAAACGTCTCTAAGGTTTTTGCCGGATACCAAGCTCTAAACGACGTTTCTTTAGAGGTGTATCCAGGACAAGTGCTGTGCCTGCTTGGAGATAACGGAGCAGGTAAGTCCACGCTCATTAAAGTTCTCTCTGGTTTTCACGAACCCACCTCTGGTGCGGTTGAGTGGGAAGGCGTTGAGACGAAATTCAAATCTCCAAAAGACGCCAACGAACGCGGTATCGCGACCGTTCACCAATTTGGTGGCACTTTCCCCTTGATGTCAATCGGCCGTTCATTCTTTGTTGGAGTAGAGCCAACAAAGGGCTGGGGCCCATTCAAGCGTTTTGATCGCAAGTATGCCAATCAAACCGCTGTTCGGGAAATGCAGCAATTGGGCATTACTCGAATCACTGACGGCGAGAGACTAATTGGTAGCTTGTCTGGTGGTGAGCGCCAGGCATCTGCAATCGCTAGAGCTGTGCACTTTGGTGCGAAGGTTCTAATCCTGGACGAGCCAACCGCTGCGCTAGGAGTCAAGGAAGCAACACACGTCTTGCGGATTATTATGCAGGCGAAACTCAAAGGAATTGCTGTGATTCTTGTGACTCACAATGTCTCACACGCGCTAACTGTTGGTGATCACTTTGCAGTACTTATTCGCGGCCAGAAAGCGGATGACTTTGCAAAGGGTGAGCGTACTCGCGATCAGATCACTGACCTAATGGCTGGCGGTGAAGCGATGGCTGAACTTGAGGCAGAGCTAAACACGCTAACCGGTACCATCAACCAGATTCATTAACTCCATCTAACCTTTCCATGGTTGTAAAGTGCCCGGTTAAAAAGCCGGGCACTTTGCATTTCTGTAGTGGCAGAATCAAGACATGATAATCAATTCAGCGTTTCAACCAATTGCAGATTTATTTTTCGCACAGCAGGAAAGATATCCACTCGGTGGATCTTCGCTTGCAATATTTAAAGAAGGCGAACCAGTCTTAAATATTTGGCAGGGTGAAGCTGAAGCTGGAAAGCCTT
>JACCEC010033841.1_pt1 | contig 16333 bp, 21 predicted proteins | sample 7450121 | NCBI WGS metagenome assembly JACCEC01 (sample SAMN15323455, study PRJNA562643) | freshwater metagenome | isolation source: river surface water | place: USA:Blue River Watershed | collected 2017-08-18 | reverse complement strand
TAACTGAAGCGGACAGAATTAAATTTATATCTATTTATAAACAAGCAACCAAATCTGGTCAGGCTACATGGTTCTGTTTTTGTAGAAATCACAACAACCCAACGAATACAACTGTGTTAACTATGGGGGCACATTGTATTATCGGTGATATTGGACTTATTGGTTCTGGTGCCGATCTTGAGTTACCTGATACGAATATTGTATTAGGACAAAACTATAGAATAGATAACTTCAAAATAAACATACCATATTCTTGGACATACTGAGTATACGTTGTTATTATAACAACTATCTATATTAATACATAGAGATAGACTGCACTAGAGTCTGGGATATGTAAAAAGCATATACCACCAACACCATAAAAAGTGTTGGTGGTATAGTTAATCAAATGGATTAATAACTCTAATTTTGTTTAAAAAGAGATCAACATCATGACACCATTTAAAATTAATAAGTTAACATCTATACCTGCGGTTATAGATAGAGATTACTCTTGTCTATATGTGATTAAACCACCAGGACAAAATAGTGCCGATTTATATATTACAGGCAGTAATAACTTAGATCTAGTACATATTTCGTCATTAGATCTAATTACTAAGACAAGCATAGCTTCTAATCCATTAGCTATTGGTATTGGGTATAAAGATAACGTAACAGAAATAACTACAGGTGTAGCTGTAGCGTATGTTCGATCACCACGATCTTTCTTATGTACATCTATTAGAGCATCCGTACATGTTCCTAGTAATAGTGGTGCTATTAAGATAGACATTAAAAAGAACGGAGTATCTATTCTTCCTTTGGAGTACAATAACGGAACTAGTTCTTGGGAAACTAAATATCTTCAGATAGATGAAACAGAAGAAACTTCTGTAAGTTCAACAGTTCAATTTCCTGGATTATTTGTTTCTATTGCGGATGATGATAAAGTAACTATAGATGTAGTGGCAGCTGGAACTGGTGCTACTGGTCTAATCGTTACTTTAATTGAAGGTAGTGTTTAAATATAACACTATTATGTGGCAACACTAAGATAACACTTTTCATGTTGCGATCACTTAACCTAATATTCTCTTTCAATTTTTTTCAAGGACATAGTCATGACTAAGTTTGCCGTAAGTAAAGTCACAGCACTGCCAGGCGTACTGGCCCCCTCAACCCTGTACTTCGTCTCTGATGCAGACAATGCTGATTTGATGAAGATCTACCTGTCTGATTCGACTGGTTCGTCTGTTCGCCACCTGCTGACCAAGCAAGAAGTTGATATCGCTATCGCTGCTGCTGTTAGCGCTGCCAGTACCATGGTTCGTGTGGCTGACATCGCTGCTCGTGACGCCCTGACTCCAGCTGGTAACCTGCTGGTGCTGGTGACCGATGCATCTGCCGATGCTACTGTTGCCGGTGGTGCTGCTTCCTATTTCTGGGACGGAGCCACTTGGACGAAGGTTACCGAATTTGAATCGCTGGATGTGGTTCAGACTTGGGCAGCCCTGCAAAACAAGCCTACCTCCACTGTGGCTGCTATCGACGCTGCTGTGGCCGCTTCGCATACTCATACCAACAAAGCCGTTTTGGATCTGTTGACCGACAATGCTGGCGTGCTGGAATACAACGGTGCTCCTATCACCACTTCCTATACCACCGAAGCCTGGTAATCAATTGAACTGACTTAACCGTCATCTTCTCTTAACTCCATCTCTTACCTGTCACAAGCAGGTAAGAGATGGTTTAAGGTTATATAGAAGCAGATACTGCAAAAGTATTTTCACCAGTAGCTTTAATAGCTAATACGTTAGTTTCAGCACTTAAACCGTTAGCTTGGCTATAAGTCCAAACAGCATGTGCAAAGTCGTTCAGCGTGTAGACAGGCTGGGCATTAATCTGATATGTTCTAACAGACCTAGCTTTAAAGTCAACAGATCCATTAACCTCATCATCAGGAGAAGCATTAGGCTGTCCATCAACAACAGGTAAAGCATCTACACCAGCACTAGTGTAAGCTAACAGAGCACGCCTAAAACGCCACCCATTAACCAATAACAAATCAGTACCATCGAATCTAAGACCTTCAGGGTATCTTAAACCCACAGCAGTTGCTTGCCATGCAGACACATAGTCATAAATATCTTCAGCTACACATCTAAAGTTACCTATGTCATATCTTAAGTTAGCTTCTGATATAGTTATGTAACTCTGTGTAGTATTAGGTGCTCTTCCATAGATAGGTACACCGAAACCGTCTTTATTCTCTTGTTGTGATACAGGAATAGTAGTACTTAAGTTATTATCGTACTCCAACTCCATTACATCATAACCAGCTTTTCTTATTCTGACTTTATATTTAGTTGCAGCAGAATCGTAAGGATAAGTCAATTTTTGGTTAACTGCGCTGTTAGTAGTGTAAATAATAGCTTCATCACCAGGTAAAGAATCTATAGCAAAAACACCTACAGTACTACCTTCAACTAATCCATTAATGAATAACTCAGCGTTATCAAGAGGATACAGTGCTTCATTCTGTAAAGCTAAAGTAGTTGTTCCGTCTATTCTAAAAGAATCTAAACGGTTGTTTATGTTGGTAGTTATACAAGATATCCTAATCCTAAACTTAAAGCCTATAACAGGGTCTATACCTGTTTCAGCCAACAAGTTAGTGTTAGATAATGTTTTAAAAGTACCACTAAATCCTTCACCTTTATCTAAGTCGTACTCAGCTAAATGGTTAGGGAAATTAGTACCTTGTACAGCAAAAGAAGTAAGTCCTGTCCAACCTAATATTCTCCATGGCCATGTCCATGTTATGCTGTCTCCTGCTGTCATGAAAACAACAGCACCTTGAGAAGTGAAATTAGGAGTACCTGAATTAACCACATATAAATCAGGAGTAGCTGGTGTCTTTTCAGCAAAAATGATAGATGCTCTAGTGGTAATATCAGAAGTGAAACTATCCCACATACTTGAGCCATATACAGCAATGTAGCTACCTGGTACACCGCCACCGTTTGCTCTGTTTCCATGCCATTCTGATTCTAACTGTTGTGGGCCTATGGTCTTAGATCCATCTACGTTATAGTTATTAACCATAACAAGATTCTTAGTAGTGTTAGTGCCGCTACTAATACTAGTTCTTAAACCAGATGTCCAATTCCTCTGTATTTTAATGTCGTTATTATTTCCTCCATCAGAGAAAATATAAGCCATAGGGTTAACTGTACCGGCATTAAAAGGATTGCTAGGAGTACCGCAGTATCTTAACTTAACTCTCTTAGATGTGTTACAGAATATCAAACCGTTATAAGGATGACAGTTAGGTGCATCAGGCCAGTTCTCTATGTTAGTAACTAAAACATCTGCTGTCTGAGCACTGTTTTCAAAAGCATGAGTGGCTTGTGTTGTTGGTGTAGTACCTATGCATGCATCTGCGTACACCAAACGCTTAATTACTAATCTATTACAACTAGTGTTAATCACCCTTTTAGTAAAAGACTCAATTAAATTAACGACTACATCGTCGCATGTATTGAAGAAAACAGATCCACTAATGGCAGAAGGTACTCCTGTATGCCCGCTCCTTATTTTATCAAAAGACCATTTACCATACAAGTTAACTAATATGATACTGTAACCCGATGTACTAGTTGCTTCTGCTCTAACTCCACTCATTTTACCTATAGTGCCACCGTAATAATTCTGTTGAAAAAGAATACTGTTAGCGGCCACAGGTGAAGCTGCGTAGTTACTTAAACCAACATGTATGTTATCGGCAATAACTTCAGTAGCTGCTTCTTGAACTACTACTTGATCGCAGGCATGTAAATTTTGTAAGTTGACATTGTAAGCTTGTACAATAGCCCAATACCAGTCGCCAGTTACTTTGTTAAGCGAGATGTTTCCTGCACTAGTGAAGTTAGCTTTAAATCTGCTGCTTAAACTAGTGTGCGTTAATGTATTTCTTGATAAATTAGAAGTGTCAGCAGTTTGTGTAATTAAATTAGGTATTCTTACCTTACAACCAGCCACAGGCATATAACCGCAGTCTATACCGTCTCTACCTCTACCTAAGGTCAACACTCCAGAAGAGCTAATGTCAACAAATCTACTACGAGAATCTGTAGAACAATTCACAGATGTAAACCTATTGGCCACACTAGGCCAAAAATCATAAGTATCTGATCCAGGGGAAGTTTCAATTTCTACACCAGGATAGTTAACAATCACTTCTGAAGTAATAAAAGGTAATTGTAATTGTTGGTTCCTTACACCAGTAGTAACACCTACATAGAAATCACTACCTACAAAAGTACTGTAACCTATTTTTGTTATGATGAAAGATTTGTTGTTAGTACCAACAAACATCAACCAACTAGTTTCCTGATCACCAGTACTACTAGCATTTATTCCTGTTATTGCACCAGAAGAAAAAACACCAGTAAGTACTTTAATCTTAATCCAACCAGTACTAGGCATAGCTGTACCAGGTGTGTATACAACACCACCAGTACGCTGAGACATAACCATAAGTAACTCACCAGTACATCCTGATGGTTGGCTTAATGGTGTATTATAAGCAGGTACGTTACCAGAACCATTGTTAAAAGGCACCATAAACGTCTTGGTGCTGTCTATACTGAAACTGCCACCTAAGGCAGCAGACATAGTTATATTAGCCATAGGCCCTGTTGTAGGGCTTGAGTTACTACTATACCTAGTGTCAGTATCTAATCTAAATGTACCGCCGTTAATAGAGTAAGAATCATTACCTGTTCTACCAGTTAATGTATTAAAGTTGGTATCCGCTGTTATTGAAAAGCTAGCCATGTTAGTTAATCCTTTTTAGTCATTTTAGTAAACATTACCATCTACTAGGGTTATCTGGACACTTAGTATGAACTAAATATGTCTTAGTATTTATAGGGCAATAACATTTACCACATACATCCATAAGTGGATAAGATTCAGATAATTTCACTGTTTTCTTCTTTTCACAAGCTTGACAAATAGCTTTTCTTTCAGCGATAAGTTCGTCGCTAGCTTTAACAGAAGGTATTTTATTAATGATGTTTTCGAGCATGATGATATTTCTTTTCATAAAAGGTAATTCTTAATGTTCTATACTAGTATAGAACAGCCAAATCATACCTTAAAAAAATATCTCTTTAAATCATAGTAAATCATTGACTGTCGTAAATGTGATCCTGAAGTATTGGTATCCCAGACATATGTTAAGTCTGGCTCATAATGCCAACCTAGTTCTGTACTTACTAAAGCACGCATTACATAATCACAAGTATTCGTAGACCAAGAATGTTTAAGAATAAGTTCTCCTGCTCTCTTAACTAGATCTTTAGCAAAAGAGCTATCATAAATAATGGACTGATGAGGTTTAGTCTTGTTACTAAGCTCATTACGTAAAGACCATTCCTTTAAGGTGACTAATGTTAAAGGGAACTTACCTAGTCTTGTTTGTTTGTAACTATTAGTATACATAGCCTTCTTATTAAGCTCTATATATCTAGCTATTTGATCTTTAGTTAACAAACTTATATCATCGTCATCTATAAAGGAAACAAAAGAATTATCACACTCCTCGTAGGCTTTAGTTCTCCCATACAGTACAGATTTCTTATGATTATCAATAACCTTTAAAGTAACACCTTGTTGTTTAAAGTGTTCTATGCTCTTATCAATAGTGTTATTCTCTCTAGTCTTTAATACAAAAACACAAATATCCATACCAATACCTTTTAGTTGTTGAAATCTATGCAACCACCCATTTCTGAGCAGCTGCATAGATAGATCAAATCAATTATACTCTAGTTAATTAATTAACCAACCAGAGTAAGGTTGATTAATAGTCACCGACTTTGCCCAGGCTAATGCCGTTAGTGAACGCAGCTCGCAGAGCAACACAGTTCGTAGCCAGCATGTTGTCTTTGAAGCTTTCCAGTTCTGTCAGACGGGCAGTAGCGGAGGCATTGGCGGCAGCTTCGCGTGCATCCAGAGCTTGAATGGCAGCAGCGTTGGTGGCGACACCAGCTTGTGCAGTAGCAGCAGCGGCTTGGGCCAGAGCAGCAGCGGAAGCGGCAGCGGTAGCTGTGGCAGAAACAGAAGCCAGTTGTGTGGTCAGGGCAGCGACGCTGTCTTGCAGAGCAGTGATCTGAACAGCAAAAGCAGCATCAGCAGATTGCAAGTTAGTGACACTGTTACCCAGAGCAGTAATCTGTGCTTGCAGGGCAGCGCAGTCACATGCTTGTGATTCTGGCAGGTTAGCTGCCGTGGTTTGCAGGGTAGCCAGGCTTGCCGACAGGGTGTCGATCTGGTCTTGCAGAGCGGCTTCAGCGGTTTGAGCACGGTTGATTTCGGAGGCGAGGTCGACGCTCAGGCTATTAACCAGAGTTTGCAGCGTAGCGACGACCGTGTCGTTTTCCAGGGCGGTAACGCGGGCAGTCAGGTCGGTCAGAGTCGTGATGATGTTCTGACCAACTTGGAAGCCTTCAGTACCAGGCTCAGCATCCAGCAGGGATTGGATTTGGGCGATCGCGGATTGCAGGGCGGTGATGTCCATATTGGGCATGGCCAGCAAAGCATCAATCTCTGCTTTGATGGCTTCACCAGTGGCGATACCGAATTGCGTGGCAATACAGCCAAAGAGTTCTTCGACGGTTTGAGTCATGGTATTTTCCTAAAGAAAAAAAGAATATGGGCGATTTAAACACAGCACTTATGCCGCGCTCACATTATTAACGATTACAATCAGGTACTTGTGTTGTAGTGGTAGATTCTGTTGTTGAAGCACCATCTAGAATACCTATTACTGCCTGTAAGTTTCTAATGTTGTCTTGATTCATTTTTATTTGAGCTTGAAAGACCTCCCTAATTTGCTTACCTACTTCAATACCAATATTAGTAAAAGCACATTCGAGCATCTTTTTAAAAAACTGTTCCTGCTCAGGGGTAGGTAAAGTAGAGACAATATCAGGACTAGATGTTGTGTCGGGCATTTTTAACTCCTTAAGTTATGACTAGGAGATGGTCTGAGTGATCTGATGCAAAGAACCATCTACATTATAGACCATAGTTTTAGTTAATGTAAACTGTGGTCTTACTGACACTACTTCGTTGATTGAGTTGTTAGTGTTATATATAAAAGTCTTATATGCGCCTGATGCATAGTCTATACGAGATAGTCTTCCGTTAGTGTAAGTCATAACTGGATTACTCTCTTTTATATATAGTCTTTGTGTATTCTCAACAAAGTCATTGATGATGTTCAATACATCAGAACGTGTATGTGTTCTATATGTAACATCACCTGCTTCATTAGTCATATACAGAGTCATGTACCCTGTGGTATTATCTTTAGTAAAATAGATAGAGGAGCCTTCTAATACAGGAGGCAATAAATCTACCTTAAAAAACTGAATCATGGAACTCATTAAAATCTCCTATAAAAGATATATCAGTTACCTGTTCATCACAGGTAACTGATACACCTAGTTAGCTATTACCAGCCAACTGTTTCCAGACGAGCGCGTGGATACTCACCACGGAACATGAAGTTCTGGTTAGCATCTTCACTGATTTCATCCAACTGAACTTTGTTAGCGTGGACGTGTGCTTTTGTCACAGCATCATCGATAGCAGCAACAGTAGACGTAGGCTTGTCTTGCAGAGCAGACCAAGTAGGAACCAGATCGATGACACTGTGTTCAGCGATCTTAATCCAGGTGGTGAGTGCCAGATCGTACACATAGGTAGCAGCGCCCACTGGGACTGTAGGATCAGCAGTAGCATTTTTGACCACAGCGATCTGGATGGACGTAGGAGCCAGAGCATCGCGGGCAGCGATGTCAGTAACCACAACAGCATTACCATAGCCAGTTACGGCATTGGTAATCATAGTCTGGATTTCAGACTTATCAACGATGTGACGTGTGGCAGTACCAGCACTGTTGGTCATGTACAGACGCAGCTCATCGGCAGCGCCAGCACCAACCAAATAAACGGTGTTAGGAACCAGCGTCGCAGGCAGAGCTGTGACTTTGGCAAATTGAATCATGTCGCTCATGGCGTTTCCTTTAAAGGGTTGAGAGGTGGAATTATTAATTAATATCCAAATCATTATGACTGTTATTATACCCTGTTAGTACCCATTTTAACTAACATATACTTAACATGACCCTTATCTAATTGTGGATAAGTCCTTACAAAGGAAATTGAAAATGGCTAAAGCTCTGGAAAATGAAATCATTATTGGTTTGGCTGCGCGTACTAAAGTACAACATAAAGACAACACGAATATGGATACTCTTCATGATTACGTTTATCTTTTTATGAATGTTGGTTGGACTCATGATCACGTTATTCATAATCTTATTGAGGATTTCGAGTACATGAAACATGTTGAAGAAAAACCAAAACATGAAACTTTGGCAGAATTATTTCAGCAAAACAAAGACAATCTTCATGGTGATTTTGAGAAAATGTTTCAACGTGGATTTATCACGAACAAAAGGCTGTTTGTTGGTCGACAAGATGCTTGGCTGGTAGCAGCTAAAGCCAATCAGTTACAACGTAGACCGACAGACTTAGCTATGGCGATTGGTAATAACTTGTATAGTGACTGTTTGAGTTCCCATAGGTCTGACCTGTTGCCTCAGTACAAAACAGGAATTAAACAAGTAGATAGCTTTAAGCAATTTGATTGTGTCGTTCTTAACCGTCTCCATGCATTGAAATCAATAACATCAACTGACGACAGACATAATCTTACTAAATGTGACACAAGCATCTATACACCACACATAAACAATTTAATCGAAGGAATGTTAAAATGATCCAATACGAAAAATACGAACCCTTAATAAAAGGGCCTTTCACAAACATAAGTGATGCAATTAAAGAAGCAGGTAATGCTTTAAGATTCATCAAACTGTTTGTTCCAACAGCTAAGATCATCATAGGGGGTAGCTTACCTTTTTATGTCCACTACGCGGATAAGACTACACAGATAGTTATGAATGACTTAGATGCAGCATTGTACTGCAATAAAACGAGTAGCAAAATGGTGTATGCTTGGGCATCTTCTCGACCAGAAGGTACTTTTAAAGTACTGACGAGATCCAATGGGAAAAACTGTTATATAGTCCCTATTGGTGATTTAGATCTACATATCGAACATCCCGATACCAGACAAAATTATAGTGCGGCTATTTTGTCTGGTATATTAGCTGGTTCGTGTAGAACATCTGAAACTGATGTCTTCATATACGGACGATATAAAACATACGATTTCTATAGGAAATTAAATAGAGAGAAAGATCAAAACAAATTGAAAATCATGAAAAAGGTATTAGATATTCCGTAACAGTATCATAAAGACAATATGGCTATTTATTTGGCCATATTGTCTAAACTCTTTTTTTATTATGATCAACTTAATCTACGCACAAAGTAAGAACGGTTATATAGGTATGAATGGGAAACTGCCGTGGCATATCCCTGCTGACCTTAAATACTTCTCAAAAACAACAAAAGGTTCTGTTGTCATAATGGGTAAGAAAACTTGGTTGTCTATAGAAGATAATCATAAGCCATTAAAAGGTAGGTTAAATATAGTTTTTACAAGAAATATTAGATGGCTGGAGAAACAGGAAGGCACTATAGATCTTAATATAGAGTCTTTTAAAAGAGAGAACTATGTAGATGGTACAGGTACTGGTTTAATCACAACTAGTAACCTAGAGGATCTATTTAAGTACTATACGTGGTCAAAAGAAGTGGCATGGGTAATAGGTGGTCAAGAGATCTATACATATGCACTAAGATACGCTAACGAAATACATGTAACCCACGTAGATACAGAAGTACTAGGTGACACCAAAGCACCTACTTTAATTGAACTTGATTGGTCATTAAAATCAAGCACAATCATTGAGAAAAACATCGACACCCCTTACAACTTAAACATTTGTGTATATGGAAAAAACTAAACATCTGACAGCAGAACAACTTCTTAATACCTACTGGTCTGGTGACTTACCAGTGGACACTATGTTCATGGCTCTTAACTCAAAAGTAAGAGTCATGGTTACAAATAAAGTACGTGTACATCACATCGAAGTAGATGAGAAGAATAACTCCTACATCATCTTTCTAAGTAACAGCTTACCCAGAGAGTTCTTGTACTATACATTAGCTCACTGTCTAGGCCATATTCATTGCGGTCATTTAGAAGATGAAAGATATCTTACTAATGATGAGAGATATATCCAAAAGTTTGAAGAGGAAGCTAACGAGTATGCTAAACAGTTAGTAATGCCTTCTTTTGCTTTGCAAATTCTTAAAGAGAATAACATAACTAATACAGAAACGATATCGCAAAAATTTGCTGTACCAGAATACATGGTTAAAAGTCGACTGTCTACTAATTAAAGAAAGAAACAATCATGACGGATTCACCCACACAAGAATGGAAAGTTATTAATGAAGCACCTATGTACGAGATGAATAATCTTGGAGAGGTGCGTAATATTGAAACACATAAAGAGATTAAAGGAACGATAGATAGAGGATATCGTGTTGTTAATCTTCGTTTACTGAACTCAACAAAAAGAAAAACTTTCCTTACACATCGACTATATGCTAAACTGTTTATTCCTAATCCAGAGAATAAACCTTTTGCTGTCTTTATGACTAAGGATAAAAAGGTCATATCCTCAGATAATGTTAGGTGGATGAATGATAAAGAGAGAGCTGACCAAATACAAAAACTATCAGGAGTAACTATGGCAGAGTTAAGGAAGAAAGCCATAGATGCATCTGTGGTAGCTACAGGAATACCTATCAACTTCATTGATGAGAAGGGCAACACAAAGTTCTATCCATCCGCATCAGCTTGTGCTCGTGCAGAAGGCATGACCCTATATCATGTCTTGAAGAGAATGGAATAAAATAAAAAGTCGTTTTTAATTTAGGGCTATACATATAAAGTAGAAGAGATTAACCTGTTTCTATGTATGCCCTATAGACATATACTCACACTGAATCAACACCCACTGTGAAAGAAACAAAATGGAAATCTGGAAACAAATTGCAAAAGCTCCTGAGTTTGAGATATCTAATACAGGAGTAGTGAGAAGAATATCGGATCACAGAGTTTATAAGTGGTCTAAAAACAAACGTGGCTACAGTCATGTTAACCTGCCGATAGGCAATAAAAGAAAAGTGATGTTTGTTCATCAACTTCTTGCCACTGCTTTTATCGATAATCCGCACAACAAACCACTAGCCTGCTTTAAGAACAACGACAGAAGCGTTGTAGAAGTGGATAATCTGGTTTGGATGACAGAAAAAGAGAAAGCACAGCACTGCATAGTCAATGGCTATGTTGATTATAAAAGTATTGCTATGAAAGCATGTATTGTATCTAATGCAAAAACGTCGAAACCAATCATGGTTATTGATGAAGAAACAGGAGAGCAGACTTTGTATAAATCCACCAGTGCTTGCATATCAGCTTTAGGTGTCAGTTATTACAATCTTAAGAAGATGATAGCTGCATCTGCGTAATAAATAACCGTCAGTATAGCCTCTGCCTTCTAAGCAGTTGAAAGCTTAACTGGATACACGTAGGTTCGAGTCCTACCTGACGGGCCAATTAAGTCTGATGTCGTTGGTTCGATCCCAACCTGGCATACCAATTAAAGGTTAACTATGACTGTCGAATGTTATTATAAAAATTGTCCTAATCATTCTTTTCAAACTGATAAAGATGATGGGCCTTACTGCTATCAGGATAACTGTACTGCAACAGAAGAGCAGGTAGTTATTTTTGAAGCTGAGAGAAAAAAAGAGATTGAAGAGTGGTGTAAAACTAAACAGTTACCCACTCCCTAAGTTAGCGTGCGATGTTAGCTCAGTGGTTAGAGCTTTTTTAGTTTAAAGTGGGTGGAACGCCGTACTGGTTGCAGGCACTCGACTCATAATCGAGAGATGAAAATCCACTGTGGGTTCAAATCCCACTCCACCCACCACAAACAGGAAACTGGCGACGAAAGTCGTAGTGGTATGCATAATTCTTTGGTCGGGGGTTCAAATCCCTCACGTCGCACCAATTGTTTTAATTTATTGAATGAAGCGGGTGTAGCCGAATAGGTCTAGGCACCAAATTTAAAATTTGACGGAGTTTAATCTCCCTGTGGGTTCGAGTCCCACCACCCGCACCATTTTTTGTGTTAGTTGTTAGTTGTCCTTTAACCCTTAAGAAAGAAAACCATGGATAAAGTATCTTTGACCCTGACTCGTTTGTTGTCCGAAATCAAGACAACCGAAGAGCGTTTGATGAAATTGCCTGTTATTATTGGTGTAGGGTAGAAGTTTGATGAGCTGTCAGTTTAGTTGATGTATGTAGATAGAGAACTTGTAAATTTGCGATTTAGTTAAGGCCCTTCTCAATTAAAGTAAAAAAGGCCACCATACCTACCGCTATTAAGGTAAACACCCTGTATGTCGCAAGTTCGACTCTTGCATACTCTTTTTCTTGAGTATTAGCTCAGTTGGTTAGAGCAATAGGTCAAAAAACAGCTTAAAGTTCAAAGCTTAAAGTTTACACCTTAAAGATTAAAGTTTGGTAATTGTTCTCATTAAAATTTCAAGTTTAAAGTTCCATAATTAACGATTGTCGAAGTCCACATAAAAAGTTCATAAGTTCGTAAGACTTATCAAGTTGATAGTGGCCTTTATCTATCGTACATCGACTATTCTGACAGTTTCTTTTGGCGTATAGCTCAGTAGGTAGATAGCGCGTGACTGTTAATCACGAGGTCGTTGGTTCGATCCCAACTACGCCAGCCATAATTTTAAATGCATGCAAGTGCATTTAATGCATGAAGTATTTACTGGATTCAACTAATTGCTTTTGTCTTACACACGAGCTACTTCACTAAATTGCTCTTAAATAGTGTATGATAAATAACTGGGTGCCTTCGTTTAGATAGCCATGGAAAAACCTGGCTGTTCGTATTCAAGGGATCCTGATTAGCTGGTTTATGCTTCATGCCTTAAGTGTTCTTGATAATGTGGATAGATATGTAAAAGTATCTATCCACATCCACTTTCTCTTTTATTTTTTTATTTAAATGGCTAAATATAAATTCGCTTCTCTTAGAGGTTCTGATTTTGTTATCGAGGGTGATACTCCTCAAGATGCTTGGAATAAGCTCTGTGAGCGTGAGAAGGATAACGGGACATTGTGGAAGACACAAGACATGTTTCGTAACAAAAATGCTGTTCAGAAGAACAAGTACAAATACTTGAATTCTAAAGACCCTAAATCTCCTGCTTATATCGAGGTCAAATAACCTGTTCTTAATAGATATAAGTACCATATACTTATAATGACACCACTGTCGGTATCTCTATTAAGGATTAAAAATGACCCACGATTCTGAAAACAAAGTTATTGCACTGGAAGATATTTTTGATGCAGTAGGAGACAGAGAAATCGTTTTCTTGCTCACTTCCTCAAAAGAGGATCTTAAAGGCTACAGAAACAAGATTTTGGATTTGTTGAACACACTGGATCATGTGCTTGACGATGATAAAAGAATGTCTCTTCGGCCTACAGCAAGTTTGCAAAGTTACATCTATGCAGCTTGGCCTTATGACAGCTTTATGTTTCCATCTCAGCGATTCATCCATGGATTTATTGGCAACAAAATAAACAAGGTGCTTTATGTTGCTGAAAAGATTGCTGATGCACGAATCAGTTTGGCTACATCTGGTGCTATGCGATATCCTTGGTCTGAAGAAGCCCCAATGCTATCAGATCAAAGTAATTACAAAACAGGTTTCTTTTAATTTTCAGTAAACATCTAGCAATGAAAGGAGGTCGTCGTGTTCTTAGAGTTTGTATTTGTAAGCGGCCTCTTTTTAGAGGTCGTTGCGATGATGGGGTGGGTAGATAGAGGTTACGTCGTGGGTCGTAGCACTATCTGCCTTTTTATTAACAAACTGACAAGTATATTTATTACATGCCTCTATGTAAGAAGATCTGTCACAACAAATCGGCAGCTGTGCCGTAGTGGGCTAATAACCCTTTACGGTATATGTTCCGGGTTTAATCTGTTGTCATCTAGCTACCCACCTAGAGCTAGATGACACCACGTCTTATTAGTGGCATGCAGATGCAGTCCCGCCCAAAAAGTTAAACCATAGTAAAGAGAATGTTGAACCACCACCTAGGCCCTAAAGCTAGGTGGTGGTTCGAGTACTTGTTTTTAAATCTTGAGGAATTCATCATGGTCAAATTGTTTAGTGAACGTCAGGTTATGTTACCTGATGCAGATGAAGAGCTGTTGCAACATATCTTCACCAAATCTCCACGGTGGTTGTATGACCACAAACCTTTCTGGGTTATCTTCAAGCACCCTGAATGGGTAGCTATGTTTGAACCTAAGCAAATGATCGAGGCATACCCTCATTACATGATCACCAACAAACCTGAGGTGGTAGCTAACCTAGCACCTGAACTCATGTGGGTGTCTGATTTTGAGAAGTTGGTTATGCATAACCCTCGATGGTTGGTACAAAACAAACGACCACAACTGGCATACATGAAACCTTCTCTTTTGGCTCAGTATGATCCAGGAGAGTTGCTTCAATACCGTACTGAGAAAAACGAAAAGAAAGTTAATCGCTTACTCGGTTACTTTAAACGATTCTTCTCTGTTAAGTACCATTCTGCTAAGGTTGAGTATGTAGCTATCCCTAAGGAATACATGCCAGAACCTGAAGTGGATGTGGTTGAAAGTAAGTCGACTACTCTGTATAAACCTAACCATTGGTGAAAACATGAACACACCTGTTATGATTAAAGGAAACTTCCGTTACAAGAAGTTCATCTTTGCACTCGTCGACCGTATGAATAAAATCATGCGGTTATTTTCAACAAAATAAAATCTCAACCACCCATGAAAGAAATGAAGACATTCAAAAGAAATAGAGTAGTGAGAAACATTGTTGTAAACAATTACAGCGAGTTCGATAAACTACCTTTTGTGTTCCTTAATAAGGAAGAAACAACTGGTGTACTGATCCAGCTTTTGAAACACATCTGCTCTGCACATTTTGGAAAAGATGTGTTACTCTCTCTTGAAGAGTTTGATCAACAACTGTGTGCTTCTATGAAAGGAATAGTCGTTAAACGTGGATGCAGGTTTACTAGGGAGATCAATGAGTTCGTAAGGACTCATCCTAAATTCAACATCCCGATCATCAAGTTCAACAACCCTTTAGAAGGGATAATGTAATGATTGATCCTGGATATGATCCTAAACCTTCTTCTGGAGAAACAGCTAAGAGGGAAATTAAAGGTGATATTCTTATCACTACACTCACCCAAAAACCCACACCGCGTTACTACATTGATCCTAACGAGCATCATTATTTCTGGTTAGATAGTGAGTTTCGTACAGGTAAACATGACCTGCGTGACTTTGGGTTGAAGAAGATCTTTGTGAATGTACTTAAAATGGAGAAGAGGTATTTCCATATTAAGATGTTCTTGAAGGATGGACAGACACAAGAAGCGTATCTGCCTACCTACTATGACGACGCTATTCGTATTCATGGTATGGATCTTCTGCTTGATGGTCGTTTCAATATCTAAGTAGATGTCACAGACTAGCCTAAAAACTAGTCTGTGACACTTTATTTTTTTTTTTGTTTAATTTAGTTTTCTTATTCAATTAGTTAGTACAACTAAACACACAAAAATCATGCAAGACGTATTCATTCGCCCAGCTAACACATATAAGAGAAAACTAAATTACAGAACACACTACAATAAACAAATGGCTTTCTATCTATCAAGAATGACAGGTAGAAAGTTTGATGATTGTTATGAGTATGTCGTAAGAAAAGCTGAAGAGAAGTTTGTAGACCCTAAAGTGATCTATTACGAAAGACATGAGAATAAAGATAAACACAAAGCTCAGAGTACTTTAACAGAATACATAAATGGTACTTTAGCTAAAGAAGAAATCCTAGTACCTACATTCACTACCTACGTATCACAAAAAACATTCCTGTCTCCTTTCTCCGGCTTTATGATTCGTAACAAGAAAAGACGATCAATAAGTAAGAAGAAAGGTTTTGCTGCTAAGATGAAAGGAGATATGATCTATGCTATCTTCTATGACAAAGAGCAGAATAACTATAAGACATTTAATAATGCAGGATCAGGATGCTATGGTTCTAAAGGTAGTATTCTATTTAACCCAACGAGTCACTCAGCACTGACCTCTTGTGTTAGAACAGAAACATC
>JACCEC012292215.1_pt1 | contig 16337 bp, 13 predicted proteins | sample 7450121 | NCBI WGS metagenome assembly JACCEC01 (sample SAMN15323455, study PRJNA562643) | freshwater metagenome | isolation source: river surface water | place: USA:Blue River Watershed | collected 2017-08-18 | reverse complement strand
TAATAAAACCAATCAAGTTAATGAAAGTAATAAAAGAAATATTGAAATAAAGAATGAAAGTTTAAGTGAAATTGAAAATAAAAGTAAATCAAAACGTATAAATCGTTCAAAAAAAATAATGGCAATGTTAAAAACAATAAATACAATACCATTAAATAATGCTAAAAAGCGTTTAAATAATTATAATACTATTTCTGAATAAATCTTAAAAATAAAAAATATAAATTTTTAATAAATAATTATTTATTAAATATAAAAAAATAATTAAAATAAAATTAAAATTGATTTCTAGTAGAAACAAATGTTTCACGTTTTACAAATTGGTTATTATTAAATTTTTCTTTATTTCCTTTTTTTTCTTTTTTATTTTTAACTTTTTCTTCTTCTTTTTCTTCTTTTTCTTGATTATCCATTGTTTCAAAATTTTCAGCTTTATAATATGAAGATATTGCTAAAGTAAGTATTAATAATATTGAAATAGTAATATTTTTATTTGCAATACCAACAATAATTAATAATATAATTAATCGTATAATAGTGTTATTAAAAATTGATGATAAATATAAATTGTAATCAACAAATAAACCTGAATTATATATTACAAGAATAGTAATAATAATAATTTTAATATATAAATGGTCAAATAAATTATATAATGATGAACCAACTTTTTCTAAATTTTTTTTAATAGAATCCATTTTTTTTATTATAATTCTTCTATAATAAATAAATATAAAAAATATATTTCAATAAATAAATTGTTAAAAAAAAGATAAAATAAAAAAAATATAAATATATATCAGAAAATAGTTATTTTTATTATTTTATTATTTTATTATTTTATTATATAAAAAATGAATCAAAATGTTTGGGGTCCACATTTATGGTTTTCTTTACATACAATATCTTTTACATATCCATTAAAACCAAAAGAAACTGATAAAGAAAATTATAAAAATTTTTTTACTGAATTACAACATGTTATTCCATGTAGTGTTTGTAAAAGAAATTATATAAGACATTTAAAGGAATTTCCTGTAAATGAACATTTAAATAGCAGAAAAGATATTGTTTATTGGGTAATTGATTTACATAATATGGTAAATAGCGAAACTGGAAAGCGTGTTTTAAGTTATGATGAAGCATTAAAACGATATAGTGATGTTTATAAAAAGAAAATAATATTAACACCTGAAGATGCTGGAGAAACAGAATGCAAAAATGGCACTTGTGATGATGATTCAGATAAATTTGTAATATCTAATTATTTAGTTTATATAATTATATTAATAATATTAGCACTTTTGATATATATTTTTAATAAAAATTATAAAATAAAAATTATTCAAAAATAAAAATTAATGAAAGAGGTCAATTCGTTTTTTTAATATTTGATATTCAATATTATTTAATTCTTCAGGACCTTTATAAATATTTAATTCAATATCACGTTCTTTTAATGATTTTTTAAAATCATTAAATTGTGTACATTTTTCAAAAGAAGTGTATTTAAGATGTTTGAATTGATTTTTATCTAATTTTATTCTAACACTTTGTTTTTGTGTATCAACACCAATATTTATTGCTTTTGTCATTTCTTGAATAAAATAATTACATTCATTACACATTTCTTTATTATATACTTCTTCATTATCAATTTTTGGAATCATATTTTTTTTTTCTAATATTTTATTTATAGAAGTTATTATAGACTCTTTTGTTGGTAAAGAATAAGAAGTTATTTGAATAGGTAATGATGATGATGATATTTTTAAAAATAGATTTTTAATCATTTTTTTTTAAATATATTATATTTATAATATATTTATATATAATTAAGTTTTTTATATTAAAAATAAATTATTTTTGTAAATTATTTTTGTAAATGATTTTTTAATAAATTTTGAAAAAGGAAAAATATAGACTTTAATAAATTATGATTATTAATAATACTATTACGTTTTTCAATATCATATTCGCGTAAAATATCTAAAGATTGATTTAAAGTATACCATTGAATATTACTTATTTCAATTTTTTGTAATTCATTATATTCATCAACTTTTAAGTCAATTTTTTTACAAGCTTGACTAATATAATATATATTTTTATATTTTACATTATTCATTCCCATAAAAAGTTCTTCAATAGGTGATAAATTAATAATTTGATAATCTTCACTTTTTAATGAAGTTTCTTCTTTAAATTCACGATGTGCACAATCAATATTTTTTTCTTTTAAATTTCGTCGACCTTTAGGAAATCCCCATTCAGGTAAATCATATTTATATTTAGCATTTTTAATAAGTTTTTCAAGAGAATATGTAATATTAATATCATTTCTTTTAATATTTATTCCATTACGTAATAAATTAAACTTTTCATTAGAAACATTCATTTCTTTTTCACGATTTATTTCATTATTTGTTACATACCATAATTCTGACCATAATTTTTGAAAAGGTAATCTAAGTATTCTTTCACGTTCTTCCATTGTCATATATTGAATCATATTATTAATATAATCAATATTATCTAAATCATATTTTCCACGTATTATTTCAACATAAGAAAATGAATATTTGCGTTGAACCATTAAATATTTAATTATTTTTTCATAATTTTGTTCATTAATTGTTTTAATATTTTCGTATATTTTATTAAGTTTTACTAATTCTTCTACATTTATATCAGAATTATCTTGAAATTTTTTAATATAATATATCATATCATTAAAATAAACGGGAGCAAATGATATGCAAATTATACCAACACTTGTAATTGGATAAATGCATTTTTTATAATTATGACCATATTTTCCGCAATTTGTACAAAATATTTTTTTATGACTATTATAATTATTAAAGTTTTGTAAAAATTTTGGTATTTCTTTATTTACTTTATAATTTTCATTATCATTATCATTATCATTATCACTATAATTTTCTTCTTCATTATCGTGTTCTTCATTAGTTGATGATTCGGATGAATATGCAATTTTTTGAAAATTATTTTTTTTTTCTTTTATTTTTTCTTTTTTTTCATTTTGATTATTTATAAAATATTCTATATAATAATCATCTGATTTATATGAATTTATTATATTATTATTGTTATTACTATCCATTTTATAATTAATTAGTAATATAAAATAACCTTTATATTAAAAACACATATATATTTTTTTAACAAAATAATTATGCATTTGATTTATGAAATGTTAAAAAAATAATATTAGTTATAAATAGATTCATTTATTTATTTAGTTATAAATAGATTCATTTATTTATTTTAAAAATATTATGAAGTTTAAAATATTAAAACCAAAAGTAATAAAAAATACAAGTAATACTAATAAAAGTAAAGCATCATATAAATCATCTTCTTTAAGTAAAGCATCTTATAAATCATCTTCTAAATCTTCTAAATCATCTTCTTTAAGTAAATCTAAATCTAAATCATTAATATCAAAATTTGCATATTATCCGGAAATAAGTGATGATGATTTTTATGAGCGAATTTACAGAAAAAAAGAGTTTCATAATTTTTTAGTAAAAGACCGTCCAAAAGCAGATAAAAGTGTTTGTAATCCTAAAGAATTTATTCCTAAACCACATCAACAATTTTTGCGAAATTTTATTTCACCAGATACACCATATAATGGTATTCTTTTAGTACACGGAACAGGAAGTGGTAAAACGTGTACAGCAATTACAATTGCGGAGAATTTTAAAGATTTAGTAAAAAAAATGGAAAAGAAAATAATAGTAATAACAACATTACCAAAAAATTTCCAAAAAGAGTTATATAGTGAGCGAAAGGAATTAAAAAAACAAAGTCCTGAAGATATTGTTCAATGTACGGGTCGTGATTATGAATTAGGCATTGAATCTAAATCATTAACTCGAGAACAAAAACGAAAAGAAGTAATGAAAAAGATTCATAATTATTATAAATTTTATGGTTATAAGGAGTTTGCAAATGATATAATGAAAAATACGAATTTTTGGAAAGGTGACGAAGAAGGTTTAAATGAAGGTATTCGTAATTATATTTCACGTAATTTTGATAATACAATATTAATTATTGACGAAGTCCAAAATATTAAAACAGATGTAAGTGGTGATTTAAAAAAATCTATTCAACCATTATTAAAATCAATTATTAAACACGCGAAGAATTTAAAACTTATATTAATGAGTGCAACACCAATGTTTGATAGACAAGATGAAATAATATATTTAATGAATTTACTTTTAATAAATGATGGTAAAGAAGAAATAGAAAAAGATGATATTTTTAATAAAGACCAAACATTAAAGGACGGTGCATCTGAAAAATTGCGTTCTGTTTTTAAAGGATATATTTCTTATATTCGTGGTGAAAATCCAGATAGTTTTCCAATGAAATTTTTCCCAAGTAATGCAATTACAAATCCAAATGTTGAATATGATATGGCTGGAAATAAAATCGATAAAATGAAGAAAATACAATATACACCAATTGTACAATGTCCAATGAGTGGTATTCAATATAATACATATATGAATCAATTAGAAAAGATAACGAAAGAAGGTAAATTAAAAAGTAAAAATAATGAAATGAATACAGAAGAAGATTTTGAAGTAGTTGAAAATAATACATTATCTGCATCACCAAGTAATTCAAATAAAAGTAATTCAAATAAAAGTAAATCAAATAGTTCATCTAATTCAAACTTAAATGAAGTAAATGGTTCAATGGAACGAGATATGGGAAAAAATATTGAATTAATTGATAAAGGTGGTATGAGTATATATCGTGATTTATTAAATATTTCAAATATAGTATTTCCAGTAGAAGATTCAGAAATAGGTACATATGATAAGAAAGGTTATAGTGAAAGTGATGATGGGTCTGGTGGTTTTTATAAAGTTAAAAAAGAAGGTAAAAAGCAACGTTCTATTGTAAAATTTAGATATCAAAGTCACGCAATTTTTGATAAAGATAAGAAGAATGAAGCACCTTTTTTAGATGCAGTACATTTAAATAATTATAGTACAAAATTTGCTCAAACATTAGATTCTATTGTAAATAGTGTTGGTTTAAATTATGTATATTCAACATATATTGATTCAGGTGCTCTTCCATTTGCATTAATGTTAGAACAAAATGGTTTTGAACGTTATACAACGGATACTGAAACAGAATTATTAGAATATCCACCAAATAAAGTAGGAGGTGGTGGTAAACGATTACGTATTTGTTATAAATGTGGTAAGCAAGCAAATCACGAAAATCACACGAATCCAAAATTGAAAGACCATCATATATTCCGTGTTGCAAAATATATATTATATTTTGGTGAATCGCGAGATGGTTTAATTAAAGTTCAAAAAGAAGATGCAGTAGCTCAATTTATTTCACCAAATAATCGGTATGGTGAAGAAATAAAAGTATTTATTGGTACACGTGCAACAAGTGAAGGTTTAGATTTTAAAATGATTCGTCAAATTCATATTTTACAACCGTGGTATAACTTATCACGTCACGAACAAATTATTGGAAGAGGTATAAGAAGTTGTAGTCATATAGAATTACCACCGGAAGAGCGAAATGTAACAATATATCAATATGCTGTAACGGAAAGTGTTAAAAGTAAAAATGAAACAGTTGATTTATATTATTATCGTATTGCTGAAAATAAGGATATAATTATAAAAAAGATTATGCGTATTATGAAGGAAAGTGCAGTTGATTGTAATTTTTTCAAAAAACAAAATGTAATATTAGATGAAAGTGAAAAAGTAGACCAAAAATTACCAAATGGAAAAGTAATTAAAGTAACATTTGCTGATAAAGCATATTCATCAATGTGTGATTATATGGGAAATTGTGATTATCCTTGTAATTGGGTACCAGATCCAAAGAAAAAATATAGTATTGATGAAGATACATATAATATATATTTTGGTAAACAAAATATTGAAGAAGCAAAACGTTATATTAAAGAATTATTTCATTATGGATTTGATTTTATATTAAAAGATATAGAAACTTTTTTTAAAACACGTGCACCACATATTGAACAAATTTTTATATATAAAGCTTTAGATGAATTAGTAAATAATAAAAATGAAGTTATATTAGATATGTATAAACGAAAAGGTTATTTAATATATCGTGGTAATCATTATATATATCAACCATTTGATTATGAACGCGAAGATTTATTAATGATGTATAGAAAAATGCCGCAACCACATTTTCCAAGTAAAGTAGATTTAGATAAATATACTTATAATTATACACCAAGAGAAGTAAAAGAAGGTAAAAACGAGAAAAAGAATTTAAATGCTGCAAATCAAATGAAAATTTATAATAAAGTTATAAAAGATATATTAAAAATAAAAGATTTATATTCATTTATTGACCCATCTGAATCTGAAGAATTTGTATATTCAATTATTAATATGGTGATTGAGAAATTAATAGCTCATGAATTTCATTATTTTATTCAAATATTAATAAGAAATATACATAATGATAATTTGGATGATTTAAATAATAAAATTATTGATTGTATAAATTCAAAATTAATATATTTTAATAGAAATGTACAAAAATCAAGTAAAAAAGAAAATATATTAAATAAAAAGAGTATAATTGGTTATACATATAATAATATATATTATGTTTTAGAAAATATTAATGAAAATAATAGTAAATTAGTAATTAAGAAAAATAAAAGTACTAACAAAGCCGGAGAATTAAAATTTGTGGAAGCATCAAAAGATTTAAGTTATAAAATTGAAAAAATGCAAGAATTACAAAGTCGTGAAAGTAAAAATGAAACTTCACAAGTTGATAAACGTCCTAAAAATCTTATTTATGGTAAAATGGAATGGGATAAAAAGAAAGAACATCGTGTTTTTATGATTGTTGATAAATCACGTGAAGAATATATATTAACAAAACAACAAAAGAAATCAGGGCGTGCAACAATTAAAGGTATGGTTTGTAAATCATTTGGTATAGCACGTCTTAAAGAAGAAATTTGGAAAACACTTCAAATTCCAGAAAGTAAAGGTGGAAAAGAAGGTATTGACTTTTTATGTACTTCAATTGAATTATTTCTTCGTTATAAACAAGAAAAAGAAAAACATAATTCAAATGGTAAAGTTTATTTTCAAAAATAATAAAATAATAAAATAAGTAAAAAATAAAATGTATTAAAAATATGATGTGTTAAAAAAATAAATATTTTTTATAATACTATATTATTATAAAAATGAAAAGTGAAAATTATAAAATCATATATATTACGGGAGGTTTAGGTTTTATTGGAATTAATTTAATTTTTAAACTTCTTGAAAATCCATTAAATTTAATATTTGTATTAGATAATGAAGTTTATGGAAGTCGTCAAAAAGTATTACAAAAATGCGGTTTAATGAAGCATAAACGTGTAAAAATAAGTTATGTAAATATTTGTGATACTAATGAATTATTTGAAAATATACAATTAGATTTAGAAAATATACAAATAGATTTATCTATATTTCATTTAAATAAAATTGATGAAATTTATCATTTAGCAGGAATTGCTTCACCAATATGGTATAAAATATATCCTGAAGAAACATTAGATGTTTCATATATTGGTACTAAAAATATTTTTAATATTGCAAAAAAATATAATTCAAAAGTATTAATTTGTTCTTCTTCTGAAGTATATGGTGACCCTGAACATTCACCACAAAGTGAAACTTATTTTGGAAATGTAAATTGTTATGGAGAACGTTCATGTTATGATGAAGGAAAACGTATTATGGAAAGTTTAGCATACACATTTCAAAGAAAATATAATTTAGATATTAAAATAGTGCGAATTTTTAATACATATGGTCCTTATATGAATATTGATGATGGTCGTGTAATTCCATCTTTTATTAAAAGTTATTTACAAAATAAACCAATTAAAATTTTTAATAATGGAACCCAAACTCGTTCTTTTAATTATGTAGATGATACAATAAATGGTATGATACAATTAATGGCTAGTAATGTAATAGAACCAATAAATATAGGAAATGATAATGAAATTAGTATATTACATTTTTATGAAATTATAAAAACTATTATGGAAGCACATTTTCCACAATATAATAAAAAGAAAGAAATAATATATGGTATAAGTGATAAAGATGACCCAAAATTGCGAAAAGCTGATTTAACAAAAGCCAAAACTTTGTTAAATTATGAAAGTAAAACAAATTTAGAACACGGTTTAATAAAAACAATAAATTATTTTATTGATTATAATGATTGTTAAGCACTACGTTTTTTACTTTTACTACGAGTAGTAGTACGCTTCTTACCTTTAGTAGTAGTAGTACGTTTCTTACCTTTAGTAGTAGTATAACGCTTCTTAATAGTAGCACGTTTCTTAGCTTTAGTAGTACGTTTCTTTTTACCAGCACCGCTCATTGTAACATCTACAGTTGATTTTACTAAATAATGATCAAAAGGCCAATTAGCATTAGGAGTTGCTAAAGTATTTGATTTAACAATTTCACTATTTGATAAAGGATTATTTGAAATAATGTGATCAATTGTTTTTTTAGCTAATACATCAGCTTTATTAAATTGTGTTTGAATCCAAGTTCTCATCTTAAATGATGTTGGTAATACTTTACCATTAGATGCTGTAATATTTGTAATATTTAAACCACTCATTTTTGATGGAGTTTCTTCATTATTAGCGTCAATACCAACAATTACTTGATTATTTTCTAAAACAAGAGTATCAATAACACTTTTAAGACGACCTAATTCAATATCAGATACTTTACTAGATGAATTTAAATGACCTGATACAAGAATAAGGTTATTTTTTTGGTAAGCTCTTATTTCATCTTCTTTACCAGCACCACGTACACTATTAAATGTATCAATTTGTGTGAATCCGTCACTAAGAGAAGATTTAACAATAATTATTGAACCATTTACTTCACCGCTAATAGGTAGCATAGTATAACCAGTAGCTGTAAGATTGAATCCATCAACAACTTCTTGTAAGCATAGTACATCATAATTATTTGAAGCTAATATATTATCATTTATATAACTATTTTTCATATCAACTGTAATACCACCACTTACAATTTGTAAATAATCAGATTGAGAAATATTAGATTCAATTAATGATTTGTAAACTAAATAATCATAAGTAATTAAACCCATTACTGCTTTAACTTTATCTGCGCCATTCGGTACACCTTGAATATTCATTGATTCAATTTTATGTCCATAATTATTATTATTTGCATTTGATGTGTCTAAAAATTTGTTAATCCAATTATTTCTAAAAGTATTAAATGACATTACTCCATTATTTACACTACGATTAATTGTGCTTAAATCTACTAATTTATTATCATAACAAACAGAATAACGTTTTGCGTTATTTGTACCCATTTTACCATCAAGTTCTTTAGCTAAATACCAAACTTGAGTTAATGCTGGACTAATAGCTTTCATTGAAGTTATATTTGCTTTTAATTGATTTGCAAAACGTGATTTTAAGCTCTTTTTAACATTACTTGGATTTGTTTTATTATTTTTATCAAAATAATTTACATTTGATTTACTTCCTTTAAGAGTATTATGTAAAGTGCTATTAGTAGCCATTGTATAAGAAATAATATTTTCCTTCATTTTAGCACTAAAAAGTTCAATTGGAGAACTTTTATTTGCTGTTGAATTTGAATAAAATTCAAAAGGTGAAGCATTAATACCGCCAAAGTTAAGAGTACCAACAACTAAATTTTGTTGTTGAGGCTGAACAAATTCTGTCATTTTTAATGATTTATATATTTTATATTTTGATAAAAATATAAAAATAATTTATTATTTTAATTAATTTATTATTTTATTTATTTAATATACTGTATCTAGCAACTTTTTTTGATTTTTTTACTTTCTTAACTTTTTTAATTTTAGAAATCTTTTTAACACTTTTCTTAACACTTTTCTTAACACTTTTCTTTACACTTTTTTTACTAGATTTTTTTGATTTTTTAGATTTACGCCATTTTTGTAAAGCTTTTACATCACAATCAAATTTAGCATAAAGTTTAGGATTACGTTTATTATAACTACGTAATACTACAATACGTTTTAATACAGAAGCATAAGATAAATCTTTACAAGCGCGTTTTAATTTTGCTAAACGTTTTGAAGCACTTAATTTTGTAGAATAACCGTATTTAACAAATTCATTTGCTTTTAATTTAGGTAATACGCGTTTTTTAGCTGGAGTACGACCTTTAGCACCTTTATCAACAGTACAATGTGATTTAACGCGAGTTCCATTCTTCTTTTTGTAAGAACGAATAACTATTTCATTTTTTTTGCATTTTACACCACCACTAAATTGTTTACTAGTAGAACAACTCATATTAATTTTTTTCTATTTTAAAGATATATTTTTATTTTTTAAAAAATAAAATATTTTAAATAAAAAATAAAAAATGATTATTTATTTTAAAAATAAACGAATATAAAGAATTACATTATAATATAATGTATAAACAAATAAAATAAAGCTTTTTTAATTCTTTTAATAAAAAATATTTTATTAAAAAAAATGGAATTATATAATTTTTGTGGTAAAAATACGAATATAATTAAAGATGAAAATTTAAAAACTGAAATAATTAATTCTATTAAAAGTATTGGAACATATAATGTAGATTCAAAATATTCACAATTTCTTAATTTTAAAAATGTAAATCAACTTAAAAATAATGAATTTAAAATTGGTATATCAACATTTGGTAAAAAGTACAATTTATATTTAAAAAATATAAATAATAAAAATTATTGTATTTTTATTAATAAAAAGACAAATCAAATGATATTAGGTAAATTTACATTTGCATTATCACTTTTTGATGGAACATTATTTGATGGAGAATTAATTAAAAATAGTAGAAATGAATGGTTTTTTATAATAAATGATTTAATTTATTATGAAGGTAAAAATATTGTAACACACGATTTTGAAACACGATATAAAAAGATTAAAAATTTAATTGAAACTCAATACAAATATGATAGTAATAGTCAATGTAAAATTTTCATAAAAAAATATGTAGAATTAAAATATTTAAATAGTTTAATTAAAGATTATATTTCACAATTATCATTTAAATGTAGTGGAATATCTTTTAAAGATGTTGATAACTTTGGAATTAATTATACATATATTTTTCCGGAATGTCGTACAGATACACGTATTTTAAGTAAAGAAAAAGAAGAAGTTAAAGAAGAAGAAGAACAAGTTGGAACAGATGATAATATTGATTTCTTAAGTATGTTAGAAAATGAATGTACAGTAGTTTCTTTTAATAAAGAAAGTAATGAAGATAAAGAAACTCAAGAAATATCTTCTAATATATCGTCTTATATCAATACTTCGTATTGCAACTTTATGATTAAAAGTACACATATGCCAGATATTTATGAATTATATTGTAAAAGTCCAAGTGGAAATATTGAAAAACAAGGATATGCATCAATTCCAAGTATGGATTGTAGTAAAATGATGAGAAAATTATTTGAAACAAATAATGAAATAATAATGAAATGTACTTATAATAAGATATTTAAAAAATGGATTCCAATTGAAGAATCAAATGATAAACATATTGATAATTTACATAAAATCAATAAAGTTAAACTATATGTTGAAAATATTGAAGAAGAAGAGATTTAATTTTATGGTATTTATTTTTATTTTTATTTTATTTTTTCATATTATTTAATAATTTCTTTATAAAATATAGTATTTATTATATTTTATAAATATACAATATATTTTTTAAATATGCCAATTGATTATACAAAAGATTTTATGGCTGCTGCCGAAAGAAATAGTTTATTAGAAATACAACGTGGTTCAATTGCCGGTGGTGGTAAAGCTTTAATATCAGGTGGAGGATATGTTGGTGTTGCATTTCTTCCACAACGTCCAATTGGAGGAATGGTTGGACGGATGGGTTATAAAGCTGATTGCACACCATTATTTGGTGGTGAATTATTAAAAGGAGGAGTTAAAAAAGATAGTCAACACGTGAGTCAACACGTGAGTCAACGCGTGAAAAAAGATTGTAAATGTGATTGTGAACAAGATTTAGAACGTAGTGAATTAGGGCGTTTATTTAAAATGCAACATGGAGGAATGCGTGGTGGAGCTTTAGTAACACAATTTTCGGCAATTAGTCAAGTAGCACCATTATTTGCAAGTATGTCAGTAAATAGTATAATAGCAATTATTATTTTAATATTTGGACATAGTTATGCATTAACATATGGTGAAAGTAAAATAAAGAAAAATCATAAAAGTAAAAGTATGGTTGGAGGAGGAGTACCATTATTTTCACAAATATTAATTCCATTAGGAAGTTCAAACTTAATAGCAATTGTATCATTATTATTATTGCATTATTTTGCGGTAAAACGTAAAAAGATGGAATATGGAACGCGTGGTGGAGGAATAAAGAGTGAATTACAAGCTTCAATATTTGAAAATGAAATGAAAATACATGAAATGATTGGTGGGCATAAAATATACAAAGAGCTTCAAAATATATTTTTAGGAGGAAAAGATATTATTGGTGGTAAAAAAGATGTAACAAAAAATAAATTAGAAAGTGCAATAGCTCCAATAAATAAAGATAAATATATTGCAATTGGAATAATGAATTTATTAAAAAGTTTATTTACAAACTTTTATTATACTATTTATAAAAATAATAAAAAATCAGCATCATATTATTCAAAGAAAACATATATATTTTTTAAAAAAATATTTGATGTAATAGCTCCTATTTCTGTTGCGTTATATTTAAAAAAAAGTAAAAATATAAAAGTTAAAAAAGAAAAAGTTTCTAAAAAATAATAAAGTTTCTAAAAAACTTAATATTTTTAATAAATAATATATTCAATTAAAATAGAATATTTTAATTAAATAAGTATAATGTCAAGTAATAATCTTTATCAAAAAATTGTAAAATTAAATAATCAAATAATAATGTTACGAAATAAATATAAAAATGAAACAAATATAACTAAAAAGAATGCAATTAAAACTTTATTACAATTAAAAATTAAAGAATTAAATGAATTAACAAAAAATGTTTTAAATAAAAAATCTTTATCTTCATCATCAACAAATACTTCAAATATAAATTTACATATTAAAGAAAAATGTGCAAATGTAAATTGTAAAGAACCAAATGTTGCTAAATCTTGTTGTATAATAAGTGGAGGTAAAAAAAAGAGATTAACAAAAAAATAAATTATTTAACAAAATCAAAAACATTATTTTTTTTACTCTTTAATAATTGTACTACTTTATTAAGTACTACTTTTAATTTTTCTTTATTATTTGCATTCATTACATCATCCATAAAATTGGCTGAATTTAAATATCTTGTTAAAGTAATTGTTTGTGTATGAAGTGTTGAAAATCCTTCACTTATCTTATAATATTGGATAACTATTGTTTCAGAAGGTGATTTATTTACTAATATTGATGATGGTGTGATTTGATTTTTAAATAAACCAACTTCTTGATTATCTATTGAAATAATAATATCATATAAATCTATATAATTTGCTAAATTTGAATTTTGGTCAATATTTATAACAAATCCACCACGATAAAGATTATTATTTACTCCAAAAAGTGGTATTAAATAACGGGGTATTTGAATTAATGTACCACCTAATGCTCCATAAATTCGCGAACCATCGTTTAATATAAATTTATGATTTGAAGAAGTTGGTATAGTAAGTGTATTATTAGAAGCAACAAAATCTGTACGAATTGGACGATTAACTAAATCATATGCTATAATTTGATTAACAATATTTTCAGCAATATATTGAGATACACCACCACCTAATTGATTTGAATCGCCCATTCCATAATTTGTTAAAGCAATTACTTGTCCAATGCCATTTAATAATGGACCACCACTATTTCCACCAATAATTGTTCCATCAGTTAATACGGATTCAACATAAAATGCTGGAAATTCGCCATTATATTTATTATCTCTTACAATACCTGAAACAAAAGAATCTTCATCAACCCCTGCAGGATTACCTAATACAAAAACGCGACTGCCAATAGGTGTTTGACGAGATTTTCCCCATTTTAAAAATTGTTGATTGGTCAAACCATCTATTTTTAAAACAGCAATATCACAAATTTGGTCATAACCAACTAAACGAGCTTGAAATACTTTATGTACTCCATTTACTCCATTAACATTTGATACTGATACATCAAATTCAACACAAGGGTCATAACGTTGAGTAGTTTCATTAAAAACATCTGATAAAACACAATGTGCAGCAGTAACCATATAACCAGTTGCTGTTACAAAGAAACCACTACAACTATAAATATTATCAGCTGCATCAATGGAATTAAATGAAGAACAAGCATCATATGAATTTGAATAAACAACAGATGGTGAAATAGTATTATAAAAAGCCATTGATTTAATTTTTTTATCAAAACCATATAGTGATAAATCAGGAATATCATCCATAATAACCATACTATTTCCTGTTAAATTTAAACCATCATAAATAATAATATAACGGTTACTTGTTAATTTAATAGAAGAAAAAGAGTTATTATTTGTACCTAAATTATTTGTTTGAAATGAATAATTAAAAGCAGTTCCAGTAAAATTTTTATTTTTGTAAAAAGATGCCATTATTTATATATTATTATATTAGATAAATAATAATCTTACCAAAAGAATAAATGGATTATAAAATAAATTTAATACTTTTATTACTTATAATATTTTTATATAAAATTTATGATATATATACTTTTAAAGAAAATTTCATAAATAATAATCAAAATATAGATTATACTATAAATCAAACATATGGTTTAGATAAACGATGTGATTTAGAAAATCCAAAAGCAATATTACCAAATACATTATTAGTAAAATCAAATAGTGAACAACTTTATAAAAATCCAAAATATGATATAGAACATAATAAAGGTTTTAAAGATAACAGATTTGTAAGTAATGATATACAAGTTGAAAAATATAATGATGAAAATAATAAATCAAAAATTATTTTTTATAAAAATAAATGTGTAAATAAATGTTATAATAAATGTTTTAAAAATTGTATGAATAAATATATTGATTTAGACCGTGAAATATTAAAAGTTCCACTTTATATATATCCGGAATTATATTATCATCCTTTAGATGAACCAAATTAAAGATTATTTATATACTAAAGATAAAAAATAGTTATATTAAAAATATAATATATATAATAGTGATTATATATATTATTATAATTATGATGCAAAGTTCGCAAATAATAGAATCATATAGACAAAAATATTTAGCAAATAAAGTTAATCCATTAAAAAGTTCAAAAAAATCTATGTTCAAATCATTTATATCAAATGTAAAAGAATTTGATAAAAGTGGAAAACGTATGAATTTATCTCAATTTGGAAGTACTTCAAATAAAGCAATATATATTGGTCAAATTGAAGAAACAAAAACACGTATGATTGAAGAAGAAGTTGTTAATTATATTTGTGATATATTTTATGATATGGAAGTAAAAGGAAGTTTAATTAAAAGATCAAAAAAAGATTTTAAAAAAAGTATTAAAGAAGTTGTTGATTATGTTTTTTCATTACAAAAACGAAATATAAAAAATAATATTACCAAAAATGATGTAAAAATAGTAATGCCTAAATTTAAAATAAATATAAATATATTAAATGAATTAATTAAACGTGTCAAATCACGATTAGTTCAATTACAATTAATTGATAATTATCGCACTTTTATTGAACAAAGTGTTCAAGATATTATTGAAAAAATAAGTAATATGTATTATTTTAAAGAAGTTGAAAAGAAAATGTTTAAAATGAAGCGTTTAGATTTTGATAAAGAAATTAAATCAATGGTACATTATAAAATATTATTAAGATTAAATCCACAACTTACATATACTCGTACTTTTAAAGTTGATAAAAAGATTGTTAATCAAATATTTACTAGTATTGATCAAGAATTTGATGCAATTCACTTAATTGAGTTTATAAACAAAGGTCAACAACCTCAACCTAGTACAATTCCTCAAACAATTCCTCAAACAAGTTTATTAAGTCAAATGGGTCAACAACCTCAATTAAGTCAATTAGGTCAAATGGGAAATTTAGGAGCTTTACAAGGTCAAATGGGTCAAATGGGAAATTTAGGAGCTTTACAAGGTCAAATGGG
>JACCEC011881137.1_pt1 | contig 16342 bp, 36 predicted proteins | sample 7450121 | NCBI WGS metagenome assembly JACCEC01 (sample SAMN15323455, study PRJNA562643) | freshwater metagenome | isolation source: river surface water | place: USA:Blue River Watershed | collected 2017-08-18 | reverse complement strand
GCCTCAAGCATGCGACTGAAAGTGACCTCGATCAATGGGTCGAGCAGCTCGTTGTGCAGGCGCTCGAGCACCGGACCCAACATGAGCAGCTTCTCTTCGTGGCGCTCTGCCACTTCGGTTGCGGTCATGCGTGTGTCGGTGGCGTTTGCCAGCATCAAGAACAGGTCAGCATAGAAAGCGCCGCGGATACGCTCGCGCACATCCTGAATGTCGGCAAGCAAGAAGTCCAAGCGCAGGTTGACATCGAATGCCGTGCGAATACCAGCTTGCGGGCTGGCTGCGTCGACATAGCTGATGCCGCCCGGGAGCGTTTCGACATCGCGGTTTTTCATCGAGCTTGGCACTTGCAACGGTGGCTTGGTCTGATAGTCAATACCTTGCGCTTTGCGTAGCTGCTCATGCTGTAGCTGCTTGATGTCGCCCAATGCTTCCATGCCCGGGCTGCTGCCATAGATGTCGCCACCTACAGTCGCCCAGCGTGGGCACACAGCCGGAAACTCTTTGAAGCCAGACTCGCTCAGATACACATCAGGGTTGCCGCCTACCTCAAAGTAGTAGCTTCCATAAGGCATGTTGAGGTTGTCTTTCTTGCGAATGTCACGATCAGCGCGTGGTTCAATGGCGTGGATCAATCGAATCCACTGGTCAAGTGAACCGCGGTCGTACATGTTTTTAACGGTCGTTGAACACTTGTCGTACCCAAACTCTTTGACCACCTCTGCCACCGTCTTTTCAAACTCACGGTACAGAGTGCACACGCGCCCTTGATAGTCGGTCGCAATACAAAACTCGCCGGTCGTCAGCGGGTAGTTGTGGATGATTGAGTTGTAGTCCGGCAGGATGATGTTTGCGCTGGTGCCGAATGCGCCCAGCTCTTCGTACATCTGGTGCAGAGCGCGATATGTGTTTGACTTCTGGAAAACAGTCTGCATGCGCTTGGTCACATCATCAAGCCACAGCTTGACCGGGGCATACTTGTTCAGTTCAGGGTCGCCGGTCGACAGACGGAACCACGGACGAGCAGGGGATGTAGCGCCAGCCATCATGCCAGCACCGAGCACGCGCAATGCACGGGTGCCGGTGTTGTCGTAGATGTTGTTGTGACGGCGCCAGCCCTTGTCACGGTCTTGCACAAAGAAGCGCCCAGATCGTGGCAGCAAGTAAGCAGAGATCTCCTGCCAATGCGACCACCATGAGGCACGCTCGCTTTTGAGTTGACCCCAGCGCGTGAACAGCTTGTCCCGCTTCGGAGTCTTTGGATTCGACTGAGCGTCGCTAGGGAATTGACTCATAGTTACTCACCCAATAGTGAACGCTTGCCAAGCGCGAGGTTCTTTTCTTCGACACCAGTTGGACCGGTCAACATTGTTGAACCGCCGCCAGCATTTGATGCTCCCATGCGTCGTTGGCTGGCGTACATGCCGCCGTATGCCTGCTTCTCGCCGCCTGACAATGCATCAGTTGGTGTTTCTTGTGCAGCTCCCGTAGTTGCATTTGCACCTGCGTCTGCTTGTTTCTGAGAGGGTGCTGGGGCTGGAGCTGGAGCTGATTGTTTGGGCGCGAGACCCAAAGCATTTACAACACCACCAACCAAACCACCAACAAGCCCGCCGATAAATCCGCCGCCGCCGCCCATATCAAAGTCCTTTCATCATTACGAGATCCGCAGGTTTGTAGCCGCGCATCTCAAACGCATCCGACAGGCTGGTGCCGGATCTTGTGTGCCACAGCATAGCCGTTGCACCCCTCTTCTTCGCCTCTGCCTCGGTGGCAAGTATGAGCTTGCCGCCTGTCAGTCCTGTGCGGTACTCGCGCTTCACGAATAACGCATCACTCATGCACCAGACCTGCGCTGGGTTGAACCAATGCGGCGCAACCATTGCAGTCGAGTAACCAACCATCTCGTCACCATCAAATGCGCCCAGCGCAAACATGATGCCGTTGTCCTGCATCGCCCGCGCCATTTCAAGGCTCGGTTCAAATTCAAACTTGAACCCTGTCTCTCTCCAGTTCTCGAGCATCAAGTCGCGATATCTCTCGATTGACTCGACAGCATCGACTGTTCGGATCTGAGCCATGCTCAACCCCCGAGCAGAGTCTTCTTGCCGAGCTGTAGTTGACTTGGGTCCACACCACCAACACCGGTGAGCATCGTGCTCGAGCCGCCGGTTTTGGCTGCTTGTTCTGCCGACGACAGGATCGCTTGCGTGTCAGGCGTTTTAGCCAGTGCACGGTTCGTCGATTCTTCTGCCGCCTTCTCTTGTTTCAGTGCTGATGCTTTGGCTTCGGCGTTTGCCTGCTGTTGCATCTGCAATTGTTTCTTTTGCTGGTCCGCAGCACGCTCGCCTTGATAGATCGAGTAGCCTGTGTAAACCACCGCGGCAACCGCCGCTGTAACGATAGCTGACATGTTCAGTTCTCCATGTTGATTTGCATTGCGAGTCGCAGGGCGACCCGGTAGTCGATGGTGATTTCTTCACCGTCGTGACCGCCGTGGCAGCCACTGATCTCGCGCAGTGCGACCAGATCAATCTCTTTGTGACCACGACGCACCATGACCGCGTTAGGTCGTGCGCTGTGATTCGTGTACCGACCAGCAATCGTGCGCTTGTCACCAATGCGTGCCGGTGCAATGACCTCGCCTGCTGCAATGTCAGCAGTCGCAATCAATCCTTTGCCTTCAATTGCCGAGTCACCCACTTTGATTTTGTAGGTGCCAAACGGCAGGTCTGCCATGTTGTCGGTGCGCTCAGACTCTCCGCGTGCGAATTCTTCAGTCACACCAAACTCTGACAACATGGCTCGGTAGTCGTCGACATCGTCCACCATAGGCAGCAGCTTGTGCTTGACCTCATCTAGGTGAGCGTGCCAGACGGCATTCTTGTCGAGGAACATCTCCTCGAGCTTCTCCACATCGGTCTCGGTCGTGGCGTAGATGTTCTGCCAGACCATGTCCTCTTCGATGTAGCCCACCTTGCGACCGGGTTTGCCCACAAACATCATGGGTGCCTCGAGTCGAGTCGTCGAGCCATCGTCGTTGAGGATCGTGACCTTGCCCTTGAGCATGATGTTCAGGTGCTCAAAGCGTTGCCAATGTCCTATTGCCATCGTGCCAGCCGGGATGCAGACCTCGCGAATGTACAGCCCGGGCGCAAAGCGGTGCAGCACCTCGCACTTCACTTGCGGCAGGCTCTGCATGTAATGCTGGAGCGAGTCCACTTGCTGGTCGATGGTGTCACCGTCGCCGTGAGCGACTACTGAGGTGAGCATGTCTGAGGGCACGATATCCATGATGTCAATCTATTTCCACTTCAAGGTGTTACGGGTACCTACATCTGCGCGTAGGGGTCATAGTCCTTGCGCTGGCGACTGATGCCCATGTCGTCAAGGATGCTGCGTTTGGGCGTGTCCATCAATGCCAGCACATAGGCAGAGGCATAGTCAGGTGAGCGCCCAATCTTGTCGATGATCTCTTCGCGGGATGCTACAGCAATGGTCTGCCCTATCAGCTTCCATGTCGGTGCACACAGGTCAGCGAGCAGCCGGTTGTCAGGTGGCAGGCAGATGCCGGTGTTGTTCTGTGGGTCGAGCGCCTCACGCATGCGCCAGTACAGCTCAGACCTCTGGTTCTTGAAGCGCAGGCGCCCAGACTTATCCACACCTGTTGCGGCTTCCGCAACATTGACGCCGATCACCTGCTGCCTTGCCTCGTTCAGGAAGTCATAGGGGCTGGAGCCGACGCCGATCACATCGATATGCATGACAGCTCGGTCGCGCTGGGCTGCGATTGCCAGACCGGCAACAGTTGGACCGTCGGGCGTGGCGCTACCCGGGTATGCCAGCGGCACATCGAACCACATGCCATGCCTGCGGGCGATGATCGTGTTGTCCTTGCCAGCTCGTGCCACATCAATGCCCATCGAATCCATAGGCGCCAGCTTGTCAGGACGCTTCCAGCGAGCCATTGCAGCCTCGACCCATGTCGTAGGTACCACCTGCCACGGATCGTCTTCCATGCCCGCTGTAAAGTCGCCGTTGAGCATCTGTGAGCGCAGTGGCTCGGGTAGTGATTGGAGCTGTGCCATATAGCCTGTCCCCATGAGGTAAGGGTTATCACTGATTCGTGACGGAATGAAGGTTCGGGACAGTGGCTTGATCTTCTCGCCGTTGTGCTCAAACTCCTCGCCTGTTTCGACCTCGATGTCCTTGCCGTCGACAGTTGCAAACCATCGCAGCTCACCGGGTTTGGCTGGGTTCGGGTGCTTCTTGTCCAGCCAAGGTCCAAAAAATTCAATGATCCACCTGCCCTCCGCGGTTGTTGGCGGGTTGAAGGTCAGCAGTGCCTGACACCGCTGCCCCGGTACAGTGGTCCGCAGCCATCCGAGCAGGAAGCGCACCTGCTCCTGCCGCATGTTCGCTGCTTCGTCGAAGATCAGCAGGTCGTGCGGTCGACCTTGGTATTTCTTTTCGTCACCCAGATTCGGGAATGATCCGAATTCGATCTGAACAGCCACGCCATCGGTGCGCCGGGTGCGCCAGATATTGTCCTTGCCGTTGTACCCTTGGCGCCCATTGAGCAGCTCAGTGAAACGGTCGATCACGCCGGTCAGCTCGGTCCCGTTCAAGCGGAAGATGCCGACCTTGCGGTGCTGGGTCAGGCTTTTGCCACAGGCAAGGTCAGTCTTGCCGCCTCCCGCCGCCCCGCCGTAGCCAATGATGTCCGCGGTCGATTCGTATGCCATCGACTGTGGACCCGGCAGCGGGCGCCATAGCGTTTTGTCCGTGGTCAGAAGGGTATCAAGCTCCGCCTTCTCTTCGGGCGTCAGGTATTGCAGGAGATCAGGGTCAAAGTCTTCAAGCGTCATTGCCGCCCTTGCGTGCCCGCGCCGAAGCCAGCAGGGCTTGGAGTTTGGCAACGCGCTGGGTGTCGTCCATTGGCTCCATCAGCGGGCTATCAGGGTCGCCAGCCAGCACAGTGCGGTCGCCGTACTTCTTCGGTAGCTGCTTGGACAAGATCCATTTGCGGGCGTCCACGCGCAGCTTCGAGCGTTGAATCCATTCGTTGTCCGCCTTGAATCCATCCTTGGTCGCGACGGTATCAAAGGCGGTTTCGTCCGCGATCTCGAGGATCTCGTCAGCCATCTGCTCAAGTCCGACCTCGCGTGCGTGCGCGTACTGTTCGCGGAATTCTTGGTGATCTTTGTTCGCTACCCAGCGCAAGACCGTGCTCACATGGGGCATGGACTCGTCCCGGCAAATTGATCGCAGGCTTTCACCATCGGCAAGGCGAGCGCAAATCAGGTCGGCTGTCTTCTGGTCAAACGAAGACGGGCGTCCAACCTTTGCAGGCTCGGCTTCAGTCTTTGGCTTCGACTTTTTTCCAGCGGTCTGGGGTTTGTGCTCTTCGCTCATAGTTGCAGATCTTCTGTACGGTGCTTCTCTTCAGGTTAAAGTGCTTCGCAATCTTTCGGTATCCGATTCCTAAGTCTTCGTGCATGTCTCGGATCTGGTCGACGATTTCATCGGAGAGTCGGCAATTGTGGTGGGACGAACCGATTCGGTATCCCTGCTCATTAACAGCCACAATCATTTTCTTCCCCTTTACCGTCATCGTCCCTTTTTCTTCAGTAGCTTATGCCACGGGATCTTTTTCTTTACGCCCTCGCCTGCCATCTTTTTGGCTTCGGCTTGAGTCATGCCGTGCTTCTTGGCAATCTTCGGATCATGAGCGGCGGCTTGAAATAACCGGTGCTGCTTTTCCGTGTAGGGCATAACATATCTCCCGAGAAATTTCTAGCATTATCCACAGGTGTTGTGAATCACGCAACAGATTTTGTTTTTTTGTGAAGTTCCTGCATCACAGCCTTGAGCTTTTCGACCGAAGCAAAGCCTCGTCTTTTTTCTCTGGCTTCAAGTTGCTCGCGCCGCTTCCACAATGGCAGGGTCAGTAGATGCCGAGCCTCGCACTCCAGCATCCACTCCCGGCTGTAATTGCTGACCACGCTGCCGTCGACTAGTGTCACCTCTCGCTCATTGGGCAGTTTTGGTTTTGGGTTCTCTCGCACGGTCATCAGTTCATCGCTTGGTTTTCTTTGGTCATGTGGACCATCCAGCCGTCGACGATTTCGATGATCTCCCGGGGCACCATGTTTTTAAATGCCTCGTCTGCTTTTTGTTCGGCAGTGTCATCGTTCCAACCGATTGAGAATGAGCAAACCCCATACCCTTTGGGCTGACAGAAGAATCGGATCTCTGGTGCACCTTCGTGGTTCTGCATGCGGATGATGACGATCTGACCGTAGCGGTCGTTGTCGATGGTCTTTGAAAACTTCATGTTGGTCCTTTATTTTTGGGATTGGATGTGCAGCCACACAATCAGCACAGTAAATGCAATGCCTGCGCCGATCAATAGAAAGCCAACCAGCTTGAGTATCTCGATCACTGTTTCCATGATGCGAGCACCTCCGTGCAATTGATCTCTGGTTTGTAGTTACCCCACACACCTTTGCGAACATTTTCGCAATACTCTCGTTCTTGTCTCACCTCTTCCTCGTAGTCAAAGTGACCGACAATTCCAAATGCAATTACAAAGAACACGATCATGCCAATGATCTTGATCGGTGTTTCAATGATTGCTTGCTTTAAGTTGTAGTACCTGCGGTTGTATTCATTCATCTCACATACTCCAGTTTTATGGTTCTAAAAATCTTGCCGTCGTTCCAGCGTTGGTCATGCTCGCAGTCGTACAGCTCGATCACTTGCTCTGCCTCTGCAAACTTAACGCGCTGATCACGCAGGCAGAATGCGTAGATCAGGTGTGCCTTCGGTGAGCTGTATGCCGTAATCAAATCAGGCAACAGCAGCCTCTCGGTTTCTTTGATGCGTGGCGTGCCTTTCACATTCACAACGAATGTTTTGTCGTCCCGCTGGATCACATAATCGGGCATGTTCCGCAGGATCGCGCTCAAGTTGTAGAAGGCGCTCACATTTGCAAACTTCTCATCAAATCCAAGTCGCGTGCAATTCCACGAGTTTCGCCTGCACCATTGCTCAAACAGTTCTTCACCGATGTTTACGCCAACAGCTTGGCGCTCTTGGTATGTTTGCGCTGCGTTGCCGTAGCTCATAACGCACCTCGAATTTTTAATTCGTTCAATCTGAACAATGTGTTCAATGATTCGTCTTGCTGTTTTCTTGTTGTGTTCATCTGCATTTCATCCGTCAAATTCAATGCCTGTCCAATGATGTTGAATTCCTCTCCAGTTGTTCCCCATCTCCCAGTTCTTTCGTTTCGATCCTTGACTGATTTGATTGCTGCGAGTGATGCCTGCATCAGTTCGCGTGCATCATCAGAATCAAAGTGATCGCCTGACATCACATAGCCCCAGTTCAATCGAAAGCACACGGTGTTCCATGTGTACTCGTCCGCCTCTCCGCTTTTGAATTTCTCCAGCTCCTGATGCGGCACCAGTTGCAATGCGATGTCCGACTCTTTGCTGTGCCTAAAAATCTTTGGCAAAGATCCAATGCTTTTTGGTTTGTATTTTTTCTTTGGTCTCTTTGTGTTCGGCATAGCAGCTCACTTTGGCATCTTCATTTTTTCTCTGATCTTCGCCATTGCTTCCGCGGCAAATTTCTTGTTGCGCTCCAGCTCTTCCTGCGTCCATTTTTTTTCAAGCAATGGTGTCGTTGGTGGCACCCATGAATGACGCAGGATCTCGCAGAATTGCGGCAGCGTTGGCGGTTCCGATGGCAGGTTTTCCAATGCACGCTTGATGGTCTGCGGGTGGTCTTTGTAGCCTCCCAGTTTGTCAGCCCAGTGGTTCATTGCGTTCACGATTCCCGCGTCCTGACCGTCAGATAAAATCTGCCCCGTCTTCCACATGTTTAGGAACCTCGTTCCGTAGTGACCCTGCATCGTCGTGAAGATCCTCTGGACCCACGAGTCGGGGAGTCGCCGAAGCTCCGGTGACATCGATGATTCTTGGTGCTCGTTCATTTAGTTTCCTTTCATCTCCAAAAATTGTTCTTGCCGCTGCCAGTGTGCTCGCCTGATGGTGAGTCATTTTCTTTTCGCTGTCGGTCTTAATCCACTCCGCCTTAAACCCGGTCCAACCTCTGGCGCAGATTTCTTGCAGTGCGTCATTCAGACTGATGCCTGCTTTGCGTGCTTCACGCTCAATGCCATGCAAAGCTGTTTCCGTGATGGCTGCCTTCTTGGCTTTGCGTTGCTTTACAAAGTCTGACCAAGTCGATTCGAGTACGCCCGCAGGGCATGGCACCGCAGGTGCTTTACTCTTTGTTTCTTGGTTAATGTTTCTTGTTTCTTGTTTCTTGTTTGGTTGCTCGGTCGTTGAACGGATGTTGGACCGGCGTTCAGCAGAGGCTTTCCCCGCTCTGGATGCGGCTTCCAGCTTGCTGTGGTACTTTGCGATCTCTTCATCGGCACGACGATTGACCCATCCGGTGCCTTCCACCAGCACAAAAAACTCCTCGAGTACGGCGCCGACCTCGTCTTCGTTTTCCCTCATGTTGATCGCCCGTGCAACGGTCGTTAAACGCTCGTTCAACGGTTGTTCATGTAGGTAATAAAGGTCCAACAGCCGACGGTAGGCGAGGTCTTCCATCGCTGAAAGATGCCTTGTGTGGCTGGCGTAGTCGCCAATGTTAAATGAGTAAAAGTGCATCACGCACCTGCCTTCGCTTGCTCTATCAGCTCGCGGATTTTGGTCTCGTTGCCGACCTTTGACTTCTTGGTGCAGGCAACGCAGGCAGCGTTGATCACATACTTCTCGGTCTCGCCGCAGACTTTGCACGGCTTGCCGGTGTACTTGCGGGCGCCTTTGCGGGCTGCCTCGATTCGGGGGGATGCCACTTGAAAATCTCCTTGTTGAGTTCAGGTCTACACATTGTAAACCCAAACCCAAAGAAGATGTCAAGCGGTTTTTTACAGATCTGCTTCTTTTACAAAAACGCCATCGATCATGCGACCCTTGCGGTCCTTGATCTCGTCGTAGGCGTAGGCAATGCAGGCTTCAATTCCGACGCCGTGCATCTCAGCGAGGATGGTAAGCACCACCACCATGTCGCCGATGCCGTCGATCACGCGCTCAACGCGCCCCTTGCTGATGCCTTCAGCCAGCTCGCCAGCCTCCTCGATCAGCTTAGTGAATTGCTTCTCAGGCGTGCTGCCGTTGATCAGGTTGCGGGCATGTGCCCATGTGCGAATGTCTTCAAGCGTTTGCATAGGTACCTCAGAATGGAATGTCGTCGTCCATGTCAGCCGGTCCGCCTGCTGGCGCCGCGGCTGGTGCTCGTTGCGTTTGTTGCGTTTGCTGTGTCTGACCGTCTTTGTCTTTTGGCGGGAACATCGACAGCAAGATCGATTCGCTGGTGGCATTCTTGCCGCTCAGATCCGGCACGCCTGCCGGGTTGAACCATTTTGCCAGCATGATGAATTTTGATCCGTCGTCGGATTGCATCACTGCGCCAATGTTTTGCCAGCGCCCTTTGGCTGCGCCGGTAGAGTCCTTGTACTCGCCGGTCTTCACCGCGAGGTCATACAGTTTTTTCGCCATCATTTTCTCCTTGTAAGCGAACACGAACAAAGCCGCCGACGATGTCGGCAACACTGACCACAACAGGGTCAAACCTGCTGTCATCAATTTTTAGCGCATCACAAACGCCATCCAGCCCAGCCTTCATGCGGGCAAGCAGATTGTCGCGGTCCATCGACCGGCGGTTGGGTTTGTAGAAGGTCAGCTCGAGGCGGATCTTGTCACCCTTGGGCGCAACCGCTTGCTGCTCGAGCGTGTTGTAGTAGCACAGCTCCCGGTACTGCTTCTTTGCCCGGGCTAGTACAGCCCAGTGCAGGCGCCCGTTTGGCGAGAGTTCAGTAGGTGGGAATGGCAGAACAATCTCGGTCATGCCTTGCGACCGAAGATCATCTCGTGGGCAGTGATAGAGATGCCGCGCTCCCACGCGACTTCCAGCACCTTGCGCTGCACCGAGGTGGGCACGACGCCTGTCTTGCGCCAGCGGCAGATTGCAGCCGGGTCACGGTCAATCGCTTTGGCAAGTTTTCGGACACCGCCAAACTCTTTGACGATTATTTCAACGGGAGGGGTAGCAAATTCAGTCATCCCCGTATGTTGCACGAACCTCAACAATCGCGCAAGAGCCTTGCTGTATGCGGGTTCTAGCCTACCTGTTGCGACGATACAACAGGGAACATACAGCCACATTAAAAAACTTGTTGACACGCGAAATTAGTTTCGTGTTAAGATGGGAACCGTTGAGAAATGATCAACAGTTCACAAGGAGAAAACAACATGACAACTATCAACACCAACCCTTCCGCAGTCGACGAGCTGGGCGCCCTGCTTGCTCACATTGCAACGCTGACCAAGCAAGCCGACGCCATCAAAGACGCGCTCAAGGATGTCGCCAGCAACGGCGGTGCCACCGTGTTTGAAGGCGCCTTGTTCAAAGCAACCTATGTCGAGTCCAACCGTTCGGTCACCGATTGGAAAAAGCTGGCTGCTGATCTGGGCGTAAGCGCCGACAAGATCGCCGAGTACACCAGCACGACCGCTGTGTTCAGCATCAAGACCACAGCACGATGATTCAGTACGGGATTCTCGATGACGAAGGCGCGGTGGTGCGCTGGGTTTGGGACAAACCAGCCTACCCACACATCACCCGCAAAGTACCCCGGGCACGCAAGCCAAAGATCGATTGGACCAAGTTTGAACCAGCACCATTTTGAGGAGAACGACATGCTGACATTGAACGACATCAACAACATTGAAGTGGACGACGAAGTTTCTTTTGACGACTACTACACCTCAGTGCAGAACGCTATCAACAGCGGCGCATGGGGTCTACAAGGTTCCTACGGTCGCACCATGATGGACGCGATTGAATCAGGCGTATGCCTGTTGGGTAAAAGCCGTGCCCGGGACTACTACGGCAACACGATTCCCAGCCGTGAAGATGTGCAAGCTGGGACCAAAGGCTCATACGACTATGTGGCAGAACGCCAAGGCGCCGAGTGGGCAGATTACATCAGCAAAATTTAAGGAGAAAACCATGCACGGATTAAACATCATCAAACGATTGAACCAGCAAGAGCAAGAGCGCGTGAATCAGATCCTCGAGGAAACGCGCCGCAACCCGATCAACGAACAGCTTGATCGTCACTATCGTGAATATTTGGACCAACGCGCAGCACGCGCACAAGGAGACAGCCATGTGGTTTAAGCAACCTACTCGCAGATATCACCGCATCGATGGATGGCGCGGTTACCCAATCCCAGCTCTGGCGGTCATTGGCTCAAGCGACACTGGCGAATGGGACGACAGCCCAGCCCCAAGCCGCGAAGTCAAGGCAGAGATCCGCCGCTTTCAGCGCGAGGTCTTGCGCCCGCTAGGCATCAAATCGCGCCAGCGCATCGGCGTCAGCTCGAATGTGTTTTGCGCCAAGCGTTGGGTATGCGTGCCACGCGGATCTTTCCAAGCCGCGGCACAGGCAACCCTCGAATGGTTTGAAAAAAACGACCGCAACCTTCGCTTCTTGCACAGCGCAGATCTGAAGTCATTGCTGGTTGAGGAGGCTGAATGTCAAGTGCAACCATAAAGCCAACCAGAGACTACCGGCTGCACCTCACCGTGCGCCGGATTGCGTCCCCGCCAGACTGCGTGCAGATCAAGGTCGAATCGCAGTGGCTGGGCGCCAAGAACCCAGAGGGCAGGCATACGGTTTTCGACCGGACCATGACATTTGCAGATGCCGTGATCTTTGCGACGACCATCCTTTGGGAAGTCGAACACAGCACCAAAGGTGTTGAAGTCATGTAAACACCGTGGTACACTCATCAACACAAACACACAAGGAGAAACCCAAATGGCTGAATTCACAGTGCACCGCGTAGTTAAGATCGAGCTGTCTGCTATTCGCGAACATCCTGATTTTTCTACCCGCACATTGACCATCACCGACGAAAAAGGTGAGCGCCATGAAGTCACTTTGTTTTCGCACAGCGAAGACGAAGACGCGCTCAAGGTGCTGTCATGAGCAAGTACATCGCCGAGATTGAGCACAGAGTTTGTGGCATTCCGTGCTTGATCGGGGTCACCGATTATGAGTCGTACACCCCGGCGTACATCAGCGGTCCGCCTGAAAACTGTTACCCATCAGAAGGCGGCACCGGCGACTACGAGATTCTGGATCAACGCGGACGCCCCGCGCCGTGGCTTGAGCGCAAGATGAAAAGCAAAGACCACGACGATGTGCAAGAACGAATTTTTTCCTACATGGAGGACTGATAAATGAGTACCGTAATCATCCCAATCGAGAACGAACAGCAATGGCTGGGCGAGCGCGTCAAAGACATCACCAGCACCGAAGTCTCGGCGCTCTATGGTTTGTCGCCGTACAAGACTGAGTTCGAGCTGTTCCACGAAAAGCGCGACGGGCAGGTCGTCAAGTTCCAGCCCAATGAGCGCATGAAGTGGGGCACTCGCCTCGAATCAATCATCGCGCAGGGCGCAGCAGAAGATCAGGGCTGGGAAATCGCCAAGCTCAATGTTTACATGCGCGACATCAACGCACGCATTGGGTCCAGCTTTGACTTTGAAATCCTGTCCAACGCCAATGGCAAAGGCATCATGGAAATCAAGAATGTGGACAGCTTGCAGTTTTACAAAAACTGGATCGACGACGGGCAGGGCAACATCGAGGCGCCCGAGCATATCGAGCTTCAGATCCAGCACCAGATGGAGGTCAGCGGGTACGAGTGGACCGCGCTCGTGGCATTGGTCGGCGGCAATGAATTGAAGGTGGTCTACCGTAATCGAGACCGCGAAATCGGCGCAGACATTCGCGCAAAAGTGGCTGCTTTTTGGGAGCGAGTGCAAAGAAATTCCCCGCCTTCAGCCGACTACAGTAAGGACGCTGACTTCATCATAAAGCAGCTTCACGGAAAAGCCAACGAGGGCGAGGTCATTGACGCCACCGAAGACGCCGCGATCAACGAGCTGATCAAGCAGTACCGCTGGGTCAGCAACGAAATCAGCGGCATGGAAGCCATCAAGGATTCCTACAAGGCACAGCTTCTCGAGCGGATCGGCACGGCATCGAAGGTGCTCACAGCCCACGGCTCAATCGCATGCGGCATGACCAAGGACAGCCTTGGCACGCTCATCACGCCCGACATGGTCGGGACTTATCAAGGTGCCCGCAAGGGATACCGCAATTTCCGTTTCACACCCAAGAAGGAGAAGTAATCATGGCAGATCAACGCATCTACAAAGTCACCGGCAACAGTAAATCGCATCTTGTGCAGGCATCAAGCCAAGCGCAGGCGCTGCGCCATGTTGCTGGCAAACAGTACCAAGTTGAAGTAGCCAAAGCAGTCGATGTTGCCCAGCTTATGGGTAAGGGCGCGACCGTTGAAGTGGCTGCATCGATTGCAGAACAAACCGAGCTGCTTGAAAGGAGCGAAGCATGAGCAACGAAATCACCCCAATGGAAGCAATGCGTGGCACGCTGGTAAAAATGCAGCCAGAGTTTCAAGCAGCCCTGCCTCCGCAAATCCCGGTCGAGAAGTTCATTCGCACTACGCTGACCGCGGTTCAGATGAACCCGGATCTGCTTGGTGCTGATCGGCGCAGCCTGCTTGGCGCCTGCATGAAGGCAGCCCAAGATGGTTTGCTGCTCGATGGTCGCGAAGCCGCGCCCGTGATCTTCAACACCAAAGAAGGCAAGAAGGTCCAGTACATGCCAATGGTCGGCGGCATCTTGAAAAAGATCCGCAACAGTGGCGAGCTTTCCAGCATCAGCGCACAGGTGGTGTACGACAAGGACCACTTCGAGTATGAGCTGGGCGACAACGAGTCGATCACGCACAAGCCATTCCTTGGCGAAGACCGCGGCAAGCCCATTGCTGTGTACGCTGTAGCCAAAACCAAAGACGGCGCCATCTACCGCGAGGTGATGTCGGTGTCCGATGTCGAGAAGGTGCGAGCCGCCAGCCGCGCTGGCAAGTTCGGACCGTGGGTTGATTGGTGGGACGAGATGGCAAAGAAGACGGTCATTCGCCGTATGGCAAAGCGCCTGCCTTCGAGCGCCGACTTGGATCAGGTCATCGCCAACGACAACGAGGCTTCAGGATTTGTGCAACAGGCTCCCAGAGCGCCGATTGACATCACCCCTGCACCTGACTCAGCCGAAGGCGCAAACCGCCCCAGCCGCCTCAAAAAGGCTATTGGCGGGGATTCTGTAGACCAAGCCACCGGCGAGATCATCGACGCGCCAGCGGCAGTGACGGAGGGCGCAGGCAATGACCACATGGCTAACGACTGAGGAGCTGTCGAAACGCTGGAAGATTGCCGAGAACACGCTGCGAAAGTGGCGTGTGGCAAACACCGGTCCCAGCTACATGAAGATCGGCGAAGGTCGCAACGCCACCGTGCGCTACCGGCTGGAGGACATTGAGGCTTTTGAGGAGCGTAACTACGCAACAATCAACAAACAACAACAGTGAGGGCATCATGAAGAAGACAATTGCAGGTATGCTGGTTCTGGGTTTGGTGGGCTGTGCTTCCTCCCCTTCTGGGGATGCGCCGGTCGCCAAGCATCAGGATCTGGTGCTCGACAAACATGTAAACCCAATGAGCCGCAACGAGGTCATCAGCGCAGTGACCGAGTGCCACAACAGCGGACTGCGGGCAAGCATGATCTACGGCAAGCGCAAGGTGAATGGATACACGACTGACATCGTGGTGGATGTCACATGCGCCCCAAAATACTGACGAAAAAAAACCCGGGGTTTTGCGCCCCGGGTAATCACTTTGTTCACAAGGAGATGTGAAGGAGACAACTGCTGAAAAAACCGACTTTAGTTTATCACGCCAATTCAAAGTGTGGAGCGTCAATAAACGGGCGCTTGTTTTGCATTCGGCGCTCATCGATGTAGTAGTTCATTGCCTCTTCCATTGTGCCACGCCATAGCCGGATATCCGGCACATTCCACGCCGCGCCCCATCGCATGGGCACATTGTTCTCGATTGCCGCCTGCTTCATGGCATCGGCAATGTTGTCGTATAGGTTTAGCTCCCAGCTCCCGCGGTCGCCAAGGTATGCCATCAGGTCAACAGCCTTGCCTTCGACATGCTTGCCGCCTTCACGGATTTGGCTGGCGCCTTTTTCGTACAGCTCAATCTGACGCTCACGCGAGCGCAAACCTTCCACCACGCCAAAGTCTACGCTGGTGATCTCGATTGCTCGACGCACGCATGCAACCAGCTTCTCATCGACACCGCGAAGTTTCTCAAGGCTGCGGACTGAAAGTTCAAAGCTCATTTGGGGAACGCATTTATCAAGGTTCTTGAATCAAGGGCGTGTCCGTCAGCATCTTTTGCCATCTCTTCAAGTCGTCCGACACACTCTTGGAATACGGTTGAGAGGGTTGCTGCATAACGACGGGTGGAGGCGCAGGTAGAGGTGGACAAACCGAAGGCGCTACTGGCGACTTGCTGGCGCAGGCGCTCAAGCTCATTACGAGCATCAGTGGCAGCACGAGCGTTGCGCTGCGCTTGTTTATTTGCTTCATCGATTGCCTCCTGTTTCTGTTTCTCAAGTGCAGCGTATCGAGCCAGCGCGTCAGCGTTTGACTTTGCGAGCTGCTCCGCATGCTCCCGGTTAATCTGATCAATCTTTGCATTAAGGCGCCAGCCGTTTGCGGTCCAGCCAGCAAACCCAGCCAGCACTGCAACGATCACGCCTGCAATTGCGGTCGTGCGTAGATCAAACATCGCGCCCTCCTTTTTGCCATTTGTCATCGACCGTGGCGAATCCAATGTAAGCGCCGACAACCGCGCTCACAAACATGTAGAAGGGCATCGCAATTTCACCGAGTTGCTTTGAGTCAGTGACCAACAGCAAAAGCGGAAACGCCAGCCCAGCGACCAGCGACAACCACGCCATGCGGCGCCGGTTCTTCCAGCGATCCACATGGTCAACCATTGTTAAGCCAATCGACGCAGCTTGTACAAAGCACTGGACAGCAGCGTGCAAACAGAGTCGACTTCGTTCTGAATGTGTGACTCAGTGCCCATAGCTTTGCGCTCAGTCTCGACATAGTCGTACAGCTTCTGCACATCAGCAACAGGATCTGCGCTCATTTCAAAAGGACCGCCAGCAAACGCAAGCGCCTGCCCGGTGCAGCCAATGAATGCCTCGGCAAGAGTATCAGCAGCGCCAGCAAGACCTTCGTACAGGTCACCAAGCGCCTCGTGTTTTGCGTAGCTGCCGGGACCAGAAACCATCAGGTGATGCATG
>JACCEC012092069.1_pt1 | contig 16348 bp, 19 predicted proteins | sample 7450121 | NCBI WGS metagenome assembly JACCEC01 (sample SAMN15323455, study PRJNA562643) | freshwater metagenome | isolation source: river surface water | place: USA:Blue River Watershed | collected 2017-08-18 | reverse complement strand
GGTGATTGTTGGCGAGTGGTACGGCATTGATTAATTTGCCCTTCCAGATTGAGTAATTTACCCTGAACCCGTTTTGGAAAGGTGGCAGAGACACCTTTCATGGATTGCTTCACATAACTATGACAATCACTGCAGGCTTTACTACTGGGATTATTACGATCGATCCAAAGAGCCTCGCCGTCCATGATCCAAAACATGGCTGGATTTAAGCTCATATCATTTTGCATTGCCTGATTAGTGGGCGACATCAATGCATAAGTTGATACCCTAGAATCAGCCTGTAAGAAAGGTGTGCTTGTCAGCAATAAACCCAATAAGGCACATTGCCCTAGCAATCTCATAAAACAGTAATAGCCTGTTTCACGATCGTGAGGTAATCGTTATCGCCCGTCCACTTAAACTCGAGAGTTCCCGATTGGTCTGCTTTGGCATAGAAAATAAAGAGTGGGTTCGAACCGACGCCCGGATGAAGGTCAGCCTTAAATACTTCTTTACCGTTATAGGTACAAACAAACTCCCGAATAATGTCGCGGGGCACGCGAACACCCTGCTCGGTATGCCGAAAGCCCGACTCCATCTCATGCTGCACAATGGCGCGGATTGAAAATACCTCACCCCGTTTTGCTGTTTTGGGAAGAGTAACGACTGCTCGAGAGGAACGACTCATATCATCTCCGTACAGGCAGAGAGAGTTACCACCGTATCAACGCTGGTGCGCCAAAATGAGCCATCGCTCATTTGTGCCAAAGCCCATACCTTTTGGGAGTCAGCCAAACGAATCCGCGTGCTTGCTTCCGCCTTACCCGATAGGGGTGTGAAATAACAACTCACCACGTTTGGTAATGGATTAGCCTCGGCGATGATGTGTATGGCTTTTACGTAATCGTTTTGCGTCATTGGGCTTTGTACAGAAAACTTAATCGCTACTAAATTGCCGTTCTCGACAAGGGGTGGTAGCTCAAAATAGATACGCCCCGTGTTTACAGGACGATTGCCGACAATCGCTTTCATCGCTTGCATTGCATCGCTTGGGGTCGCGCTTGTGCTCTGCCATGGGCTTAATGTAAGCGCAGTCAATGAGGTAATAAATACACGACGCTGGTTCATGGTGTTTTGATGGTTAACAAATAGGCAATGACATCTTCAATTTCTTGGGCACTCAATACAGTCTTACCAGCAAATTGAGGGGCAACGCGCTGGAGATGATCGATTCTAAAGTAGGAAGGCATGATCGTGTTGGCACTGGTTTTAGAAGGGTCTACTAAGCGAGCGCGCAGTTGTGCGGCCGATAGATTAGCAACGCTGAGTTTTAACTCTGGGGCTAAGTTACCTTGAAAACGTTCTTCTGGAAACGGGCCGGCATGGCACAAGATGCATAAGCCGGTCTGCCGACTGGTCACAAGTGTGCGGCCCTTGATGGGGTCTCCAGGTTTACCGCTTAATGAATTTGGGATGGCATCGCCATCCCAAATGATTTGCGCCTGAGAGCTTGTGGGAAGCGCTAGCAGCGCACTAATCGCTAGCGCAATCCCAAACCGCATACCTTAGACGAGCGTAATACCGCTGTTCTTTAGAGGTACTGTGCGGATTCGCTTACCCGTTGCCCGGTAGAAGGCGTTTAAGACAGCAGGTGCCGCTACTGAAATAGTAGGTTCACCAATACCGCCCCACTCCTTGCCACCACCTTGAATAATGATGGTCTCTACTTTAGGCATCTGTTTTAAGCGAATCGATCCAAAGGTATCAAAGTTGGTCTGCTCAATCCGACCATTCTTGACCGTGCACTCTTCCTCGAATAAGGCAGATAAGCCATACACAAACGAGCCGGAGACTTGACGCTCAATTTGGGCAGGATTAACTGCGTATCCAGGATCGGTTGCTGCAACGATGCGATGAATCTTGACCTTGTTGCCATCGGTGACCGATAACTCACAGGCAGCAGCTACGAAACTACCAAAGGATTTTTGCTGTGCAATCCCACGGAATACCCCGGCAGGTGCTGGCTTGGTCCAACCAATCCGATCGGCTACTGCATTAAGCACCGCTAGATTACGTGGATAGTTCGCAGAGTACTTGCGACGGAACTCGACTGGATCGACACCAGCGTATTCTGCCAACTCATCCATAAAGCATTCCATGAACACCGCATTTTGGTTAATGTTCACGCCCCGCCAAAATCCTGGAGGTACGTGCGTATTGCGCATCGCGTGATCGATCATCAAGTTCGGGAAGTCATAGCTAATGCCATGCTCGCCGCCCTTGGCAACGCCTTGGAATACCAATGGGTCCATACCCTTGTTTTGCGCAACCACTGCAGGGCGCACGGAGGTCAAGATCGATTGACCCGATAAACGCATATGAACACCCGTCAGGTTTTTCTTGCTATCAAAGCTAGCGCTCATTTTGCACATCATGATGGGGTGATAGCGACCTTGGGTCATATCTTCTTCACGAGTCCAAATCAACTTGATCGGTGTGCCTGGCATTTGCTTGGCGATATTGACCACTTGGGTGGTGTAGTCCTGGAAAGCGCCGCGACGACCAAAGCCACCGCCTAGATTTACCTTAATGACATCACACTTATCAGCGGTTAAGCCCGAGGCAGCAATCACCGCGGCCAAAGAGGCTTCACCGTCTTGAGTTGGTACCCAAGCACGGCAACTGTCTGGAGTCCATACTGCTGTTGCGTTCATTGGCTCCATTGGTGCATGGTTTAAGAACGGATAGAAGAACTGCGCTTCAATCGTTTTAGAAGAGTCTGCAGCGACCTTCTTGTAATCACCGTTCGCATTACCTACAAAGGTTTGCTCAGCTTTTAAGCCTTCTTCTAAACGCTTCAGAATATCGGCTTGTTGCACATTTGCATTAGGACCTTCATCCCATACGATTGGCAAACGATCCATCGCTGTTTTTGCTTGCCAAAATGTGTCAGCAATCACGGCAACCGCTGAATCACCAACCTGCACAACCTTTTTGACACCCTTCATGCCAGCTACTTTGCTAGCATCAAAGCTTTTGAGCTTGCCACCAAATACGGGGCTGTCCTTAATGGTTGCGTTCAACATGCCGGGCATCTTGAGGTCGATCGCATAGACCTGCTTACCGGTGACCTTATCAGCCAAACTATCCAAACGATCCATCGGCTTACCGATTACCTTCCAACGCTTCGGATCTTTTAGTTCAATACCCTTTGCATCGGGTACGGGTAACTTAGCAGCTGCGGCTGCAACCTTGCCAAAGCTAACGGAGCGACCACTAGCCTGATGTGTAATGATGCTATTGACTGCCAAGCATTCGACTGCAGGAACACCCCACTGATTAGCAGCAGCCTGAACCAACATGATGCGGGCAGCAGCACCGCCCTTGCGCACATAGTCTTCTGAGGTACGAATACCGCGGCTACCGCCGGTGGAGAATGATCCCCAAACACCCTTGCGTTTTAGGCTCTCACCTGGTGTTGGGTAATCGATGGTAATTTTTTTCCAATCACACTCTAACTCTTCAGCAACCAATTGGGCTAAGCCAGTAATAGTGCCCTGGCCCATCTCGGAGCGAACGACCCGAATCACAACGGTGTCGTTTGGCTGAATTACAACCCAAACACCAATCTCAGGGGCGCTGGCTTTATCAGCAGCTTGTGCATGAGCAGTTCCAATGACGCCGGGGAACTCTAGACCAATGGCTAAGCCCGTTGTAATTGCAGATGTGCCAACAATAAATTGGCGACGGGATAAATTAGGTACGCGTGCATTCATGATTTTCTCCTTATGCCTTCGCTGCTGCATGGATTGCGGCACGCACTTCTTGGAAGGTTCCACAACGGCAGATATTGGTTACGGCAGCATCAATATCGGCATCGCTGGGCTTGGGATTTTTTCTGAGCAAGGCAGTGGCGGCCATAATCATGCCGGTTTGGCAGTAGCCGCATTGCGGTGCCTGTTTATCAACCCATGCTTGCTGTAATTTATTTAATTTGCCACCAACGGAGAGGCTCTCAACGGTTTCAATTTTCTTACCCTCGGCTGCACTCACTGGCAAAGCACATGAACGAATTGCTGCTCCATCGAGTAATACAGTGCACGAACCACATTGCGCAATACCGCAACCGTATTTGGTACCTGTTAAGCCAACTTGCTCACGAATCGCCCAAAGTAAGGGGGTATTTGGATCTACATCTACAGTTCGTACTTTTCCATTGATGGTCAACTTTGCCATTAGGATCTCCTCATTGATGATTATTTTTAGTTCAGACTTTCAACAGTCTTTTTAATAAAAAGCCTCGTTAATCATAAACGAATTACCCCAAAGAGCACTCGGGTTTTTGCCTAATTCGAGCGTCGCCACGTGGGCCCCAAGACTTCTTTGGTATGAGTCAGAAAGTCATTGAATTTATTAGCTATTTTCTGCACATCCCAATTTATGGAGAGCTACACACTTTCTTGACTTCCTCGATAATGGGATAAATCATTTATATAAATTCAATGCCCAAGCCCACCTCTACCCGCCACCTGATTGTGGTGCTTGGCGACCAACTCAATGCAGATTCCAGCGCCTTTACTGGCTTTGATCCAAAGCGTGATTGCGTTTGGATGGCCGAGGTTCATCAGGAATCTACGCATATTTGGTCCTCCAAGCAACGGATTGCACTATTTATTAGTGCCATGCGGCATTTTGCTAAACAATTGGAGGAGGCAAGGATACCTCTCGTCTATAGCGCGCTAGAAGATATCGAGAACACTCAATCGCTTGACGGTGAGTTACTTCGTGCCATCAAGACCCTCAAACCACAAACTCTCATCATGACCGCTCCGGGTGACTGGCGCGTACTTGAGAAGATTAAAGGTGTTGCCAAGCAGACGAACACACCGCTAGAGATTCGGGAGGATGAGTATTTCTTTTCCACCGTTCGTGACTTTGCCGAACATCGCAAAGGCCGTAAGCAAATCCGCCTAGAGTATTGGTATCGGGAGTTGCGTAAGAAACATGCCATCTTGATGGAGGGCGATCAACCCGTTGGCGGCGAATGGAACTACGACCACGATAATCGTAGCGCCTTTAGTAAAGCAGGTCCCCCCCCCATCCCCGCACCACTTCGATTTAAACCCGATGCAATCAGCAGCGCAGTTATTCAGTTAGTAAACCAACGCTTTGCTGATCATCCTGGAGAACTAGCACCCACCAGCGAAGGATTTGGGTGGCCTGTAAAGCGTGCTGATGCACTCTTAGTACTCACTGATTTTATGAAGAATCGTTTGCCACTGTATGGTCAGTTTCAAGATGCGATGTGGACTAACGAAACGTGGTTATTTCATGCGCATATTGCTAGCTCCCTCAACCTGAAGTTACTCTCTGCCCAAGAGGTGGTTGCTGCAGCCCAGATAGAGTTCACAAAGGGCCGGGCTCCGATCGCGTCAGTAGAAGGCTTCATTCGACAAATATTAGGTTGGCGTGAATACGTCCGAGGTATTTATTGGACCCAGATGCCTAGCTATCTTGAGCAAAATGCACTCAATGCAAGCGCCCCACTGCCAGCATTCTTTTGGGATGGCAAGACTACGATGCAATGCCTGCAACAAACCATTACACAAAGTTTGAGTACAGGATACGCACACCATATCCAGCGCTTAATGGTCACTGGTTTGTACACCCTTCTACTAGGGGTCACTCCCAAAGAGGTACATGCTTGGTATTTAAGTATGTATGTCGATGCCGTCGAGTGGGTTGAACTCCCAAACGTCATCGGTATGAGTCAATTTGCCGATGGTGGTCTCATGGCTAGTAAGCCCTATATCGCAACCGGTAAGTACATTGATCGCATGAGTAATTACTGCAAGACCTGTATTTACAAGCCTGATCAATCCCATGGCAAGGATGCCTGTCCAATGACGACCCTCTATTGGGATTTTTTGATGCGCCATGAGTCAAGCATGAGCAAGAACCCCCGCATGGTATTACAAGTTCGTAATCTCAACCGTATGACCGATGAGACAAAGCAAGCGATCCAGTCTCAAGCCAAACAACACCGCACGGCATTAATAAGCTAGTAAAGATACGAGTTTGTAGCGTCCGTCACTGCTCATGAGCTTGAGCGTGTACTCTTCAACGAAAACTGCATCACTTAATTTTGGAAAATAGAATTCGTGCGACTTGCCGCGAGGCTCATCGGCGACAAACACCAATTCCTTTGCTGTATCAATTTTTGTTATTCGGTACATAAATACAAATCAACTCAGTAAATCACTGCGGTGCGTTGATCAGAGATTATTATTAATATTAGTATTTGTTTCTCAAAATTACTCTTTAAGCTACATCTGCTACTGTTTCATATTTAGAGAATTAAAGCAATCGGGCACTCCCCCTAAGCCGCAAATTAGATAAGAGCGTTGGAACTATCTCAATTAAGTACCAAAATATAAGGATCGGCTAAGCCATTAACACCCAATCATGACTATTTTTAATGAATACCATTAAGAGAACCTATTTAATAGCTACGCTGGTATTTTTACTCAACGGCATAGTTGGTTCTGTTACGTACGGTCAGACATCGGCTGGCAAAGTAGATCCTCAGCGTCCTATCCTAGATACTCGAACACAGAAGACTCTCTCAGTGGCGGAATTGATTCAGAAACTGGATCGAGTGGATTACATATTGCTGGGAGAGTTTCATGACAACCCCAGTCATCACCAATTACGCGGTGAGTTCATTCTGCGACTTAACAAACCTAAGCAAGCGGTGATTGTGGAATATCTACTTGCCGGTAAAGAAGTACGGTTTACAGATTCCACCCTAGACTCTCTGCATGCAGCCGGCTTTAACAGTAAGGCTTGGCCCTGGTCAATCTACAGCCCTCTTTTTGAGCAATTACGTATTAGTCAACGCCCAATCTTTGGAAGCAATCTAGATCGCTCGATTTCGAAGGCCATTTTCTCAGGAGAGCCTAATCCGATTCCTGTGCAGTTCAAGACCGACTACCAAAAAAGCACGTTATCCGGATCAGCAATGTCTGCACTGGAGCAAGATCTCATTGATGGCCACTGTGGCAAATTACCGCCCACCTATTTAAAACCCATGATGATGGTTCAGCGCTTAACGGATATTTCGATGGCACAGGCTTTACTCGAGCGCCCCTCTGGAATTCTTTTGGCTGGCAATGGGCATATTCGTAAGGATTACGGAGTGCCCCAGGTTCTCAAGGCGATTGCTCCTCATCGATCGGTGGTCAATATTGCCTTTATAGAAGATGATGGTCTTGACTCAAAGAATCTTGCCAAGGATCGAGATCGCTATGATTACGTTTGGCTAAGCAAGCCCATTGAGCGCAAGGATCCCTGTGCAGATCTTCATTTTAGTAAGCCCAGTAAATGATGCCTCGTATTGAAACTATCTCAGCCGGTCTCGTAGCTCCACTTTGGGTCCGCGAGGATCATGAATTACGCTCAGTGATGTCGGGCATCAAGAAATCTCCTATCAGCACTCTTGCAAAGCCTTGTCCCATTGAAATTACCGCAAGTGGTATTGCAAGTGATGAGCAAGCTGATCATCTGGCCCATGGTGGTATTGAAAAAGCTCTATACGCCTACCCCATTGAGCACTATCCTCACTGGACTAATTATCTTAGCGAGGCTAAGAAGACCGCAATGGACCTCCCGCATGGCTATTTTGGTGAGAACCTCACAATTAGTGGCTTACTAGAAGATTCTGTATTTGTTGGTGATCGTTGGCAAATGGGTGGTGTTGAATGCGTGGTGGTGAAGTTAAGGACCCCCTGCTATAAGTTCACTGCTCGAACAGGGGTTAGCACCGTTGGCAAAGAAATGATCCGCACTGCTCGAAGTGGTTGGTATCTTCGCGTCTTGCAACTTGGATCGATTTGTCCGGGTGATGCCATTACAGTGATTCCAGGACCTCGAGAAACGAGCATCTTAGAACAGAATCAGGCATTACTCAAAAGCCAATCCCAAGATTAAATTGAAGTTGATTTTGAATGGCTTACTCGTTTTGCCAGTCGCAGAAAGAACGGTCCGATCAGTCCGGAGATCGTATGCCGATATTTTGCAAAGAATCGATACGAGAGGTTCCAGATCGGTCTTAATAAAGGTTGCGAGAACAACCAAGCCAATACAGGTAGGTTAGCGCGACGATAGGCTTCTGCAAAGACGGGTACTCCATGAATCGCTTCCCGCCCTTCCATTTGTCCATACATCCGTGCGAGTGCTTGTTCGCAACTAACACCTACTACCTGGGGGTCATACTCTGGACCATTGATATCCACAAAGCGCAACAATCCCTGCTGATTGCGGGAAGATAGATAAATAATCTCAGCCTGACACAAAGGACAGGCGCCGTCATAAAAAAGAGTTAGGGGTAAGAGCGCATGGCGCATACGTTTTACAGATACACTCGTAAGATGAATAATGATCCATTGTCCCTGAAATGCGCATTCTTTACATTTTGAGTATTGGTATGGCTCTCAGTGCCTGCGGCCAGGCTGACTACAGCACATGGAACTGCTATGCAGATGGCCAACCCGATCAGAAAGTAGTGATGGTTCTTCAAGAATCTATCATGAAGATTGGGGATCAAAAGCTGAGTTACTGTGGCAGTCTAGGTCTAGTAAGTTATTTTGATCGTTCCTGTAAAGCAGAGACTAAAAACTCGATGGCGCAATTGATTCCGAGCCAATCTCTCTTGACCATTGATACAAAGCAATACCGGTGTGAAAAGCTCTAATTATTTATTGGGTACGCTTTAATAGAATCTGTGCGGTCATCCTGCCTGCGAATACAAGATCCATCTCAAGCCCGTCTTGCGATTGTTGGATACGAACACCATCCTGACTATGGGGTTTGGTCTCCTCGACCGCTAAGAGCTGATTAGGCCATGAGAACTTCATATTGGCGCTCATGGGTAAATAGCCATCAAATAAACGACGCATTAGAGGTCCGGCATTGAGCTGATACATTCCATTCCCTAAAGAATCTAATGCGCGTGATTGCAAATCAATACAAATCGAGCCGCCCTTTTGTACCTCGCTTAATGTGACCCGATTGTCACGCACCTCAGCCATTGCAATTCCATCGAGGCTGCGCACCTGAATATCTTTAATTCGGTCTTTATTAAAGAGAATGACGACCTTGCGGATAGGATCTAATTGCTTATGGCATGTCTGGATCTCGACCAAGCCAGACTCTAAGCTAGCTTTACTGATTGTCACCTTAGACTCGTAGGTGTACGCGCCAGGATCTGGCCGATTCTTTAAGTAACGGATTTGACCCTCACCCACCACATCGGCATTCTCTAAAGAATTAGCGAGACTCGAGAAAAGAAAAAGGCACACACCGAGGTGTATGCCTATACGATTTCTTGATGAACAGATCACATCAAGACCAAAACAAATTAATATACTTTTTTGCTAAGACGCTGGTCACGCTTCTCAATCATTAACTGCAAAAACCACTCGCCACGCTTCGTGGGGGACTGCATCATATTCTTAATGAATGCCTGAAAGCATGCTGCTAGATTCTGATTACTCATTATCGCTCCCTAGAAATAACTACCTTGATTGTAATTTGTTTGCTGTTTCTTAGTTTAGACCAGGCCAAGGCCCTTGCCAGCAGTAAATCGGCCAATGGTTTTAGCCTGCATAAAGCCAGATTGCTGCAAAAGTTGGATTACTTCCTGCTCGGCCTGTGGAGCACAAGAAATAAGCAAGCCCCCACTCGTTTGCGGATCTGTAATGAGGTTTTGTTGCCATTCCTGCATGGTGGCTGACAGATTGATCTCATGACCATACGCTTGCCAATTACGAGTCGATGCGCCTGTATAGATATCAGCCTTTGCAAGCTCTACCGCCTCGGTGACAAGCGGTATTTGATCCCACCGAAGCTCGGCCCGTAAATGTGCACCGCGGCCCATCTCAAGTAAGTGCCCTGCTAACCCAAAACCGGTCACATCGGTTAAGGCATGAACACCAGTCATCTTGGCTAAGTCCACCCCTGGTTTATTAAGCTGGGTGGTGAGAGCAATCATTTGCTCGTACCCCGATGCTGATAGACGCTCTTTCTTTAAGCCTGCACTAAGGATGCCAACCCCTATTGGTTTACTGACGATGATGCAATCGCCATCCTGAGCGCCGCTATTGCGTTTTAAGTTTGTAGGATCAACAATCCCAATGACCACTAGGCCATAGATTGGCTCCACACTATCAATCGAGTGGCCGCCCGCAATCGGAATTCCAGCTAATTGACAGACAGACTCACCCCCTGCGGTTATCTTTTGAATGGTCTCTATCGGCAGGACTTGAATCGGCATTCCCAAGAGAGCAAGTGCAAACAATGGCTGCCCACCCATGGCATACACATCAGAGATCGCATTAGTTGCTGCAATCCGTCCAAAGTCGAAAGGATCATCCACAATTGGCATGAAAAAATCAGTGGTTGCCACAATCGCTTGCCGATCATTGATTTGATAAACGGCCGCATCCTCATTATTTTCAGAGCCTGCCAATAAAGCTTGTGAGATCGTTTTAAAGGGGGAATCCTTCAAGATATCGCTCAAGATACCGGGGGCGATCTTGCAACCGCAACCGCCACCATGGGATAAGGATGTTAGTCGACCGTTATAGATAGGGGTAGTGGAATTCACCATTTAATCTCAATTTAAAATTACTGTTTTTGGAAGAACTTCTTAATATTGGTAACTGCCTCTTTACCCAACTGCTGGGCACTGTCGCTTACATTTCGTAAGGTATCGGTAGCGACATCAAGATAGGCTGCAACACTTTTTATAGCAGCCTGCTTAACAGCAGGCACAATCGCATTCACAATCTTACTCACAGCTTCTTGTGTACCTGCACCATTCTTGCCTGTATCGATATCAGTAATATGAATATCGTCTAACTTTAAATTAACCGTTGTACTGACAATGCGAGTATCACGGTACGATAAATTAGCTCCCTCAATATCGAACTTCTTGATCAAAATTCTGGGTTGTTGGCGATCCTTATCCTTCTTACCTTTTGGATCTCCCGCCTGATCTGAGCTCTGGCGCTCTTTGTCAGACCGGGCAACATTATCCTGAAGTGCCGATAAATTATCTGTTTGTTTGGTCTTGATGTAATAGACCATCGGACTATTTAGCAAAATACGATCAATCACTACTGAGTCTAATTTGGATTCTTTAGAATTTAGCGTAATCTGAATCAGGCCTGCTTTAAATGCCGCTGGATCATTAAAGCCAGGGGGATTAGCAATCTCAAGATTTGTGATCGTGGCGGTGGTCTGACGCAAACTAATATTGACCTCCTCAACACTGACCTTAGTACCCAGTGACTCTGATCCATACTGCTCGATCGCAGTCTTTACATACGCATCAATCTTGCCTGAACTGTAATAGGCTACGCCGAGGACGATGGCCGCTAGAACAACAACTGAAATAATGATCATCTTGAGGATTTTCATGGTTAGGCTCTAGTAAGCATGTATTTTATTTCCGTACTTCCCGAATCTTCATGAACAAAATACTAAGGGCAAACGCTAGGGTTAAGGCATTGGTCACAATTAGTGGCATGCTATCTATCGCAATGCCGTAGGCCAGCCACAAAGCTACACCGCTAGCAAACATGGTGTACATCCCCAAGGAAATGCCCGATAGGTCCTTCGTTTTCCAGGACTTTATCGCCTGAACTAAAAAGGAGAATGTCGTTAGGCAGGCAGCTAAGTAGCCAATGATGTCAACATGAAGCACCATGGGATCTTAGCGTATCTAAAAACCTTCTAGCCTACTTTAACTAATTCGTCCAATGGCACAACTCACAAACGATTTTGCCGTCGCAATGCCTTTATCGAGTCCGGCCACTGATCCTTTTTCTGGATAGCCCATGCCCAACAACTTCGCCACAACCTGCGGGCGTAAGTTTGCATCAGCTTCCAGAACTACTGCTTTCTGAGCATGGTCGACAATTACACCAGCGACTCCCGTAATCGACATCAAACCCTTCACAATCGTGTTCTCACAACCACCGCACTTCAGGTTCTCAATTTCTACAGTCATTTGGTTTGCCATCATTCTCTCCTTGAGAAAGTAGTTCTATATTCATTGTAGGTCTTTATCGGGTTTTTAGCTGTTTGGCGAGATCCAGAAAATCGGTAGCGTGGTAATCAGTCCAGGTCTCACGATGCAGATCGTCTCTAGCTTGCTTGGGACCAAACTCCAGCGGCCGCTCAATAAATGCTGTTTGCAGACCACAGGCATGGGCAGCTTGGAGATCGTCCTTGTGAGAGGCAACCAACATCACCTCGTTGGGCTCTAGATCAAAGATATTGCAAACCCCTAAATAGGTTTCTGGATCAGGCTTGTAGTGACGAAATACCTCTGCTGACAAGATCAGATCCCAAGGTAAACCCGCTTTCTTGGCCATATTTGCCAAGAGCCCTAAATTACCATTGGAGAGGGTCACGATCGTGTGATCTTGTTTTAAGAGTGTCAGTCCAGAAACGGTATCGGGCCATGGATGCAAGCGGTGCCATACGAGATTCAAATGCCTTTTCTGAGATTCGGTGAGCCTGTCGATACTGAACTCTTTTAAAACTTGGTCGAGGATGATGCGGTGTAAATCATCAATTCGGGTCCATCCCAACTCCCCAGAGCGCACTCTCGCCATGGCAGGTTTATAACCACTACGCCAGCTACTGGTAAATGAAATGGCATCGATCTCCGGAATAAGGCTAGCAACCTCCGCAGTAATCGAGCCATGCCAATCGACAACCGTCCCAAATACATCAAAAGCCAATACTCTAGGTTTCATATCCAGTAATCCGTCAGAATTAAGCAATAATCCATAATAGACAAAAAATACCTCTTACCTCACTAAATAACCTTGAACTTCATACCCCATGCCTATCATTACCAATATTGAAGACCTGCGCGTTTTACATCAAAAACGTACCCCCAAAATGTTTTATGACTATGCCGACTCCGGTTCGTGGACCGAGTCGACCTATCGCGCCAATGAATCCGATTTTCAGAAGATCAAATTACGGCAACGGGTGGCGGTCAATATGCTCAATCGGACCACCAAAACCAAAATGATTGGCCAAGACGTTGCAATGCCTGTGGCATTGGCGCCCACTGGCTTAACGGGTATGCAGTACGCCGATGGTGAGATCCTTGCTGCCCAAGCCGCTGAAAAATTTGGGGTGCCATTCTGCCTATCGACCATGAGTATTTGCTCGATTGAAGATGTTGCCGAACGCACGACAAAACCATTTTGGTTCCAGCTCTACGTCATGAAAGACCGTGGCTTTATTGAGCGCTTGATCGAGCGGGCTAAAGCAGCCAATTGCTCAGCCCTGGTTCTTACTTTAGATCTTCAGATCTTAGGTCAGCGCCATAAAGATATTAAGAATGGCTTAAGTGCTCCACCCAAGTTAACTATTCCCAACATTTTAAACATGATGACCAAACCACGTTGGTGCATGGGGATGCTACAAACACCCCGTCGCACCTTCCGTAATATTGTTGGTCACGCTACCGGTGTTGGCAATATGTCTTCACTATCTTCATGGACCGCTGAGCAATTTGATCCGGGACTCAATTGGGGAGACGTTGAGTGGATTAAGAAGCTTTGGGGTGGCAAGCTCATTATCAAGGGCATCTTAGATCCTGATGATGCCCGTGCTGCGGCACAATCGGGTGCCGATGCCCTCATTGTGTCGAATCATGGTGGTCGTCAACTTGACGGCGCTGTATCGAGCATTAAAGCACTACCCGGTATCGTCGATGCAGCGGGCAAGGATATTGAAGTGTGGATGGATGGCGGCATTCGGTCAGGCCAAGATGTCCTCAAAGCATGGGCTTTGGGTGCCAAGGGAACAATGATTGGTCGCTCCTTTTTATATGGCTTAGGCGCCATGGGTGGCCCTGGTGTTACTAAATGCTTAGAGATTATTCATAGGGAGTTAGATCTCACCATGGCATTTACCGGCCATCGTGATATTCAGGATGTGACAAAAGATATCTTGTATCCGGGGACTTACTAGCTTCTAATGCATCAGGGAGATGGCACATACGTTTCGCACATGTCGAGCTCCCGAACGAATATCACTTAACGCCCTAAAGGAAACCGGTCCCTCTTGAGGGTCTAAAGACTTGCCATCCTGCCGGGTAATAATCAATATCTGTGCACCTGCTGGACTATTAAATACCTCTCCCCAGCTAAAACTGGCACGATAGCCATCATTGGCAACAACCTCTATGCGCGTATTGCGCAAAGCGCGGCTAGGAACTGTCTCTAAGCCATTTTTAAGTAAGAAGTCTCTCAGTAACACGCCGCTCCATTGCGTCCCCTGAGATTCCACCGCACTGGTTGATCCCGATACCTGATTGCGTCGTTCAGTTGTTACTTGGGTTTGCGGCAATTGATTTAAGCTGGCAAGATCAAACAGAACGGGTCTGATCGCAAAAAGACGTAAGGCGAGTACGTCTTTGTCCTTAAAAATAATCGACGAATCAACGGGACAGTTTTGTCCAAGCGCGGGTGTAAATATGGATAAGGCGCCTACAGTCAGTAAAAATCGCTTCAACACTATTTGGCAACCATCACATCCGATGCCTTAATGATTGCCCAAACCGAATCCCCAACCTTTAATTGCAAATCATCAACCGCTTCGTTCGTGATTGAAGCAGTAACGATATGACCGCCAACATCAATTTTCAAATGGGAGGTTGTTTGGCCCTTTTTAATCTCTTTTAAGGTTCCTGGAATTTGATTGCGAGCACTTAATGAAACGTTTAACTTCATAGTTGCCTCCTGACGTTAGTAGACATACTGCTTGGCATATACCGCATCGTTATACAGTGGCTCTGAATACTTTTGCTTGCCGTAATCGCGAATAATTTTTTGACCTGTATCGGAAGCCACAAAATCAATAAACTTAGCAGCGGTTACCTGACCAGGGCTAGCTCCTTGCGGCGCTACTAGGGCATCATAGGTATTGACTAAAAACTTATCGCCTCGATACAACACTTGTAGATTCGGTGCAATGGATTTCTCAGCAACCCAGGTACTACTATCGCTCATGAAATAAGCGTTTTCAGCATTCGCCCTCTTGAGAGATGCAGTCATAAAGTCTTTGGTAACGATATACCAATTACCCTCTGGAACGATCCCCGCCTTTTTCCAGATGTCCATTTCTTTTACATGCGTTCCAGAGTTATCGCCCCTAGAAATGAAATTAGCCTTGGCATTTGCTATCTTGGCATACGCATCAGCCCCGCTAGAAGCAGTCTTGATTTTTGCGGGATCTGATTTGGGGCCAACAATGTAAAACTCATTGGATCCAATTAACGTGCGTTTGGTCGCCCAACCCTCTGCAACCGCGTTGGCAACAGCTGCAGGGGCATGAACCATAATCATGTCGACCTGTTTATTTTTCAGAAGGTTCATGGAGGCGCCACTGCCTGCTTTAATCCAGATCATTTTGGCATTCGCGCGTTTGTCAAACTCTTCACCAAGGGCTTGCAATAAACCTAACTCTCCAGGACTTCCAGTGGCAAGAGTAAAGGTGTTAGCTCCACTGCCATAGCTGGCTTCCACTTTTAGGTTCTGTTGAGCATGCACAAGTGATCCACTAATTAAGAGGAATGCAATACCAATAAATTGCTTCAGCTTAAATAGTCGCATTATTATTTCGCATTAGGGAAAAAGGACTGCTCACCAGCAACCTTGTAGGATGCAATCGTATCCTGACCCTCTTTCGAAATCAGCCAATCAATAAATGCTTGGCCTTCTGCTTTCTTCACCTTTGGGTGCTTCGCAGAACTCACGAGCATCACGCCATATTGATTGAAGAGTTTTGGGTCGCCCTGAACCAGAATGGTGAGATCACCACGGTTCTTAAAGGTCAACCAGGTAGCGCGATCTGACAAGATATATCCATTCATGCCAGATGCAGTATTGAGCGCCGGACCCATTCCAGAACCAGTCTCTTTGTACCAAGGCATATTGGCAGACACTTCTACACCAGCGCCCTTCCAATAACGCAACTCAGCAGCATGGGTGCCACTCTTGTCACCGCGTGATACAAAGCTTGCTTTGCTATCTGCAATTTTCTTGAGAGCCGCTTGAATATCTTTGCCACCAGCAACCTTGGCCGGATCGCTCTTAGGTCCAAGAAGTATGAAGTCGTTGTACATCACTTCAATGCGCTTATCAGCAAAACCATCGGCAACGAACTTCTCTTCGGCCACTTTGTCATGAACAAAGACAACGTCAGCGTCACCACGACGACCAATATCAAGAGCTTGACCAGTGCCTACGGCTACAACCTTGACCTGAATCCCTGTTTT
>JACCEC011781699.1_pt1 | contig 16353 bp, 9 predicted proteins | sample 7450121 | NCBI WGS metagenome assembly JACCEC01 (sample SAMN15323455, study PRJNA562643) | freshwater metagenome | isolation source: river surface water | place: USA:Blue River Watershed | collected 2017-08-18 | reverse complement strand
TGGCGCTGGGTCGCATCACGAACTCACTGTTCGTCAACAACCTGATCTTCAACGCCCTGGGCGATTCCTTCGGCTTCTCGCCGGCCATCCGGATGCTGCACCTCAGCGCCGGACAAGCCAGCGGCGACACGGGGTGGAACGAGGCGGTGAAGGTGACGCTGCCCTCCATGGCCGGCACCACGGTCAGCGTGATGCACGCGCTCAAGGGCAGCCGCCCAGGTGCGAACACCAATATTTCCGCGCTTCGCTTCAGCGGTCCGCTGAGCATCGGCGCCTCCTGGCAAGAGGTTCGCCGCCGTGATGGCGCCCCTGGCTCCGTGGGTGCCAGCGACACCGACGCCTGGCAGATCGGTGCCGCCTACGACCTCAAGACCGTGAAGCTGTTCGCTCAGGTCGGCAAGGTTGAAAACCTGACCTTCAAGACCGACTACGACCACATGGGTGTCGGCGCTTCGGTGCCGATGGGCCCGAACGGTAAGTTCATGGCGCAGTACAGCTCGATGGAGCCCAGCAACGCCAAGGCCAGCAAGACCACCAGTTTGGCCTACAACCACCTGCTGAGCAGGCGTACCGATCTGTACGCGGTGTACATGAACGAACAGGTGCCCGGCCGCTCGACCGGCAACACCTACGGTGCGGGTATCCGCCACCGTTTCTGATTCCCAGGGATCGGAATGCAAAACGCCCCGCGAGTGCGGGGCGTTTTTCTTGGTACTCAGCAAACCGATGCGTCGGGGCTTTGTGTTTGGTAGGCGCAATTGGATTCGAACCAACGACCCCCACCATGTCAAGGTGGTGCTCTAACCAACTGAGCTATGCGCCTGAAGCCTTTCAGTATAGCTCAACGCCGACGGGCGGCACGCACGCCAGGCACCTGCAGCAGGCCCTGCAACACCGATGGCAGGCGGTGCGTCGACCCAACCTCCACCGTGAAGGTCATGTGCGCGGAGACACCGAAACGGTCTCGCAGCGACTGGGTCTTCACGCCCGTCACATTGATCTTTTCCCGGGCAAAGACTTCACTGATGTCGCGCAGGAGTCCCGAGCGGTCGGCAGCCTCCACCTGCAGATCCAGGGGAAAGAGCGCATCGCTTCGCGAGGTGCCCCACTGCACGGCGATCAGACGCTCTGGTTGCTGCCGCGCCATGTGGCCCAGGCTGCTGCAGTCACGCCGGTGGATGGCCACGCCTCGCCCCTTGGTGACATAGCCCGTGATCGCGTCGGGTGGGGCCGGTCGGCAGCAGCGCGCCAGGTTCGTGAGCAGGGAATCCACACCCACCACCAAGACGCCTGAACCGGCCCCCTCGGACTTGGAGCGCTTGAGCAACAAGGTCTCGTCTTCGGGCTTGGGCGCAGCAGCCGGGCGCAGCAGCTGTTCGATGTTTCGCAGCGAGTACTCATCCTTGCCCACCACCTCGAACAGGTCGTTGGCCGCCTTGAAACCCAGCTGAACGGCCAGTTCGTCGAGCTTGAGCGCCGTTCGCCCTTCACGTTGCAGCAAACGCTCCACCGCTTCACGACCCCGCGCGATGGTCTGCGCCTGTTCAAGCGCATTGAACCATGCACGCACTTTGGCCCGAGAACGCGGGCTGGCCAGATAGTGCAACTCGGGGTTGAGCCAATCCAGCGAGGGCCCGCCCTCCCTGACGCTGACGATCTCCACCGTCTGCCCGGTCTGCAGTGGCGTGTTCAGGGTGACCATGGCGCCGTCTACCCGGGCGCCCCTGCAGCGGTGTCCCAGGTTCGTGTGCAAGGCGTAGGCGAAGTCCACCGCCGTACCACCCACCGGCAGGTCGACGATGGCCGCCTGGGGCGTGAACACGTAGATGCGATCCTCGAAGCCTGGCGCTGCCTGGTCCACCGCTTCGCGCTCCCAGGCCAGGAGCTGCTGCAGCACCGCCTTGCGGGCCTGGGCCACGCGCTCCTCAAACGCGCCGGCGGCCGCGACTCCGGCATAGCCCTTGGCACCGGCTTCTTTGTAGGCCCAGTGAGCCGCCACGCCGAATTCCGCGTGTTCGTGCATCGCCTGAGTACGGATCTGTATCTCGACAGCCCGGCCGAGTTCATCGCGCACCACGGTGTGCAGGCTCTGGTAGCCGTTGGCCTTGGGCTTGGCGATGTAATCGTCGAACTCACCGTCCACCGGCACGAACCGTTCATGAATGCGCGCCAGCACCGCGTAGCACTGGGGGATGTCAGACACGATCACCCGCATCGCCCGCACGTCCATGACCTGACTGAAGTCCAGCCGCTTGCCGTGCATCTTGCGCCAGATGCTGTACAGGTGCTTGGGTCGGCCCTGAACCTGCGCGTCCAGGTGGGATTCATGCAGCAACTGCTGTAGCCCTTGTGCGAAGGCGAGAACACCGGCCTCCCGCTCCACACGCTTCTCATCGAGCAGTCGTGCAATGGTGCGGTACTCGTCCGGATAGAGAAACCGAAACGAGAGGTCTTCGATTTCCCACTTGATCTGCCAAATGCCCAAGCGATTGGCCAACGGTGCAAAAACCTCCAGCGACTCACGGGCCAGGGCGGACGGGCACGGACGCTTGGCAGAGGCATGCCAGCGCAGCGTCTGCAGCCGCGAGGCCAGTCGAAGCAGCACAACGCGCAGGTCTTTCGAAAAGGCCAGCAGCATCTTGCGCACGCGCTCAGTCTGCTGAGCGCTGCTGTCTTCCCCCACCTGGGCCTTCATGGCCGCTCGCTGGATCTGCACCAACTTGCGCGTGTGGGTCACCATGGCGCCATGGCTGTCGCCAAAAGCTCTGGCGATCACCTCGTCGGGCTTCTGGATGAAGTCAGCCGCATAGATCAGGTAGGCAGCCGCCTGCAGGCTGTGGGCGGCACCCAGCCCTGCCAAGATGGCGGCAACACCCTCAGCGTGTCCGAGCGCATCCTCGCCTGTGTCCAGCAGCCGTCCGTCAAGCAATGGCTGCGCGAAGACGCGGGCACGCTGCACATCGCTCAGCGCAGCTTGGCCAGCCGGATCAACCCTGGCCTCAGCCTCTTGCTGCAGATCGGCCAGCGCCATGATGGGCGCAGGCTGTGAGGTGGTCGTGGTCTTCAAGAGCGTCTATTCGGCTTGGCAAGTCGTGCCACTTCAGTTCAGCAGGAAACGCCCAACGACTTCCAATTGCTCGGGGGCGATGAGCGTAGGCGCATGCCCTACACCGTCGAAGGCCACCGTGGTCGCCTTGGGCCCGCGGCGCGACATTTCAGCGGCCGTTTGTGCGGTTACGAGGTCACTTTGCGCGCCCCGCACCAACAGGGTCTGCGCGGTGATACGGTCCCAGGCCTGCCACATCTGAGCCTCACCGGCGGCGGCCATCTCGGGGGTGACGGCCTTGAAGGGAACCGCGATCGAGGGGTCGTATCGGGTGACCCATCGGCCCTGCGCGTTCTGCTGGAGATGGGCTCGGTTGAGGGCATCCCACTGCTCGGGCGTGTGCGGCCCGAACCCCGCGCAGATCAGTCGCATGGCATCGGCGGCCTCATCAAAGCTGTCCCAAGTGACAGGCTCACCCACGTAGCGTCCGATGCGCTCGAGCGCACCAAACTCGATGCGCGGCCCCACATCGTTGAGCACGAGACGGCGCACCGGGCTGTTCGGCAATGAAGACAGACCCATCCCGATCAGCCCCCCCATGGAGGTTCCGACCCAGTCGACAGTCTGCGCATTCAGCCGCGCCAGCAGCGTCACCATATCGGCCACGTAGGCGGGGACCACATAGCCCATCGGATCAGGCAACCAGTCCGACTCTCCCCTTCCCACCACATCCGGACACACAACCCGGTAGTGTTGGCACATCGCACGCGCCAGCGTATCGAAGTCACGCCCCTGTCGCGTCAGGCCATGCACACACACCAGCACGCGCGGATGGGTCGGGTCGCCCCACTCCCAATAGGCCATGCGGTGCAGCCCACGGGTATTGAGGCACTGCACATGGTTCAGGCGAGGTTCATCCATTTCCGGTCGACCGCAGACGAGCCACACGAGGCGGCAATTGATAATCGCGCCAATGCTAACAAGGCCCCGGCAGGGCAAGAAGGATCCTCACATGTCCATCAACGGAAAAGTCGCATTGGTCACTGGCTCCACCAGCGGGATCGGCCTGGGCATCGCCCAAAGCCTGGCCCGACAGGGCGTACACCTGATGCTCAACGGCTTTGGGGACGCCGAGGCTGCCAAGGCCGCGGTACTCGCCGTAGCCCCGTCGGGGGTTCGCGTCGACTATCACGGCGCCGACATGAGCCGCCCAGACCAGATCGAAGACCTGATCAGGCACACCGAAGCAAGCTTTGGGCGTCTGGACATCCTGGTGAACAACGCCGGCATCCAGCACGTGGCGCCGATCGAGGAGTTTCCGGTGGAACGCTGGGACGCGGTGATCGCCATCAACCTCACCTCGGCCTTCCACACCACGCGACTGGCCCTGCCAGGCATGAGGGCGCGCAACTGGGGCCGCGTGCTCAACATCGCCTCGGCGCATGGCCTGGTGGCCTCGGCCAATAAATCGGCCTACGTGGCCGCCAAGCATGGCCTGGTGGGCATGACGAAATCGGTGGCACTGGAAACCGCCACCACCGGCATCACGGTGAATGCGATCTGTCCGGGCTGGGTATTGACCCCCCTGGTGCAAAAGCAGGTGGACGCCCGTACCGCCGCTGAAGGGGTAAGCGTGGAAGAGGCCAAGAAGGCCCTTTTAGGGGAAAAGCAACCCTCGCTGCAGTTCACCACGCCCGAGCAGCTCGGCGAACTGGCGGTGTTCCTGTGTTCGGAGGCTGCCTCGAACATCCGCGGCGCCGCGATCAACGTGGACGGCGGCTGGGTGGCGCAGTAGCGTTCTTGATCGGGCACAAGCCCACCCACCTCGTCCAGCGCCAAACTCCCGCGCAAGCACGGAGGCCGCCGGCCGCCCGTGTTCTTGGGAGGATGCATGCTGGAACCGTCAGAGCCCGGCCGGTTGAGGCTATTGGTGGTGGACGACGATCCAGCCACCCTGGCACAACTGCGAGCCGAGTTTTCCACTGCCAACACTGAACTGATTGTCGCGGCCGATGTGCCCGCAGCTCAGCGGCTGCACGTACCGCGTCGCACCAGCGCACTGCTGCTCGACCCCACACTGAACCAAGGCGAGGGCCTGGAATGGTGCAGAACGCTGCGCGCTGCGCAGGACTCGACGCCGTTGATCATGCTCAGCGCCAAAGCGACCGAGGTGGATCGGATCGTCGGTCTGGAGGCAGGCGCAGACGACTATCTGGCCAAGCCCTTCCACAGCCGCGAGCTTCGCGCCAGGCTTCAGGCCGTCATGCGCCGCAGTGCAGCGACCGAGCCACCCGGAGCCCCATCTCGTTCGGCTGAGGTCATCCACTTCGGCCCCTTCGAGTTCAACCTGCAGCGCCGGGAGCTCCGCAAGGGCCCCCAGGCGGTCCCCCTGACCACGGGCGAGTACGCCATGCTCAAGGCATTGGCGCGCCACCCGGGGCAAGCGCTGACGCGCGAGCAGCTGGCGCAACTGGCCAGGGGCCGGGCCTTCGGGCCTTACGACCGCAGCCTGGACGTGCAGGTGTCGCGCCTGAGGCGCATGCTGGAAGAGGATCCGACCCACCCGCGGTTCATCCAGACGGTGTGGGGTGTGGGCTATGTGTTCGTGCCCGACGGCAGCGCTAAGCCCTGACGATTAGGCACACGGCTCGCGCCTCAATGGCGCGCCCCTCGCCTACCGGCCCCATCTTCTCGGCCGTCTTGGCCTTGACGTTGACCGCCGCCGCGTCCAGTTGCAGGGCCTGCGCAATCGACTGTCGCATGGCGGGGATGTGGGCCGCCAAGCGGGGTGCCTGGGCCACGACCGTGCTGTCGACATTGACCAAACGCCAGCCGCGCGCCCCCACCGATGCCGCCGCACGCTGCAGCAGCAGCCGCGAGTCCGCGCCGGCCAGCGAGGGGTCGGTATCGGGGAAGTGCGAGCCGATGTCGCCCAGGCCCGCGGCGCCCAACAAGGCATCCGTGATGGCATGCAGCAAGGCATCGGCATCTGAATGGCCCAGCAGTCCAGCGGTGTGGGGAATCACCACGCCGCCCAGAACGAGTGCGCGTCCGGGAACCAGCGCGTGGATGTCCCAGCCTTCGCCGATGCGCATATCTGAAGTTGTCATGGGGTGGTACCGATGGAGGTTGATCGACGCGCCAACACCTCAGCTGCCCGCCGAAAGTCATCCGGGTAGGTGAGCTTGAAGTTGTCGGCCGGCCCGGCCACGAGTTTGGGGGCCTGGCCCGCCCACTCCACCGCGCCAGCCTCATCGGTGACCGGGATGCCGGCCTGCAGCGCGCGGCCCAAGACATCCCGCAACAGGCCCAAGCGAAACATCTGCGGCGTCTGCGCCGCCCAGAGGTGGTCCCTGGGCACGGTGTCCTGCACGCGGCCAAGGGCATCGGCGCGCTTGAGTGTGTCTGGCACCGGGCAGGCCAGCAGGCCGCCCACCGCATCCCCCTCGCAGGCCACGATCAGCCGCAGCAATTCGGCTGGCTCGATCAGGCAGCGCGCGGCATCGTGCACCAGCACCCAGTCTGTGTCACCCAGGCCTTCACGAGCCAATGCCTGGAGTCCACCCCACACGCTGTGCGCACGCGTGGCGCCCCCAACGGGCATCACCTGAAGGCGCTCCCGCAGCGCGGGCGGCACGGCCTGCACGAATTCCTCATCACCGGGGGACAGCACAACGGCCACACCATCAAGTTGGCCTTGGCCAACCAGTTCATCGAAGGCCAACAGGGTCCAATGCACCACGCTGCGCCCCGCCACTTCCACGTACTGCTTGGGGCGGCCGCCTCCTGCGCGCTCGCCTCGCCCAGCGCAGGGCAACAGGGCCACCCGCAGGGGACGACGGTGGGTGGCGCGCAGGATGGACCAGTCGGACATGCGCCCGATTCTAGAATCCGGCTCCACCATGCCCCTGAACGTTCCAGCGCTGGCCGTCGGCAAGCGCTACACCCTGCCCCGCCCGCATGGTTCGGCCGATTCCATGTTGCTGGCGCGCCATGCGCAGCAGCTCAAGGCCCATCGCCAATGCCTGGTGGTCTTCACCGCCGAACCCTCAGACGCGCCGCGCCTGCAGGAGGAGATCCGCCTGTTCGCACCCGAACTGCAGACGGCCCTGTTTCCCGATTGGGAAACCCTGCCCTATGACGGCTTCAGCCCGCATGAAGATCTCATCTCCGAGCGTTTGGCCACCCTGTGGCGCCTGCATGCCGCGCGTGATATCGACGTCTTGCTGCTGCCGGCGACCACCGGACTGGGTCGGTTGGCGCCAGCGTCCTTTCTGGCCGCCACCACCTTCGAGTTCAAGCAAAAGCAGAAGCTGGACGAGGCAGCCCTGAAGGCCCAGCTCACCCTGGCCGGTTATCAGCATGTGAGCCAGGTCGTGTCACCGGGCGAATACGCGGTGCGCGGTGGTCTGATCGACCTCTTTCCCATGGGCTCGGCCGTGCCCTATCGGGTCGACCTCTTTGACAACGAGGTGGATTCCATCCGCACCTTCGACCCCGACTCTCAACGCAGCCTGTACCCCGTACCGGAGGTCAGGTTGCTGCCCGGCCGCGAATTCCCGATGGACGAGGCTGCGCGAACGGCCTTTCGCAGCCGTTGGCGCGAACGGCTGGACGGTGACCCCACCAAGGCCCGCGTCTACAAGGACATCGGCCAGGGACTGGCCACGGCGGGGATCGAGTACTACCTGCCGCTGTTTTTTGACGAGACTGCCACGGTCTTCGACTATGTCGGCACCCAGGCGCAGGTGGTGCTGCATGGGGCGGTGGACGAATCGCTGGAGCGCTTTTGGCACGACACGCGCGAGCGGCACCGCTTCCTGCAACACGACCCCGAGCGTCCGATCCTGCCGCCTGAGGCGCTGTATCAGAAGGTCGACGAGTTCTACGCCCGCACGCAGTCGCATGCCTGCCTGGCACTGCGGGGCGCCGAGCCCTTGGACTGGGTGGGCAAACTACCCGACGTCGCCATCGAGCGCGGAGCGACCGAGCCCCTGGCCGCGTTGGAGCATCACCTCAAGAACGGCCGCAGCCGTGTCCTGATCGTGGCCGAGAGCGAGGGCCGGCGCGAGAGCCTGCTCGACCTGCTGCGCGAACACCGATTGTCGGTGCCCTCGTTTGCCACCTTGGCCGAATTTGAAGCATCTGAGGAGTGGGCGGGGATCACCGCAGCCTCCTTGGCTGAAGGATTCCGCTGGCTGCGCGAGGGCGAGCAGGCTCCGCTGGACTTCATCACCGAGTGCGAGCTGTTCTCAACCACGCCCACGGCACGCCGGCGAAAGAAGCAGGAGCAAGTCAGCAACGTCGAAGCGCTGATCAAGGACCTGTCGGAGCTCAAGATCGGCGACCCGGTGGTTCACGCCAACCACGGCATCGGGCGATACAAGGGGCTGGTCAATATCGACCTGTCAGGTGGTGCCGATGGTGGCGCCTCGGAGTTCCTGCACCTGGAGTACGCCGATCAGGCCACGCTGTATGTGCCGGTGTCGCAACTGCAGCTGATCAGCCGCTACACCGGCGTCAGCGCCGAAGAGGCGCCGCTGCACCGTCTGGGTTCAGGCCAGTGGGAGAAGGCCAAGCGCAAAGCCGCTGAACAGGTGCGGGACACGGCCGCCGAACTCCTGAACCTCTATGCGCGTCGTGCCGCCCGAGAAGGCCATGCCTTCCGATTCGCCGCCGGCGACTACGAGGCCTTCGCCACGAGCTTCGGCTTTGAGGAAACCGCCGACCAGCGTGCGGCCATCCACGCGGTGATCCAGGACATGGTGAGTCCGCGCCCCATGGACCGCCTGATCTGCGGCGACGTCGGCTTCGGCAAGACCGAAGTCGCCCTGCGTGCCGCCTTTGTGGCTGTGACCGCCGGCAAGCAGGTGGCGCTGCTGGCGCCCACCACGCTGCTGGCCGAGCAGCATTTCCAGAACATCAGCGACCGCTTTTCCAAGTGGCCCGTCAAGGTGGCCGAAATGAGCCGCTTTCGCACCGCCAAAGAAGTCAAGGAGGCCATGGCCGGGTTGGCCGATGGCACGATTGATATCGTGGTGGGCACGCACAAGCTGCTCTCGCAGGACGTGCAGTTCAAGCGCCTGGGACTGCTGATCATCGACGAAGAACACCGCTTCGGCGTTCGGCACAAGGAAGCCATGAAGGCCATGCGTGCCGAGGTGGATGTCCTGACCCTCACCGCCACACCGATCCCGCGCACACTGGGTATGGCGCTGGAGGGCCTACGCGACCTCAGCGTGATCGCCACTGCACCGCAACGCCGTCTGGCCATCAAGACCTTCGTGCGCAACGAGGGCAGCGGCACCATCCGCGAGGCGGTGCTGCGTGAGCTCAAGCGCGGCGGTCAGGTCTACTTCCTGCATAACGAAGTGGAGACCATCGAGAACCGCCGCAGCAAGCTGGCCGAACTGTTGCCCGAGGCCCGGATCGCCGTGGCCCACGGCCAGATGCCTGAGCGTGAGCTCGAGCGGGTGATGCGCGACTTCGTGGCGCAGCGCCACAACGTGCTGCTGTGCTCCACCATCATCGAAACGGGCATCGACGTACCCACGGCCAACACCATCGTGATCAGCCGCGCCGACAAGTTCGGGCTGGCGCAACTGCACCAGTTGCGTGGCCGCGTGGGCCGCAGCCACCACCAGGCCTACGCCTACCTCCTGGTGCCCGATGTCGAGGGCTTGACCAAGCAGGCGGCGCAACGGCTGCAGGCCATCCAGGACATGGAGGAGTTGGGCAGCGGCTTCTACCTGGCCATGCACGACCTGGAGATTCGGGGAGCCGGCGAAGTGCTGGGTGAGCACCAGAGCGGCAACATGATGGAGGTGGGGTTCCAGCTCTACAACGAGATGCTGGCCGAGGCCGTGCGCTCCTTGAAGTCGGGCCGCGAGCCTGACCTCCTCAACCCCTTGGGCGGCGTGTTCGGTGGCGGTACCGATGTGAACCTGCATGCCCCGGCCCTGTTGCCCGACTCGTACTGCGGCGACGTCCACGCCCGCTTGAGCCTCTACAAGCGCCTGGCCACCGCGCGCCAGGCGCAACAGTTGGATGCCCTGCTGGAAGAGGTCACCGATCGCTTCGGCAAGCTGCCGGTGCAGGGCCAAACGCTGTTCGACACCCATCGACTTCGGGTGATGGCGCAAGCCTGGGGCGTGGTGAAGGTCGACGCTGGGCCACGCCTGGTGCACATCACGTTCCGGCCCAACCCGCCCGTAGATGCCCTGAGAATCATTGAACTGGTGCAGCGGCACCGTGACATCAAGCTGGCCGGCAACGACAAGTTGCGCATCGAGCGTGCCACCCAAAGCGCGGCCGAACGGGCACAGCTGGTGCGCGACACCCTGCGCGCCCTGGGTACGCCAAAGGCCGACACGAGCCACGCCGGCACGGCATGAGGCCGCGCCCCAACCGACTTCGCCCACGACCCTGCGAGCCTGCCAAACGCCATGTCCACTGCACGCACCACCTATCGCCCTGGCCTCACCATCCGCGGCGTTTCACCGCCGCTTCGCCTGCAGGACTTCGGACTCATCGCCTTCGACATGGACTCCACCCTCATCAACATCGAGTGCGTGGACGAGATAGCCGATGCAGCAGGCCGCAAAGCCGAAGTGGCGGCCATCACCGAGGCCGCCATGCGGGGAGAAATCACCGATTACAAGGACAGTTTGCGCCGACGCGTGGCCTTGCTGGAGGGCGTTTCTGTGGAGGCGCTGCAACAGGTGCTGGAGCAACGCTTGCAGCTCAACCCTGGCGCCCAGGTCTTGGTCCAGGCCTGCAAGGCCGCGGGCCTTCGTACCCTGCTGGTCAGCGGTGGCTTCACCTACTTCGCCGATGCAGTGTGTGAGCGACTGGGCTTGGACGACGCACGCAGCAATGTGCTGGAGGTGGCCCAGGGCCGATTGACCGGCGCCCTGGTGGACCAGCCCTGGGGTGATATCTGCGACGGCGATGAAAAGCGTCGCATGCTGCTGGCCACCTGTGAACGCTATGGGCTTGGGCCGCACCAGGCGATCGCGGTCGGCGACGGTGCCAACGACCTGCCCATGATGGGTGTGGCCGGACTTTCTGTGGCCTACCACGCCAAACCCCGTGTGCGCGAACAGGCCATGGTGGCCATCGAGGACGGCGGCCTGGATCGCCTGTTGGAGCTCTTCACCCGCTGAGACTGACACCCTGTTGGGCCAAGCAGAACTCAGGTCTGCATCTGTCCCCACACCTTCTCCAGGCGCTTCACGCTGACCGGCTGCGGGGTGCGGAGCTCTTGGGCAAACAGGCTCACGCGAAGTTCTTCAAGCATCCATCGGAACTCTTCCAGCCGGTCATCGCGCCGACCCTTGAGCTCCTGCAGCCGCCTTAGCCAGCGCTGCTCCAGGGGCCGAAACTCCGCTAGGCGCTGTTGGTCACGGGCGGCATCGCCTCGATGCTTGTCCATGCGCATCACGACACCCTTGAGGTAGCGGGGTAGATGCTGAAGCTGCAGCCAGGGCACCTCGGTGATGAACCGACGGTGTACCAGGCGTTGCAGTTGGGCCTGAATATCCTCATGCGCTTCCTTGGGCAGCCTGGCGTCACGCAGCTTGCGCAAGGCGGCGGCGTACTCAGCCAGCACCTGTCCGGTCAGCCTTGCCACCTCCTGTGCCACCAGGCTCAAGCGCGGGCGCCCCTGTTCCACCAACCGTGCAAACGAGCCCGCGTCGAGGGGCAATGCATCCCCCAGAAAAGCACGGTCCAAGGCCAATTGGATGATCTGCTCCTTGAGGTCGGCTTCGGTTCCCAGGGGCATGTAAGCCACCGCCATGCGCTGCAGGTCGGGAATGTTCTTCTCAAGGAACTTCAGCGGCTCTCGAATCTGCAGGGCAATCAGGCGCCTTAGCCCTTGGCGGTGAAGGCCGTGCGCCTGTTCGGGTTCGTCAAACACCTCGATGCGCACGCCGGCGCCCTGGTCGACGATCGCCGGAAATCCGACCAGAACTTGACCCTTGCGGCGGATCTCCATCAGCTCGGGCAACTCGCCGAAGTCCCAGACGGTGTGTAGCCGATCTTCAGAGGTGCCGGTCGTGGAGGCCTCAACGGCCTTGGTGTTGGCCTTGGCCTTAGCCTCGGTCCTTGGGCCATTCCCCTTGAACGTTTGGTGGCCGCCAGGTTCAGCGGTGGCAGATGGTTGAACCCATGTGGTCGGCGCCGCCGACGGTGCACGATCCTCCGCTGGCGCCAAGCGCAAGGCGGCCAGGGCCTGGAAGGCGCCGCGGGCCTGGGCGCCCCAGTCTGCCTTGAGCGCGGCCACATGCCGTCCCATCCCGAGCTGGCGCCCATGTTCGTCCACCACGCGCAAGTTCATGAGCAGGTGCGCCGGCAGCTGCTCCACCTTGAAGTCCGCCCTTTGCACCGCCAGCTGCGTCCGGTCACGCACCGCCTTGAGCAGAGCGTCCATCAGCGAGCCGTCTGCAAAGCGCGCCAACTCACAGAACTCAGCCGCAAACTCCGGCAGCGGAACCAGGCGCGAGCGTGCCTTCTGGTGCAGCGACTTGCACAGCACCTGCACCTTCTCCTTGAGCATGCCGGGCACCAGCCACTCACAGCGCGCCTCCTGCACCTGGTTCAGGGCGTACAGCGGGACCGTGACCGTCAAGCCATCGCGCGCATCGCCCGGCTCGTGCAGGTAGGCGGCAGCGCAGTCCACCCCGCCCAGGCGGATCATCTTGGGGAATGCCTGTGTCGTGATGCCCGCCGCCTCGTGCCGCATCAGCTCCTCGGTGGTGAGCTTGAGCACATCGGGGTTGTCTCGCCTGGCGACGCGGTACCAGCGCTCCAGCGTCGGCAGGCTGCACACGTCCTGCCCAAGGTGCTCGCCGTAATAGGCCTCGATCAAGGCATCGTCGACCAGCAGGTCCTGGCGACGAGACTTGTGCTCCAGCGCCTCCACCGAGCGTATGGCCTTTCGGTTGTGTGGCAGGAAGGCAAAGCGCTGGTCCCACTCGGGTGGCACGTCCCCCTGCACCAGAGCCTCGCGGATGAAGATCTCCCGGGCCAGCGCAGCGTCCAGCTTGGAGAAACTCACGCGTCGATTGGCATACACCAGCAAGCCGTAAAGGGTGGCCCGCTCAAGCGCCACCACCTCGCCCGCCTTTCGCTCCCAGTGCGGCTCCAGCAGCTGCTTCTTCAACAGGTGCCCGCCCACTTGCACGACCCACTGCGGCTCGATGGCGGCGATGCCTCGACCGAACAGCCGGGTGGTCTCCACCAATTCAGCCACCATGATCCAACGGCCCGGCTTGCGGCTGAGGTGGGCACCGGGATGCCGCCAGAACTTGATGCCGCGCGCGCCCAGGTAGTGATCGTCGTCATCGGCCTTCAGACCGATATTGCCCAAAAGCCCCGACAACAGCGACAGATGGAGCTGCTCGTATGTGGCCGGGGCGGTGTTCAGCTGCCAACCATGCTCGGCCACCACCGTATGCAGTTGCGAATGCACATCGCGCCATTCGCGGACACGCCGCGGGTTGATGAACTGATCGCGCAGACGTGCCTCCTGCTGCCGGTGCGACAGCTTGTGGGTGGCCTGCACCGCACCATGCCCACGGCCCTCCTCGATCCACTGCCACAGCCTGAGCGTACCGATGAACTCTGAGCGCTCATCATCGAAGGGCTTGTGTTTGGCATCGGCCGCTGCCTGGGCCTCCAAGGGCCGGTCACGCACGTCCTGGCAGCTCATGGCGCTGGCGATCACCAGCATCTCGCTCAGGCAGGCCTGCTGCTGCGCACTGAGGATCATGCGGCCGATCCTCGGGTCCAGCGGAAGGCGTGCCAAGGACCTTCCCAACTCGGTCAGGGCGTTGTCTTCGTCCACGGCTCCCAACTCAGACAAGAGCGCATAGCCATCGGCCACCGCCTTGCGCGGTGGGGCTTCCAGGAAGGGGAAGTCCTCCACCTCACCCAGCCCCAGGCTCTTCATCCGCAGGATCACACTGGCCAGTGAGCTGCGCAGGATCTCGGGATCCGTGAAAGCCGGTCGCGCTGCAAATCCTGCTTCGTCATACAGCCGTATGCACACGCCCGCAGCCACCCGCCCGCATCGCCCAGCTCGCTGATTGGCAGCCGCCTGGCTGATGGCCTCCACCTGCAACTGCTCCACCTTGTTCCGGTAGCTGTAGCGCTTGACGCGCGCGGTGCCGGCATCGATCACGTAGCGGATACCTGGGACCGTCAAGGATGTCTCGGCCACATTGGTGGACAACACGATGCGCCGACCGTTGCTGGGTGAAAACACGCGGTCCTGCTCGGCTTGGCTCAGGCGTGCGAAAAGAGGCAGGATGTCGGCGCTGCGCAGCACCGGGTGGTGCGCCAGGTGCTTGCGAAGGTGGTCCGCCGCTTCGCGGATCTCGCGCTCTCCCGGCAGGAACACGAGGATGTCGCCACCTTGTGCACCACCGCGCCAGAGCTCATCCACCGCCTCGGCAATAGCGTCCTGGAGATCTCGATCCTTGGACTCTTCAAACGGCCGCCAGCGCACCTCCACTGGGTAGGTGCGCCCACTGACCATGAATACTGGCGCCGGCCCTGCCGACCCCGCAAAGTGCTGCGCGAAGCGCTCAGCGTCGATGGTGGCTGAGGTGACGATCACCTTGAGGTCGGGCCGCTTGGGCAAGATCTGGCGCAAGTGCCCGAGCAGGAAATCAATGTTGAGGCTGCGCTCATGGGCCTCGTCCACGATGATCGTGTCGTAGGCACGCAAAAGCGGGTCGCCCTGTGCCTCGGCCAAGAGGATGCCATCGGTCATCAGCTTGACGCGTGCACCAGGCTGCAACCGGTCCTGGAAACGCACCTTGTAGCCCACCACCTCGCCCAAGGGGCTGCGCATTTCTTCGGCAATGCGTTTGGCCACGCTGGAGGCCGCAATGCGTCGAGGCTGGGTGTGGCCGATCAGGCGAGGACGCTGTCCCGGCGCGCGCGGTGCGCCTTGCCCAATGGCCAGAGCCATCTTGGGCAACTGCGTGGTCTTTCCCGAGCCGGTCTCGCCGCACACGATCAGAACCTGATGGGCCTGCAGGGCCTGCATGATCTCCTGCCGCCTTTGGCTGACGGGCAGTGAATCGGGGAACTCAAGGTGCAGCGACGGTGCGCGGTGGTCTTCGATGCTCATGGGCAGGCGCGGGATTATCCGGCCTGCTGCGGCACAATCACGGCGCACTCCTGACCGCCCATGAATCTCGTCTTTCCCCACACCTTCGTGCCGTGGTTCCGCTCGGTGGCGCCGTATATCCACGCCTACCGCGGGGAAACCTTCGTGGTCGCAGTGGCCGGCGAGATGATCGCCGCGGGCAAGCTCAATCCCTTCGTGCAGGACCTGGCCATCCTGCACGCCATGGGCATCAACATCGTGTTGGTCCATGGCTTCCGGCCCCAGGTGAGCGAGCAGCTGCACGCAAAGGGACACCCGGAGCGCTTCAGCAACGGCCTGCGCATCACGGACGCCACCGCGCTGGACGCCGCGCAGGAAGCCGCAGGGCAGCTTCGCTTCGAAATCGAGGCCGCCTTCTCCCAAGGGCTGCCCAACACACCCATGGCCAATGCCACGGTGCGCGTCATCTCGGGCAATGTCCTGACCGCCCAACCGGTCGGTGTGGTCGACGGCGTGGATTTCATGCACAGCGGAGTGGTGCGCAAGGTCGATGCGCCGGCCATTCGGCGCGCCATCGACACCGGCACCATTGTGCTCTTGTCGCCCTTTGGTTTTTCCCCGACAGGCGAGGCCTTCAACCTGACGATGGAAAACGTGGCCACGGCCACGGCAATCGCCTTGCAGGCCGATAAGCTGATATTCATGACCGAAGTTCCGGGAATCCGAGAAGTATTCGACGACCCCGACAGTGCCATTGATACGGAACTGACCTTGGCAGACGCCAAGCGAATACTGTCCAAACTGCCTACGCCCACCCAGCCAAGCGACACGGCTTTCTATCTCCAGCACTGCGTCAAGGCCTGCGAATCGGGCGTCGAACGGTCACACATCCTGCCGTTCTCTGTTGACGGCGCCCTGCTGATGGAGGTGTATACGCACGACGGCATCGGCACCATGGTGGTGGACGAGAAACTCGAAAGCCTGCGCGAAGCTCTGGCTGATGATGTCGGCGGGATTCTCAAGCTGATCGAACCGTTTGAGCGCGACGGCACCTTGGTGCGGCGCGAACGGCATGAAATCGAACGCGATTTGGCCAATTACACGGTGATCGAACACGACGGTGTGATATTCGGCTGCGCTGCCCTGTACCCCTATCCCGAATCGCAAACCGCTGAAATGGCCGCAC
>JACCEC012177165.1_pt1 | contig 16356 bp, 27 predicted proteins | sample 7450121 | NCBI WGS metagenome assembly JACCEC01 (sample SAMN15323455, study PRJNA562643) | freshwater metagenome | isolation source: river surface water | place: USA:Blue River Watershed | collected 2017-08-18 | reverse complement strand
GTGAACGGAACCCGTAGCGCGTCTCGTTGTTGCTCAAGAACTCTGCCCGGTAGGTTGACATGCGCATGCCGATCAGCGTGAACAGGTTGGCAAGGTTGCTCTTGATGGTGGCACGCATGGCCTTGTCGGTGTCTGAGCTGACGCGTCTGAACAGCGGCGTGTGGCGCGATTCCTTGACGACAAGCCTGCCGTCTTGCGTGAACACGCTGTCCACACTGAAGCTGCTGTTGGCCATGGGTATCGTGGGGACGGTGAACGTGACGCGCCGTCCGTCAGTCGTGAGCATTGTGCGATTGCCAACGAACAACACGTCCCACAGAAACTTGCCGCTCGTCACGGTTTCGTAGTTGCGATACATCCTGCGCTCGTAGCCCTCGCTGTCGGGCTCAAAGAGACGGCCCATGATGGTGTTGTAGAGGCACAGGTCGTAGGCCTGCTTGTTGTCGATGATCTTGCGCTCGATGCGGTAGTGCGACTGGCGGGCGTCGCGCAGTGGGCGCTGGTGCTCCTCCCACCTAGAGGAGCGCGGCTTGGGGTGCTTGTTGAAGAACGTGTGCGCTTTGGCAAACGTGTCGAGGGTTGGCAGGTTGTGGGTGTGTCCAGAAAACATGGTTGATTCTCCTTTGGTTGGGGTGGGTTAAAAGCTGGTGTGCAGGCGGTGCTCTGCGTAGATGTAGTCGTAGAGGTCGTTGTCGTTGTAGCCGTCATACGTCTCCTGCCCGTCCTCTCCGATGGCAACGAACCGATACGAGGCGTCGAACAGCTCGCACGCTTGATGGTAGAACTCGGTGTGCGCTTGCACCTCGGGGTAGGCCTCATACCACTTCACGTCGTCCGCCTTGAACGTGATGATCGGGTCGCGGTCGTGATCGTGCCACACCTCGTCCACGACCTGCGCGGCAAGGTTGTCGTTCTTCGCAAGCCACAACGAGACGTATGCGTCTCTGTCCTGCATGGTTTTGAACTTGATGATGTATGCAACGTTTGAGCGGTAGCCCATGGTTGATTCTCCGTTGGTTGGGGTTGGGTTAGAGTTTGACGCGGTTGACCGAATCAAACAGGACGGGGTAGTTCTTGAGCGCGTTGAGCACGGTGGGCTTGTGCTTGCGCAGTTTCTGCACCGTGCTACGGTAGGACGGGATCACTTGGCTGTATAGCTCCTGCGCATGCTCAGGCGTGCAGTCTGGGTGCGCCAAAAGCTCCAGCACTTTCTCCCCCATGCTCTCCTTGAGCGCGACGAGATCGCGCCACGAGTCGTAGAGCTTGCGGCTGATGTCCTTGCGCTCGGCGGGTGAGAGCTTGCGCTGTTCGGGTTCTGGGTTGCGTTCGGTTGGTGTCAATTTAGGTTCCTCGTTGGTCATTGCAGATTCCCTTCTTCGTCGTAGTTGTAGCCGTTGATCTCAGCGTTCTCAGCGACTTGTTCCTCAGAAGTTGCCCAGTCATACTCGGCCTCAAGTCTGCGGTAGATGTCGTCTGCGAACTCGCGTGCCTCGGTGAGGATCAACTGCGCAAAGTCGTCGAGCAGTGCGCATGCGTCGATCGCATCGGCCAAGCGTGGGGCGGACGCCCCCATGAGCACGCCTTGATGGAGCTTGTGGTAGCCGAACGGGTCGTTCTCCAGCAAGTCCTCGGGGTGCTCAACAGGCGACGAGATGTAGCCCGACACCTCGATGTCGTCAAGGCGCATAGTCCCCGAGTGGCAGTAGTGGAAGCCTCGTATGGACATGTCAACGCGCTTGCCGGTGAACTCGTTGGCGATCAGCTCGCGCAGGATGGTGTAGCGCGAGCGCTCTGCGTCGATCCGTCTGAACTGGGGTGAATCTTCACCCGAGTCGAGCATCCAGTCTAGGAACGGCAGGAGTGTCACCATCCCAGTCCACGACGCGCCATCGCCTTGGCTCCAGAACCCAGACCAGCGCACGTCTTCGATGTCGAAGCCGCGCTTGAGGCCGTCTTCTTTGGCGCTGTCGATCACGCCCTCGGCCCACCAGCCGCTTTCGATCACATGCTCGGCATGCTTTTGAATGGCGCGCTCACGCGCTTTGGGGGAAAGCTCACTGAATTTCATCTCAAGGTCTCCAAACAAAAACGTCCAGCAGGACGACAACTGCGCAGGCCGCGTAGGCCAGCGCCTCGAAAAGACTGGGGTTAAACGTAACCCCAGTCCGAACTGGCACCGGTTTGGCCGGGCCCGTATACGAAAGAGAGAATGACCGTTCCTTTTTCTCTTGCACCCTCATTTGCTTTCTCCTTTGTTGAGTTGTTCGTGGATGATCCACTCGATGATCTGCATACCTTGCTCAATGCTCTCGACTTGTGTGCCCGTCAACGTGTGTGGCAACGGTGCGTTGACACAGATGAAGTAGGCAACATTTCGTCGCAACAAACTGTCTACCAATGGTGTTTTGTATCGCCGCTGTTCGACGAACCCCCATGATGAGCCCAGTTCTGGTTTGATTGCGTGCAGGCGCACTACGTCTTGCACGTCTCGCGTATCTGCTGTAATTGTTCTGTCGGGTTTCTCGATGAACATGACCCACTGAAACGGTGGTTTGTCGTGCATGTGATCTCCTTGGTTGAGGTTGATTGAGCTTGGTTGTGGAACTGGGGTTATTCGTAACCCGAGTTGGTCTCGGGTGTGGTGGTGTGCGTGGTGGCGATGACGGGCGGGCGCATCTGCTCCCTCACGGCGTAAGGGATGGCGTGCCACGCATTCATGGCCACCGTGCGCTCGTCTGGCGTGATGTAAGCGTGCCAGTCGGACGCCGCATGCTCGGGCTTTTGCTGGGCCCTGCGCTTGTTGACGTAGAAAGCAGAGCGTAGCTTTCGCAGGACTGCCAGATACGTTGTGCAGAAGTCGATCACGGCGGCGTTGACCTCGGCCTCGCGCTTGGAGCGGCGCGCATACTTCTGCTGTTGATACACGCCCTGCACCTCGGCGTCGAGATGGGACAGCAAGGCCTCCCACAAACGCATGATGCGGCCCTCGTGCGCCTTGCGTGCACCAGCGGCCATCTCGCGCCGTGCGGCCTGCTCCCTGCGCTTGATGATGGTCTCGGCCACGAACACGTTGATGTCACCGAGCTGGGCCTGCTTGCGAAGCTCGACGTTGGTCAGGCGGTCGAGGGGCTTGCCACGTTTGAAGTTGCAGTCCTTGCACTTGGCAGTCTCGACCTCGACGCGGCGATGCCCACTGTAACCATGAGCGCGGGCCTCGGATGGCGTGAGGTAGCGCCGAAAGAGGTGAGTTGGCCGCACTTGGCGGCACGCTGGGCACAAAGCGGCAGGGTAAAGAGGCCTGCCCTCGTGCATGGTGAGGGGTCGTTCGACCCAGTTTTCGGTGTCATTTGGCATGTTTTCTCCTGAAAATGGGGGTGCATACCCACCATGTTACAGCAACTGTCCACCGCGTCAAAGCCGAGTGCACGGGTGGTGGGATAGCGGAAACCCCGCATGAATGCTAGCTTTTCCCGGAGCGCACCCACCAAGGGCACCGTAAAAACACACACTTCCAAGAAAAGTTGGCTAGGTGGACAGTTTTTAAGTGTCCACTTGGATGCGCGAATATACATATCTTGAGAGATGAGTATTTATATATAGGTAAGGTGGGTGCGCTCTGGGTGAACGCTAATATCCATGCGGGTTTGCGGCTGTCCGGGGCGCGTGCATTGGGGGGTGCACGAGCTGGGTATGGTGGGTATGGTGTTTTTGGCAACGTGTTGTGGAGAAGTGGGGTTACGGATAACCCCAGTCGAGTCAGAACAGCTCACGTTGCGCGCCGAGGTGCTTGCGCCAGTGGTCGTATTCGCGCCAGCCGGAGAACACGAGGCCGTGTCGGTGGAGCTCGCCCTTGCGGTAGATGTGGACGTGGCACTGGGTGCCGTAGTCGAAGGTCTGGAGGTAGTAGTCTTGGCCGCGCACGGTGACGATGCCGTGGTCGCGCATGACGGGTTGTGTGAGGTTGCGCATGGTTGGTTCTCCTTTACTGTTGGTCGTAGGCCTCGTGGAAGGCGTCGAACAGGGTGGCTATGGCGGCTTCGTTCTGGAAGTCGTCAGTCTCATACTGCACCAAGGCGGCGCTCTCATCTTGAACAAAGAAGTTGGCGCCATCTTTTTGGTCGGTCACTTCGTAGGCCCAGCCGTTGCCGTAGGCTTCGACGAGGTAGCGGCCAGAGGTTGTGGTGAAAGTGTTGGTTTTCATGGTTGGTTCGTTTGAAGTGGGGTTACGAATAACCCGAGTTGTCGGGCAGGATTGCCCCCTCAGCCCTGCACGCAGGGCTGAGAGAGTTTCCTTAGCGCGAGCACTCGCGCATGGCGGTGGCCGCATCTATCCCGAGGGTTGCGCGACAGACCACGTCAGGCCAAGCGCCGACCGGGTTGCTCTCGAAGTCGAACAGCATCTTGCCCTTGTCCACGCTGGTCGATCGAATAGCCCATTCGAGTTGCTGGTGCACGAGCATGGCCCTCACGCACACAGTCCAGTTCTGCGCGTTGGGTTCGCGGTTGAATGCCTTCTGCGCTTGCTTGAGGGCGGGCAGTGCCCATGTGCGGTGCACATCGTAGATGGTGTTGAGGCTGATTGTCATGGTTGGTTCTCCTTCAGTTATTGGGCGTCGGGATACCGCGCAAGGGTTCGATAGCATTCTTTGCAATCTGCACGGCCCATTGCGGGTCGATTTGGATGCTACTACCGTTGGCGGCGATGACACGCAATGCCGTCAGTAAATCGAGGGATGCGGCGATAAGGCGCTCAGTTTGTTGGTCGTTCATGGTTTGTTCTCCGGAACTGGGGTTACGAATAACCCGAGTCGTTTGTTGATAGACGAAGGATGGTGCCGATAGACGAGGCCTGTTGTTGATAGACGAGGCCTATCGGCTGGGTTGACATGATTTGGAACAGCTATCAACCCTCACTCGCCGATCAGCTTGAGGAACTTGCGCTTCTGGGCAGTCGTCAACTTGCTGTAATCGGCCACGAGCTTGGCAACAGGGTCAACTGATGCGCTGGCCTTGCCGCGTTGCTTGCTGGCATTGACATACACGGAACGCATGCCGGTGGCAACGTCCACAATGTATTTGACCCGGTTGTATTCCACGGTGTCCTTCTTGAACGTCAGAGCGCCACCACGCTGACTGGGGTTAGGCGTAACCCCAGTTTCAGTGGCCACGTAGATGGTGGCGTAGACGCGGATGTCGGAACCCGTGATACCGAGTGCGGCAAGGTCGAGCGCGTGGTCACGTTCTTCGATACGTTTGAATACCTTTGCGGCCCCATCGTAGGCTTTTTTGTTGGTCTCGATGAACTGGGCGACGATGTGTGCGATAGACATGATTGATCTCCATTAGGTTGAATATCGGTGAGGGCCAATCCCTAACCGATGCCTCTATTGTAGGAATGGGGTTGATTTCGGCCCCCTGCTGACCCCACCGTCCCCCCACACCCCAAAACTGGTGGTAGGCTGGCTGCGCTGTAAGAACAGTGTTCCCCAACCGCACTCACCACTTTGTAAAACCTTTGCCAAACTTTCGTTACGTCTATACCAAACTCACTCACCACTTACACAAATCTACTGTAACCCATTATTTTATAAAAATTACGAATTTTCTCTGTCAAACACACTACAAATAAAAAAGGCCCGCACAAGGCGGGCCAAAATTCAACAGAGAGCCGCCTGCTTGCGCAGTTGGCAAGGAGTAGTGTACAGTCCGGCCATCGAGGTTACAAGGCCTTCGCGTATGTTTAATCATCTGGTGCATTTCGATCCGGAGACTTCACCGCCCGGACCCATGAAGACGCTCGACAAAGCCGAGCCGTCCGAGCTTTTGGCCGCGCAGACCAAGACGGCGAGCTGGCTGGAAGAGATTGGCGCACCCCCAGACGAAGAAGTGCTGGAAGAAATCGAGCGCAGCAGCGCTCGGAAAGCGTTCTCCGCGCTGACCACCAAGGCCGACACGCTGGAGCAGAAGGCTGCGCTCGTGCAGATCAAGACCCCAGAGGCTGTGCGCCACCTCACCGGCATGCTGACGGCCTACGATTGGGAGTTTGTCGAGCAGGCCAAGGAGCTTCGTGGGTACACCGTGGCCAAAATCGTCGAAGAGACCACCAACCCGAACCCAAGTGTGCGCCTCAAAGCGCTTGCGCTGCTGGGCAAAGTCACGGAAGTTGGCCTGTTCACCGAAAAAATCGAAGTCAAGCAGGCCCCGGCCTCCGACGCTGAGCTCGATCAGCGCATAAAAGACAAGCTCAGCAAGTTCATGGGCGTGATCGACGTGATTGATGTCTCCAGCGAGGTCAAAAAGAGTGCCGAAACTGACAGCCCTGACCAAGCTTGAGCTCGAAGCGCTGCAAAAAGCGCTTCCGCACATGACCCCCGCCGAAAAAGCCGAGCTTTTGGCCGATTTGGAGGAGCGCGAGAGGCGCACACGCCTTGCCGCAGCGCAGGACAACATGCTGGGCTTCGCCACAGCGGTCTATCCAGGGTTCAAAATCGGTCCGCACCACCGAAAACTGGCCAAAATCTTCACGGACGTGATCGAGGGACGCAAAAAGCGCGTCATCATCAACATCGCGCCCCGTATGGGCAAGTCCGAGTTCAGCTCGTACCTGTTTCCGTCCTATTTTTTGGGCAAATACCCCAACAAGAAGATCATCATGGCCACGCACACTGCGGGCCTGTCGGAGGACTTCGGTCGGCGCATCCGAAACATGATCGACACCGAGGAATATCGTGAGATTTTCCCGAACACTGTGGTCGCTGACGACCAAAAAGCCGCTGGCAAGTGGTCCACGAGTGCAGGTGGTCAGTACTACGCTGCTGGTGTGGGCGGTGCTCTTGCTGGTCGTGGTGCTGACCTCTTTGTAGTAGACGATCCGCACTCGGAGCAGGACGTGAAGACCAATTCGCGCCTTGCTTTCGACACTGCGTGGAGCTGGTTCCAGACTGGCCCTTTGCAGCGTCTGATGCCCGGGGGTGCCATCATCATTATCATGACCCGCTGGGGTAAGCTTGACCTCACCGGACGCCTGATCGACTACCAGACCAAGAACCCGGACTCGATCCCGTGGGAGATCGTCGAGCTGCCAGCCATCCTGCACGAGGGCACCGATAACGAGAAGAGCCTGTGGCCAGAGCAGTGGCCGCTTGAGCAGCTCAAGGCCACCAAGGCAGCGCTGGACCCCCGGTATTGGAACGCGCAGTACATGCAGCAGCCCACGGCTGAGTCCAGCGCTCTGGTGGCGCGCAAGCACTGGCGGATTTGGGAGGGCGAGAACCCGCCGCCCTGCGAGTTCGTGATCCAGAGCTGGGACACGGCGTACGAGGCCAAGAACAGCGCCGACTACTCGGCTTGTACGACGTGGGGCGTGTTCTACAACGAGGAGGAGAAGGATCAGGCGCAGATCATCCTGCTCGACGCGTTCAAGGACCGCATGACGTTCCCCGACCTCAAGGCCACAGCGCTCAAGCACTACAAGGACTGGGAGCCCGACGCGTTCGTGGTGGAGAAAAAGGCCGCTGGCGCGCCGCTCATCCAAGAGCTGCGGCAGATGGGCATCCCCGTCGCTGAATTTACACCCAGCCGGGGAAATGACAAAATGGTGCGCCTGAATGCCGTGGCCGACCTGTTCGTCTCCGGTAAAGTCTGGGCACCGGACACGCGCTGGGCGCGTGAAGTGATCGAGGAAGTGGCGGCATTCCCGAACGGCGACAACGACGACTACGTCGACACGACCACTCAGGCTCTGCTGCGCTTTCGCCAAGGGGGGTTCATCGCTCTGGAATCAGACGAGAAAGACGAGCCCTTCTACCGCCCTCGCCGGGCGGCGTACTATTAAGGACCAAGCATGGCGACGAACATCGACAAGAGCATGTACCAAGCACCCAGTGGCTTGGCCGGGCTGGCTGAAGAGGCCGAGCCGATCGAGATTGAGATCATCGACCCCGAGGAAGTGAACATCGGCATCGGGGACACGGAGATCAGCATCCGCCCGGACGGTGAGGAGGACTTCAGCGCCAACCTTGCCGAGACCATGGACGAGGGCAAGATGGCGGGCATGGCCAGCGAGCTGGAGTCTGCGATCGACCAAGACAAGAACTCGCGCAAGGAGTGGGAGAAGACCTACACCGACGGCCTCAAGCTCTTGGGCCTCCAGTACGAGGAGCGCACCGAGCCGTGGGACGGCGCGTGTGGCGTGTTCCACCCGATGATTACCGAGGCGGTGGTGCGCTTCCAGAGCGAGACCATCACCGAGACCTTCCCCGCTGCTGGCCCGGTCAAAACAAAAATTGTTGGCAAGCAAACACCCAAGAAGGAAGAGGCCGCTGTCCGGGTCGAGGAGGACATGAACTACCAGCTCACCGAGGTGATGAAGGAGTTCCGCCCCGAGCACGAGCGCATGCTGTGGTCGCTCCCGGCCACCGGCTCTGCCTTCAAGAAGGTCTACTACGACCCCAGCCTTGGCCGTCAGGTGAGCATCTTCATCCCGGCAGAAGACATCATCCTGCCCTACGGCACCTCTGACCTCGACGCTTGCTACCGCCTGACCCACGTCATGCGCAAGACCAAGAACGAGATCATCAAGCTGCAAGAAGCGGGCTTCTACCGCGACGTGGACCTGCCAGACCCCACCCGACAGACCGACGACATCCAGAAGGCCAAGGACAAAGAGACCGGCTTCTCGGACATCAACGACGACCGCTACACCCTGTACGAGTGCCATGTGGACCTCGACCTCTCGGGCTACGAGGATGAGGACGACGGTCGTGCCACCGGCATCGCGCTGCCGTACGTGGTCACGCTCATCCGTGGCAGTCAGACCGTGCTGGCCATCCGCCGCAACTGGAATGAAGACGATCGGCTTAAACTCAAGCGTCAACACTTTGTACATTATCAGTACATTCCGGGCTTTGGCGCGTACGGGTTCGGGCTGTTCCACCTGATCGGTGGGTACGCCAAGGCCTCGACGGCAATCTTGCGCCAGCTCGTCGACGCGGGCACGCTGTCGAACCTGCCCGGTGGCCTGAAGTCCCGTGGTCTGCGGATCAAGGGCGACGACACGCCGATCGCCCCGGGCGAGTGGCGCGATGTGGACGTGGGCTCGGGCACCATCCAGCAGAACATTTTGCCGCTGCCGTACAAGGAGCCCTCGGCTGTGCTGGCCGGGCTGATGGACAAGATCATTGACGAGGGCCGCAGGTTTGCCGCCACCGCAGACATTCAGGTCTCGGACATGTCGGCCAACTCGCCCGTCGGCTCCACGCTGGCCCTGCTGGAGCGCCAGCTCAAGGTGATGACGGCTGTGCAGGCCCGGGTGCACTACGCGCTCAAGCAGGAGCTGGGGCTGCTCAAGGACATCATCCGGGACTACACCGACGAGGATTACGCGTACGAGCCCGACGGTGACGAGGGCCCCCGGGTCAAGAAGTCGGACTACGACCATGTGGACGTGATCCCGGTCTCGGACCCCAACGCGGCCACGCTGAGCCAGCGCGTGGTGCAGTACCAAGCCGTCATCCAGATGGCCCAGATGGCACCTGACATCTACGACCTGCCGCAGTTGCACCGTGGCATGCTGGAGGTGCTGGGCATCAAGAACGCCGACAAGCTGGTGCCGCTGCCCGAGGACATGAAGCCGCAGGACCCGGTGACGGAGAACCAGCGCATCCTCAAGGAAGAGCCCGTCAAGGCCTTCCTGTACCAAGACCATCAGGCCCACATGCAGGTGCACATGGCGCTGTTGCAGGACCCGATGATTGCGCAGGCCATCGGCCAGAACCCGGCTGCACAGAAGATTCAGGCAGCGCTCATGGCCCACGTTGCCGAGCACGCAGGCTTTGCCTACCGCGCCCAGATCGAGCAGCAGATGGGGCTGGTCCTGCCGCCCGAGGAGCAGAAGCTCCCGCCCGAGGTGGAGCAGGGTCTGTCGGCCATGATGGCGCAGGCTGCGCAGCAGACCATGATGCGCAACCAAGCGATGGCCCAGCAGCAAGCGGCCCAGCAGCAGATGCAGGACCCGCTGGTGCAGATGCAGATGCAGGAGCTCCAGATCAAGCAGCAGGAAGCTCAGGCCAAGATGCAGGAGGTCCAGCTCAAGGCCCAGATCGCCCAGCAGGAGCTCCAGCTCAAGATGCAGGAGGCCGAGCGCCGTGCACAGCTCGAAGGGGCCCGGCTTGCCGCCGACGCCACGTACAAGTCCGACCAGCTTGAGCTCAAGGAGCGGGAGCTGGAGAGCCGCACGCAGCTCGAAGCCATGCGCACGACGGCCCAGTCTGAGCAGCAGAAGGCCAAGCTTGAGGCCGACCAACAACGTGAAGGTGTCCGCATGGGCATCGACATCGCCAAATCCCGACAGCAGGCCGCTGCTGCCGCCCGCGCAGCCGCGCAAAAACCCCCGTCGAAAGGCCCCAGTAACACATGATCCACGAATTCGCACGCGTATTGCGCGACCAAATACGCAAGGACATGAACAACTACGCAGACGACCTCGCAGGAGGCGTCTGCTCCGATTTCTCGCAGTACCAAAAACTTTGCGGTGTCATTCAAGGTCTGGCCATCGCAGAGCGCTATCTTCTCGACCTTGCTGAAAAACTGGAGAAATCTGATGAGTGATGTTGGTCTGATCCTGCCCCCGGGCATTTCGTTGCCCAAGCCCATTCAACCGAAGGAAGAACAGGACACCTCGGCTACCGCCGAGCAAAAGGCCCGTTCACTGCCGGACCCGACTGGGTGGAAGATTCTGTGTGTGGTTCCCGATGTGTCGGACAAGTTTGAAAACTCGTCCATCCTCAAAGCAGACCCCTACATGAAGGTCGAAGAGCATGCCACGACAGTGCTGTTCGTCCTAAAAGTAGGCCCTGACGCGTACAAAGATACGGCCAAATTTCCCACCGGTGCGTGGTGTAAAGAGGGCGACTTTGTGCTCGTGCGTACGTATTCCGGTACGCGTTTCAAAATTTACGGAAAAGAGTTCCGCCTGCTCAACGACGATCAGGTGGATGCTGTTGTGCAAGACCCACGCGGCCTGACCCGCGCATGAAGGAGTAAGTATGGCAAATGAAGAGTTCAAGTTCCCCGACGAACAGGGGATGGACAACGAGGTCCGGAACGAAGACGTTGAAGTCGAGATTGAGATCGTCGACGACACCCCTGCGCAAGACCGAGGCCGCAAGCCTCTGGACCGTGAGGTCAACGACCCCACCGACGACGAGATCGAGGGGTACTCTGACAACGTCAAGAAGCGCATCAAAGAGCTGACGCACGCACGTCACGACGAGCGCCGCGCCAAGGAAGCACTCCTTCGTGAGAAGCAGGAACTCGAACGTCTGGCATATCAGATGATCGAGGAGAACAAGCGCCTCAAGGGTTTTGTGGACAACGGCAATCAGGCGTACGCCACGACCGTGACCAAGAACGCCGAGATGGAGCTCGAAGCAGCCCGCCGCAAGTACAAGGAAGCACAGGAAGCTTTCGACACCGACGCCATCATTGCAGCGCAGGAAGCGCTCACTGAGGCCAAGCTGAAGTACGAGGCAGCAAAAAATTTCCGTCCTGCCCCTTTACAGCAGGGAGAAGTTGAGGTACAAATTCGACAACCCGCTCCCCAGCAGGTCCAACCGGATGAAACCGCCTTGCGCTGGCAAGCAAAAAACCAGTGGTTCGGAGCACAGGGGTTCGAGGAACTCACCAGCTACGCACTTGGGCTGCATCAGAAACTAGTGCAATCGGGTATCGACCCGCGTTCAGAAGAGTATTACGGGCAGATCGACGCCCGCGTACGGTCCAAGTTCCCCGAAGTGTTCGGTGAGCAGCAGACCAGTCAGCCGAGGTCCGGCGATGGCTCCAAACGGCCTTCGTCAGTTGTGGCCCCCGCGTCTCGTACGACGGGGGCACGTAAGGTGCAGTTGACCCCTTCGCAGGCTGCGCTTGTGAAACGGTTCAATCTGGACCCCAAAAAATACGCTGAAGAAGTTTTGAAACTGGAGAAATCGAATGGCTGAAACCCAAACCCGTACCCCTCGTGAAATTCTGTCACGCGAAAAAACTGCTCGATCGGTCTATGTGCCGCCGAGTGCGCTGCCTGACCCGACCCCTGAGCCCGGGTATGTGTATCGCTGGATTGCGACCCACATTCTTGGCCAGTCGGACCCGACCAACGTGTCCAAAAAGATGCGTGAAGGTTGGGAACCGGTGAAAGCAGCCGACCACCCCGAGCTGATGCTGATGGGTAACGAGAAAACTGGCAACGTCGAGATTGGCGGACTCATGCTCTGCAAGATGTCCACCGAACACGCCCGCGCCCGTGACGAGTACTATCAGAAGCAAGCACAAGCGCAGATGGAGTCTGTGGATAACAACTTCCTGCGAAACAATGACCCGCGTATGCCTCTGTTTGCAGACCGCAAATCGACCAGCACGCGTGGGTTTGGTTCTGGTTCCAAGTAAGGAGTCTTTTTCATGTCCGCTACCGCAGCCCCGTACGGGCTCAAGCCCGTGAACTTGATCGGCGGTCTACCCTACGCTGGGAGCACCCGTTCGTTCAAAATCAACCCTGCCGGTTACGCCGCCAACATCTACAACGGTTCGCCCGTGTACGTTGCGGCCAACGGCTACCTGCAAATCGCAACTGCCACTGGCGCTGATGCGACCACCAACGGTTTCCCCGTCGGCACTGCCAACACTGGCATCGTCGGCGTGTTCGTTGGTTGCTCGTACGTCAACAGCCTGGGTCAGACTGTGTTTTCGCAGTACTACCCTGCCAACGCCCTGAACGCCGTCGCGTTCGTGGTGGATGACCCCAACGCTGTGTTCCAAGTCCAGTCCGCTGGCTCGGTGACTCAGGCCGCTCTGGGTGCCAATGTGTTCTTCAGCACCAGCACCGCTGACGCTGGCAGCACGACCACTGGCAACTCCACTGCTTCGGTTGTGGCGGGCTCTTCGGCTGTCACCACTACCGCCGCGTTCCGCGTGGTTGGCTTTGTGGACGGTCCGTTCTCGCAGGTCGGAGATGCTTACACCGATATTCTGGTGAAGATCAACCCCGGCTACCACACCTACACCAACGCCGTCGGCCTGTAAGGAGACTGAATCATGGCAATCTCTCGTGCCCAGCTACTCAAAGAACTGCTGCCCGGCCTGAACGCTCTGTTCGGCATGGAGTACGCTCGTTACGGCGAGGAGCACAAAGAGCTCTACGAAACCGAGAAGTCGGAGCGTAGTTTTGAAGAAGAAACCAAGCTCGCTGGCTTTGGTGCTGCACCTGTCAAGAACGAAGGCCAAGCCATCTCGTATGACAACGCGCAGGAAGCGTTCACTGCACGCTACAACCACGAAACCATCGCGCTGGGCTTCTCGATCACCGAAGAAGCGGTCGAAGACAACCTGTACGACAGCCTGTCTGCTCGTTACACGAAGTCGCTGGCCCGCGCTATGGCGTACACCAAGCAGGTCAAGGCCGCTGCCGTTCTGAACAACGGCTTCAACGGCGCGTACCCCGGTGGTGACGGCGTGTCGCTGTTCGGCAACAACTCCGGTGGTAGCCGTGTTGGTCACCCGCTGGTTGGCGGTGGTGTGAACTACAACAGCCCGACCACTGGTGTGGACCTGAACGAAACCTCGCTGGAAAACGCCACGATTCAGATCGCTGCGTGGACCGACGAACGTGGTCTGCTGATCGCTGCCAAGCCGGTCAAGCTGGTGATCCCGCCTGCCCTGATGTTCACGGCCAAGCGCCTGCTGGACACCGAGCTGCGTGTGGCCACCGCCGACAACGACATCAACGCGCTCAAGCAGATGGGGACCATCTCTGGTGGTTACACCGTCAACCACTTCTTGACCGACAGCAACGCGTGGTTCCTGACCACGGACGTGCCCAACGGTCTGAAGCACTTCGAGCGTGTGGCTCTGTCGACCTCGATGGACGGTGACTTCGACACCGGCAACGTGCGCTACAAGGCCCGTGAGCGTTACAGCTTCGGCTGGTCTGACCCTCTGGGTATCTGGGGTTCGTCGGGTTCGTCCTGATCTACCACTGACTGAAAAGGGGGCCTTGTGCCCCCTTTTCTTTTGGGGTATAGTGCCCCAAACCCGGGGTCATCCGGTGTTACTGACAGGTCCCGGCCTGACGACATGCAGACAGTAGCACCACAACTCGCATGTGAGGAATCTCATGGCACGCACCACCTTCTCTGGCCCCGTCAAATCTGACGCTGGCTTCATCGCCCCTGTTGTTCTGACCGCTGCCCTGCCTGCCGCTGCAAGCGTTCCGGCTGGCACCGTGTACATCATCTCGGACAACGGCGCAGGCAACGACGAGTACTGCCTTGTCATCAGCACTGGCTCTGCTTGGGTTACTGCTGTCGGCGCGGCGCTCAGCTAATAGGAGCCGACCATGACGGTCCAAACCGACGTTAAAGCCAACTCGTTGGCCGCGTCGGGTACTGTGTTCGATCAGCGCACCCGCGTTCGCGGCATGCTGGTGGAGCCCGGTGCCTCGGCAGGCAGCGTTGTGCTGAAAAATGGCGGGTCTGGCGGCACCACCGTCATGACCATCAACACGGTCGCCAATGGCGAGCCCTTCAGCGTGGTGATTCCTGCTGAGGGGGTTGTGTTCTCGACCGATGTGTATGCCGCCCTCACCAACGCGAAGGTGACGGTGTTCTATGGCTAAGACCCCAGCATGGCAACGCAAGGAAGGCAAGAACCCCAGCGGCGGCTTGAACGCCAAGGGGCGGGCCTCCTACAACAAAGCCAACCCGGGCAAGCCCGGTCTCAAAGCGCCTCAGCCCGAGGGCGGCAAACGCCGCGACTCTTTCTGCGCCCGTATGGAGGGCATGAAGAAGAAGCTGACCAGCGCCAAGACGGCCAAGGACCCGAACTCTCGGATCAACAAAAGCCTGAGGGCTTGGAACTGCTGAGGTTGAGCAGATGGAGATGATGGTATGGAACGTCATCCTCACCGCAATTGTCGCGTTGTTGGGGTTTGTCGTGAAAGAAAAGTTCGCTGAGCTTCAGCGCATCAGCATCCTGCTCAATCGCACCCGCGAGGAGGTCGCACGCGACCACCTCACCCGGGCAGAGTTCCGTGCCGACATGAACCAATTGATGGAGCGTTTCGACAGACTGGAGCGCAAGATCGACGCGATGCGGGGTACGCGAGATGCCCAGCACCAGTAAGAAGCAGCACAACTTCATGGCTGCGGTGGCCAAGAACCCCGCGTTTGCCAAGAAGGCAGGAGTCCCGCAGAGTGTGGGGCAGGATTTTCTCAACGCGGACAAGGGCCGCAAATTTGCAAAAGGTGGCGACATGAAAGAGTCCAAAGAGATGATGAAGAAAGAGCTGGCCTTCATGAAGAAGAAGGGCGCTCCCAAGGCCATGATGAAGCACGAGAAGGCCGAGGCTGGTTACAAGCGTGGCGGCAGCGTTGGCATGGGTTCTGTGCGCACTGCGGCCCCCAGCCGCGACGGCATCGCGTCCAAGGGCAAGACCAAGGGCACGATGGTGAAGATGCGCAGCGGCGGCAAGTGCATGTAAGCCATGCGCCCGAGCCGTGGAATGGGGGACATCTCCCCCAGCAAGATGCCAAAGGCACGGAAGGTTGTCCGTAAGGACAACCCGAACGATGTCACGATGTATGCTGACGGCGGGCAAGTGTGGGACAAACCGCGTCCGAAAGGGCTGGGCAAGCCTTCCAAGCTGAGCCCGGCCAAGAAGGCTGGTGCCAAAGCTGCGGCGAAGGCCGCTGGCCGTCCGTACCCCAATCTGATCGACAACATGCGAGCAGCCAAAGGTAAGTGATGCAACCGCAGGACCTTCGCCTGTTCAAAGCCCAAGTCCAAGCCGAGCTCCACCGGCTGGAGGCTCAGTCGTCTGCAAAAGACGTGGCAGGCAAGGCGATCGGCAAGCACGGTCTGGCGTACATCACGGCCATCGTCTGCATCGGTGTCGCGGCCAGCATCTTCCTCGATAATGAGAAGATTGCTGCCGTGATGGGCCTGTTGGGCGCAGCGCTGACTGCCTTGATCTCGATGCTCAACGGAATTGCCGGTGCCTCGCCCAAGCAGGAGAAGCCCGAGTTTGAAGTCATCCGCAACTTGATCGACAAACTCGATCGTGCTGAAATGCCAATGCGGGTCGATGTCGAAGGCGACAAGGTCACGGTGCACAAAGGCAACGATGTCGTAACGGCACGGAAAGATTGAGGAACACCATGTTTGGACTTTTTGGCGGCGGTGGCGGACAGGGGCTGTACGATGCCCCTCAGCAGCCCATGCAGCAGACCAACCCGTTTACACGCGGCCCTGTCTTTGGCGGCGGCTCGGACGGCTTTGGCGGTGGGTTTGGCGGTGGGTTTGGCGGCT
>JACCEC011484571.1_pt1 | contig 16360 bp, 10 predicted proteins | sample 7450121 | NCBI WGS metagenome assembly JACCEC01 (sample SAMN15323455, study PRJNA562643) | freshwater metagenome | isolation source: river surface water | place: USA:Blue River Watershed | collected 2017-08-18 | reverse complement strand
TTTTCCCGAAGAGCTCGTTTCAAAACAGCTCGATGGCGCCGGCGCCGGCAGCCGCCGCGGGCGCGGGCGCGCCGGAGGGGGCGGGGGCTCCGGGAGCCGGTGCCTTTTCGTCGGCAGGCTCGGCGGCGGGGGGCGGTTCGGCGGCGGGCTCGGTGCCGGCGGCGATCGCCTCGTGGATGGCGCGCTCCGAGGCCATGGTGTAGCGCCGGGCGTGGGTAGCGTCGGCGGCCGCGTCGGCGTGGTCGGCCGCGTAGGCGAAGGGTGCGGTCGCGGCGGCGACGCGGTCGAGTTCGAGGCGCACACGCTCGAGCTCCGCCTCGACGGCCTGGTGCACGCGAAACGCGTTGATGATGCGCTGGGAGAGTTTGGCGATCTGCTCCGATTCGGAGCCGATCGACTGCATGGCGTTCAGCGTGTGATCGCGCATGGCGTGGAGCTGGGATTCGCGCTCCTTCCAGTCGACGGACATGGTCTCGGCATGCCGGTCGCCTTCGGCCCGCAGCTGGGCGAACTCTTCGATGGTGCCGCGGACACGGCCGGCCAGATCGTCGAGGGAGGCGAGCGCGCGGGTGCTGACTTCGCTGATACCGCGGGAAATCTCCGCCATGCGGGCGGCGAGCACCTCCAGGCCGGTGCCGGTGCCGTGCTGGATGGCCTGGATCTGGGCGTTGAGCGCGATCAGGTGCATCGAAACCGACAGCTCCGACATGGCGGCGGTGAGGGAGTTGGTCATCGCGCCCAGCGGGCTCAGCCGGTTGTAGCCTTCGCGGGCCTCGTTGACGGTGGCCTGCACGAGGGACTCGGCCTCGGTGAGGGCATCGAGCAGCACCTGCACCATCCCGTCGCCGGCGATGGTGACCTTCTTGAGGTCGTGCAGCGCGAGGCAGTTTTTGTCGAGCTGGGCGACGTCGGTCAGGATCCGGTTGAAGCCGTCGGTGACGGTGGTCTCGGCGGCCTGGAGATCGGCGCCGATGGCGGCGACATGCGCGGACTGGATGCGGGCGAGGCGGTGAAGATTGCCGAGGCGGGCGTGGTCGGTGAGGACGGTGGGGTTCGCGGCGGCGGCGCGGAGTTCGTCGAGGGCCTCGATGACGTGGGCGGATTTCTGCGCGACGATATCGTCGCACTGGAGGCTGACCACGATCTGGGTGACCGTCTCCGACACCGAGCGGGTGGCGACGGCGAGGGAGAAGTCGCGTTTGCTGTTGTGCGACAGCTGCTCCTCGATTTCGCGCAGGGTGGTGCTGATCTGGGTGCGTTTCGCGAGGGATTTCGCGCGATTCTCGGGCAGGACGATATCGAGGTGCCGGGCGAGCTTCCGGATGGTGGCCAGCATGCTGTCGAGCAGCGCGAACCGCTCGGCGAACATGGCGCCGACCTTGCCTTCCAGTTGCTCGATGTCGGTGGTGAGCGCGAGAAACATGGCGCCCATCTCGGGCGGGAGCACCGCGGCCTCGATGCGGCAAAGCGTGCGGATGTGTTTGAGCGGCGCCACGACCCCGGACCACTCGGATTCGAGCCGGAGAATCTCGGCGATCTGGCGTTCGCAATGATGGAGGTGATCGACGACGGCCTCGAACTTGGCGTTGCAGGTGTCGACGTAGGAGAGGGTCGATTCCACCATCACGACGGTGCGCTGCAGCGCGGTGCCCTCCTCGCCGGCCCCGCTGGCCGATTGCAGCAGTCGCTCGGTGTCACCGACCAGCGCGTGGCAGAGGTCGGAGACCTGCGAGATCTTGTCCCCGACGTCGGTGAACCGCTGCGCGAGGTTCGCGCGGACCTCCTCCATGGTCCGGGCCACCCTGGGAATTTCCTCCATCGCGGCGCGGACGCGGCCGGCGGTGCGTTTGTCCCGCAGCGCCGAGTCGCCCACGTGACGCAGGCGTTCCAGCAGGCGGCCCGCCTTTTGCACGAGGTATTGGCAAGTCGGATTCACGCGGGCGGAGAGAGGAGGAACGGTCGGGAGAAAGGTGACGGCGAAAAGGGCGGGCGCCCGGGCAATGGATTTCGGGCAAGCCGAACCGGAATGCAGCGAGCAGCTTTTGCGGTATCGACACTTGCGGAACCGCACTTGAGGCCCCCGGAGCCCGGGTGAGGAATTCCCTGAGGCGACTGGGGAATGGACCCCGGCCCAGTCGGGCCGGGCGCCGGCGTGCGCCGGGGAATTTTGTGGCGTCCGCGGAGCGGTTTCGCAGCGTCGGTGCGTCGAGTTGCCCGGGTGGTGGAATGGCAGACACGAAGGTCTTAGAAGCCTTTGCCGAAAGGTGTGCAGGTTCGAGTCCTGTCCCGGGCACCACGGTGAACGGCGGGAGACTGCCGGCCTTCCGGCGATGGGCGGTTCGGTCGCGGACCGGGGCAGAAAGCCCGATCAGGCCGCGGTTGGCCCCCGATGACCGGGACCGAGGCGACCGGGCGCGAGCACCGGCGTTGCCGACCACGCGGCGCGACGGAATCCACAATCCAACCGATCCCCGGGGGCGGGACGGTCAGGCGGCGAGACCGGCGGTGAGCGCGAGGGCGCCTTTGGCGCGATTCAGGACGTAGAGGTGGTAGCCGGGCGCGCCCTGGGCGAGCAGGTCGCGGATCTGCGTCAGCGCCCAATCGATGCCGATGGTCTCGACCACGTCGGTGTTTTCGGCGGCGACCTCGAGCCGGGTGATCAGCCGCGCGGGCAGCGACGTGCCGCACATGGCGGTGAAGCGCTGGATCTGCTTCAGCGAAAGCACGGGCATGATACCGGGCACAATCGGGACGGTGATACCGGCGGCGCGGCATTTTTCGACGAAGCGGAAGTAGATCGCGTTGTCGAAGAAGAGCTGGGTGGTGACGAACGCGGCGCCGGCGTCGACCTTGCGCTTGAGGTGGTCGAGGTCGACGGCGGGCGAGGGGGCCTCGGGGTGTTTCTCCGGATAGCCGCCGACGCCGAGGCAGAAATCAGGATGACGGGACTTGAGGAGGGCGACGAGGTCGCTGGCGTAGCGCAGACCGTCTTGGTAGGGCGTGAAGGTGGTCTCGCCCTTGGGCGGATCGCCTCGCAGCGTCATGATGTTGCGGAAACCGCCGGCGTAAATGCGGTCGGCGACATCGCTCAACTCCGCGCGGGTGTGGCCCACGCAGGTCAGATGGGGCATGACGGTGAAGCCGAAATCCTGCTTGAGGAACGCGCAGACCTGGGCGGTGCGGTCGCGGGTGGTCCCGCCGGCGCCATAGGTGACCGAAACGAAGTCGGGGTTCATGCGCTTCAAGGCGGTGGCGGTGGCGCGCAAGGCTTCTACGCCGGCATCGTCCTTGGGCGGGAAGAATTCGAGCGAGCGGAGCGGGCGGTTTTGCGCGAACAGGTCGGAGATGGGCCGATCGGGTGTCATGAACGAATCAACGCATATGGAAGTGTTGATACGTGTAAAGCGGGGATTAGCCGCGGGCGGAGATCGTGGCCGGCGGCGGGAACGGCGCTCGCTTAAGCGCGCGAGGCCAGCCACGCGCGCCAACCGCCGAAGGCGGTGATGTCGGTGGCGTCGGCGAAGCCCTCGGGTTCGCAGACGAAGCCCTTGACGACGGCGCCGTCGGCGAGGGTGAGGTTGCCGATGGCCAGCGGCGCGGGGACTTCCGCGGTGAAGGCGCCGAAAGCGGCCGGCGAAAGCGACCAGACCTCGACCTCGATGGGGGCGCCGGTGCCGGACGTCACCCGGCGCAGACCGGGTTTGGGCGGAACGGTGTTTGCCAAAGCGAAGAGCCGATACGCGTCGGACGTCGTGGCGGTGCGGACGAAACGGGCGCCGCGACGCGTGAGTTGGTGGTTCAGCGGCTGGCCGCGGAGGTGCGCGCCGACGACCGCGAGCGGAATGTCGGCCGAGGCGATGGCAGAAGGCGGCGGAGAGGCCGGGGAGCCGCCGGGCCCGGCGGCGGTGAAGGCGGCGCCCAACGCCGCGAGGCGGGCGTCGGACCACGCGGGGCCGAAGAGGGTGATGCCGAAGGGCAGGCCGTCCGGCCGAAAGCCGGCGGGCACGGCGAGGGCGGCGGTGTCGAGCAGGTTGGCGAAGTTGGTGTAGTGACCGAGGCGGGAGTTGAGCAGCACCGGTTCGGCGGCGAGCTGGTCGCGTGTATAGATCGTCGCGGCGGTCGGCAGGATGAGGGTGTCGATCCGGTCCCAGGTGGTGTCGGCGGCGCGTTTCAGGGTCGCAAGCCGGTAGGAGGCTTCGAAGGCGTCGACGGCGAGCGGCGTGGCGCCACCCTCGATGATGCGGCGGGTCACCGGGAAGAGGGCGTCGGGCTTACGGGCGTGGAAGGCGCGGACCGCGGCCCAGCGCTCGGCGACCCACGGGCCTTCGTAGAGGAGGCGGGCGGCGTCGCGGAAAGGCGCGAAGTCGATCGGGACCGGCGTGCCGCCGATCGACTCCATCGTCCGGAGGGCCGCGGCGAAGAGCGGCGGATTGAGGGTGTCGCCGAACCAGTCGAGCTGGTCCGGCGGCGGCACCCCGAAGCGAAACGGCCGGCCGCCGCCCCAGCCGGTGCCCGACTCGTGGGCCGGAAGGCGGGAAAACGGATCGGCCGGATCGTAGGCCCCGGCGAGGCCGGCCACCGTGGCGGCGTCGTCGACCGTGAGGGCAAACACCGAGGGACAATCGAGCGAGCGGCAGGCCGGCACGAGACCGCGCGTGCTGAACCAGCCGCGGGTGGGTTTGAGGCCGACGAGGTTGTTGAACGAGGCCGGGACGCGGCCGGAGCCGGCGGTATCGGTGCCGAGCGCGAACGAGCAGAGGCCGGCGGCGACGGCGACCGCGGAGCCGCTGCTGGAGCCGCCGGGAATCATCTCCGGATGATACGGATTGCGCGGCACGCCGTAGGGCGAGCGGACGCCGACGAGGCCGGTGGCGAACTGGTCGAGGTTGGTTTTGCCCAGGGGAATCGCGCCCGCGTCGATCAGCCGCCGGACGACGGGCGCCGACGCCCCGGGAATGTAACCGAATTCCGGACACGCCGCGGTGGTCGGGACGCCGGCGAGGTCGAGGTTGTCTTTGATCGCGAAAGGGACGCCGTAGAGCGGGAGCGACGCGGGCGGGACTTGGGCCAGGCGTTCGGCAAAGGCGAGGAGGTCGGCCCGCGGCAGGACGTGGATGAAGACGGCGGGATCGGCGAGTGCGTCGATCCGGCGGAGCAATTCGTCGACGAGCGCGGCGGGCGTGAGCGTGCCGGCGGCGTAGGCGGCGCGGAGGGCGGGGAGCGCGAGGGAGAAAGCGGCGGGCATGGCGGCGCGTTCAGGCGTGCGCGGGGGCGACGGGATCCGGCTCGCGGGGCGTGACGCCGGAGAATTTCGCGCAGGCGGCGAGGAACAGGGCCATGAACACGTAGCCGAGGGCGACGCCCGGACTCTGGTTGAGCCCGATGCGTTCGCCGTGCATCAGGCCGAAGAAGGTGAGCACGGCGCCGGCGCCGGCGAAGGCGGAAGCGGCCCAGAGTTTGCGATCGATCACGTAGACGGCCATCGCGCCGAGCACCAGGCCGCCGAGGGCGGCGCCGCCGCCGAGGATTTCGAGGCCGTGGAAGAGCACGCCTTCGCCGGCCATTTTGGCGACCAGGTCGGCGGACACGGCGGTGATGCCGGCGGCGCCGAGCGCGCCCTTGATGAGCCCGAGCGACCAGGCGGCCAGGTGCGGCACGAGGGCGACGACGACGGCGGGCGCGTGGCGATGGGGCGATTCGCTGAAGGCCTGCGAACCCATCAGCATGCCGATGTAGAGAAGAATCGGAAGAATGGATACGACGGGCACGAGGGCGAGCATGACGGAGACGGTGCCCAGCCAGCAGAGCACGATCACCATCGCGCCGGTGGCGACGGAGTAGCCGATGCGGCCGCCCATGGACTTCCAGCCCGGGTGGCCGATGTAGACGGCGAGCACGAACGGGCAGCCCATCAGGCAGCCGATGGCGCTGACGATGCCGTCGGCGGCGAGGACCTTGGTCGTGGGGAAACTGTCGCCGCCGGCGGCGGCGCTCTCGACGTTGTCGATCGCCTCGACGAGATCGTAGATGCCGAACGGAATGGCGGTCACGAGGAGGACGCCGAGGTATTCGAACCCGGAAAAGACATGGCCGAACGCCGGCAGCGGGATGCTGAAACCGAAGTGCGTGAACGACTGGAGCAGGCCGGCGACGGAAAGACCGCCGTAGTTGAGCCCGAAAAGGTTGGAGCCCCACGCGACGACGGTGCCGACGGCCATGGCGACAAGGCCGGCGGGCAGGCCGCGGAAGTAGCGGACGCCGCCGAACCAGTTCACGAGCAGAATCGCGAAGCAAACGAGACCGATGGCAGGGGTGAGAAACATCTGCAGGGCCGGCCGCATGGAAATGAAGGTGATCGAAACGCCGGCCAGGGTGCCGAGGAGGGCGGCGCGCGGGGTGACCTTGCGCACCCAGCGGCCGAGGAAGCCGCCGATCACGAGGACGACGCTCTGGATGAAGACCCAGGTGAGGCCGGCCTCCCAGGCCTTGATGGGATTGTTGGTCGCGAGCTTGATCGGCAGCATCACGACGAAAACGCAGATGAACATGTGGCCGACCCCGGGACCGGAGGGGAGGGCGCAGACGTCGGTGCGGCCGGTGGTGCGGGCGAGGTCGTAGGCGAGCCACGCGTAATAGCACGTGGACAGGCAAAGCATCAGGCCGACGGCGGGCAAAATGCGGCCGAAGACGAGGTCGTCGGGCATCTGCAGCACGAACCGGAGCAGGCCCGTGAGCGTGAGGACGTTGACGAGGATGTTGGTGCCGAAGCCGAAGAAGGCGTTCCAGTCGCCGGGAACCCAGAGGCGCGGGCGAAAGGGAGCGGATGCGGAGGTCATGGAAAAGAGAGGGCGGGGGCGCCTCACGCCGGGCCGAGCACGGGGAGGAGCTGCGCGGACGCGGTGACCCAGCCGAAGATGCCGCCCTGGGCGGAGATCATGCGGAGGGCGGCGGCATGGAAGTCCGGAAAGTAGGAGCCGGTGCAGTCCGAGAGAACGAGGCAGTCGAAGCCGCGGTCGTTGGCTTCGCGGACCGTGGTGTGCACGCAGACTTCGGTGGTGACGCCGGCGACGACGAGCTGCCGCGTGCCGAGGGAAAGCAGGAGTTCGTGCAGCGGCGTGGCGTAGAACGCGCCCTTGCCGGGTTTGTCGATGACGGCTTCGCCGGTGTCCGGGGCGAGTTCGGCGATCAGCTCGTGGCCCGGCTCGCCGCGCACGAGGATGCGACCCATCGGCCCCGGTTCACCGATCCGCGGACCGTCGGCGGCGCGGGCCCGTTTCGCCGGCGGGAGGTCGTGCAGATCGGGAGCATGCCCCTCCCGCGTGTGAATGACGGGCAAGCCGGCGGCGCGCCAGGCGCGGAGCAGCGCGACGCACGGGGCGATGGTGCGGCGAAGTTGGGTCACGTCGTTGCCGAGCGCGGCACCGAAGCCGCCGGGTTCCAGGAAATCGCGCTGCATGTCGATCAGCAGCAATGCGCACGCGGCGGGCTCGAAGGGAAACGCGCGCGGCTCGGCGGGCACGAGGGCGGGTTGCGGACGGAGGCGGGGCGGCGGAGGCGCGGAGGCGGACGCGATATTCATGCGGCGAGGCGGGCGGCGGGCGCGGCACAGACGCCGGCGCGCTCAAGGTGGCGCGCGACGCGGAGGAGAGCGGCCTCTTGCCACGGCGCGGCGATCAGCTGGACGCCGATGGGCTGGGGGCCGGCGCCGTGCACCGGGGCGGCGACGACCGGCAGTCCGGCAAAGCTGATCGGCTGGGTGTAGAGCCCGATATTGGCCCGCAGCGGGAGCGGTTGGCCGCCGAGGAGAAACGTTTCCTCGGTGAATCGCGGCGCGGGCATCGGGGTTGCCGGAGCGAGGAGGACGTCGACGTCGCGGAACAGGGCGGCGACCTGCGCGCGGAACCAGGCGCGGAAGCGCTGGGCCTGCAGATACCAGCCGGCCGGTGTGAGTGCGCCGGCGAGAAAGCGGTCGCGGAGCTTGGGGTCGAAGTCGGCGGCCCGGGTGCGGAGCCGGTCGAGGTGAAGTTGGCCGGCCTCGCTCGCCGTGATGAGAAAGGCGGCGGCGCGCGCCTCGGCAACGTGCGGCAACGTGACGCGGCGGCCGGTGCCGAGGGCGGCGGCGACGGCGGCGACGGCGGCGCGCGGTTGTTCGGGGCAGGTGTCGAAAAAGTAGCCGTCGAGCACGGCGACGCGGAGGCCGCCCGCGCCGGACTCCAACGATGGCGCGGCGAGGTCGGGGGCGCGGCGGGTGCACGCGGCGTCGCGCGGGTCGGGGCCCTGGAGCACGTCGTAGGCGGTCGCGAGGTCGGCGACGTGGCGCGCGAAGGGACCGATGTGATCGAGGCTGTCGACGAACGGAAAACTGCCGGCGCGCGAGAGGCGGCCGTAGGTGGGCTTAAGGCCCCAGATGCCGCAGAACGAGGACGGCACGCGGATGGAGCCGTTGGTGTCGGTGCCGATGGAGAGCGGCACGACCCCGGCGGCAACCGCGGCGCCGCAGCCGCCGGACGAGCCGCCGGCGGAGCGGGACGTGTCGTGCGGGTTGCGGGTGAAACCGTCGTGCGCGTTGTCGGTGAGGAAGTCGTAGGCGTATTCGCCCATGTTGAGGGCGCCGACGCAGACGGCGCCGGCGGCGCGGAACCGGGCCACGCAGGTCGCGTCGGCCGGCGCGGGCGGATGGTCGCGGTTGATCCTGGAGCCCGCGACGGTGACGACGCCGGCGAGGTCGAAGAGGTTTTTCACCGCGTAGGGCACGCCGGCGAGCGGGCCGGGATCGCGGCCGGCGGCGATGGCGGCGTCGACCGCGGCGGCCTCGGCGCGCGCGCGGTCGGCCGTGACGGCGGTGAAGGCATTGATGGCGCCGTGGGTGGCGGCGATCTGGGCGAGGGAAATCTCGGTGAACGCGGCGGCGGTGACGCGGCGGGTGCGGATGGCGGCGGCGATGTCGAGGGCGCCGGCCGCGAGGAGCGGCGAACTCATGGGGTGAAAACCGGCGCAAGTTCGGCGTCGGCGGGCAGCGGGAAGGCGAGGAGCGGCGCGGCGATGGCCGCGGTGCGCTGGAGCGTCGCGATCACGCCGGGGCGGTGGGCGGGATCGAGCGGCAGGCGGAGTGCGGCCGCGGTGGTGTCGACGAACCGGGGCCAGTCGGGCGCGCCGGAGGGCGGCAGCTGCGGGGCGGAGACATGGGCGGCGACGATTTTCCAGCCGTGGTCGGCGAAGCGGGTCCAGACCTGGGATTGGCGGCTCGGCCGGAGGTGGCCGTCGATGCGCTGCTCGATCTCGCACATGACGGAGACGACATCGGGTCCGAGCGCGAGGATTTCGCGGCGGACGACGCGGCGGGCGGTGAAGGCGGGCGTGTGGGACTGCCGGTAGGCGGCGACGGCGGCGGTGCCGTAGAGATGCTCGGCGACGCCGTAGCGGACGACGTTCGGCGAGTCCCAGAAAAAGGCGTTGAGGGCGGGCACGTCGTTGGCGGCGAGGGCGCGCTCGTAGGCGTCGTGCAGCGTGCCGATCTCGGCGACGACGGCGGGCGCGTTCAGTTCAGGCATGGGGCGAAACAAGCAGAGGTCCGGGGTCCACCGGGATCGGGCTCGCGGAGCGGGCGAGGCGCCGGCGGCCCGAGAAGAGGGGCCGGAGGGGCGGGTGAGCTGCCGGGGGCAGGGGAGTCATCGCGGGCGCGGGGATACGGGCGGTTAGCACGGGGCGGACCAAGTGCGGCGGGGTGACGGGGAGGGCCGGCTTGCGAGCCGACCCGCCTGCCCTGCCCCCGGGGACACCGGGTCGTTCGGAGGGCGAAGCGGGTCGGCCCGGCCGGGAGCCACTACCACTTGTAGCTCACGGTAAGGTCGGCGGTCGGCCCGATGCTCGGGCTGATGAAGACGTCCCAGAAGAGGAACTGCGGCGTGTAGTAACGCTCGTCGAGGAGGTTGTTGGCGTTGAGCCGGAAGGACCAGCGGCCCGTGTTGTAGAAGAGCGCGCCGCGGGTGACGAAATACTCCGGCAGGCGGATCTGCTGCAGGTATCCGGAATAGAACGACGAGACGTAGGTGCCGCCGAGGGAGGCGCCCCAGCCCTGTTTCGCGGTGTAGGTGGCGTTGACGGAGAAGACGCGCTGCGGGGTGGGGGCCTCGAGGGGCGACTTCACGCCGATGAGGGCGCCGACGGCCACGAAACGGCCGGCGTAGGTGAGCTTGGGATCGAGGCCGAGGGCGGAGGGCGGCACGCCGAGGAAGAAGGGCGGGTTCTGCAGGTCGGTGCGCTGCCAGGTGGCGGCCCCGGTGAAACTGAGGGAGCGCGTGGGCGCGTAGCGCGCCTCGATCTCGAGACCCTTGGATTTGTAGCGGTCGAAGGTGCCGGCCGTGGGATTGAACGCGGTCTTCTCCTGGCGGTAGTAGGCGAGCGAGGTGAAGAGCTTGCCCTTGAAGAGGGTGCCCTTGAAGCCGGCCTCGGTGATCTCGGAATCCTGGAGCCAGGTGGAGCCGCCGAGGTTGAGGCGGTCGATCATGCCGCCCTGGCCGAGCTCGAGGTAGCGGGACGTCGCGTGGGTGAGGTAGGGGCTGAGGCCGTCGAGTTTGTAGGTGAGGCTGGCGTTGTAGGTGAGGGCGTTGTCGGAGTCGTTGGCGTAGCCGTAGACGGCGCCTAGGTCGGTGCCGTAGGTGTGGGCGTTATAGCGGTCCCAGCGGGCGCTCGCGATCAGGCCGAGTTTCTTGGCGAACGTGGTGTCGACGAGGGCGAAGGCGCCGAGGTCGGAGAACGCGCCGATCTGGCGCCAGTTGTAGGGGACGTTGCCCGTGCCGGTATGGGCGCCCTCGAAGCGGGTGTTGGCGGTGGCGGGGACGGAAATGTCGCGGCGGTCAAGGACCTGGTAGCCGCGGCCGCGGGATTCGCGCTCGTCGCCGGACGAGTAGCGCCACGAGACGCCGAGCACGCTGTCGACGGAGGTTTCGGCGGACGGTTTGTGGCTCAGGGTGAGCGTGGTCTTGTTCTCGAAAGCCATCGCGAGGTAGTCGGCGGTGAATCCGTAGCTCGAATACTTCGTGTGGTTCATGTAGTCGTAGAACGACTGGTTCTTGAGTGACGAACCGTCGCCGAACGACTTGGTGAGATCGAAGTAGCCGGTGAGGGAGTCGGTCTTGGAGAAGTCGATCGGCTCCACCTGGACGGTGTGGTGGCTCAGTTTCACGGTGCGCACGGTGGCGGGATCGAGCGCGAAGGCGGATTTTTGCTGCGCGGTGAGCGCGTCGTAGGGGAAGGGATTGGCGAACGCGAACTGCTCGAGGCTGTAAGCGCCGATCTCGGAGGGGGAGAGGAAGCCGTTGCCGTTGGTGTCGAGATTGAACGCGGGGGCGCCGGCGATGTATTCGCCGTCGGTGTCGATCATGCGCTGCGTGACGCGGTTCCAGCCGAGGCTCTGGTTGAGGTCGGCCCACTGGGCCATGAAGCCGTATTCGAGCAGCACGTCGCTCGTGAGCTGGGTGTCGATGGCGACCTGCACGAGGGAGCTCTGGTTGTAGATGTTGTCGTAGTAGGAGTCGGAGTCCTCGGCCTGGACGAAGACGTAGGCGCCGGACTTTTTGCCGAAGAGGGAGAACGGGGCGCCGTATTCGATGCTGCCGGTTTTCTTGCCGTAGGTGCCGACGGTGAGGCTGGCGACGCCGACGGGTTTCTCGATGAACTTGGCGGTTTTGCTCTTGGCGGTCTTGGGGATGAAATTGAGCACGCCGCCGACTTTGCCGCCGCCGTAAATGGGAGGCGGGGGACCTTTCACGATCTCCGTGTAGTCGGTGCTGGCGATGGGCGTCGGGAAATTGCCGCGGTTCTCGATGCGGCGGAATCCGCGGAAGAAGTTGTCGGCGCGTTCACCGCGCACATCGAGGGCGCCGGGGACGCCGAAATAGTTGCCGGTGAAAGAGCCGGCGGTGACGGCGACGAAGTCGTTGACCGTGCGGATCGAGAAGAGGTCGGTGAGCGAACTTTCGATCACGGTGATGGACCGGGGCGTGTCGACGAGCGGGCGGGGGACGCCGAAGAGACTCGCGCTCTCGCGGGCCGGCAGCACGTCGTAGAGGTCGTCGGCCTTGGCGGACGCGACGAATTTCTCGAGCGTCACAATGTCTTCCTTGGCGGCGGGCGTCGCCTGGGCGCAGAGGGACGAAGTCGTGAAGCCGAGGGCGGCGGCGGCGACCAGAGCGCGAGCGGCCGGCGGGAGGGCGGCCGGGAGCGGCGAAACGGCGCGCGTGGCGCCGGAGGGAAGCGGAAGGTGCATGGGCGATGGTGTGGGCGGGCTGAGCGGCGAGGTGGGCGGTGCCGACGGCGGCACCCGCCCGGGCTTGAGCAACTGCGGTGCCAGATCGTATGCATAATTGTATACGATAAAGTATCCGCTCGGGTATGCGGTTCGGCGTTGCGTCGAAAACAGCCTGGGGTTTTCTCCCCGGGCATGGCCCGCCGTCGCTCCGCCTCCGCCCCGCCCTTGGGCAAAAAAGCGGCGTCGGCGACCGGTTCGTCCGGGGGCGCGGCCGCTCCGAAGCAACTGGCGCCGCAGATCTTGCGCACGCTGCGGGAGCGCATTCTCGGCTGGCAGTATCCGCCGGGACGTCACCTCGGGGAGCAGTCGCTCTGCGAGGAATTCGCGGCGAGCCGGATTCCGGTGCGGGAAGCGCTGCGGGCGCTGGCGGAGCAGGGCCTCGTCGACCAGGTGCCGAATCAGGGATGCTATGTGAAGCAGCCGGACGTGGAGGGCATCCACGAGCTCTACGACCTGCGTTTGGCGCTGGAACTTTTCGTGGTGGAACGGCTGGCCTCGATCGGGCTGCGCCCGGAGTTTGTCGCCGCGACCCGTGCGCAATGGGAACCGCTGCTCGCGATCCGCGCGGACGCGCCCGTGGATGGCGCGGAGCTCGTGCGGGCGGACGAGGGCTTCCATCTCGGGTTTGCGCGCGAGCTGGGCAACGCCTGCATCATCGAGGCGCTGGAGGACGTGAACGAGCGGCTGCGATTTGTGCGGCAGGTCGTGATCACGACCCCGCACCGGGTGCAGGCCACGGCCGGTGAGCATCTCGCCGTGCTGGATGCGCTGGTTAAAAAGAACGGCGAGGCCGCGCGGAAAGCGATGCGGCTGAATATCAGCGCGGCGCGCAACAAGGTGGAGATCGCGCTGGCGCAGGCGCTGACGAACGCGCATCGGCGCCGCTAGGTGCCGCGCGCCGGGTGCAAGTGGGACGGCGAGTGTGGCCGCGAAGCCGACTCCTCGCTCACGCTACGGGCGTGCGCGTGTGACGCGGGAACAAAAAAGGCGCGCCGGATAGGCGCGCCTCAAGTTTTGGAGCGATGCGGCGAGCAGGTGCCGGCCGCATCGTGGCGTCACTTTTTCGGCTCGGGCTTCTTGTCGTCGGCCTTCGCCGGCTCCGGGGCCGGCGCGGGGGCGGGTTCAAAGAGCTCGTCGGCCTTCTGCGGCAGGCTGGTGAAGGTGTAGTCGGAGATCTGAAACGCGCGCTTCGCCATGATCGCGTTCACCGGCGCGGAGGCGTCGCTGTGGGAAACGGCGGCGAAGACCGGGCCGGCGGGGATGGTCTCGAACTCGGGCGCGAGCGGTTTGTCATCCTTCTTGTCGTCCTTCTTCGCGAGGTCGGCGACGCTGCCGAGGGCGGCGGGGCCGGACTTGCCGTCGGCCGACGGTGCGGGCGGCTTCAGTTTCTTCTCCTCGGGTTTGCGGCCGAGGGCGACCGTCACGGTCTTTTTGTCGAAGGTCTCGAATTTGTAGGTGCGCTGGTGCGCCTTGGCTTCGGTGGCCTTGGCGTCGTCGGGCGCGGTTGTGTCGGAGAAGCGCACCGAGGCGAGCGAGCTGAGGACGGACGCGACTTTGTCGGCCTTGACGCGCTGGCCGGCGGGCGTGGCGGCGGCGGTCCAGGGATCTTCCTTCTTCGCGCGGGAGACCACGACCGGACCGCCTTCGGCGAAGGGGATCTCGATCTTCGCGATGTCGTCGGCCTTGAGGTTCAGGATCTCGGAGTTGGCCCAGTTCTTGGGTTCGGTATCGAGCCAAGCGTTGAGGCTGGCGAGGTAGGCCTTCTGCTCGGTGCCGAAGCGGACGAAGCGGCCGCCGCCGGTCTCGGGGTTCTTGCCGAGCGTGACGGCGAAGAGCTCCTTGCCGGCGGCGTCGAGCAGCTCGATCTTCGTATCCTTGAATTCGAGACGCGCGATGCGGTCGGCGCTGCTCGTCACGAGGCGCTGGAGCTTGGCCTCGGTGAGGTTGCCGATCAGGCCGCTGAGCTTGGAGAAGTCGGCGGGCAGGTCGTGATACGAGGTCACGCGCCAGGTGCCGTCGGCTTGGCGGGCGAGTTCGACGGTCTTGCCGGCATCGGCGACACGCAGCTTGGCGGTTTTTTCGACGGCGGATTGATCGACGAGGGCGGTGCCGAGGCGGGCGTCGGCGGCGACCGGCGCGGGCGGGCGGCTCAAAAACCAGGCGCCGACCGAGAGCAGGCCGAGGACGAGGACGGAGACGAGGAGGGTCTTCAGTTTCATCGGGAGGGCGGGGAAATCACTTCTTGCGGTTGCGGTAGAACCAGAGGCCGAAGGCGCCGAAGAGGATCGGCGAGGCGAGCAGGTTGATCACGAGGAGGCGGTTCTCGAGGCGGTCGATGTCTTCGCGGAGGGCGCGGCGGATTTCGCGGCGCTCGCCGCGCATCGTGGCCTGCTGCTTCTGGAAGTCCTCGATGGCCTTGGCCATCTCGGGCGTGGCGACGAGGCGGTTGCCTTCGCCCTTCTTGCCCTGGAGTTCGCTGAGCTTGGTCTGGACCTGCTGGAGGCGGCCATCGAGCTCGGTGAGCTTGGACTGATACTGCTTCTGGGCGTCGGCTTCCATCTTGCGCACGACGTCGAAGGGACGAAGCGAGGTGCCCTTGCCGCGGATGGAGATGAGGTCCTGCGAGCCGCCGAGGAACTCGACGGTGTTGGCGGCGAAGCTGAGGTTGTCGTTGAAGGGTTCGGCGGCGGTCTGGCCGAAGAAGTTGAACTTGCGGACGGAGTAGTCGTCGAAGAGCCAATCGGTGTCGGCGATGACGAAGAGGGTCGAGGTGCCCTTGGACTCTTTGAGCTGCGAACCGGGGGCGGGCTCCGGCGCCTTGGGGGCGGCGGGCTTGGACGGATCGTCGGGCTTGGGTTCGTCCTTCGGCGCGCCGTCGGGGAAGGCGGTCTTGAATTTGCCGGTGACGAGGGCGGCGATGGTCTTCTTGCCGCTGGGCGTGATCTGTTTCGCGACGTCGTCGGGCTGGGCGAACTGGAGCATCATGCTCGGGATGTCGCCGGCCTGCGCGCCGGTCTCGACGAGCGGGGTGAAGGTGAGGGAGCCGCCGGCGGTGTGGCTGATGCTGCCGGACTCGATGAACATCGCGCTGTTGAGCTGCGCGGTGGGCAGAGACTTTTGGTTGAAGGCGGTCTTGCCGCGGAGGCTGAGCCAGATCGGGTAGCGGGCCACGCCGCCGCCGCCGGTCTGGACCTGCGTGGCGTTCTCGAGGTCGCCGACGACCTTCTGGGCGTCGTAGGTGATCTCGTAGGCCTTGAGCAGGGTGGCGAGATCCGAGGAGACGTTCTGCGCGCCGCCGCCCATCATCATCTGCTGCGGGTTGCTCTGGCGCTTGAAGTGCTGCGACGACGGATCGACGGCGAGGAAGACCGGTTTGCCGCCGAGGAGGAACTGGTCGATCGCGAACTGGAGCTTGGGCGTGAGACCCTGCGGGTGCGCGATCAGGAGGGCATCGAGGTCCGCGGGGAGTTCGGTGGCGGTCGGTTCGACAGTGACGAGTTTGAAGGACTGCTCGAGCTCGCCCATGACCATCTGGGACGGTTGGGGCTGCTGGCGCATCATCATCATCATCTGCATCTGCTGCGGGCTGGTGCCCTGCAGCGGGAGGCTGGTGAGGACGCCGAGCTTCCGCTTGTCGAGCATCTGGACGCTGTAGACGAGCTTGGAGAGGTCGTATTCGAGGAACTGTTCGCGCTGCGGGGTGAAGGCCGGGATGGTCTTCTGCTGTTCGGCCTGCGTGACGATGAGGCCGAAGAAGAACTGTTCGCCGCCCTGCTGGGCGACTTGCGGCGTGAGGCCGGCGGCGGTGGCCTTTTCTTCCTCGGGCGTATCGGCGCGGGGATTGACGACGTTGAGGGTGAGCTTGCCGCCGGAGGCGCGCACGTATTGGCGCAGCATCTCCTGCACGCGGGCGGCGTAGTTCTTGTAGGCGATGGGGAGGCCGGAGGCGTCCTTGGTGAAGTAGAGATCGATCGAGACGGGCTCCTCGATCTTGCCGAGCATGGTCTTGGTGCCGGCGGAGAGGGAGTAGATCGACTCGGCGGTGGCGTC
>JACCEC011849686.1_pt1 | contig 16363 bp, 10 predicted proteins | sample 7450121 | NCBI WGS metagenome assembly JACCEC01 (sample SAMN15323455, study PRJNA562643) | freshwater metagenome | isolation source: river surface water | place: USA:Blue River Watershed | collected 2017-08-18 | reverse complement strand
CGGACGGTGAAACCGGCGAGAGCCTGACTGAACTTGACGTCGCTTCCGTATTTATCACGGACCACATCGAGGGTTTCCCAAGCCGCAGCCGGATTGTTAAGACGATCCATCTCCTCCGCGCGGAGAAGAGCTGTTTCCATGAGGCGAAACTCATCGAGGATTTTTTTTAGTGATTCAGCGAGAGTTGGAGACGTTGCGGTCGCCGCGATGAACTTTCCGCTTTCGTCAGCAATTCTCCGAAAGTTCTTTTGGGCCATCAGCTGCTCCAGCTCTTTGGTTGCAGTGATTTGAGCGTCTCCAGCAGTGAAGAGTTTACTGGACGCTTCCTCGAGGTCCGGGTTCCGAGGCCACGCTTTTGCGGCGTCCGTCAATGCCGCCTCGGCTGCTTTTTGGTCTCCGCTGGCGGCTGCATTTCTTGCCTTGGCGAGGAGCATGCGAGCTTCGCCCTTACCCGCAGCAATGGCTGTTGCGGGTTTTGATGCATCGAAATCTTTCGCCGAATCCTGCAACTCTTTCATGAGCGATTCAGCGGTTGTGAAGTCCCGCGCGTCGAGGGCAGAAAGGAGTTTTCGCGATGCGGTCGTGTAAGAGAGCACTTTACGGCGGTTCTCCTTCGGGACGAGTTGAACAGCGGGCATGTGCTCACCGACGAGGAATGTTTCGAAAAGACGTTTTGATGCGGAGTCCAACTGCGCCTCTTTGAGTTGGTCGGTGAACGATGCGATTCCCTGATTGATATCTCGGATGGCCTCATTCGCGAGGGTGTCGAGTGTGGCAATCGAAGGGGGAAGTCCGCTGCCTTTGCTGAACAAATCTTTGGCACTGTCACTCATTTGGAGTTTGGATTCGCCGTCCGAAAAGACGGCGCGATAAAAACGTGTGCAGATGAGTACGTGTAAAAACTTCCGCTGGAGGAACAACTGAACAGCTAGTGTTTGGAACTCGACCTTCGCTTGAAGTTCGCTGAGTTCAATCTTTGCCTTGGTTGCAAGTTTTGTTGCCTTGTTCTCCAGAACATTTTCCATGAAGTAGGCCTGCTGCGACGGTGCGGTCGTCGCTCGATCAGCAGCCTGTTCGGGTGGGGAACTCCCGACTCTTTGTGGGGCACGAAGATCATTGGACTGTCCGCTCTTCTCGAGGTTCCAGTGGTTCAGTCGACGTTCGCGCTCGATGGTATCGAGTGCCACATGCAGTCGTGACTGTTCTCGGCGTGCCTGCCAGACCGAGAAGACCTGGGACGCGATGGTGTCGCAAACCCGTCCATCCGTTGGGTAAAGTGCGGCGCGCGCTAGCATTTGGAACGCGAGATCGATGTTTTTGTTACTCAAATTTCTCGGTTCGAGGGATGAGAGAACGGTTGAGAGCGTTTTGAGCAGTTCGCGATCTTGGGCTGCGTCGTTCAGGGGCGTGTTGAGGTACTTTTCGAACCTAGAGTTGAAGATTCGTTGATCGGTGACGGACCAGCTTTGGCCGTTGAACCGAAACAACTCACTGGAGGGATCTACGATGGGAAGGGCATTGGAGACACCTCCTCCGGGTTGTTGAGCCCCCGCATTGAGACCCGAGGGTGCCTGAACCGGTGCGGGGGCGTCTGGAGCTTGGGAGAATGCCAGTCGCGAGATTGCAAAGACTGCCACAGCGATGACCCGTACAGGAGTGGGGGAGAGTCTGTGCATGGGAGCGGGGTGCTAGAACTTCTTGGCAGAGTCCACGGTGGGCACACCGCGCTGATCAATCGTGACACCAAACCGGTAACGCTGGCCGCGCTCAACATTGAGCGACTCGAGGCGTTTTGGAATGAGCAACGGAAGCGGGTTTCCAGAAACATCTACCGCGATCATACGGCCCGATTCGGGAACGTATTCGAGTGTTTTCACGACCGAACCCTCTAACGAGTACCGGTTACCGCGCAAACTTTGTGCATTCGTGAGGAAGTCGTTGATTGGAAAACCGCCGCTGGATGAGGACGAGTCCGCGCCGGATGGATGTCCGCGCGACGAGAACAAGAATGAGGCTCCAGCGGCAAGAATGGCTCCCGCTAGGATGAAAATCGGGATATTGGACGAAGCTTTCTGCGATCCGCGTCTCATAGCGTTTTAACGTATGCGTCCCCAGTGCGGGCCAAAGGGCCAAAAAACAACGAGTCCAGCGCCCACGAGATTTTGTTGGGGCACCGTTCCCCAGTCGCGTGAGTCCGAACTGAAGTAGGAGTTATCCCCGAGTGCAAAGTACTTGCCGTCAGTTAGTTCAATGGATTGTCGGTCGTCTCCGAGAAATGCGAATCGCATATCGCGAGGGCCATGCGAGTAGCCTCGGTAGCCTGCGTTCGGGGCATCGAAGGTTCCGGAAGCAACCCGTTGGAATGGTGCCTCTTGAGCCTCATTTCCATTCACAAATAGTTTAGGTGGTTCGATGCGTAGAGTGTCTCCGGGGACCCCTGCGAGACGCTTGATGTAAAACTGGCTGGGGCCGCCTGGATTCATCATGTTAGCGCCTGTTCTGATGCCGCGAGTCGTGAAGACAAATACCTCGCCGCGAGACGGTTTCCTAAAGTGATAGGCCATCATATTCACGATGACGTGGTCTCCGGAACTGACGTATCCGCGCAGCAGGGGTTCGCCCGCTTTGAACCGACTTTTCTTCTTGAGAAAGTGCTCTGCGATGGTGCGTTCCGGAGCAGACACTGCGTAGGCGTTACGATCGGTCTGGATGACGGTTTCGGTGAAGAAAAGCCATTTCTTCCTCTCGCTGATGGAGACAACGGATTCGTCCTCTTTCGCCGTGATGTCAAACCACGAGCGTCCAAGAACCGCGCGTTCCCAAATCCGTTGCAGAGGAGGCGGTGGGGGCGTCTCTTGGGGATGCCCGACGATTCCATTCAGGGTCGGTTGCATGGAACCTGTCGGGATGGTGAACGGTTGGAGAAAGTAAGCGCGAATCCCGAGCACAATCGCGAGCGTGCCAACGATGACTTCCGCATTTTCAGCCCAGCTATTTTTAAAAAGCGGCGGGCCGAGTTTTTCGCAGGCACCGTCGAGCGCCCCCGCTGCCTCCATGACGGCTGACTCGTTGCGTCCCGTGATGGCTTTTCTCAAACGGGCAATCTCTGTTTCGACGGAAACCGCAACCTCTTGCGATACAATGTCTCTGCGGTAATCCAACATCAGTCGGGCCATGCGTTCAAATCCCTTGGCCCGCTTGATGAAACTGGGGGTGAAAAGCGGCATGCGAGGTATGTACACGGTGAGGGTATCCAGCGCAACGAGAGCGGAGACCTGCGAACGAAAACCACGGGAAATCGCTTGCAAGCGGGGGGCGACGCACCGATTGTTCTGCCCCTTCCCGCGCGGTTAGCTCAGCGGTAGAGCACCACCTTGACATGGTGGGGGTCACAGGTTCGAACCCTGTATCGCGCACCACTTCTTATACGGTCTCATGTCTGCCTCAAGGCTCTGCGAGGGTCCATCACCTACGACGGCTCGTTTCTTGGAACTTTCAGGAAATATCTTTATCCGCCGTTGGATTGAGGGCGAGGCGGAGTTATCACTGGCTTGAATGAAGCAATCTGCTGCTAGCGCTGTTCTCAGTTGGAAAGATTTGTCGGTTTCTTACGGGTCTCACGCCGTTTTAGATGGGTGCACGGGAGTTCTCGGGGAAGGGGAACGAGTGGGGTTGCTGGGGCGAAACGGTGCTGGTAAAAGCACTCTTCTCAAGGTCGCTGCAGGTTTGCTAGACCCTGATCAAGGGGAGATTGCGTTAAGGAGGGGACACTCAATCGGATTTCTCACGCAAGAGTGCCGCTTTGAGCAGGGGAACACGGTTCGAGAGGTTGTATTATCCGGGGCGTCTCGAATCTTGGATGCTCTGGCGCGCTATCAGTCGTTGCCGCCAGAAAGTGACGAGTCGGTCGAGTGGCTCTCTCGTTTAGAGCGCTGGGGGGCTTGGACTCTCGAATCGCGCATGAAATCGCTCATGACATCGCTCAGTGTCCCCGATGCGGATAGGGTGATGGATTACCTGAGTGGTGGTGAGGTTAGGCGCGTGTTTCTCTGTCGAGCATTGGTGGGGCAACCGGATTTACTGATTTTGGACGAGCCCACAAATCACCTTGATGCAGAGTCGATTGAATGGTTGGAACAGTATCTCTCTTCCTATCCGGGCGCATGCTTGTTTGTGACGCACGACCGGCATTTTCTCGACCGAGTTGCGACGCGCATTCTCGAGTGGGGAGGCGGCGCAATCCATAGTCACACGGGGAATTATAGTGATTATTTGCTATCAAAGTCGGCTCGCGAGGCGGCGGAGGAAGCGCTGGAAGAGCGAAGGCGAAAGTTGTTAAAGCGTGAGCTTTCGTGGATGCGAAGCTCCCCAGGAGCGAGGCGGACCAAATCGATTGAGCGGATTCGCCGGTTCGAGGAGATGAGCAGTGAGGAAGAGTTGGAACGGGAAAGCGACGTCGAGATTGTGATTCCTGATTCGCCAGGTCTTGGGAACAAGGTGATTCACCTGAAGGGGGTGTCGCATGCGTTTGAAGACAGGACTCTTTTTGGGCCATTTGATTTTGATGTCCTTGCTGGGATGAAACTGGGGATTGTCGGGCGGAACGGGTGCGGAAAGACCACGTTGATTCGAATTCTGACAGGGGCGATACGTCCGGGGACGGGAAGTGTGCAAGTGGGTAGTCGCGTCTTACTGAATCTCGTGGACCAAAATCGGGAGCAGATTTCCGATGAACACACCGTGGTTGAGGAGGTGGGCGAGGGGCGTGATTTCGTTTCGCTGGGGGGCCAACAGATTTCGATTCGTAGTTACTTGAGAAGATTCTTATTCGACGAAGATCGGATGAACCAAAAGATTGGCAACCTGAGCGGGGGCGAGCGAAGCAGGGTTTTGTTGGCGAAGATGATGCGCCGCGGGGGTAATGTCCTTGTTCTCGACGAACCCACGAATGATTTAGATCTCTCGACCTTACGCGTCCTGGAGGAATCGTTGGCACGCTTCGGTGGCACCGTAATCACGGTGAGCCACGACCGTTACTTTTTAGATCGTGTCTGTACGCACATTCTCTCAATCGACTCCTACGGAAACGTGCATTGCGACGTTGGTAACTATTCTGAATACAAAGAGCGACACCACTTGCGATTTCATGTCGTCGAGCCGGTTGTGTCTAAGCCCGCGCGTGAGGCTCGTCGCCTTGATCAGGCTCCGAAGCTCTCGTGGAAGGAGGAACGTGAGTTGGAGGCAATGGAGGCCAATATTTTAGATGCGGAAAGAGCGGTCGAAGCGTTGGAGGCGTTAATGTGCGACCCCTTGTTTCTGGTTGAGCGAAGAGCCGAGATTGCCTCGACAAACACCCGCTTGGAGGAAGCACGCGCTCAAGTTCATTCGCTGTATGCTCGATGGGAAGCGTTGGAGGAAAAACGTCGATTGCACTTGGAGTCGAAGGAGGTTCGTCAGGGATGAGTGCGGGGGATGACGGATCAGCGGTAGGTGCGCAATCGAACGCTTCATCAAAGCGAAGTGATGGTCCCGTAGGGGTGTTTGACTCTGGGATTGGTGGTTTGACGGTGGCGGCAGCACTTCGGGAAGTTATTCCAGATGAGAGGATTATATATATCGGCGATACGGCAAGGGTACCCTATGGCGGAAAAAGTGCAGAGACGATTGAGCGCTACGCCGTTGAAATGGGTGGGATGCTGCTTTCGGAGGGTGCCAAAGCCATCGTGGTGGCGTGTAACACGGCCTCGGCCTTGGCGCTTACACGACTTCGCGAGGTGTTTGCAGTGCCGGTGATTGGGGTGATCGAGCCAGGGGCTCGGGCCGCAGCGGATGCATCACGAAACGGGAAAGTAGGGATCATCGGAACCCGGGCCACCATTCGAAGCGGCGCCTACGAGCGTCACATTCACGCGATTAATCCAAGTTTTCGCGTGCACGCGCAGGAGTGTCCGCTGTTGGTCCCCCTCATTGAGGAGGGATGGCTTGAGGACGAGGTGACCGATGCGGTGGTTCGGCGCTATCTCTCAGGCCTTTTGGATCAAGGGGTGGACGCCATTGTACTGGGATGCACTCATTACCCCTTGCTGAAGGGAACTCTTGAACGGTTTGTAGGACCCAACGTCCGGTTGGTGGATTCGGCAAGGAATTGCGCGGAAGAGGTGCGGAAAGTTCTGCTGGAGAACCAACTTCTTGCGTCGGGTGGGGCCGGATCGCTTGCAGTATCCTTCACCGATCCATCTGGTCCATTTTTACGCGTTGCATCTGATGCGCTTGGCCTCTCCATCTCGTCAGCTGGAGTGACTAGATTACAGCAAGTTAGGCCGATTTAGCAGAATCGCTGTACGTCTCAGCTTCCCCAGCTACTTCTTCTTAGCCTTCAACGGTAAAATCGCCTCCGCCGTTGGTTTGCTGGCGGGATCAAACCGCACCGCGTCATTGAGGTGGGGACGAGCCCCCTCGGTATCGACACAGAATGCGTGGTAGCATCCGAGGATGAGGAGCCGCATTCCGCGTTCTTTTCCGGTCTTTGCGTTATTGAGTTTTGAGACAGCAGCCTTGGTGAGGGACTCAGGCTGAAGTTGGCTCCACGGCAAAGTGATGTCGCCTAATGGGGTATTGAAAAGGATTTGGTTTACGTTGGCTTTCGCAGGAGCCCCTTTTACTGGGGCTCCAGTGCGAAGCATGATCCCAGGCACGTTCGGGCTCGAGTTGATGTCAGAAATCAACACATCTTTGAACTTCAGAGCCTCCCCCGCAGCGATTTTCATCCCTGCGTAACAGGTTTTTCCGAACTCGGTGCGAAACTCGGGCTGCTCGTCGATGATTTTTTTCACCCCGTCCACGTCAAACTCCATCATTTTCGGCCGGACGGACTGGATAAGATCTTGGATTTTGTCCATGTCAGCCGCTTCCGCCAACGTTTTGCCACTCGGATGCAACGGTTCGACGGGCGGCGGCGGCTTATTTGCTTCGATGGCTGCCGCCCTTGTGGTTTTTAGATCTGCGAGCAACGCATCTTTCTCTGTCCGCAGAAGCTTGATTGACTGCAGATCTTTTTCCGCAGGGTCCAGCTTTTCCACCTGCTTGCTATCAGCTTTCACCGCCTTGATCGCGGAGTCGGACTTCAACAACTTTTGAAGATCGGAGCGGAGCGATTGGTAGACGGGAGCAAGCTCCGAAATCCAAGCGGGGATTCCCGGAGTCTTACTTGGATCAAGCTTTGCGAGCACTCGTTCGGCTTCAGCGAAGTCACCTTTCGGAAGGTGATAAATTGCAAGGATAGGCACGACAAACGCCGCATCATTCGGTGAAATCTCGATGGCAGCCGCTTTCACGGGTTGTCTACGCATCGCTGAATCGATGCTTTTTCTCACTTCAACGATTGAAGGGCTTGCGGCTGCTCCCGCAGCAGTTTGAGTCCAGTCCGCGACGGATTTCAGTGCCTTGATGGCAGACTCATTGTCGTAGGCAAAAATGAGAAGAAGTGCCTGCTTGAGTGAAAACCTTAACTTCGCTCCGGCCGGCAGCTTTGCATCCGCTAGGATTGGGTTCAGAGACTCCGCAGCCTCCGCAAACTTTCCTTCGAGGGCGAGGGGCGTTGACGGGTCTTTGCCTGCGTACGTTCCCTGCCCTTTCGCCTGCGGTCCTTTGGTTAAACGTTTGAGGGTATCCTCGACTAGGGTTTTACCTTTCGGGTGCAGAAACAGGAATGCCGCAGAACCAACGATGCCGAGGGCTGCAATGGTAGAAAACCAGGGGAATCTCTTGCTCCGCCGAATCTCCGCGGCAACGTTGGAGGGGAGCGTCGGCGAGGAGGGGGACATGCCCGGAATAGGACGAACTCCTGTCGTGACCATGGCGAGAGCAGCTCGGAGGTCAACCAGCAGCTCATTGTAGGTTTGGTGACGCTTTGCGGCGCTGAACTCCAGCATCTTGTTAAGCAACTCTACTGATGCGGGATGAGCGTCTCTCTTGATTTTACGCAGATCTACCTTGGCCTTTTTTGCTTGGAGAAGCTCGGGGATACTCGCCGTTTCTTGCGGATGCGGAGGTTGCCCCGTTAACGCGTGGAAAAGCGTGGCTCCGAGGGAGTACATGTCCGAACGATAATCTTCGAACCGCTTTTCGAGCTTTTCGGGGGCGACGTAAAAGGGGGTTGCCCAAAGTTCGCCCTGTTGGTTCCGAGCTTGGTCGGCTGGGATGGCCAGACCGAAGTCCACGATTTTGGCGACGTTTTCAGCGCTGAACAGGATATTGCCAGGTTTAACGTCACGATGGACAAGCCCAACCCTGTGGGCAGCGTCGAGTCCTTCGGCAATATGAATTCCGATGGCAAGAACCTGCGCCTCGGGCATCGGACCGACACTGGACATGAGATCGTCCAGAGAGCCTCGGTCCACGAGTTCCATCGCGATGTAAAACATCCCGTGTTGCACGCCTGTGGAGAAAACGCGAACCACGTTTTGGTGGTTAATCCGCGCTGTTTGAGTCGCTTCGCGCTCAAAGTTGGTCACGACCTCCACGTTTGAACTGAGTTCCTTCTGCAGGACCTTCAGAGCAACCGTTCGATTGAGTGCTCGGTCTCTCGCGCGGTAGACGTACCCCATTCCTCCCTTTCCAAGCACCTTCTCGAGCTCGAACCCCCCAAAACTTCGGAGGATTGAATGCGTTTGCTGACAAAGAGGGCAGGTCACATCAGTCAGCGGAATCAGATTGCTGACATCGAGAGGCTGCCTGCACGAGGCACAGTTATCGATGACGCGAGAATCGGGAGTGAGGGACATTTTGAACGGTTAGATGTATTTTGGCAGAGGCAGCGACTGGTCGAAAGGCATTTCCACGAGGCTTCGAATGTCTTGGAAAACTGCAGCCCGATTGATTATTCGTGGGGGATGGGCGTTTTGAAGGGAGTTCTCGGTTGGATTCTTGGTGACGATCCGAGTCAGGTGAAGTTGGAAGCTCTGCCTGACGAGCCAATTACCAAGGCCGGTGACGCGCCCATTTTTCTGAGCGCAAGCGACTTGCGTGTAGCTGTGCCAGCCGAGTACTTACGGGCTGACGCTCCTTTTAGCTCGGAAGATATGAAGATTCTTTCTTCGGAGTTTTTGGATTTCAGTCCGGGCGGGCCATTGCGCATTCCGGCTTTCAAACTGGCATTTTGGTGCCCTGCTTTTGTTTCGATTCCCGGGGGAATGAAAGGGGAGGAGATTGTCGAGTTCCCTGATTCTGTAATTGTTAGGTCTGTTGCGTTACGGGATCCCGCAGGTGGAGAAGTTGATGTCAACGTCGTGAAGCCTGAGGTAACCAAGGCGTCCTCTTTTGTTCCATTAAGTAAAGGAACCCCCGGCACGGGTGACGCGTTGAAAGACGAGCACGGAGACCCGTTTGGGGACACGGATGAAGGACAAGTTCTGCTCAGTGAGGAGGAGTTAGAGGAGACCCGTCGTGCGCTTCGGGAAACCGTCTTGGCCCCTCGATCCGAGGCAGATTTGGTTTCCTTTAGCGAGGTGCTGGCCCGGGAATCTCCGACAAATGTTGTGGAGCCAACGGTGGAAAAACCGGTTTTACCAGAGCCGTCTGTGAGGAAAGCAAAAGCCTCTCAAAGTCAGGATCGCTCCAACCTCGGAGACGAAGCGGTGAAACAAAGACCCCCGATGAATAATGTTCACCGAATCATGCGTGCATACCTCAAAGAGGGGAACGCACCCTTGGTGAAGGACTCATCGAACAATCTCGACGTGAAGATGTCCGTCGTCCCGACTCCGGCTCCACAGTCGACGTCTGAGCCGGTTACGGCGACGACGCCATTCGATTCCGTGGAGCGACTTGTGCAGGTGGAGCGTGAGATGCGGGAAAAGAGTTCAGAGTTGCTTCAATCGGTGCCTGAGATTGTCTCGCAGACCTTTAAACGCTTGGAGCGAGCGTTGTCGGGTTACCCCACCGTCACTGGGGTGTCCGTTCGAACTTCAGAGGGAGATTTCTCCTCGGGGGACAGCAGCGGTTATGTGAGTGCGGGGGAGGCGGGGGACGAGATTCGCCGTGCTTTCTCACTCATGGGATCCATGAGCATCCGCGGTGAGGCGGTGACATGTCTCACCGTCTTCAATGAAACCGATGCGATCACGGTGCTTTGTTCGAGGAGCGCGCAGATAGCCATCATGCACGGCAACGAGGGACTTCCACTTTCCGCTCGGCGGGCTGCCTCACGTTGGCTTGCTGATTTGGCGACCTAGCTTCGGTTCGATACTGCTGGATAGAAAGCGCATGCCCAGGGGGAAGGGGGGCTAGAATGCCAGACCTTAATCCCGCCAGAAAAAAGCCCCCTTGCGAGGACGTCCTCGCAAGGGGGGAAATGAAATCCGTCAAAATTACGCAAGTGCCGCAGCAAGAGGAGAATCAACGTCCAAGAAACCCTGCAACTGACGAATCCTCGTCGGATGCCGCATCTTCCGAAGCGCCTTAGCCTCGATTTGTCGAATACGCTCGCGGGTCACTTTGAACTCGCGTCCGACTTCCTCGAGGGTGCGACTAAAACCATCTTTCAGGCCGAAACGTTGCTCAAGAACGTGTCGTTCCCGGTCCGTGAGGGTGTCGAGCACATCTTTGATTTTCTCCTTCAAAATCGCGATCGCCGCCATGTCACTTGGGACCTCTGCGGTCGTGTCCTGAATGAAGTCACCGAAGCTTGTGTCGTCGCTATCACCGACAGGGCTTTGCAACGAAATAGGCTGTTGGGCCATCTTCAGCACCGCGCGGACGCGGTCCACCTGCATGTGAATCTCTTCAGCAACCTCTTCTGGCGTTGGTTCGCGTCCGAAGTCTTGGACCAACTGCTTTTGCACGCGCATTAGCTTGTTGATCGTTTCAATCATGTGGACTGGGATACGAATCGTGCGCGCCTGATCTGCAATCGATCGCGTGATGGCTTGGCGGATCCACCAGGTAGCGTAGGTAGAGAACTTGTAGCCACGGCGATACTCAAACTTTTCGACCGCCTTCATGAGCCCCATGTTGCCTTCCTGAATAAGGTCCAAAAACGACAGGCCGCGATTCGTGTACTTTTTCGCGATGGAAATGACGAGTCGAAGATTGGCTTCCACCATCTCCGCCTTCGCTTTGAGGGCCTTGCGTGTCCAATCTTTCAGCTCGCGAAAATCTTTCGCGAACTCCTCCTCGCTCATCCAGTTGGAGAGCTGAAGTTTCTTCAACATCTCTTTGGCATCCACCTTGGTCGCGGGAACGCGGATGGGGGATACGCCAGGGAGAGAAGGGTGAGCCACAGGGAGCTGCTGGATGCGCGTGTGGCCCGATGCAGACACGTCTCGTGCTGCTTGAGTGATGGAGTTGAGGCTTTCCGCCAAATCTACCAGCTCTTCCGTCACCTTCTGCTTAAAGAAGAACTTGGGGTAGAGCTTCTGGATTTCCCCATGAATCTTAGTGAAATCTTTATACGTTTTTGAATCCTTACCCTTCGATCCGGCTGAGACATAAGCTTTATAAAGCTTGTTCGCGTCTGCCAAAGCAGTTTCTAACGAAACAATTAACTTGGGTAGTCCCTTCAAATACTGATCTCGGCCCGCAATCTTTTTGTCCTGAATCACGCGATCAAAACGCTCATTCGTCAGCACTCCTTTCCGAAGTTCGCTGTCTTCTGGAAGAAGCTTCCGCGCGATGTCGAGGTGTGCAGCCGCAACGAATCCGTAACGGTTGACATAACGCTGAACGTTCAGCTCGGCGTCTTCGATGCGTTTGGAAATCTCTACCTCCTGTTCGCGGGAGAGAAGCGGCACCTGTCCCATCTGCTTGAGGTACATCCGGACCGGATCATCCAGAATGTCTGCGCGCTGGTCGGTCTTGTCTTCCTCCTCCGTTTCTTCCGAATCTTTGGGGCGCCCCCCCTTTGAGTCCACATCCGAGGCCTCGATGACCTCGATGTTCATATCCCTTAAGACGACAAGGATACGCTCGAACTCATTCGGATCGACAGCAGCGTCGGGCAGCGAGTCATTGATATCGTCAAACGTCAAGTAACCCTGCTCTTTGGAGAGACGGATAAGTTCCTTGAACTTTTCCTTCTCCGTAAACTCAATTTGGATACCGCCTCTGCCCTCCTCCTCATCTGTGCCGCTCACCGCTGCTGCCGCCGCATTTTTTTTGGGTGCGATTTGCTTCGGTGGAAGCAGTGAGCCCGTCACCGACGACGCACCAACCTGAAGTGCTTTTTTGGCAACATCACCCTTGCCTTCCTTTTGCGTGGCCACAGAAGTCACCGGCGTGACTCCCACTTTTGCCGCGACTCCTGGACGAGTCGTGGATGTTTTCGAAGCTTTGCCGACCGGCTGTGGAACAGCGACCGGGGACTGCTTTTTGGGCGCAACCGCCTTCGGGGTGCTCTTTTTGTTTACGACAGGCGAGGGTTTTGCAGGAGAGATCGGCTTCTTTTTTGTTGCGGTTGCACTCTTCTTTGGTTCCTTACTTTTTTTCAGCGGCGATACTTTGGCCATACCTTATTTCTATCTCCAATACTATTAGTAAAACGTAAATCAAACGCCTATGACCTATGGGATCATTTTGCTTTTGATTAAGGGATTTGCCTCAGTCTGGTCTGCAAGTCAACGATCTGCCCGTGGATTCCAAGGGCTTCTTCGTGAGAAAGGTTGGGGGACCTTTGGCGATTGGAAAGCTGCCTAATCCGCGCTCTGAGGCGACGCTTTTGCAACTCGTTCCAACACGCCTGCGCGAGGTTGACCGGATCTGCAGGCAACGGGTCGTTTTGGACCTGTGACAACGCTGATTCGGCTTCGCTCGAGACCTTCGTGAGAAGCGTCACGAAAGAAGCAGTTTCCCCGCCATCAGCACATGAATCGAGCAACTCAATTAGGGGAAACCCCGATGGATCGTTCTCAAGCAGTTCCCTCCAAGGAAGCTCCAAAATTAACAGCCGAGCATCTTGGTCGTTTAAGACGCAGCTCGCCAGCAAGCGAAAGGTTGGATCGGCCAGAAACCCCCCGAGGTCTCGCTGGGCAGAATTCTCCGCCGGAGCGTCAGCAGTTGGGCTCGCCGTCAAATCTCGCGACGACTCGCGGCGCGAGGATGTTTTTCGAGCTAGGGAGGATGTTTCGTCGCGAAGGTGTTGTTCGTCCAGTTCAAGCTGGGTTGCTGCTTTCTTCAAATAGGCGTCGCGTTGGAATGGATCAGTGACCCACCCAAGCCATGTCGAAACCTTTCGAGCAATCGCCGCTTTGCCTCGCGCACTTTGAAAATCAGGACTTTCCCTCAGGTTCTTGTACTGCTGGTCGAAGAAGTCGGGGGCCGATTTCACAATGTTAAGAAACATCTCCGGACCGTCGCGGCGAATCATCGAGTCTGGGTCATCGCCTCGAGGCATCACCGCGAGCCTCACCCCAAGGCCTTGGGCGAGAAGTTCAGGGAGGGAACGCTCCGCTGCTTTTTGACCAGCGTCGTCCGAATCGAAACATAAAACCACTTCGTCGACGTACCTTTTGAGGAGCGACGCTTGACGGGATGTGAACGCAGTGCCCTGGGGTGCCGAGACATTTCTGATGCCTGCCTCGAAAGCTGTGATGAGATCAATCTGTCCTTCGCAGATAATCGCAGACTTTGCAGTGATGAGATCCCGTTTGCACATATGAATCCCGAACAGGACGGATCCTTTCGTGAAGACCGGAGTCTCTGGGCTGTTGACGTATTTGGCAGCTCTTGGATTGGCATCAAGCGTCCTGCCAGAAAAGGCAATGATTTCTCCCGTGTCGTTGCAGATCGGAAACATCACTCGGTTGCGGAATCGATCGTAGAGGCTCTGGCCTCCGTCGTCCTTTGACGACGTGAGCCCAGCTTCATTGATTTCACGCGGAGTGAAGCCTTTAGAGATCAGGTGATTGAGGCAGAAATCCCAGCCTTCTGGGGCAAACCCAATGCCCCAACGACGGGCTACCTCACCGCTAATTCCTCGTCCCTTCAGGTACTCCCTAGCTCCCGCAGCCTCCTGCGATTTGAACAACTGACGCTGAAAGAACGTTGCAGCGGCGGCATTCGCGGCAAGAATACGCTGTCGAGCTTGTCGGTTGGCGGCCTCTTCACCGGTGGACTCGCTCTCTTCAATCCGGAGGCCGCTTCGTTCGGCGAGCCGCCGGACCGCGGTCGGAAAGTCAAGATGCTCATACTCCATCAGGAACCGAAAGACGCCCCCGCCAACGCCGCACCCGAAACACTTAAAGATTTGCCGCGATGGATTGACAGAGAAGGAAGGAGTTTTCTCGTTATGGAAAGGGCATCTTGCCTTAAAAACCGCACCAGCGCGCTTCAGCGGGAAGTAGGATGAGATGACATCAACGATGTCCACTGAAGATGCGACGCGCTCGATGGTGTCCTGAGAGAACATGGCGTTGTGTCGAGATCTTACAGTGTCCCGCTCTCGGCACCAAAGAGGCTTGAGTCTGGCCGGTCCTTAAACTGTCGTGCTTCGGTTGCATCCAAGGAAATTTGATGGCGAAGTGCCTCGAGCGAGATGAATCGCTGCTCATCGCGTATTTTATGAACGGGGACAAAGCGCAGCGTGCGTCCGTAGAGGTCCTGCTCAACATCAAAAAGATGGGCTTCGAGTAGGACTCGGCTTTGTTCGGTGCCTAACGAGGGACGTGTTCCAAGATTGCAGAGGGACCACACGGGCTGCCCTCCTTCCCATTGCGCCCAACCTGCGTAAACGCCGTTTGGGGGCAGACATTCCTGTTCAGGGTGGAGGTTTGCGGTGGGAAATCCCCACTGACGAGCCAGTTGCCTGCCGGTAATCACGGTTCCCGAGATTTCGAAGGCTCGACCAAGCAGCTTCGGAATCGCACCGAAAGCGGCCTCTCTCACTAAGTCACGGATCCAAGAGCTGCTGATAACCTTGCCGAGGTGCATCACGGGAGGAACCCCCACCACGACGCACCCCTCCGCAGCGGAGAGGTTGGCTAACTGGGCTAAATCTCCGCTCCGTCCAACGCCGAAACGCCAGTTCTGGCCGGCAAAAATGCCGAGAAGCTTCCCCTGAATGGAACTTCTGAGAAGAGACCAGAACGAAGTGGGTGAGTGTCTTGCAAGCTCTTCCGAGAAGGGGAGAACAACTACCTCGTCGCAGCCTGACTTCTGAAGAAGTGAAACGCGCGAATCAATAGACTGCAGCAACGACTGAGGCGATGCAGGACGAACAATCCGGGTGGGGTGGGGGTCAAAGGTTAGCGCCAGAACGCGACCGCCAATCGTTCCTGAAATGAAACGCCGCGCTGCACTGATGATTGCCTCGTGCCCGCGATGGACCCCGTCGAACACGCCAAGACAGAGTGCGATTGGGTGGTTTGCGGGACTGCCGGCAAGCATAGAGAGAAAAGGTTCATGCGCCACGCATCCGCGAAATGGTGGCCAGATCAAGAATCTGGGCGCGCGCTTCCCCCGTTGTCATTTCCTCGAACCGATGCAGATGCGTTGCCTGGGAAACCGCGAATCGCCCAGATTTCGTCCGTCGCAACGAAGTTAAATGCGCGCCGCATCCGAGATGTTCCCCGATATCATGCGCATAGGTGCGAACATAAAATCCTTTGCTGCACACGACTCTGAACTCAATGTCTGGGGGGTTCGATGAGAGGATTTCGTGCGCGAAGACATGCACGAAGCGCGGTTCCCGCTCTACGGTCTTTCCTTGGCGCGCCAGTTTGTACAATGGAACGCCGTCTTTCTTGATCGCTGAAACCATCGGCGGCGTTTGGTAAAAATCTCCGTGGAACTTCTTGAATGCGGTATCGAGATCGTCGGGAAGGAGCAGGGGCACGGGGCGCGCTTCAATCACTTCACCGTCCGCATCTTGGCTGTCTGTGATGACGCCCAGTCGCATCGAACCGAAGTACTCCTTATCCTCGGCCATGAGGAGGTCTTGGATTTTCGTGCCCTTTCCCACGACCACGATGAGAAGCCCCGTCGCCATGGGGTCCAGAGTCCCGCAGTGTCCGACCTTTTTGGTCTGTAGCTTCCGGCGAACGACAGCGACGACATCATGCGAAGTCATCTTCTGGGGTTTGTCGATGAGCAGAACCCCATCTAGTGAGTCAGTTAACATCTCGAGAAGTGCGTTTAGGCGAGGGCGTCTTCTAGGGCTAGAACGACTGTTCTCCGCACGGAGCTTAATTCTCCTGCAATGCGAGCACCCGCAGCCATCCGGTGACCGCCCCCGCCAAAACGGGACGCCACGTCACAGACATTCAGTTTTTCGTCTTTTGAGCGGAGGCTGACTCGAATCATTCCATCGGATAGTTCCTCAAAGAATGCCGCGGCAACAACCCCTTCAATCCCTCGAGCAATCTCAACAAAT
>JACCEC010038172.1_pt1 | contig 16364 bp, 18 predicted proteins | sample 7450121 | NCBI WGS metagenome assembly JACCEC01 (sample SAMN15323455, study PRJNA562643) | freshwater metagenome | isolation source: river surface water | place: USA:Blue River Watershed | collected 2017-08-18 | reverse complement strand
GATGGTAATTGGTTCATTAGCTCTTATTGGTTTTCCTTTTTTAACTGGTTTTTATTCAAAAGATGTTATTCTTGAAGTAGCATACGGTAAATATACACCACAAGGACATTTTAGTTATGTTTTAGGTACTTTAGGCGCCTTTTTAACAGCATTTTATTCAACTAGGTTAATTTATTTAACTTTTTTGTCTAAGCCAAATGGTTATAAATCAGTAATTTGTGCCGCTTATGATTCTTCGTATCAAATTTCGCTATCTTTGTTTTTATTGTCTATTCCTAGTGTTTTAATCGGTTTTTATTCAAAAGACATGATTATTGGGTTTGGAAATGATTTTTGGGGAAATGCATTATTTGTAACCACAAAAAATATGAATAGAATAGATTCTGAATTTATTACATCAATATACAAACTGTTACCGGTCATTTTAAGTTTGTTAGGTGCAATGACTTCGTTTTTATTTTATGTATTTAATAGTAAATTTTTGATGCAGGTAAAAATTTCTAAATTTGGTAAAAAAATATATAATTTTTTTAACAAAAAATGGTTTTTTGACAAAGTTTACAATGAATACATCGGTCAATTTTTTTTTACTATAAGTTATTCATTAACATACAAAATAATCGATAGAGGGTTTATTGAAATTTTTGGTCCATTAGGACTGTCTTTAGTTATTTCTAAAAAAAGTTTATATTTATCTCGTTTACAATCAGGGTATTTATACCACTACACTCTTTTAATGTTAACTGGACTTACTATTATTATAGGTGTACATCGGTTTTGGGAAATGTTAGGAAATTACATAGATTTCAAAATTTTTATTTTATTCATTCTTATTACTTTTTTTTCAGTAATAAACCAAAATAAAAAATAAAACCTTATATTTTAAAAATGACAACTCATAATATTCAATTAAATCCTATTTATAAATTTGTAACTCGTTGGCTTTTTTCAACAAATCACAAAGATATCGGAACTTTGTATTTAATATTTGGAGCAATATCAGGCGTTGCAGGTACTGCATTGTCATTATATATTCGATTAACGTTAGCTCAACCAAATGGTAGTTTTTTAGAATACAACCATCATTTATACAATGTTATTGTAACTGGGCACGCAATTTTAATGATTTTTTTTATGGTAATGCCTACATTAATTGGAGGATTTGGTAACTGGTTCGTACCTTTAATGATCGGTGCACCTGATATGGCTTTCCCAAGAATGGATAATATTAGTTTTTGGTTATTACCACCTTCATTATTATTATTATTCGCATCAATGTTGACTGAAGCGGGTGTAGGAACAGGTTGGACAGTGTATCCACCTTTATCAAGTGCAACAGCTCACTCTGGTGGATCTGTAGACTTAGCTATTTTTAGTTTACACGTTTCTGGAACTTCTTCTATTTTGGGGGCAATTAATTTTATTTGTACTATTTTTAATATGCGTGTAAAAAGTCTATCTTTTCATAATCTTCCTTTATTTGTATGGTCTGTGTTAATTACAGCGTTTTTATTACTATTATCTTTACCTGTATTAGCTGGAGCAATTACAATGTTATTAACGGATAGAAATTTTAATACTACATTTTTTGATCCTGCAGGAGGAGGTGATCCTGTTTTATTTCAACATCTTTTCTGGTTTTTTGGTCATCCAGAAGTGTACATTTTAATTTTACCTGGATTTGGTATTATTAGCCATATTGTTGTAAGCACTGCAAAAAAACCTATTTTTGGTTACCTTGGAATGGTTTACGCTATGTTTTCGATTGGTGTTTTAGGTTTTATTGTATGGGCACACCATATGTTTACAGTAGGTTTAGATATTGATACTAGAGCATACTTTACTGCGGCTACTATGATTATTGCGATCCCAACAGGGATTAAAATTTTCAGTTGGTTAGCTACCTTATGGGGAGGTTCAATCGATCTAAGAACTCCTGGACTTTTTGCAATTGGGTTTATTTTTTTATTTACTATAGGAGGTGTCACTGGAGTAGTTATTGCTAACTCGGGAATAGACATTGCTTTACATGACACTTACTATGTAGTTGCTCATTTTCATTATGGTGCGGCGTCTAACGTTGTTTTCGCCTGTCTTGACTTTGATCAAGACTCACATTACTTGCTTATTCGTTAATTAATAATGATTTTGATTAAACGATTTGTGATAAAGCTTGATGCTTACCTGAGAGGGCTAACCTCGCAAGGGACCATAGCATGCATCAGAAGGCGCTCTGAAAGAGTGAGCGCCAAGCTATTAACTAATATGGGTAGGTTTACGAATCCCAATTACAACTTTCTGGCAGGGTCTGAAGTCCCTATTAAACGATTGAGTGTTAGAAATTACGTAGTCTTTCTTTCACCAAGCAAGTTCAACAAGCCGGCTACAAGTAGTAGTTTTAGAAAGGGGAGCCCTAAGTTAGTTTTGCGACGAAAACAAACGGAATTCGCGATGACCCGAAATTCGAAAGAATGGGGGTTACGGAGGGTCCATAGTACTGCGCCATCTTGCAGGAAGGGACCTAGTTATGTTAGGTTTGATAAAGATACGCTTTCGGGTGTATACAAGTCGAACCAGTTGGACTTATTAAGATCTTATATTATTAGTAACAAAAAATGTGTCAATTTGAGTAAAATTATGTCTGACCCAAATTTCTTGATTGCCGCTTGGGCTAGAATCCGCTCTAATAGTGGAAGTTTAACTTTTGCTTTGAGTAAAGAAACTTTAGACGGAATAACTCTGCCTTGGTTTGAGGAAACTGCGAATACCATGCGGAACGGAATATTTCAATTTTCTCCTTCTAGAAGAACTTACATTTCTAAGTCTGATGGAAAAAATAGACCCCTAACTATACCTTCCTCTAGAGATAAGATTGTCCAAGAAGCTATGCGTTTTTTATTAATGCTGGTTTTCGAAGGCGATTTTAGCAAAAACTCTCATGGTTGGGTATCTGGTAGAGGATGTCACACTGCTTTAAACCAAATTAAAATGGAGTTTGCCCATGATAATTGGTTTATTGAAGGGGATATTGACCAACAATTCCCAAGCTTAGATCATCAGGTACTAGTCAATTTATTGAAGACTAAGATAGATGACCAAGCTTTTATAGACTTAATTTACAAGTACCTTAGGGTGGGTTATGGTGAGTCCCCAGATAAAATAGTTAAAATGCGTCTTGGGACAAGTCAAGGAGGAGTCTTATCTCCTGTTTTAGCTAACATTTATATGACTCCTTTTGATAAATGGGTTGAAAGAGAACTTATATCTAAATACACTAAAGGTAAAAAAAGGAAAGCTAATCCCGTTTACACAAAAATGATACGTTCTGGAAAAGTTACTGATCACTCTATTCCTAGTTTGTATTCACACGATCGAAATTTTATTAGACTTCACTATGTTCGTTATGCGGACGATTTCATTATGGGTTTAAATGGTCCGAAAATTTACTGTAAACAAATAGTTGAGGAGTGCAGAATTTTTCTGTTCGAACAGCTAAAACTTACTTTAAATATCGAAAAGACCAAGATAACTCATACTCAGTTAGATTCTGCAATATTTTTAGGTTATCGTGTGTACAAAACTAAGCTTTCTAAAATGAAAATAGCTTACAATCTCAAAGGACAGCTTTCTCGTAGGACCACTAATACTATGTTAGATGGTCCCATAGATCGGATTGTGGAGAAGTTGAGAGAACGAGGTTACACCAAAAAAGATTACTCACCTACGAGAAATGGAAGATTCATAAATCATACATTATACGATATGGTAGAGCATTATAAAATGGTGGAAAGAGGTATTCTTCAATATTACAAGTTAGCGAATAATTACGGTAGAGTCGCTGCAAGAGTACATTACATTTTTAAATACTCTTGTGCCCTTACAATTGCCTCTAAGATGAAACTTACCACTCTACGGAGGGTATTTAACAAATACGGCAAGAATCTTAATATCAAAGATGAATCGGGTAAAATTATTACTAGTTACCCAACGGTCGACTATCGTCGTCCAAAAAAGTTTACTATAGCTCCTATATTAAACTATTCTTCATTAGAAGCATATATTGATCAGTATGATCGGCGAGTACAAAGAGGTCGTAAAGACCTTAAAGGTCCTTGTGTACTATGTGGCAGTAACCAGGAAATTGAAATTCATCACGTTCGAAAACTTAGTAAAGCTAAGCGTAAAGACTACTTATCTAGTATGATGTCTAGAATGAACCGAAAACAAGTTCCTGTTTGCAAAAAATGCCACATAAAAATACATCAAGGCGTATACGACGGTAAACGAATCAAATAATTCTTCAGTTCAATTTTAACATGAGTGAGAGCCGTATGCAGGGAAACTTGCACGTACGGTTCGGGGTCGACTTATTGATAAGTAACGAGATTGGTAAGTTAGGCCACTATTATCAATGGGCGCAGTTTTTTCAATGTTAGGAGGTATTTATTTTTGGTTTGAAAAAATTACTGGTGTAAGATATTCAGAAATTTTAGGAAAAATTCATTTTTGGAGTTTTTTTGTTGGAGTAAATTTAACATTTTTTCCAATGCATTTCTTAGGTGTTGCAGGTATGCCAAGACGTATTCCTGATTATCCAGACGCATATTTTACATTTAACAAACTTGCATCATGGGGCTCTTATATTTCGGCATTATCTTCATTATTTTTTTTCTATGTAATTTTTGAAGCTTTTTCAGCCAATAAAATAAGTAAAAAAGCGTATTAAATATTATTTTTTCTTAAATTATATAATCCATGTTTTTCACAATACATTGTAAAAACTCACTTTATTGAATTATCAACAATTCTTCAATTATTATACAATTTTTTAAAAGATTTTTTATCCATATTATTGACTTCTCATATCTTTAAAATTAATATAAATATGATTTTTATGATTCATTGTGACAGTCCAGCGTTTTGGCAAACTTATCTACCTGATCCTGCTAGTATTACTATGGAAGGTATTTTAATTTTTAATAAACATTTATTGTTTTTATTAACTATAATTGTTTTATTTGTTGGATGGCTCTTATTTTATACTATTTATTATTTTGTAGAATATAATAATAAATTTAGTTCAAAATTTGTTCATTCAAAAGAGTTAGAAATTGTTTGGACCTCAATTCCAGCATTAATTTTATTACTATTATCAACTCCTTCTTTTACTTTGCTTTATGCAATGGATGAAATTTCAGAACCAGAACTAACTTTAAAAATTTTAGGTCATCAATGGTTTTGGAGCTATGAAATTTCTGAATTTAACTCTTGCCAAAAACAAGAACAAAGTTTAAAATACGTTTGTTATATGATGGTTTTAGATGGATTACCATCAACTAAACAAGGGTATTTTAGATTGTTAGAAACAAATAAAAGAGTAATTTTACCAACAAATACACATTTACGACTTTTAGTTAGTGCTGCAGATGTGTTACATAGTTGGGCAGTACCATCTTTTGGTTTAAAAGTAGATGCATGTCCTGGACGATTAAACCAAGTAAATTTATTTATTAAACGTATTGGTGTATTTTTTGGTCAGTGTAGTGAAATTTGTGGTGTAAACCATGGTTTTATGCCTATCGTTATTGTGTCGTTACCTACTATACAATTTCATCATTATATAATGACGAAATTAGAAGTAAATTAAACATCGAATTCGGTTTTATAATTAATAGTTAAATTCTATTCTAATTTATGAACTCAAGTTATGATTTGAACCTTACTAGTTTTGGTAAATTTATAAATTCGAAACAATCAAAAGAATATATTAGCTCTAATTTCTCGTCTTCATTTGTAGTCAAAACAATAAGATGGAGTAATAATTATTTATTAGCTATTATAGACAGTCATTTAATTCATTATCCAAGTCCATTAAATTTAAGTTATGCTTGGAGTTTTGGGTCTTCAGCAGGAATTTGTTTAGTAATTCAAATTTTATCTGGAATTTTTTTAGCGATGCATTATACTCCTCATATTGATCTTGCTTTTAGCAGTGTTGAGCATATTATGCGAGATGTCAATAATGGTTGGTTAATTCGTTATATTCATGCAAATGGCGCATCAATGTTTTTTATTGTAGTTTATTGTCACATTTTTCGTGGTCTTTATTATGGATCTTACATGCAACCTAGACAGTTATTGTGGTGTTCAGGTGTTTTAATTTTTATTTTAATGATGGGAACTGCATTTATGGGATATGTGTTACCTTGGGGTCAAATGAGTTTTTGGGGTGCTACGGTAATTACAAGTTTAGTAACCGCTGTTCCTGTAATTGGTCAGTCTATTTTTGATTGGTTGTGGGGTGGCTTTACTGTAAACAACGCAACATTCAATAGATTTTTTAGCTTACATTTTTTTTTACCTTTTATAATTGCTGCTTTAAGTCTAGTTCATTTAGCTTTATTACATAAAGATGGGTCAAATAATCCTTTAGGAATAGATAGTAAAGGAGATAAAATTCCTTTTTATCCGTATTTTGTTATTAAAGATTTATTTGCGTTTTTTTGTTTTTTAACGTTTTTTGGAATTTTTGTTTTTTATTTTCCAAATGCACTAGGTCATCCTGATAATTATATACCAGCCGATCCAATGTCAACACCAGCACATATTGTACCAGAATGGTATTTTTTACCATTTTATGCAATTTTACGATCTATTCCAGATAAATTAGGTGGAGTTGCTGCCATGGGGGGAGCTTTAATTATTTTATTTTTAATTCCATTTACTAATACATCAGAAATTAGAAGTACAACCTTTAGACCTATTTTTAAAATTTTCTATTGGTTATTAGTTGCTGATTTTTTATTGTTAGGGTGGATTGGACAAAAACCGGTTAAAGATGTTTATGTTTTAGTTGGTCAAGTTGCAACCTTTTTTTATTTTTTATTTTTTCTTGTTTTAATTCCTGCTATAGGAATTCTTGAAACTAAACTAGCTACTCATTTAATTAAAAAATAAAAAATGTTTTATTTATAAATTAACGATGACATTAAAAAAAAAAACTTTGTTGAAAAAAATAAAAAATTTTACTATTAATTTTGGACCTCAACATCCCGCAGCTCATGGTGTACTAAGATTAGTACTAGAACTTAACGGTGAATTAGTAAATCGAGCTGATCCGCATATAGGTTTATTACATAGAGGAACAGAAAAATTAATTGAATATAAAACTTATGTTCAAGCATTACCATATTTTGATCGTTTAGATTATGTCTCTATGATGGCTCAAGAACACAGCTACTGTTTAGCCATCGAAAAACTTTTTAATTGTAAAATCCCTAAACGTGCTCAATATATTAGAGTACTTTTTGCGGAAATTACGCGAATTTTGAATCATTTATTAGCTGTAGGTTGTCACGCAATGGATGTAGGAGCTATGACTCCTTTTTTATGGGCATTTGAAGAACGAGAAAAGCTAATGGAGTTTTATGAACGTGTTTCTGGTGCTCGGATGCATGCTTCGTATTTCAGACCTGGAGGTGTACAAGTTGATATTCCAAAAGGTCTTTTAGATGATATTTATATGTTTGTTGAGCAGTTTACTTTAAGATTAACAGAAATGGAAGATATGCTAACTGAAAATCGAATTTGGAAACAACGATTAGTTGATATCGGTGTTGTAACAGCTAAAGATGCTTGTCAATGGGGTTTTAGTGGTGTAATGTTACGTGGATCTGGTCTTTACTGGGAGCTACGAAAAACCCAGCCTTATGAAATTTATGATAAACTTGAGTTTAATGTTCCTGTTGGTACTAATGGAGATTGTTATGATCGTTATTTAATTCGTGTATTTGAAATGAAAGAATCATTAAAAATAATTGAACAATGTTTAAATTTAATGCCAATTGGTTATATTAAAACAAATGATTTAAAAATTTCTCCACCAAGTAGAACAGAAATGAAACAATCTATGGAAGCATTAATTCATCATTTTAAGATGTATACTCAAGGTGTTCTTATCCCTGCAAACGAAACCTACATTGGAACTGAAGCACCAAAAGGTGAATTTGGGGTTTATTTAATTTCAAATGATACAAATAGACCTTATAGATGTAAAATTAAAGCTCCAGGTTTTAATCATTTACAAGCATTAGATTTTATGTCAAAAGGTCATTTAATTGCTGATGTTGTTACAATTATAGGTACTCAAGATATAGTGTTTGGAGAAGTTGATAGATAATATGTATTCAAGATTAAAATCTTTTAAAGTTATAAATATTTCATTAAACGGTTGCGTTTATATTGATTATGCTGTTTATTTAAAAATGTTTAAAAAATATCAATTTTTAGAAAAAAATATAATCTCTACTTCGTTAGACAAAAAAAAATTTGTATTAACTAAGTCTGACTTTTTTTATAAAAAATATCGTAACTAAATTATTAAAACTTCATTAAATGCATTCACAATTAATTGTAAAAAATATTCAAAATTTATTGAAATTATGTCCAGTAGAAAAAATTCAAATTTATAACCAAGATTTAGTAGTAATAGTAAAACCCCATTTTTTGTATGATATTTTATTATTTTTTAAATATCATATATCGTATCAATTTGAGATATTAACTTGTATTTCTGGTGTAGATTATCCAAATAAAAAATATCGATTTAAATTAGTTTATGAGTTATTAAGTGTTCGTTATAATATTCGTATTCGAATCAAAACTTTTACACACGAATTACTTGCAATAGAATCTTGTGATAAGCTTTATTTTACAGCAGGTTGGTATGAATGCGAAATCTGGGATATGTATGGTGTTTTTTTTAATAATCATTCTAATTTAAAACGAATTTTAACTGATTATGGATTTGAAGGTCATCCTTTACGTAAAGATTTCCCATTAAGCGGTTTTGTTGAAATGAAATATAACGAAACAGAAAAACGAGTAATAAACGAATCAATAGAATTATGTCAAGAATATCGAACATTTAAATTTTTAACTCCTTGGTAATTTTAAGAAATTTCAAATGAAAAAACATATTCGAAAAGATCAAAAAATTAGAGCATGTTTTAAACGCCAAGAATTAAATTCTATAATTTTAAAAAGTATAATTCAAAACGAAAATTTATCGTTAACTACTAAATGGAACGCAACATTACAATTGTCTAGTTTTTCAAAAACTAAAAATCGTTATGTTAATAGATGTATTCTAACTACTCGTAAAGCAAAATTTAACAGATTTTTTAATAAATTTTCTAGGCTAACTCTTTTGAAACAAGTTAGACTTGGTAATGTTTCTGGGTTAAAAAAGTCTTCATGGTAATACATATAAACTAAAAATGATTTTATTTGATATTTCAATACAATATTTTAACTTTGGTTTTAACCTACATTTAAACAATTCATTGTTTTACAATGAATATGTAACTATTTTGATTTTTTTATTTATTGCTATTTTACTAGCAGTTGTTATTATTTTCTTGTCATATTTTTTAGCAGTTCAAAATCCTGAAACGGAAAAACTTTCTTCTTATGAATGTGGATTTGAACCGTATGAAGATGCGCGACACACTTTTGATGTTAAATTTTATTTAGTAGCTATTTTATTCATTATTTTTGATATAGAAACTATGTTTTTAATTCCTTGGACTAATGTTTTAGGTCAATTAGATATTGTTGGTTTTTGGGCAATGATTGATTTTATGTTTGAATTGAGTATTGGTTATTTATATATTTATTGTATTGGGGCAATAGATATAAGTTAATTAAACAAAATAGTTTTTTTGCATAAATATAAGAAAGGTGACTGAGAGGTTTAAAGTGAAGATCTGCTAAATCTTTGTATAAATAAATTTATACCGTGGGTTCGAATCCCATCCTTTCTTGAATTTATCCTTTTTTACTGGAATATAGCCAAGTTGGTAAGGCCTTCGTTTTTGGTACGAATATTCAAAGGTTCAAATCCTTTTATTCCAAAATTTTAAACTTATTAAATAAGTCTTCATCGTCTAGAGGTTAGGACTTTGCCCTTTCACGGCAACAACACGGGTTCAAATCCCGTTGAAGATATTAAAGTTTTACTTCTTCAAAAAACTAAGATTTTAAAAATATTACGTATTATAATATATTAGAATTTAAAGTTTGTATTGTTTGTACGCAAAAGTTTTGAACATCGAATCATAACAGATGAAAACTTACTTGTGTTATCTTTTTCATTTAAATAAAAATCATTTAACCATAGTCTAAACTGTGATTTAAAAAGTTTCTTTCTTTTTAACTTAAATTTTGATATTGGGAAAGAATAAGGTATTGTTTTTTCCAAAAGTTGAAATGATGAAGACGTTATATTCGAAATAGAATAATGATGAAATCCAATATAATTACTATAATGTCTATTATTTATGCAGTTAAAAATTATTTTATTTTTATTCATAAAATTATTTATAAATAACATTTTTTCAGAATATGCTAATATTTTTCTTATAATTTGCCAATCATTTTTTCCCTGACCTAATGATTTTATGGTCTTAAAGATTTTGCTTTTAGTACCCTCAGTATTCAAATAAGTTCCAGAAGTTTCAAAAAACACTTCATTAGGTAAATGAATATGAGTTTGAAAATTATAATTTTTTTTTAATCGAGTTATTAATTTTTCTTCAAGATTACTTCCTTGAGTGACTAACAATTTATTATTATTTTTACAATTGTAAAAATAATTTAATAATTTTAAATTTAATAATTTTTTAATATTTGAATTTGAAAATGAGTTATTGATAAAATAAACACTTGCTGAACGGTTAAAGTCTGTGTTGGTTAACGTTTTTAAACCGTTATAATTTGCAGTTCCTGCTTCATTTAAAGTTGAATTTAAAATATTTAATGGATTTTGGTTGTCTGATTGTGAATATGCATTAATACATTTTATCATAAACATTAACATAGAATTTACACCAAATGAGTCGTTTCTTTTAAATACATTTGAACTTGAAATTAAGATAGGGTTTGAAGTATTTACAAATTCTTGACATAATAAATTGTTTCCTTCAACTAAAGATTTTAGAGTTTTTAAATTATTACTAATATTAACGTTTTTAAATGTTAAGTCAATTAGTGAATTTAAAGAAATAATTTTAAAATTTCCTTTTAAAACTCGCGCTTTAAGTTTTAAATTTAATTTAGAACCTTCGTAACGAGAATTAACTCCTATTAACAAACACACTTTAGACATTAAAAGATTAAGTTCATTTAATGATGAATTTAATAAATAATTGGATTCAAAATCTAAATTAACATTGTGATTTTCTGGTTGTCTAATTTTAAAAAATGAGTATTTATTAGTTAATAGAAATAACAAGCTTAAAGTTTCTATGTTTAAATTTTTAGTCAAACAAATTGTGATTTGATTTGGTTGATACATATGTCTTAATAAATGGTCTTGAAAGTACAAAGTATAAAAAAATTCTTTAAATAATTTTTTCCAAGAAACAGCCGTTGAAGATTTTTCACTATTATTATTTATAAAATTATAAACAAGACGTTTTGGTGAAAACATTCCGTCAAATGAAAATCGTATTTTGTCTGAGATCCAATTTGTTTTATATGTAGTTTTTTCATATCCAGGTAAAACTTTTACAATTTGATTATTTTTTACAAATAATTGAATAGGCGTTCCAAATCCATCTGAAAAATCAATTGAAACTACATTTTTTAATTCCCAACTTCGACCAATAAATGGATAAGGTTTTGAGGTTAGAGCACCGACAGGGCATAAATCAATTACATTTCCAGATAGTTCGGATTGAAAAACTTTTTCAATGTAAGTACCGATCTCACTTTGTACTCCTCTTCCAAACATCCCCATATCTTCTATCCCTGCAATTTCAGTAGCAAAACGTACGCATCTTGTACAATGGATACATCTTGTCATCACAGTTTTTATGATAGGTCCAATATTTTTGTCAATAACAATTCTTTTAAAACCATAAAATCTTTTTTTAGTTAGACCAAAAAAAAGAGATTGATCTTGTAAATCACATTCACCTCCTTGGTCACAAATCGGACAATCTAAAGGATGATTTAATAATAAAAATTCTAGAATGTTTTCACGAGCCTTTTTTACTAACGTACTGTTAGTAAAAACGTCACCATTTGCTAAACAAGATTTGGCATTCATGGCACAAGAAACAATAGGCTTAGGAGAGTTTTTTAGTTCTACAAGACACATTCGACAATTACCTGATATAGATAAATTTTTATGATAACAATAGTGTGGTATATTAATTCCTAAGGTTTCACAATACTCAATAAGAGGTGTATTTTGTTTCCAAAAATTTGTGTGTGAATTATTTTTAAATTCTAAATCATAACAGAATTTCGTATTATTTATATAAAAGTATTTCAAAAATATATTAAATTAATTTGTTTTAAATGGAAACGTAGCTTCAATTGGTTAAAGCGTCGACCTGTCACGTCGAAGATTGCTGGTTCAAATCCTGTCGTTTCCGTTTTTTTAACTTTTAATGCTTTTTATTTTGTCTAGTCTAATAGTAGCTTTTAGTGTGTAATAAATAGTTATAATAGCTAATCCTATTGCAGACTCTGCGGCCGCAATAGTTAATATAAATAAAACAAAAATATAACCGATTATATCGTCTAAATAAATAGAAAATACTACAAAATTTAAGTTTACTGCTAATAAAATTAATTCAATAGACATTAAAGTTATTAAAATGTTTTTTCTATTTAGTACTAGTCCAAGTACACCGATCAAAAATAAAATTACAATAATGTTTAAGATGTAGCTTAAATTTAAAATTATCATTTTTATGGTATTTGGGTACGTTGGGATTTGAACCCAAGACCTGTGGATTAAAAGTCCAATGCTCTACCAACTAAGCTACATACCCGACATAAACTTTTTTAATAAAAAGTTTATAATGCAAAAAGAATTAAGAAAGCCATCATTAATGAAAAAAGTGCAATAGCTTCAGTTAATGCGAAACCTAACATAGCAAGTTTGAATAATTCGTCTTTTAAAGAAGGATTTCGCGAAGTTCCAATCACTAATGCACCAAACACGGTACCGATTCCTACTCCTGCTCCTGCTAACCCAATGGTAGCTAATCCAGCTCCTACAAATTTAGCTGCTTGTAATAACATATAAGTATAATTTAAAAATATTTGTTTGGTTCGGTGGCTTTAAAATTTTCTTTTCAATAAAGAATTAAAGTTCCCATCAAATTATTCGGTTTAAAACCTAATTAAAGTCTTTTAAGTACAAATGTTGATTAAATAAAAGTTATTGTTTTCACTGGTAGTTTAGAGCCTCCAGTTTTAAAAGCTATTATTGCGGCTTTTTTTGTTACCCCACAAACTTCAAATAAGATTTTACCTGCACTAATTTTAACTCCCCAGTGCGATACAGCTCCTTTTCCTTTACCCATCCGAACTTCTGTAGGTTTTTTTGTAATAGGAATATTAGGGAAAATACGTATCCAAAGCTTTCCTTTTCTATTTAATTTTCTTACAATAGCTTGACGCGCGGCTTCAATCTGTCTAGCTGTAATAGTTCCTGAGTTAATTGCTTTTAAACCAATAGTTCCAAATTTTAGTTTATTTGAACGAAAATCTAGTTTAAATAGTTTACCTTTTTGAATTTTTTTATGTTTTGTTTTTTTAGGTTGTAATAACATAAATTTTTTGATCAGTTTTCACAGATCCAAACTTTTATACCAAAGGTTCCGTTCGAGGTATAGGCTGTTGACTGGAAATAATCAATTTTAGAATTAAAAGATGGAAGAGAAAATTTTCCAAAATGCATTATTACTTTTTTGGCTCTTGGAGCTTTATTAAATCTTCCTTTTATAGCTATTTTAATTCCAGTGATCGATGATTTTGAAGACTTAAGTATCAAATCTAAACTTTGTTTTAAAAAACCAAGAAAATAATTATCTTTTCGAGAAATTGATGCTTGATCTGTTTTTAATTGATTTAATTTGAATTGATCACTTATAAACTCTGCTAATAATTTTGCAGACTTTCGTTTCCAAACACAAATAAAAAAAATATTAACAGCTTCTTTAAAGAATAAATTTTTATTAAATTTTCTTAATTGTTTAAAAATAGTTTTTAAATTTTTTTTATCAGACTGCAACAATTGTTTATTTTTGTTTAAATTTTCAAAAATAATATTTATACTACAGTTTTTTTCTGTATAAATGCTTAAACTTTCTAATAAAATTTCTTGAAATTGATATAAAACTATTTCTTGTTTAGTAGAAAGTTGTGAGTTCAAGATATTTTTTCTAACTTTTTTTCTAATTTGTAAACGTTTATAAATAGTAGAAAAATTTTGCTTGTAATCTAATGATTTTTTAAATGTGTTAATTTTATCTATAGTAGAAATTGTTTTTTCTGTTATATAAAAAGAAATAGCAACTTCTAAAGAATAAGAAGAATAGCAGACTTTACAATTATGAACTTTTATTTTATGTAATTGAAAAAATCGTTTTAGATACTTTTGAATTTCTAAATTTTTGTACAAATAAAATGATGATTCTTCATGATTTTTTTCAAAATATTTTAATTCCCAATTTTTCTTTTGGACACCCAATCTGAAAAAATTTGCATTAATTTTTTGACCCATTTTTATTTTTTTTGTAAAAGTATTGTTTGCGCGTTGTAGCAAATTCACCTAATTTGTGTCCAACCATTTCATCTATAATTTTAATAGCTACAAATGTTTTTCCGTTATGAACTTGTATAGTAAGACCAATAAATTTTGGCAAAATTATAGAATTTCGAGATAGTGTTTTTATGTCATTTTTAAAAACTGTTTTAGAAAATTGAATTTTTTTTAATATTCGATTTTCAATGTAAGGTCCTTTCCATTTAACTCGACTCATTTTTTTAATGTTTTAATAATTTAGATACTCGACTGTTACTTGTTTTTCCGTTTTTAGTTGGTTTTCCCCAGGGTGTTACAGAAGATCTACCTCCGGAAGATTTACCTTCCCCACCTCCATGAGGGTGATCTATAGGGTTCATTGCAACTCCTCTTACATTAGGACGCTTGTTTAACCATCTATTTCGACCAGCTTTGCCAATGTTTTTTAAAAACGAGAGTTCGTTTGAAACAATTCCTATCGTTGCATGACATGTAGTTGAAAGAAACTTATGAGTTCCAGAACTAAGTACAATTCGACAATATTTTGCTGTTTTTTCTATTAATTGAGAACTAACCCCTGCAGATCTGCTTAATTGTGCTTTTTTATTTTCTTTTAATGAAATGTTATGGATAAAGCTTCCAACGGGTATTTTTATTAATGTCAATGAGTGTCCTATCTTAGCCTCTGCATTTAATCCGGATTTTACAATATCTCCAATGTTTAAATTTTTTGGGGCGATAATGTAAAAATAATTAAAAGTTGAAAGGTTATAAATAGAAGCAATAAAAGCGGTTCTATAAGGATCATATTCTAAACTTGTTACGATTCCAACTGACTCATAATGTCGTAAAAAATCGATATTTCTATATTTTTTTTTATGACCTCCTCCTTTATGACGTACTGTAATTTGTCCTGTATTGTTTTTTCCTGCACTATTTTTTCTTCCTTTAATAGCATTTTTGATTAAAAAAGTGTTTTTTAAATTTTTTTTAGCTAAGTTAACAAATCGTTTTCGGTTTAATGTCATACAAATAAAAAATATTTCAAAAATTTATGCTTTTATTAAAAATTACAAATAAGTTATTTTTTTCAGTTAATTTAATTATTCAACATTCAATGAAATGTTTATGTCACAAAATAAAAATTTTACAATTTTTGCAAAAAAAAACATTATCATTTTATTTGTGTTGGTTACTGTTTTTTAATATTTTTAAAATAAACAATATTAAAATAAATACCAGTTATTATATTTCGTATTTTTTATCATTTTTTTTTAATAAACAAAAACTAATCAATTATATAGTTAACATAGTTTTATCTTCAACAAATACTTTAATTAATGTAAACAATATCAAAGGAAATCCTAAATTTTTTTATTCTGCAGGAATGTTAAATCTAAAAAAAAAACAAAAAATTAAACAACCTAAAGCAATAATAACAATTTTAAGAGCGTTATTATCAAAACTTAAAATTTATAAAACAACGCCTGTCTCTTTACACTTTAACAATTTATTTTCGACTCAACAATCATATGTTTTTAAACTATTAAAACATAAATTATTTATAAAATCTATTATAAGCTATAAATATTATCCACATAATGGATGTAGACTAAAAAAAAAAAAACGAATTAAACTTCGTACTCGAACAAGAAAATTATAGAAGGAATGACTGAGCGGTTGAAAGTGACAGATTGTAAATCTGTTAAGTTTATCTTATCGTAGGTTCGAATCCTACTTCCTTCAACGAAATATAACG
>JACCEC010986357.1_pt1 | contig 16365 bp, 24 predicted proteins | sample 7450121 | NCBI WGS metagenome assembly JACCEC01 (sample SAMN15323455, study PRJNA562643) | freshwater metagenome | isolation source: river surface water | place: USA:Blue River Watershed | collected 2017-08-18 | reverse complement strand
CGATGACGATCTGCGGCATGTGCTGGACGTAGGCGTGTATATCCATGATTACCATTTCTAATAACACGGAAATCATTCATCATATCGCCAATGGCATGCAAGGTCAACGGATCGCTTTTGTTCATGTCGCTCCAAAGAGTTCCGCCCATGAAAACAATATCATTGATTTCTACTGTGTCACGTTCCAGAAAATGTATGTTGGCATAACGAGCGCACTCTTCGCGGATATGTTCTACTGTAGCAAAAAATCTGCCGTGATAGAATTCGTGGTTGCCAGCAACATATACCACGTGAGGGAATTGAAAACTGCAACGCTTTAGAAAGTCACGAAAGCGAAGTGCAGTTTGTTGTCTACGTCCAAGATCCTCAAGATTAACATTGGAATACATACCGTAGTCCATCTCAGGATGCTCGTGAAGATCATTGCCAATAAGAATGTCGCCGCTGAGAATCAAAACATCAGTGTCACCAACATTTTTGATATTGATGTCTGAGAACTCTAGGTGCAGGTCACTAACCAGTTGTATCTTCATCGTTGCCGCTTTCCAGTTTAGCCAATGGATTCAAACCAGATGTTGGAATTCCATCTTCGTCAACAATGGCAAATCCATCAAACACAAATCCACAACCTTTGCAAAAATCTTCAAACATCTGAAGGATTTCGCCTAGGTCTGCTTCCTTGTGATCTACCATCATGACCCGATGACCATCATTGTAATAAAAGAACCATTGCGGCTCAATGGGATTCACTTCTAGTTCTTTGCTGGACTTTTCCAACTGTTTGACAATACTGTTCCATGGGTCAATTCTTGGCATTGCGAAGTTTCCGGTTAATGTTCAACATCTGCTCTAACATTGTAGCATCAATTCCATTATTTTGCAACTCTGTTTTGTAGGTTGTGGAGTCTTTTGGAAAACAATGTCCGCCAAAACCCTTAGAGCCATCTGGACCTGGTGTGTCCCAGTGTGTTGAACCAACACGACCTTCGTTGCGTAACATACCGGCTACATCTTTGTAGTTTACATCATAAGATTCGCAAAGTTCTCTTAGTTGATTGGCAAATACTACCTTGAGCGAAAGAAAAGTATTGGTTGCCAACTTCATGGCCATTGCTTCCTTGGCCTGTGTGATGAACACAGTGGTTCTTGGCATTAGCCCAAAGTTTTCAGCAAACTTATTGGATTGTGATCCGCCCAACACTATAATTTTTGGATCTGCGGCATCCTCTTCCCAGTGATTGGCTCTGATAAATTCAGGCCAAACTATCAGTCGATCGCCCAATGCCTTTTCAAGTTTGACAATTGATGCCAGACTCAATGTGCTACGAACCAAATACGTTCCGGTGAACTTGTTGAGTTCGGCATTGCGTATGGCTTTGAAAACAGTTTCGTCTTCGTTGAGACCGTGTTCGCCTAGCGGACTAGGAACACAGATCACACACCACTGGGCTTGATCAAAACGTTCACTGCGAATGTTTAGAGGTGGATCATCAAATTCTACTTCTTCAAAATCTGCATGAAGTCTTAGAAATCTTTCTGTTGCTTTGCCAACAAATCCACGGCCTTTGATGATTACCATGCTTGTCCTTTTAAAATATATTGGGGATACTTTTTAATGCTTTGGTCTAGTAGATTTTCTAGCCTTGCCAAATCAACCCAACCTTTGATGACTATGAGAATTTTACGATATGCAGGATTGAAATCAGCGGCATGAAGAAATGACTCATTGTTCCAGGCAAACGTATTGGTATCCTCAGGCAACTTGACATAGAGTCTGCGTGATTCTTCAACGTAAGTGTTAGGTTCAAATTCGCTGGCGCTGGCCAACCAAAAAGTTTCTCGGGGATTTTTGTCGTCGAGCATGATTCTGATCTCAGTGGGAAATCTCATCTTGCCGTCTAGACTATCAGGCATGTTTCCATCGTAGTGCAAAGGAATAGTTCTGTGAGCACTCCACAGCCTAATAGACCTGATCTTGACAAATGGCATTTCTTGTAAAATGCGATTGATAAGAACGCCATTGGCATCAATCATTGATTGACAAATTTTAGATCCCCAAGCACCTTCTTTGTAAAGTTCGGGTAATTCGTAGATGCTCATTCCATCCCATTGAGTATGATCTAAGGTAGGCCTGACTGCTCCTAGTGCTCCTCTGTCAATGTGATTGCGCCATACTCGTTCCTTCTCATCGTTCCAAATCTGCCAAAAGTCAGACCACGAGTCGGGCTCAAACTTTGATAACGCCAAGGGCAATGCGGCAATGCCCTCATACTTCTGTGAGAGTCGAGGGCATTCTTTGAGATCAATTAACTGTTCTAGTTTTTTATAATCTATTCTCATTCTTCTAACAAGTGCCTTTTTTCTTTGATTGTTTTAAACTCGTCGGCTGACTCTAACTCGGGCTTACGACGAGTAATTACTGGCCACTTGGTTGCCAGTCTGCGATTGATATCAGCCCAAGACTTGTCTTGAAGTGTATTGTCGTCAACGATGGCTTCAACAGGACACTCAGGAATACAAACTCCACAATCAATGCACTCGTCAGGATCAATGACCAAAAAGTTAGGACCTTCGTGGAAACAATCAACAGGACACACTTCCACGCAGTCTGTGTATTTGCATTTGATACAGGCTTCAGTTACATAATGACTCATTGATGGCTACCCCAATTTGATTTTCCTGTTTCGTTGTCAATGTCAGGTCTATTACCTGACAATCCCAGTAAAGCACGATATTCTTTCCATGCTTGTTCAACCATTGGATCTTCTTCTGTGCTTCCTGCAGGAAACAGATCAGCCCAAACACAATTTTCCATTACCTTGGTTCTGCGTTGGCTGAATTCTCTAGGCTGATGAATCTTGCCACTATCCCATAGTTCATGTGCTACCTTGATGCAAGTGTCTTCGTCGAGGCCGTAGAGATAATCTTCCCTATACATGTATTCTTGCATGATGTTGGGAATACGTTCTCTATCAACCATGGTTCCTGATACAATGACTACTACATCATCAATATCTACCTTGCCTTTGACAATATCACGAACACAACGGCCAAAACTAAATCCAATTTTCATAGTGTGCTCCGGTTCCACCAACTTTCCCAAGGAAAATCAATCCAAACGTCATTTTCGTGTTTGTTAACGCTCATACCAACAAAGTCACTGACTTCGTCACTGGCTTCATTGTCTACCAAACTTGCCCAACGAATCTCGTCGTGCCAGAAATTCTCATCAAACAAAGGATCAACACCGGCTACACTACTGGCCCAGTCTTTGCGTAGCCATGTTTGTGTAGCACCAGAGTCATTGATATCGTCAACGATCAGCACGTTCTTGCCATCTAGCACCAATTCGGGTGCCCAGGTAAGGCTTTCACATTCGCCGCCATCACGCAGACTTACTTTAACGCTGGCATGAGGAACAGCAAGATAGTGACTAAGCATCACTGAAGGAACTAATCCTCCGCGATCAACACCAATCACAATGTCAGGTCGCCAACCTGATGTTTGTATTTGTCTAGCAATCTCTTGTGCTAGGTGTTGAATATCTTGCCAATTCAATGATAGTTTATCACTCATACATCCTCATCTAGTCCGCGGTCAGGTCCGCCAAGTAGTCGTTCCAATGCCTTGTATTCTTCATAGAGTTCTTTGAGCATTGGATATTTTTCATGCATTTCAAAGTTTGGTGTTAGTATCAGCAACCGCTTCTTGATAGTTTCAACAACTTCAGCCAGTTCATCAACATCAATCTTCTTACCGGACTTGGTGTGTATTTCCTCAATACCATTCAAAGTATTTTTAGTTTCCCAGTTAGAAGTAAAACTATAGGCAGAGCCAATGTTTCCTCCACTACTGCCACCAATGGTGATACTGCTAAGGTCAATGGTGTCATTGGTGTCTATGGCATAGACAGACCCTGCGGCGCCAGCGTTTGATATGTCAAGAGTTATGGACCCAACCTCTTGAGCAATAACGCCTGTTGACATCATGGTGTCATCACTGCTCCACTCAAACTCAACAGGCTTTATTGTTCCAGATACTTTGTCGTCATCATTGTTCATTATACCCTCTTGCAGGCATTGACAATATTCATGAATTCTAATCTAACGGCTGGGTCTGATTTAAACACGCCACCAAGTTTACTGGTCACTGTGGATGAACCTACATCTTCAACGCCACGGCTTTTCACGCAGTAGTGTTGAGCATCAATGACCACAGCAATATCGTCGGTTTCTAGGATATACTGTAGTGCGTGATAGACCTGCTCAGTAAGGCGCTCTTGAATCTGTGGGCGCTTGGCAAAGTATTCAACTACACGGTTGATCTTGCTAAGTCCAAGAACCTTTTGCTTGGGAATATAAGCAACAGTGGCCACTCCATCGATTACCACAAAGTGATGTTCGCAGTTACTCTGAACATTGACATTGCGTTCAATGACCATTTCATCATACTTCATCTTGTTGTCAACTGTGGTGCATTTGGGAAATGCTTCATAGTCAAGACCCCAGAAGATTTCATTGACATACATCTTGGCCACACGCTTAGGTGTTTCAATAAGACTGTCGTCACTGAGATCTAGACCCAGCACTCGCATGATATGCGTAAAGTGTGCTTCAATGTGGTCGATCTTATCTTTGCGATCTATGTTGTTGGGAATTGTTGGAGTTTCTACTCCGCACTTGACCAGGTGCTCGTGAACACGTTTACCCAACTCGGGGTCAGTTTTTGTTTTGTTATATGACATATAGATATCCTTCCTTACGCGGATGTGATTTTTGAAAATTTGCTACCTTTGTGTAGCAGGCCTATTTATCAGATCCTTTGTTTATTATACTATCATTCTGCTCTTTAATCAATACTTCGGCTGGCCAAACCAACAAAAATAGCATCATATCTTCGCGTTTTTTGAAATGGACCAAAACAGTATAATCAAGGTGCAAAAATAAATCTGAACTTTTATTACGCCTTGCTTGACCCAATTGACGCCAATCCAGGGGTTGATTCTTGTAGTTTGTAGCGGCCCAACGACGTCCACAATTGTCAAGGAGCCAGCGACGAACAGCACTTATACTCGACACAGGTAAAACCAATTTGACTGTGTCTCCGGTATAGTCCTTGAAAGGCATTAGTGTTGAGCAAAAAAGTCCGACTTCCTAAGATCGTCCCAACCTCCAATGAGTTCTTCATTGATAAAAATTTGTGGAACGGTTCTAGCACTAGGAACTCGTTCTAGTAGCATTTCTCTTGTAACGCCATTGTGACCAATCTTGTTTTCAGTAAATTCCATACCCCGACTACGGAACCAATTCTTGGCCATATCACAATAAGGACAGTTGTCCTTGCTCCAAATTTCAATCTTCATTTTATTCTCCCGGGGGATTATATGTTTGCTCATATTCATAACGAGCAACTCTATAGAACTGATCTTGGGTGCCTGGCTCCTGAACTAGATAGTCACCGGGCTTCAAGGTCATTGGTGAACCCCAAGGTGCTGTAAAACTAACAGATTGTGATCCTGTATATTTTGCCACCATCCTAACTGCATTGATGTCAGGCTTACGTCGACCGTTGCCGGCTTCGATGGGGTAGTTCTTGGCCAACTTGGCTTCTGGACCAATGTTGTATTTTTCTTTACTGGGACCACTGACAATGACATCACCTACATTGACTGCCTTGACTGTTTCGTGACCATCCTCGGTCACAGTTTCTAGTTGAAACTGCTCACCGCTCTTGCCAAAACTCAATGCTGGCATTGAATCAATGTTGGCTTGATTGACAGGTTCAGCAAACGGACTATATGTCAAGTCCTTTTTATGTGTGGGCAGAAACTTCAATTGACTGGCAATTTGTTGTATATCTGCGTTTTCTTTTAGATCAGTGATTTTCATTTTGTTTTTCCATTTCGGCTTCATAGACTCTTCGTCTTAGACTACTAGAACTAAAACTATGGTCTCGGCCATTAAAGTAAAGTTCAATCCCTCGTTTGTGGCAAATCTCTCTGCCAGTAAACTCTTTGCCTTCGTATTCAACACCCAGTATTCTAACATTGATTGGCAATGTCAGCAATAGATCTTCAAGGTCTTTTTCTGTGTTGTAGACCCAAACCTCGTCAACATATCTCGAACCTTTGAGTTGCATTTGTCTTTCGACGATGCTTTGCACTGGCCGGTTCTTGTTTGGTCGATCCAATGTTGGATCGTTTTGTAAACCAGCAATGAGATAGTCGCACTGAGTTCGTGCTTCTTGTAGCATGGCCACATGGCCTGCATGTAGTAGGTCAAAAGTAGAACAAGTAAATCCTATTTTCATACGATGTTAGGCATAATTGCGATAAAGGGGACTGTTATACCATGCCCAACTGGTTCTTACAATATTATCTAGTCGGCTGTGTTTTGCAGTCCAGCCTGCCCAGTTTTTAAATTTCTGTGGGCTGGCCACCAGTGTTGCAGGATCTCCGGCTCGTCTAGGACCTGTATGAACCAATACTGTGCGGCCAGTGATGTGTTCAACTTCTTTGATGACTTCTTTAATGCTGTAGCCGCGCCCAGATCCTAAATTAAATTCTTGAAAGTGTTCTGAGAACTCTTGGGCAATGACAGTGGCATCAAAATGTGCTTGAGCAATGTCTTCTACATGAAGATAGTCTCGAACACAAGTGCCATCAGCAGTTTCATAGTCTTGGCCGTTCAAGGTAAACACACCATTGTTGACTATACTTTCCATCAACCGTGCAATCACATGTGTTGCCTGCTTTACTTGGCCATGTCTAACCTTGGCGTCAGCACCACAAGCATTGAAGTAACGCAATGCCACTGCTTTGAATCCATAGGCACGAGCACAGTCTTTGATAACTTGTTCGGCCATGAGTTTACTGTGGCCATAAGGACTAATGGGTAACTTGTTGCTTTCTTCAGTGAGAATTTTACCGTCAATGGGATTACCGTAGGTGGCCGCCGAACTAGAAAAGACAAGGGTCCGTGTCCAACCCTTGTCTGCTAAGTTTTTCATTAGACGTGCAGTATTGCCTACATTGTTCATGTAGTAAACGGCAGGATCTGTCATGCTGGGACCAACTAGACTAGTTCCAGCAATGTGAATCACTGCTTCGGGATTTTTACTTTGAACTGCGGTTGAGAACAAACCAGAAGTAAAGTCACCGGGGATGGGAACATCAATGTATTCACGCATCCACGGACTCAGCGCATGATTGCGATCACAACCAATGACCTTGTAGCCTAGTTCCTTAAATCGTAAAACAGTCTGGCCACCGATGTAACCATTGCACCCTGTTATGGCGATCCATTTTTCTATCATGGTCAATAAAGTTTATACTTTGATTCGCTGACAAAATCACGATATCTATTGCCACCGCGATCCCATTGCTGAGCCTTGCATGACATACTGCCTTCTTCGATGGTTCCAGCAGTTTGCATGATATCAATGATACGGTCAATGGTGCCGCTGTTCCAGTCACTGATCTTGCCTTGTGCAGGATGTGGTGCTCGTAACAGTTCAGTCAACTTGTCGATGGCGTCTTGTTGACTCCAAGGAACATAAAGTCTGCTGGCATCATTGGCAAAGGTTTCTGGAAAACTACGATAGGCAGGATACAACACGTTACAACCAAGTGTGTCGGCTTCTGATACAGTATTGGAGACCCAGTCCTGTAGCGCACAGTTAAACAAGACCTTGCTGTCATTGACAATGTTGTAGTAGTCGTTCTTCTTGAGATCCTTGTAGATCTTTAGCAGTCCACGACTTTCTAGATCCTTGGCACGTTCAAGATACTTGGGGTTGTTGCTACGCAAAGGTCCGCCACTTAGAACTGCAAATTCAACCTGAGGCTTGAACTTGTTGTTGCTCCATGATTCAATGAGATCCATAAAGAAGTCAGGTTGCTTCTCTTGATCAAACCTTGCGGCAAATACCACACGGTCTGCTCTTTGATCCCACGGCTTGACTTGATTGCCAACACGACTCAGCACTTCTTCCTTACCGAAGGCTAGGCCACTAATATTGTAAATTGGAGCAGTCCAATTAGCAATACGCATATGAGCAACCATCTCTTCATTAGTGGCCAAAACACCGGTGACAAAACAGTTGACCATTTGCTCATAAGTTGACATCCACTTTGCCATGCCCCAGACATGAACGAAATCGTCAGGGTCAATAGCCTGTGCAAGGCAACGAACAAAAATCCTAGGACGCTGAGAACTAGGCACTTGATCGAGAATATAAGGTAGGCTCTCGATACCGGGTTGAAACATGTCTTCAAAGTAGACAACATCTTCATGTGTGACTTCTCCTTGTCGCATTAGTCTGACAAGATTCATCATCTGACTCATACCAAAATAACTACGACCATGTGCGTCAAGAACTTGACCCACTGATATAGCCTTGGTATTGTCTAGAGTCAGGCCAGGAACCACAACATAGTCAATGCCGCGGCGCTTGAATACCGCTTCGTTCCATTGTTGCAGTTGAAGCGTGTATCTACCTTCATAGGGTTCTAAGCCCATGTAGTAGAGTTTACGCATTGGCGACCTCTTCGCGGTCTAGGCGATTAGGCATACAGCACATGCCGTCGGCTGTGTGTCGCGTGGTTGGCGCCCAAGCACTCTTGTAAAGACCCACATGGATCTTAAGAACCTTTGGGGTGCGCTCAGGTGTGCCCTGAATGTGGAAGGTGTAGGTAAAACTCCTAGCACCGGTTTCTGTGTTTTCACGCAGTTCAGGTGCTTCAATCCTAAACTCGTGAATCATTTGATCACGAACCAGATCTTGTAGATACTGTTCGTAAAGTCGAGTTGGCAACATAGCCAACTCCTCGGTTAGAACTCCATCATAGAGTTCTGAGATCTTTAAAAGATCAAATTTAATATGAGCCAAGTTCAATGAAACTCGCTTGGGTTGATTGTTGCGATTGTCAAAACGAACATGCTTATTCATATTAGTGTTCATACTGTCGTAGGCAACCATTTTCGCCATCCTCTGAGACTTCGATCCAAACGGATCGGTTGGTGAATTGTGCAGAAATTTTAGCATACAGTTCGTCTGCTATCATTTCGCACGACTTATGATTCAGTTCAAGTGTGCCGGTGGAATATAGTTTTTCCAACCAACGTTTGAACTGAATAAATTCCACGTCACGGTCATCATGGAAGACCTGTAGATAAACCTTGAAGTGGAAAATGTGTCGATGTGGTGATCCAAGAAAACTCACATCAAATTCATCACCAGTGGCCAACTTAGGATCAGTTGCCGCCGCTGGGTAACAATGAATACCTTCTTTGCGGAATGTTACCCAAATCATGTCTTTGGACATGTTTATACCTTTGTGTTTTGGTTAGTCAATATAGTTGTTGGCTTTTAGATAGACCCACATCTTCCAGTCAATGGCTTGCATAAACTTTAAGACGTCATCCATCTTGGCATTGAGTGCCGCAATGTCATCCTTGCTCGCAGAACCAAAATTCTGTGCAGGAGCCTCGTTTGTGATGGCTGACCCGCCGGGCTTTTTTGGCAAGGGCTTACGCACTACCGGCTTGTTAAGGTTACCAACTTCGATATCATCACTCATAATACAGTTCCTTTTTAGTAAAGTGGTTGATCTTCTTTGTAATCATGCCAAGGAGTGAAATGTTGACGGCTCATCAATTCGTTGAGTTGCCAGCACCAAACTCCAGGGTTGGTTTGATCAAAACTGATATCATCAATTTTGATCGTTGTATTGTAATTTAACAATTTGGTGTAGGGAATTTTTACCGAAATCATTGGAATGAATCTATTGTCTTCGACCAATGCTCCATCCAACAAGCCATTTAGTTGGTCAGGAGAAATATCCAGTGTAGCCAGATAACCAGCGTCCATGATTTGTGCAATCATGCGATCACATTGAGCCCAACCGTCAGCATCGTTGTTGCTTAGATTGAAACTCATGTTGGCACCAAAATAAACGTGTTCGACATTTTCTTCTTTGGCCAATTTGAGAATTCGTTGCGTGTCTTGGAGACCAACCACAAACAACGTTTTCTTACCAAAAGCAGGAGATTTCTCCACTTCAGTTCCAATAAACATTTCAACTTGATCTTTGTCGCCGTCGGCATATTCACGCATAAACTTGGTCATGTGTTACATCCTCACTGAGTTTTCAAGTTCAATTAAACGTTCGTCATTAGGATCATCAAAGTCTCCGGCTTCAGCACCGTCAACTATTAGTTCTTCGTCACCGGAATCAAAAATGTCATGAACTGCTTCGGCACCAGCCTTGCGGGTCTTACGACCTGAAAACTCTGCCAACAATGAAGAACATTGATCCAACAGTTTCATTGGTTCTTGACTACGGAATACCTGATGAACTAACTCCATCACATATAATACATTACGAGGCACCCATAAGTCAAGTTGTCCTTCCTGGCTACGTTGCTTGGTCTTTCGCCAATTTGTCGGATCAGGGCGGTTCAACTTCCATGCCACATCAGCCAATGCATTGGCTCGCTGGACCGACTCAATGTGCTGATAAACATTGTGAGCCATGATAAGACTGTATGAGAAGGTGTCCCATGAGGTTTTTGCTACCTTGCCGTTTTTGTTGGCCTGACCGGGCTTGTAGTAACAAACATCGCCCATGGTGATGCGTTCGCCAATAGGACTGTTCCAAGGCCACGGGATCGTAGAGCCACTTAGGTCACGATTGTCCACACACTTTTCCATGACATAAGTGAACCTGTCATTGCTGTGAACGTGCTGAGTATAACTCAATCCATATGCTGTGGCCACAAACGGACTGGCACAGTCAAAGGTCACCATCATGTTGGGATTGACAGTTTCTCGCAAGGCCCGTTGAACTGCTGTCAAGAACACAGCAAATTCCAGTCGACTTGTGCCCAGCACGTGAATAACATCGCGACCTGGGGCCAACATGCCTTCGTCACGCATTTGGACCAGTCGACGCAACAGCAAATGTGCGTCCTGCATGTTGTTACCACCCATAGCCCAACCTTCAAAAGGAAAGTGCTTGACATGGTCATACCAAATGTCGGCTTCTTGATTGTTAGAGCCTTGCAAGACGTTTAGAAACTTGGTCTGATGTTTGCGATTGGCCAAGAACCAAGCGTTGTTGTAAAGAGTGCCATCCAAACATTCTTGGAAACTCTTTAGGCCTGTGCGTTCGTTCAGTGGTGGCCTGGCCGCCCAAGTAGGAATATCAAGCACCATGCTATAATCAGCAGTATGCTCAAGCCAGTTGAGAATCTGGCCGCGAGTTTTGTCAGCCGATCCTTTGTATCCTTGATCACCGGGTTTCTCCATGAAGTTTTCCCAGTCAAACTTGATCACGCCTTTGGCAATCTGGAAACCTCCACTATCGCCTAGGATAAAAGTGTTTTTACGATCACGCTTTTGAATCATTGATTCATCGGTGTCAGTTTTTGTCAAGTCTAACTGTGCATGACCTGCCGAGTAAAGTGCATAGGGATAGTGGTAGTATGCGGCTTCCTTGTTCAAGAAGTTCATACCTTCAACACCTGATTCAAATTCTTTGGGCACTCGATCAGTAGGAATTGAACCTGGAGAGTTTTGTTCCTTGCTGATGATGGTGTTGTAGAAGGTTGAGATGCTGGGCAAGAAAACAGCGTAGTCGTTGTTTCTCGCCCAAAGATCAACTCTAGTTTTTTTACTGGCTGTCATTGTTTGCGGGTTCTTTTAAAAGTGATTTGTGTAAGATAACATCGTTTATTTCAATCTGATCACCTTGTCGACTGTTATCGCGTGACTTGATTCTGAGATAAACAAATATATCGCCTTCGGCCAAACGACTAGAGCATTGATTCAAATCCTCAACGGCCTTTTTAAGTTGTTCGATGAGTTTTTGCTCTTTGCCCATGCAGATTAGCCCTGAGCCATGATTAGGTATTCGTAAGCAATAACACCAGAATCAAATTCAACCCTAGCAACCTTTTCGCTGATACTCACAGTAGGCGTGCCTTGGCTGGCAGTTTTGAGTGCAAGAATCAGTGGCTGAATTGGCAATACCACCGGACGCTTGAGTGTTTGAGTTGTGTCAGCAAATACAAACTTACCTGAGTGGCCACCACCGGCAGCACCACCTAGAGAAAACACCAACTTGCCGTTTTCAGTTGTGGCAGTTAGGTTAGGATCAATGTTGGTATAAAGACTAGCACGAACAGCCAGTTCTGAGATCTTGTTTGAAGCAGGTTGAACAGTGACATCCCAGGTTGTGCCTTTGAAGTTACGGGTCTTGGTCTTCATTAGGTTAGTGGGAGTCAAGCGATAGTGATCGTTGTTGCCATTTTTGTCAGTGAAAACAAAACGATCAACTTCACTCTTGGAATTGGTTCCAGAATTTACATTGGCGTCTTGGTCTTTGTAAAGTCCACTGAGGCCAACCAAAAAGCCTAGGTTCAACATACCAAACTTTTCAGGAAGGTCTGTAAATGTCTGTGGCGTATTGGCCAAGACAGTAAGAGTTGAATCTTCAGGGTAGGCAGTGAACTTGGTCTTGTCTGTGTCCTTCTCGACAAGAATTTCTTCAAATGTGCCAAGACTTGCAATGTTCTTGGACACGTCTAATACGATATCTTTTAGCATGAGTGAATCTCCAGGTTTAATAAATTGATTATATGGTGGCTTGCATCAAATGTCAACTGATCTTTAATCAAAAAGGTCATCAACAAAGCCTCGGTCTTTACTTAGATTTAGATCCCAATGCAGAACACCCAAAAGGTTGTCAATTTTGGAATCAATGATGGTTTCTTCCATGGCCACGTGATCAAATGGCAGTTGTTTGAACCAGTCTGGTAGGTTCAACTCGTCAATGGGATAGGCAATTGAATTGATCTGCATGGGGTTGCTCTTGAGTTTGCAGACAATGACTTTTTGTCCATCTGTAATGTCCATGCTACGCCGATCCGAAAAGGCTTCCTTGATACGGTTCCAATTGATGGCCGCCATGGCATGACCAATACTGCACTTGCCGGTCTTTTGATAGACTGAGGTATGCTTGGTTAGATTGTTAACACGCTTGGGTGTGCCTTTTTCCCAACCCGGACGGCTTTTAAACTCCTCGCGGAACTGTTTGACACGAGCCATAACTTCAGTTTCGCTCTTGCCTTCTAGAGTCATAATCAGTGCTTCTTCCAAGAATCGTTGCATGAACTCTGGAGTATCAGCACGTTTCATATCCAGGCCCATGGCTTTGAGTTCGCCCGCTGAGCCTTCTTTGTCTTTGCGCTTGCCCTCTTTGTCATAGATCAACACAGCATAACGCTTCTTGGTATGGTAGATGCCTTTGCTGGCAACCACTTCACGACCGGCTTTGATGATCTCACCTTGCGACCTAGGACAGTTAAAGGCCTCAGTCATAAATGCTGGAAAGGTTTCGTTGACCTGTTCAGCCACGGTGTCGTAGATGTTGACTACACTTTCGCGAGTCCATTCAACTGCACCAGACTCAATCTTGTCTTTGAACAATGGATAGGCTGAGAAGTAAACAGAGTCTGTGTCACCGTAGATAATGGCTTCACCAACATGGTCTTTGGTTCCAGTAAACATTTCATTGACAGCACCAGCCATGTGACGTGCAATTAGTCGACCACAAAGTGTAGTAGACTGACCCAGTCGCTGATCAAAGAATCTTGAACCTGCGTTAAGCAAAGCGCCGTAGGCCGAGTTCAAGTTAATCTTTTTAACCAACTGACGCTTGTCCCAGAACTCAAACTCTTTGGGATCTGTGGCGGCTTTGGCTTTCTTTTGTAGTTCTTTACGTTCGGCATACCAGCGTTCCAGTAGACCAGGAATAATACCCTTGGTGTCATACTTGAAGATAGTGCCGTTGCCAGAAATCATCAAAGGTTGGCCGCTGTGGAATACCATGTCGTAGACTTCGGCGCTGGACATTTCTGTGCTGGTGCCATCGCTCCAATCTACTGTTTCGGTGGTGCCTACTTCACGATTCATTACACTTTCGTATTCGTAGCAGGCAAACTTGCCTTCCCAGAATTCTGCAACACCTTTACCTGCTTCAATGTATTCTTGAATACCTGCCAAAGTCCGTGATTGCCTGACTTGTCCAACAATGGTTTCAGGGCTCATGTTCAGCGCACGGATCACACTTGGATACAGACTGTTGATGTCCATTGACCCAATCCACTCATGCATGCCTGCCTTGGGCACAGCCACATAAGCACCTGCGGCGGCATTGTCTAATCCCGATCCACGTTGCGGACGATCTGGCACCACCATGTTTAAATCATGTGCTTCATTGATCAGGGCTTGGTCTGTGACTGCCACAGCACCCAGCGTTGCTCTAAGACCCACTGTGTTAGAGTGTGCAATCAGGTTGGTAAGGTCAATGAACTTGAGTTTGGCATCCAGTTTCTTTAGCAGGACAACGTCTTGTCTGTTGTAGGCAATGAACTTTTCATAATCATTGTTGTAGAGTTGATCCAGTGTGCCTTCATAGGGTATCTTCTTTTCACCAATCTCATACTCGCCAATGGCATCTAGGCGATAGGTATGCATTTCATGATAGTTGTATTTTCTATACAGTTCTAGGTAGTCCAAATGCACACGACCAATGGTGTCATAGGTTTCTAGGATTTTGCCATATTTTTCAAACTCTCGACGCTTAGGAAACTGATTCCAAAGACACATGCGCCGTGTGTGTTCTCTGCTTAGAACTCTGGTAATACGGTTAGTGATATAGGGAATATCATAACCCTCTGAGTTCCAACCCGACAAGATGTCAGCATCGTCAATGAGATCCAGCCACATCTCTAGCATCTGTGATTCATCTTCGCAGAGTATGGTGTCGTCAAACTTGGCCACAATGCTTTCGGCATGCTCTTGTGTCATACCGTCGGGCTTGATAGTCAGTGTAATGGTTCTATCCAGCCAACCCAGGTGTGTGGTAACAGCAGTGATGGCATTGAAAGGATCACTGGGGTCTGAGAAACCTTTGAGTTTGTCATAGGCAACCTCAATGTCGAAAAAGGCCACATGCAGTTCTGGTGCTTCTTGACCCTTGTAGTTTTCTTCCAAACAACGATTAAGTGGCTTGTAATCGCTTTCGCAGAGTCTGCGGTTATGAACCCTGCGCTCTTTGTCAAAGGCCTTGGCAGATGACACCATAACTCGGGTCATGCGGTTGCCTGCGATGTCTTGATATTTGCCTTTGCTGTCGGGATAGTAAAAAATGTATCGAGCCGGATACTCGCGTAGCATTCTCTGGCCACCAACACGTTCAACGACGTGAACTATTTCTTTGGTTTTGTCGTGATATGCGTCAATAAACATTAGTAGTAGAGTCTCTTAAAGATGATTTCTTCAATGCGTTCTTTGTCAATAGTTTCAATACCAAGGTCCTTGACCACGGTTTCTGCAAGATTAACTAAATCTTCATGACTATGTATTGCGTTGTGCAGGTCTAAGTAGCCCGCTAATTGAGCAGGCGCATAGGCCTCAGGCCCCCAACCAAAGGTGCCATACAATACTCCGCGGTAGGATCTTTGTTCTTCAATTTCGCCTTGATGCAGGCGTCGCATGACAGCGCAGAATGCCCAGAGTTGTTCCTCTGAATTCATTCCATTCCAGAAACTTTCGCTCAGTGACTTTTCGTGCTCAATGGCTTCTTGGAATGACTCGCGAAATTCGCTGAGAGCATTTAGGGCCTCTTCTCGGTTTGGGTTTTGGTCTGCTGGGGAAATAGGGTCTTGGTTGTTTTCTTCCATGGTCACTGAGTATAACACAAGTGATCATAGTTGTCAACTCCAAACTAAGGTAAACCAAACGGCTACACGTTCGTCATCGATCTTGACATCACAGAATTTTAATACAGGCTTTTTTCCACTGGGGAAATAAGTGCCAGATACCAAATACCAGCCTTGGCCGGTAAATTCAGTGATACCTTTACGATCAGTGACAGGACCAACGTGGTTGGTCAACCAACTGACAATTTCTTCGTTTTTGGCATATACACGCATTGAGTTCTCCCGTATCAATGTAATAATTTATGGCGTGGGGATCACTCATTTTATGCGTATATTTAAAGCCCGTTTTAATTTTTGCCCCAACGTAGTGTAAACAGCATGATAAACTGTTCAGCATCATTGCGAGTTTTAAACTGCCAAGTGTCGTAAGATATTCTACGTCCGTTGGCATTTTCTATGGCCCAGTCTATTTCCACGCTGGAGTCTGCAGGAACCTGTTCCATGACATCTCTGTAGCGATCTGTAGGATGTAGGCGAACAGTGATACCCCAACCCGGTCTTACTTCTACTATTGGCTTGTGGATCATTGGACGCCCCAGGTTAGGCAAAACATTGCGGCATCTTCTTTGTCGGTGAT
>JACCEC012666928.1_pt1 | contig 16367 bp, 10 predicted proteins | sample 7450121 | NCBI WGS metagenome assembly JACCEC01 (sample SAMN15323455, study PRJNA562643) | freshwater metagenome | isolation source: river surface water | place: USA:Blue River Watershed | collected 2017-08-18 | reverse complement strand
GGCGGATCGAGAGGGCGCCTGAAGCCGCTTAAGCAGATGCCGGATCGCGCGCGGCGCCGCTTCGTCTTTTAGGCGTTCAGCGCGGGCGCGTAACGCCGCAAATCATCGCCGCCAATGCCGCGCACCCCTTGCGCCAACCGCGCAACAATAATGGCGGCGTGATCAACGGCCTGCACCGCGCGCCCATCGGCCAGCGCCATTGCGGCCGCAATGCCCGCCGCCTGCCCCATCGCCATGCACTGAGGCATGCCGCGCACGGACGCAAAAGCGGCGGGATCTGCGCACACCAAACGGCCGGCAAAGAGAAGATTTTCAATGCTTTCGGGGACCATCGCACGGAATGGGATGGTGTAATAATCCCCCGAGGACACAATCGCGTCATGCGTCATGTCAGACCCGCCGCGCATCACATCATCAATGGGATTGTCGCAGCAAACAATGCCATCGGCTGGCTTTGCGCCCGCCGCAAGGTCACGCGCCAGAATGCGGTGAACAGCGGCCAGTTTTCGCGTCTCGCGCACGCCGACGGTCGGCCCAAGCTCACTCATCCGCGCCTGTTGAAAGCCGGGCACGTTATCGATCAGAAACCGGGCGAGTTGGTGGCAGCGCCGCCGCCCCTCTTGCGTCGCCCGCACAATCTGCTGCGGATCAGTCCCGTCGACACCCCGGATATGGACCGAGTTGCAGAAGACGGTATCCTTGTGAAACCCGCGCATAAGATAGAGTTTGGCCAGGTCTGGGTGCAGGCGGCCCGCCGCGATCCCGGCGGCGGCTTCTTCCTGAAAATAGGGATCGCCCTTGGCAAAAACCTGGTCCCACGCCGCATTCAGCATGGAAAAGGACAGCGTCACCCCCATCATATTGCCGCGCCCGTCGCCAACCGTAAACGGCACACCGGCCCTTGCCGACAGGTCGCCATCGCCGGAACAATCAATGACCATGAAAGGGTCAATTGTCATCGGCCCGGTCCGGTCCGTGCAGGCGACGCGGCGGATGCGCGCGCCATCCAGCACAGGATCCCCGACAAAAGTGTTGAGATGCACGTGAACGCCCGCATCTTCGAGCATCTGGAACATCGCAAAGACAGCGGCTTCGTGATCATAGATCACTTCATGCCCGAAATTTTCCAGCGTTGAGGGCCGCACCTGGGCCATAGGCGGATCCATGGCGCAGAGCTGATCCGTGAGTGCTGCGAACACGCCGCCGATGCTCCGCCCGGTGGGATACCCGCCGCCCCATGGCATGCCGGGGCAGAACGCCATGACGCCGCCAATCTTGCTGGTGCCTTCAACAAGATGGACCCGGGCACCCTGACTGGCCGCCCCAAGCGCCGCGCCAAACCCGGCGACCCCACCGCCAATGACCAGGATATCGGTTGAAATATGTCTCTGCATGCCCGCACCTTAGCGGCCGATGTGCGCAAACGCCATGGTGCGGCCGCGGCCCAAAATCCGCCGCCAACATGCCCCGCAGATCATGCGCATCCACGCCCAGTCACGCCCGATCACACAGGCCCGCCTGTCCCAGGAGATGGACGCTGCATAAGGCCTTCTAATTTGGGGGTGTAGAAGTTGTTATCGGCAGTGCAATTTAATTTACCGGAGCCAAAAAATTGCTCAATTGTGAGTTCCATGGGTGGAATCCACCGTGTATCGTAACTACGAAAAAAATGGATTTCTGCCGGTTTGGCAGGGAAACTAGAGATTTAAATGGGGAGACGACTTTTGAAAACGACGTTGAAAACATCATCCGCTGCGATCGTACTCGCAGTGTTGGGAGCAGGCAGCGCCCCAGCCTTCGCGCAGGAAAGCCCGTCTGCAAGCGATGACGCCGGCTTGGCCGACATCGTCGTGACGGCAACGCGGCGCGATCAGTCGATCCAAGATGTCGCTCTGACCCTTCAGGCATTCGGCACCGAAACGCTGAGCAAGCTGAACGTTTCGACGATCAACGATCTGTTGAAGTACACGCCGAACGTCACCTTCTCGAACAACGGCCCGGGCCAAGGCGCAATCTTCATGCGCGGTCTGTCGGCAGGCTTTGCCGGCCAGCAGTCCTCCGCCACCATCGGCGGCTTCCCGAACGTTGCACTCTATCTTGACGATCAGTCGATGCAGTTCCCGGCGCGTAACGCCGACGTCTATATGGCGGATATGGAGCGCGTCGAAGTGCTCGAAGGCCCGCAGGGCACGCTCTTTGGCGGTGGTGCTCAGGCTGGTGTGGTCCGCTACATCACCAACAAGCCCAAGAAGGACAAGTTTGAAGGCCGTCTGGAAGGCAGCTTTGGCGGCACGTCGGGCGGGTCCTCAAATGCCTCCTTCACCGGCATGGTCAACCTGCCGATCATCGAAGACAAGCTGGCGATCCGCGCCGTGATCTACGCCGATCACCGTGGCGGCTATATCGACAACAAATATTCGACGTTCACGCGCCAGCCGACCGACCTCGGGTCTTATTATCTGGCCTATAATGGCAACGGCAACCGGCTGACCCCGGATCAGCAGAGCCGCAACGGAAAGTATGACAATGCAGCCCTGGTTGAAGATAACTTCAACCCCGTTGATTATACGGGCGGCCGCGTTGCACTGTCCTGGCAGGTGACGCCGGATTGGGAACTGCTCGTCAGCCAAGCCTATCAGAAGCTGGAATCAAAGGGCACGTTCGCCGTCCAATCTTATACGTACGATTATGCGCCGCTGACCGGTCTGTCAGCGACGCTGTTCGCGCCTCAGTATAACAAGGACGATTATTCGAACACGGCCTGGACGCTGAACGGCAAGGTTGGCGACTTCAACGTCATCTACACCGGTGCCTACCTGACGCGTAACATCTCGCAGCAGGGTGACTATACCAACTATTCCCGTGCAACTTACGGCATCTTCTATCAGTGCACCGGTGCTGGCAATTATTACTGGGGCACCTATGGCGGCGCGCCCTATTGCTATGAGCCGACGGGTTATTGGAAGGACGATGTCCGCAACACGCACGAAAGCCATGAAGTCCGCATCTCGTCTCCGGACAGCGGCCGCATTCGCGCAATCGTTGGCGGTTTCTATGAAAACTTCGGCATCGAAGACAATATGGACTGGTCTTACAAGACCATCCCGGTCTGCGATCAAACGCTTACCGCAGCCCAGATTCGGGCCGCCGGCACAGTCTGCATGGGCTTGGTCGCGCCGAACCCTGCCGCCACGCTCAACCTTGCAGGTCCGCGCGGACCGGCGGTTGCCTTTGGCCAGGACATTCAGCGTGGCTATAAGCAATATGCCGCATTCGGCTCGGTCGACTTTGACATCACGCCGAACCTGACGATCACCGCTGGTACGCGTTATTATTACTACGACAACTACCAAAAGGGTTCGGTCTACTCGTCGTTCAATTCGGCGTGTTACCAAGTTCCGGTGTGCGTCACCGGTTCGAACCTCGATGCGCTCGGCCTGAAGTCAACCTATAAGGGCTTCCGCAGCAAGGGCACGATCACCTGGAAGCCGAAGGATGGAACGATGCTCTTCGCAACGTTCAGCCAGGGCTTCCGTCCGGGTGCGTTCAACCGCGGTCCCTCGGCCCGCGTGAAGGATCCGATCGCGCCGCACAATCCGCAGCTGTTGGTCCCCGCCGCTTACGCGCCGGATACGCTGACCAACTGGGAAGCTGGCCTGAAAACCGACCTGTTTGACCGCAAGATGACGTTCAACCTGTCGGCCTATTATATGGAATGGAAGAATATCCAGATCGGCTTCTTCAATCCGGCTGCAGGCTTCGGCAACACCGCCTTTGCGACCAATGGCCCGACCTACCACATCAAGGGTATTTCGGCGCAGATCTTCGCACGGCCGGCTGATGGCTTCACCATCCAGGGGTCGGCCTCTTATAACGAGAGCAAGCAGGCCAACTCGCCGTGCTTTATCGCCAACAACCCGGGCGTTTCGAGCTTTGGCAAGTGCATCACCCAGGTGTACTCGGGCGGTCAGGTCAAGCCGGTTCAGAGCCCATTCGGCACCGTCGGCAGCACCACGCCGTTCAGCCCGAAATTCCAGGGCAATGTCCGCGTCCGTTATGAATGGGCTGGCAATGGCGATATGAACTATTTCGTTGCCGCTGGCGCGAATTACATCAGCTCGCAGTTCAACCAGCCGGCCACCTACCCGTCGGGCGATGTGCCGGGCAATGGCAACGTGCTTGGCCCGAACGGCATCATCGTTCCGGCCACGACCGTGCTGCGTTACAAGATGCCGGGTTATGCGCTTGCGGATGCCCAGATTGGCTTCTCGCGGGATAACTGGACGGTGACGCTGTTTGGCGACAACATCTTCAACAGCCATGCATCGACGTTCACCAACTCGTCGCAGTACATCAAGACTTCGACGATCGTGCGTCCGCTGACTTACGGTATCAAGATCAGCACCAAGCTGTGATTGGTCGCCGTTGACTGAACTGGAAGGGGTGGTGCCGAAAGCACCACCCCTTGCTTTTTAACAGCACAGCGCCTTTTTATAACCGCGCGGCAGGTGCCGACAGGAAAGTGCGGAATGGCCTCGCAAGTTAACGTTTCTTCATCTGACAATAATCAGCCTGCGCCGCACGCGACCGTGCCGTCCGAAGCAGAGCTTAAAAAACTTCATGAATTTCAGGCTGCTGGCAACTTCGCGGCTGCCGTTGCCGGCGCGCAGCATTTGCTGACAACCCACCCTTCGAACCGTGACCTCCTGCTCATTGAAGCGCACTCGCTGCGCATGATGCAGCAGATCGATGCCGCCCTTGCGGCGCTGGACCGGTTTGCAAGCCATCATCCCAATTTCAGCCAGATGTTTCTGGAACGCGGCCTGTGCCATGTGGCGCGGCGCGACGCGCAGGCGGCCATTTTTGATCTTCGGACGGCCGTGCGGATCAACCCGGCGCTCTCAATGGGCTGGCGCATGCTCGACGGGCTTTACCGGATGACGGGCGACACCCAGAGCGCAGCGCGGGCCGCGCGCCATTTTGCCCACCTGGCCAGCATCCCTGCCCCCATTGTTCAGGCAAAAGTGCTGTTCGGCGATGGCGAGTTGGACGTTGCGGAATCCCTGATCCGTCGTTTCTTGCTGGATGTGGGCGACCACCCAGAGGCAATGCGGCTGCTCGCGCAGATCGGCCATATGCGCAACGTGCTCGATGATGCCGAAACGCTCTATGCCGGTGTCCTTGCCATGGTGCCGGACCATGACGAAGCACGGCACGAATATGTCCAGGTGCTGATTGCGCGCCATAAATTCCCGCAGGCGCGCGCGGCGCTGGAGCCGCTGTTAAAGCGGGATCCGCGCAACCATGCCCATCGCACACAGGCGGCCACAATCAGCGTTGGCTTGGGCGATTTCGAAAGCGTTATTCCAGAATATCAGGAGATGCTGGCCGAAATCACCGGCAACGCGATGGAGGACCGGGTTCGGCGCGCCGATCTGAACCTTTGGCTTGGCCATGCGCTTAAGACCGAGGGCAGAACCGCCGAGGCGATCGATGCCTATATGGCAGCGACAGCTGATCGGCCGGATTTTGGCGATGCCTGGTGGAGCCTTGCGAACCTGAAGACATATCGCTTTTCAGCGGACTCAATGGCGGTGATGCAAGATCGGCTGGACGATCCTGCGACGGCAGAGATGGACCGTATTCATATCGCCTTCGCACTCGGCAAAGCCTTTGAGGATGCAGGTGATTATGCCGCTTCTTGGGCCGCATATGAACGCGGCAACACCATGCACCGCGCCAGCAACGGCTATATTCCCGAGGTCTTTGAAACCAACACGCGTGAGCAAAAGCGCGTCTGCACAGCTGCCTTTTTCGCGGCACGCAAGGACTGGGGACTGGATGACCCCTCCCCCATCTTCGTGCTTGGCCTGCCGCGCGCTGGCTCAACGCTGATTGAGCAAATCCTGGCTTCGCACAGCATGGTGGAAGGAACACAGGAACTTCCCGACATTCAACGGATTGTGCATGAATTGCAGGGCCGTGAGCTGAACTTTGACAATCCCCGTTATCCGGGATCGATGGACGATTTGGACGCAGAGGCGGTCCGCAAGTTCGGGGCACAATATATTGCCGATACGATGCCCAACCGCATCCTGGGCCGGCCCTATTTCATCGACAAAATGCCCAATAATTTCCGGCATGTGGGCCTGATCCATCTGATTCTGCCAAATGCAAAGATCATCGATGCGCGGCGCGAGCCGATGGCCTGCTGTTTTAGCAACTTCAAACAGCTTTTCGCGCAGGGGCAGGAATTCACCTACGGAATTCAGGACATTGCGCGCTATTACCGCACCTATGTTGAGCTGATGGACCATTGGGATGCCGTCCTGCCCGGACGCGTTCTGCAGGTGCAGCATGAGGATCTGGTCGACGATCTGGAAGGCAATGTGCGGCGTATCCTCGACTATTGCGGCCTGCCTTTTGAACAGGCCTGTATTGAATTCCACAAGACCAAGCGGAGCGTGCGCACCCCAAGTTCAGAACAGGTGCGCCAGCCCATCTTCCGCGACGGCCTTGACCAGTGGAAGAAATTTGAACCCTGGCTTGGGCCGCTGCGGGACGCATTGGGACCTGAATTGGTTCGATAAATAAGGGGAGAGAAGATGGCGACGCGACCAGTCAACGCAGACGAGGTATCCACGCTGGGCCAGCGCTGGTACGTCCTCATCATCATGATGCTTGTCTATACGATCAGCATCGCGGACCGATATGTCCTTTCAACCCTGCTTGGGCCGATCAGCGAAGAGCTGAACCTAAGCGATACCGGTGCGGCGTCGCTCGGCATTCCGCTGGCGCTTTTCTATGTGGTCATGGGCATCCCGCTGTCCTGGCTGACCGATCGGACCAACCGCAAGAAGTTGCTGGCGGCGTCGGTTGCGGCATGGTCGGCCATGACCGCGCTGACCGGATATACGCGGGGCTATTTTGATCTGCTGCTGGCCCGCATTGGCGTCGGCATTGGCGAAGCGGGCGGCACACCGGCCTGCAACTCCATCATTGCAGACTATTTCCCGGCCGATCGCCGGTCGATGGCCATGACGATTTTTGCGCTTGGCGCGCCCATCGGGGCCTGGCTTGGATCGGACATTGCCGGCCTGGTTTCAACCAACCATGGCTGGCGCGCCGCCTTTTTGGTGCTGGGCATTCCCGGCATCATCCTTGCGCTGATCATTTTGGTGACGATCAAAGAGCCCAAGCGTGGCCGGCTTGATGCTGTGTCGGCCAACACAGCGCCAACGGTTATGGAAACGCTGAAGTTTATCTGGTCCCAGAAATCGGCGGTGCACGCGATGGTCGGGGCGGGTCTGTCGGCCTTTTGGGGCTGGGGCCTGATGTGGTTTACGCCGCTGTTCCTGCAACGCACCTATGGCATGAATGAAGGCGAAGCTGGCCGATTGCTGGGGGAAATTTATCTGCTGGGTGGCATTGGCGCATCGCTCATCACCGCCTGGGTGGTCGCGCGGCCCAGCTATGCTGATCCCCGCCGCATTGCCCGCCTGCTTGCGGTCGTCACGGCACTGGGCACGCTGCCGTCATTCTACGCCTATTGGACGCACGACCTCGCCATTGCGAAAGTGATGTGGTGGATCTTCATCCCGACCATCTATTTCTACATCGGCCCGGCCATGGCCCTGTGCCAAAATCTGGCAGCGCCCAGCATGCGGGCTATGGCGATTGCCATTTCCTTGTTGATTGCCAACGTCTTGAACCTGATCGTCGCCCCGGGCCTGGTCGGCGCGCTCAGCGATTATTTCGCTGGCCCCAATGGTGCGGATGCAGATTCTCTGCGCTTGGCCCAGTTGATCCTCGCCCCAACGGGTTTCTGGGCGGCCTGGCATTATTGGCGGGCGGAAAAATACATCATTGAAGATCAGAAGCGGGCGGTGGGTTATGTTTGATCAGCCGCTCAAATCCTACATCAATGGCGCATGGGTCGCGCCACTGACATCGACGCAGACGCTCGACGCCATCAATCCGGCGACCGAGGCGCCCTGCGCCACGATCGCACTGTGCGGACCAGATGATGTGGAGCAGGCCGTTCAGGCGGCCCGCGCCGCATTTGATGGCTATGCCGCCATGCCGCTTGCCAGCCGCTTGGCGCTGGTCGAAAAGCTGATCGCGATTTTTGAACGGCGCTATGACGAGATGGTGAAGGCGATCTCAACCGAAATGGGCGCGCCTTATGATCTGTCTTATAATGCGCAGGCAGAATGCGGCCCGGGCCATCTCAAGGAAACGGTACACGCGGCGCGCAACATGGATTGGGATCGCCCGATCGGCGCAACCGGCAATCTGACCTATGAAGCGATCGGCGTCTGTGTGCTCATCACGCCATGGAATTGGCCGATCAACCAATTGGCCGCAAAAATTGGGCCCGCACTTGTGGCTGGCTGCACCATGGTGCTGAAGCCCAGTGAAGTCTCGCCCTTGTCCGCACAGCTTTTTGCCGAGTTTATCGACGAAGCAGGCTTTCCGGCGGGCGTGTTCAACATGGTCCACGGCACCGGCGCGATGATCGGCACTGCGCTCACAAGCCACCCCGACGTCGACATGGTGTCGTTTACCGGGTCGACGCGGGCCGGGATCCAGATTGCGAAATCCGCCGCCGATACGGTGAAGCGGGTTGCGCAGGAACTTGGCGGCAAATCGGCCAATATCGTTTTTGCCGATGCCGGGCTGGAGGCGGCGGTGACCCGCGGCGTCCTGCACTGTTTTGGCAATACCGGCCAGTCCTGCAACGCGCCCACGCGCATGCTGGTAGAGGCCTCTGCTTATGATGCCGCGGTCGACATCGCCGCACGCGTCGCGGCGGGCGTCACATTGGGTGATCCGATGGAAAAAGGGCCGCATCTGGGCCCTGTCGTCAGCAAAGCGCAGTTCGACAAGATCCAGCACCTGATCCAGATTGGCCTTGATGAAGGCGCGCGATTGGTGGCGGGCGGGCTTGGCCGCGCCGATGGCTTTGACCGCGGCTTTTATGTCAAACCGACGATCTTTGCCAATGTGCACAACAAGATGACCATCGCGCAGGAAGAGATTTTCGGCCCGGTACTGGTCATGATTCCCTTTGAAGATGAGGCCGACGCCATCCGCATCGCCAATGACACGCCCTATGGCCTTGCGGGCTATATCCAGTCAGGCGATCTTGATCGTGCACGCCGCGTCGCCCGAAAAATCCGGGCCGGCAGCGTTTACCTTAACGGCGCTGGGCAAGATTATTGTTCGCCCTTTGGCGGGTATAAGCAATCGGGCAATGGCCGTGAATGGGGTGCCTTTGGCCTTCACGACTTCCTGGAAATCAAGGTTATCAACGGGTTTAATCCGGCATGAAACTGACTGATATCGAAACCTTTGTGGTCGGCAATCCGCCGCCGCATTTTGGCGGACGTTATTTCGTGTTCGTGAAGATCACGACCGACAACGGCATTTCTGGCATTGGCGAAGCCTATTGCGTCCCGTTTGAGCCGCATCTTGTGGCCAAGATGATTGAGGATGTCTTTGCCCGCTATTTGGCCGGGCACGATCCGCATGACATCGAATCCATCTGGCGGCGGGTCTATTCCAGCGGCTTTACCCAACACCCCGATCTGACGCTGATGGGCGTTTTATCCGCGCTGGAAATGGCCTGCTGGGACATTGTCGGCAAAGACGCCAATCAGCCGGTTTACAAGCTCTTGGGCGGCCAAGTGCACGAACGCCTGCGCGCCTATACCTATATCTACCCGCGGCCGGGCGATCAAAGCGATGTCTATCACGACCCCGATCTGGCGGCGGAACGCGCCGCCCTGTATCTGTCGCAGGGCTTTACAGCGCTGAAATTCGATCCAGCCGGGCCCTATTCGGCCTTTGACGGGCGCCAGTTATCATTGGAGGCGCTCGACCTGTCCGAACGCTTTTGCAAGCAGCTGCGCGCAGCGGTCGGCACACAGGCCGATCTTTTGTTCGGCACCCATGGCCAGATGACGGCGGCAGGCGCGATCCGCCTTGCCAAGCGGCTGGAGCCCTATGACCCGCTTTGGCTTGAAGAACCCGTGCCGCCCGATGCGCCGGAGGAAATGGCCAAAGTCGCGCGGGGCACCAGCATCCCCATCGCCACGGGGGAACGCCTGACAACCAAATATGATTTCGCTCGCCTTCTTAAGGCAGGCGGCGCGGCCATCCTCCAGATGAACCTGGGCCGCGTCGGTGGCCTCCTGGAGGCCAAGAAGATCACTGGCATGGCAGAGGTTTATCACGCGCAGATCGCGCCGCATCTCTATTGCGGGCCGATTGTGGGCGCCGCCAATATCCAAATCGCCACCTGTTCCCCCAATTTCCTGATCCTTGAAAGCATCGAGGATTGGGGCGGGTTCCACAGCGAGATCCTGAAAACACCGATCCGCTTTGAAAATGGCCATGTGATCCCGCCGACGGCGCCGGGCCTTGGCGTGGAATTGAACGAAGATGTCGCGCGCGCCAATCCCTATACGGGGACGATGCTGCACCTCGAAATGACTCAGCATCCCGTTCAATGACAGACGTTTATGACTATGTGATCGTCGGTGCGGGCACCGCAGGCTGTGTGCTGGCCAACCGCCTGTCCGCAGACGGCAAAACGCGCGTTTTGCTGCTGGAAGCTGGCGGGTCGGATCAAACCGTCTGGATCCAATTGCCAATTGGCTATGGCCGCACCTTTTTCGATCGCAAGATCAACTGGATGTACGATACGCAGGCCGTTCCCGGCCTTGGCGGGCGGGAAAGCTATTGGCCGCGCGGCAAGGTGATTGGCGGGTCCGGGTCGATCAATGCGATGGTGCATGTGCGCGGCCAACCGCATGATTTTGATGATTGGGCTGCTCTTGGCAATGCCGGATGGGGATGGGACGATGTCTTGCCCTATTTCAAAAAGGCAGAAGATCATGATCTGGGCGAAAGCGCCTATCATGGGGCCGGCGGGCCGCAACATGTGACCGATATCAGCGCCCATGCTCACCCGCTCTGCCAGACATTCATTGCGGCGGGCAAGGCGCTGAACCTGCCCTTTGCCCCAGATCTCAACGCGCCCGATGGCGAAGGCGTTGGCATTTATCAGATCAACACCCGCAATGGGCGTCGCGCCTCGACCGCCAATGAATATCTGCGCCCGGCCCTGCGGCGCGGGCATGTCACGCTGCGGACACGCAGCCAGGCAACGCGCATCCTGTTTGAAGGCAGACGTGCCGTCGGCGTCGAATATCGGCAGGGCAATGTCACGAAACAGGCCCGGGCGACCCGCGAAGTCATCCTGTCCGGCGGCGCGATCAATTCCCCCCAGCTGCTCAATCTGTCCGGCATTGGCCGGGCGGACGACCTGAAGGCGCTTGGCATTGATGTACGGGTGGATGCGCCTGCCGTCGGCCAGAATTTGCAGGACCATCTGGCGGTCAGCTATTTCTACAAAACCTCGGTGCCGACGCTGAATGATGAATTGCGGCCACTCACCGGCAAGATCAGGGCCGGCCTGCGATATCTTTGGGACCGGGGTGGCCCCTTATCGATGAGCGTGAACCAAGGCGGCGGTTTTGTCCGCAGCCATCCGGGTGCGCCGCGGGTCAATCTGCAACTCTATTTCAGCCCGGTCAGCTATACCGGGACCCCCTTGTCAGAGCGTAAGCTGCTCAACCCCGATCCATTTTCGGCCTTTTTGCTGTCCTTTAACAGCTGCCGGCCGACAAGCCGGGGCTGGCTAAAGCTCAAATCCGCTGATCCCTTTGACTATCCGTTGATCCAGCCCAATTATCTGGCAACACAGCAGGACATTGATGAAGCCATTGCTGGCACCCGGATGCTGCGTGCCTTGGTGCAAACATCGCCGCTGGCCCAGATCATCACCGAAGAACTGGTCCCGGGCGCCCATCTGCAAGGCGATGACGCGCTTTTGGACGATTTCCGGCAACGGGCAGACACCGTCTACCACCCCAGCTCAACGTGCATGATGGGCGATAATCCCAAAACGGCAGTCGTTGATGCCCGGCTGCGTGTTTACGGCGTCGATGGCCTGCGCGTGGTTGATGCCTCGATTTTCCCGACGATCACATCGGGCAATCTCAACGCGCCGACCGTGATGGTTGCCGAAAAAGCCGCCGCCATGATCATCGACGATCACACGCGCCACGCATGAATTTAATTTACCGGTTGGCTCTGGTCGGCTAACTTGCTGCCTCCAGCGTGGGAGGGGCGCCGCATGCAGACCAAGATCGAATTAAGGAAGCTGCCGCCGCTCAAGGCTTTGCGCGGCTTTGAAGCGGCCACCCGGCATCAGAGCATTCGTGAGGCGGCGGACGAACTGTGCCTGACGCATCCCGCGGTCAGCCATCAGGTCCAGTTGATCGAAGAGGCTCTGGGCGTCACCCTGTTCGCGCAGGAAGGGCGGCATATTGTGTCGACCGAGGCCGGCCGCGTGCTCTACCCCTATGTCCGCAGCGCCTTTGAATCGCTTTTGGAAGGCGTGGAGGCCGTCCACCGGACAGCGCTTGATAAGCCTTTGCGCGTGCAGACCTATGTCACCGCGTCGATCCGCTGGCTGGCAAAGCGCGTGCCGCAGTTTCTGCACGATCATCCCGAGGTCAAACTCACGCTCAGCACATGTGCCGTCGACTGGGATTTTGATGATGTCCATGCCGATGTCGGGCTGGTCTATTGCGAAGAGGTCCCCAATCCGGCCAAATATCACTGGGAACCGCTGTTCGATTATGCGCTCTACCCGGTGTGCAGCCCCGAATTTCTGGCCAAAATGGACGCCCCGATCAGTATCGATACGCTGATGGCGCAACCCCTTGTCGCGATTTATACCGAGGTCCAGAACTGGGAAACATGGGTCACTTCGGCAGGCGGTGCATTTCAGCCATCGGCGCCATTCCTCATGGTCGACACGCTGGCCGTCGCGCTGGAAATGGCGCTGAACGGTGAAGGCATCGCCCTCGTCAATGGCCCCTTTGTGGAACAGGATCTGGCATCAGGCCGGTTGGTGCAGCCGATTGCACACAAGGCCCTTTGCCCCGGAGCTTGGGGCCTGATCTGCCGCAAGGATATGAAAGAAAATCTGCGTATCCGGACATTTATGGATTGGGTGATCCGCCATGTGGCGGAGGCGCGCAAATCAGGCGAGGTTGAACCAGGCTGATTTGGACTGCATATAACCCGCCAGACATTCCAGCGACTTGTCGCGCGTATTGCCCGACTGTTTATAGCCGCCAAAAGGCTGCGTCATATCGCCATCGCCAAAGCAATTGACCCAGACAACGCCGGCTTCCAGCGCCTTGACCATGCGGTGCGCCCGCCGGACGTCTGAGGTCCAGACACTGGCGGCCAGGCCATAGATCGAATCATTGGCAAGCGCGATGGCGTCCTCTTCCCGTTCAAAGCGGAACAGCGCTGCCACCGGGCCGAACACCTCGTCACGGCCAATCGCCATATCCGGGGCGACCCCGGTGAACAGCGTTGGCTGAACATAGGCCCCCGCCGGGCGAGCGGCATCAGCTGCGCCCCCCAAAGCCAGCGTTGCGCCGTCCGCCACGGCGCGATCAATATGGGCCAGTACCGCGTGCTGATGCCCGTGACTGACAACCGGACCCAGGCTTGTTGCCGGATCCAGCGGATCACCCGGCGTGTACAGCGCGGCCGCACGCTCCAGAAAACGGGCGACAAAGGCATCATGAATATCGGCATGGACCAACAGCCGTGATCCCGCGTTGCAGACCTGCCCGGCATTGTCGAAAATGCCCATGATCGCCCGATCAACAGCGGTGTTCAGGTCATCAAGATCGGGCATGAAGATTTGCGGGCTTTTCCCGCCCGTTTCCAGCGAAACGCGCTTCAGATTCGATTCACCGGCATAGATCATCAGCTGCTTGCCGACGCCCGTTGATCCCGTGAAACTGATCTTTGCGACATCGGGATGAAGGGCAAGCGCCCTGCCCGCATCCTGGCCATAGCCAGTGACGACGTTGAACACACCCGCCGGGCCGCCAGCTTCAACAAAAAGCTGTGCCAGTCGGATACAGGATAACGCGGCCTTTTCAGAGGGCTTCAGCACCACGCAATTGCCCGCCGCAAGCGCAGGGGCCACTTTCCACGCCGCCATCAACAGCGGATAATTCCATGGCGAAATCGCGCCCACGACCCCCAAGGGTTCGCGCGCCACCATGTGCACCGCATCATGGGGACTGGTCGTCACGCTGCCAGCAACCTTGTCGATCGCTTCCCCAAAATATCTTATGGTGACAAGGCTTTCAGGCAAATCGATGGTCAACGCATCGGTAATGGGCTTGCCCATGGTCAACGTTTCCATCAGCGCAAGCTCTGCCGCATGCGCCTCGACAAGATCGGCCCAGCGCCGAAAGATATCCATCCGCGTCCGGGGCGTCAGATGCCGCCAGCGGCCATCATCCCATGCCCGCTTGGCCGATGCGACCGCGCGATCAATATCGGCGGCACCCCCACAGGCCATGTCGGTGATGGTGGCGCCATTGGCCGGATTGATGGCGGCAATGCAGGCCCCATCCATCGCGGCGCAGGATTGGCCGTCGATAAACAGACCCGCGTCCATATGAAAGGCAGCAGCGCGGGCGTGCCAACCGGCAGTGTCAATGGACGCGTGGGTCATGGGGCCGCCTTTACCAGTTCAACGCTTGGGGACGACCTCATAGCCCGGTTCTTCGGGCTCATCATCCACCATTTGCGCCGGGAACCCCGTGCCAAGCACCTTGATCCCCAAGGGTTCTTCATAGCGGCGGATGATATTGGGCGAAAATTCTCTGGGGCCATAGGCGGCCTCTGCTTCTTTGAAGAGGCGCACGATCAGCGGCGACATTTCCACCGGCACGCCCGCCCCTTGCGCAATCTTATCGAACAGGCCGATGTCCTTGGACACCAGATCCATCGTGAAGTTGATGTCCCGGCTGCCGTTCAGGATGACCTGGCTTTCCGTTTCATGCACAAAGCTGTTGCCGGATGAGATCTTGATCGCCTCATAGGTGGTGTTCATGTCGAGGCCAATCGCCTTGCAGGTCGTCAGCGCTTCCGCCAGCGCAACCAAATGCACCGTGCACAGATAATTGGTCATGACCTTAAGCTGCGACGCGGTGCCGAGATCGCCCGTGTGCAGGATCCGGCGGCCCATGGTCGTCAACACGGGCAAGACAAATTCAAACGCGGCCCGCGGGCCACCGGCAAAGATCGCAATATTGCCGGTGTCTGCGCGGTGGCAGCCGCCAGAGACGGGGCATTCCATGAACATGGCGCCGCTCGCTTCCACAAGCGCGCCCAGACGGATCACCTCTTGGTAATCGGTCGTGCTCATCTCCATCCAGACCTGGCCAGGGCGCATGACCGGCAAAAAGCCATCCGGCCCTTCGGCAACGGCGGCACTGGCGGCGGGTGATGGCAGGCAGGTGATGATGATATCGACCTTTTCGCCCAGTTCACGCGGTGAATTGGCCGACTGTGCACCACGCGCGACATAATCCGCGACCAGCGCTGGATCGAGATCGCGCACTGTAACGTCATGGCCGTTCCGGATCAGGCTGCCTGCAAGCTTGCCGCCAACATTGCCAAGGCCGATAAAACCGATCTTCATCCCTGCATTTCCCACAATTTTTGCTCAGTCAGGCGGTTAACCCGACCGGCTGGTCTTTCCACAAATGAAAAATTTGGCGGCAGGGGTGAAAATTTTTTCCGTGGCTCAACGCGCTTTCAGGCGCAGCGCATCCCAGCTGGCATCCCCTGTCCAACCCCCATCGACCGGCAGGGTCACCCCGTTCACAAAGCCGCCGTCATCGGCAAGGAACGCAATGGCAGCGGCCACATCGTCCGGGCTGGCAAAACGGGCCATGGGCACACGATTGATGATATCATCATCGCCATAGGCGCCAGAGCCCTGATCCGCGATGTCCATTTCTGTCTTGATCCAGCCGGGGCACACGGCGTTGACCCGCACGCCTCGCCCGCCCCATTCGGCAGCCAAGGTACGGGTCATCCCGATCAGCCCGTGTTTGGACGCATTATAGGCGGTGCGGTGGATCACCCCGCGCAGGCCAGCGATCGAGGCGACATTGACGATGCTGCCCTTGCCTTTGGCCAGCATTTGCAATCCAAAGGCCTTGCTGAGAAGAAAGGGGCCGGCAAGGTTAATCGCCATCACGCGCTGCCACTGATCAAGGCTTGTGTCTTCGGCCGGGCAAATCAGGCTGATCCCGGCATTATTGACCAGAATATCCGCACCGCCTTGGGCCGCCGCAACCATCTCTGCCAGCTCTGCCACAAATGCTTCTGACGCAACATCGCCGGACAGGTGCGACACGCTGAGCCCCTCCGCCGACAAGGCGGCCGCCTGCGCCTGCAATGGC